>Ga0123356_10000064_pt1 | contig 111361 bp, 89 predicted proteins | sample TergutEmb28metaG_2_FD_92546 | JGI IMG/M metagenome (GOLD analysis project Ga0123356, IMG submission 92546) | Embiratermes neotenicus P3 segment gut microbial communities from Petit-Saut dam, French Guiana - Emb289 P3 | ecosystem: Host-associated > Arthropoda: Insects > Digestive system > Gut ...
TAACGCGCCGCCCATAGTGTAGTGTAACGGAGCAATGGGCGTTTGTTTTGATTTTGCTTTTATGTTTTGATTTTGTATTTTGATTTTAACTTTTTACCGCCGTAAGGCGGTTCGCGGTAAATTAAAAATTTTCAAAGGACAAAAAGGACGCCAAGGACAACAATAGATATAAGATTTATGTCCTTGGTGTCTTTGGAGTCCTTTGAAGAAAAAAGATGAAAACCAAATATATGAGCCCTTCGCTTATCCTAGCCTTTTTTTTTAATAAAAATAAAAAACAGTTGATATAATGTGAAAACAAATGATATAATAAGAGATATTTTTACAATGATCAATGAGAGCCAAAAACTAAAAACTAAAACCGCTCCTTACGATCATTCATTACTAAGAAGAGGAATATATGACAGATACAGATAATACATTCGTTTTTAAGATGCCGGCGCATTTTGGTACAACTACCCCCCAAGAGACAATTAAACAATTGCAGGATCTTTCCGACAGTGAATGGGAGTGTATTGTACTTGATTTGAGCGATACGGTTATGATGGACAGTTCAGGTATTGGGGTGCTTGTCTTTATGTATAAAGAGCTCACCGCTAAATCAAAGGCTCTTGTTTTAAAGAAGCCGCAGCGTGAGATTTATAATATTCTGATAGAGACCGGCATAGACCGGCTTTTTGACATGGAGATGTCTTCCGGCGTACGCAAGGCTAACGCTGAGCTTGGGGAGCTTGACACAGCGCTCCATGTTACAGAGGAGATGGCGGGGGATGTGTGCGTGCTCTCTTTAAGCGGCGTTATGAATTATCCGGCCGGTTCCATGTATTTTAAAAAGAATATGTTTCTTGCTCTTTCGGAGAGCAAGCGTATACTTCTTGACTTTAAAGATTTGGCGTTTTTTGACAGTTTGAGCATCGGTTCTATTTTAAGGTTAAGCAGACTCCTTACGGACAACGGCGGGTCACTGCGGATATGCTGCGCCAATCAGGTAATAAGAAATATATTTGAAAGTCTTGGAATAGACTCCATTATCCCATTCTTTGACGACCGTGAAGAAGCGCTTGAGGATTGGGAGTAACTGCTTAAAATGTCTCTTCGCGCAGGCGCCGCTGTCGCGCTCAGAACTATTGGGTGCCGCACGAATCAGGAAGAGATGTTTGCGCTTAAGGGCGCCCTCATAGAAAAAGGTTTTCCTGTTGTTGACTCTCTTCACGACGCGCATATTATAATTGTAAATACCTGCTCCGTTACCTCGCTTACAGAATCTAAAACAGCGCGTTTTTTACGGACAATCAACGCCAAGCATCCTAACGCGCGTATTCTTGTAACAGGCTGTTTCGCTCAGCAGCACGGCGGGGCGCTGTTAAAATACGGGGGTGTAGAGTGGGTTGTCGGCAACGCTCATAAACATGGTATTCCGTCTTTACTAATTGACAACACACAAGATTTATTGATTGATACTAATGAAAATAAAAACTCTCTTTTTTGGGAAGAGTGCCTTTTATCCCCGCATGAATCAGACCGTACGCGGTTTTCTCTAAAGATTCAGGAGGGGTGTGATTTTAAATGCTCTTACTGCATAGTTCCCGCTCTTCGCGGCCCCTCTAAGAGCGCGCCGCCGCGGCAAATGCTTGAGGTTTTTAAGCGCGCTGTTGATATGGGGTACAAGGAGATCGTACTTACAGGAACTCACATCGGTCAATACAGAGATCACAATAAAAATACGGGGCTCGAAGAACTTGTCGCACAGTTTTTGAAAATAAACGGCGACTACCGCATACGGTTCAGTTCTCTTGATCCGCGTGATTTAAGTGATACGCTGATAGCAATGGCCGGTGAGGAGAAGCGCGTGTGCGATCACCTTCATGTGAGCGTTCAGAGCTTGTGCGGGGATGTGCTGTCGTCAATGAACAGACCTTATAAAGAACTTGATGTGTTGATTGATAAGCTCCGTTCATTTCGTGAAAAGTACCCGTGCGCCGCGCTTGGCGGTGATTTTATTGTGGGGCATCCGGGTGAAACCGACGCTATGTTTGAGACAACGCTTAATAATGTAAAACTGGCTGATTTTACGTACGGACACGTCTTTCGCTACTCAAAACGCCCCGCGACTCACTCCGCTGAGTCTGCGGGGCAAATATCCGAAATTGTAAAAAAAACGCGCGGTGATCTATTAAGGGATTTACTGCAATCAAGCCGTGATGTATTTTTATACTCGCAATCCTCACGCCCGCTATATATAATTATAGAGGAGAGTGAACCTGCGCGGGGAATCAGCAGCAATTATATTAGAGTAGAGGTACCAAAAACCGGTGCCCCCAAAAACAGCTGGATGAGAGTCCGCCTGAGCGGTAAAACTAAGGGCGCATATTGCATTGCGGAATGTTTGAATGGAGATGAGCATGAGTAACGAAAACACAGCCGGCGTTATGCCTGGAACCAAAGAGCGGATTACGAAGATAGTAGACAATGTAGACAGTCTTCCCTCTTTGCCGTCTATAGTACTTAAACTTATGGATGTTGTAAATTCAACAAACAGCTCCGCGGATGACGCGGCTAAGCTTATCAGCCAAGACCCCGCTCTTACAAGCAAGATGATACGGCTTGCGAACAGCGCGTTCTATGGAATCCCCAGAAGCATCTCTTCTGTGTCAAGCGCTGTCGTAATTTTGGGTTTTAACACTATTCGCTCTCTTGTGTTAAGCGCCTCAGTTGCGAAGATGTTTGACGGAAAGCACTCTCTTGATATGGATCGTTTCTGGAAGCACTCTATTGTCACGGCGATGACGGCAAAAATTGTAGTGCGCCATCTTATGAGCGTGAGGATGATGGATCCTGAGAGCGCCTTTTGCGCGGGTATGCTCCATGATATAGGGAAACTGATATTCAGCCAGTATATGCCCGAAGATTACGCTAAAGTCTGCGATTACGCCAAAAAAGAAGGGATCTCTTTGTATTACGCGGAAGAGAAACTTATGGGTATTAACCACGCGCAGATGGGAAAAATTCTCGCGGATAAATGGTCTTTACCCCTTGATCTTGAGTACGCGCTTACGTATCATCATAGTCCTCAAAAAGCAAGCGACGCTTCATATCTTGTGAACATTATACATTTCTCCGACAGTATAGCTCATTATCTTGGGTGTAACATGTTTGACAATGAAGTTTACACTGAGGAGTTCGAATATTGCCGCCAGGAGCTCAAAATCGGATCTGCGGATTTTGAGAAAATTGTACAGACAGTTGAAAGTTCTATTGACAAATCGCAAGAATTTTTGTCAACGATTATTAAAGGGTGACGACGGGTACGCCCGGATCTCTTGATGCGTTTCATACGCATATATATTGTTTTGATTAAATATTACACTATGCCGCTCGGCGACTGCGCGACAGCCGTGAGGCCGCCAAACGGCACAGTGTAATATTTAATCAGAAATCGATATAACGGTATGGACATGTGAAAACGTCTGATATATAAGAGGATCATTACAGAAAAATGGGTATCTTTGACCGGTTAAAGGAGGGGCTGAGCAAGACCCGCTCCCAGATAAGTTCTATTGTAAAGAGTGAAAACGCTCTCAACAGTGAGTTTTTTGACGCGTTAGAAGAGGCGATGTTAGCCGCTGATATTGGGATGGATCTGTCCGGCCGTATAATTGACGATTTACGTGACGAGATCAAAAAGAGGGGTATAGCTGATACAGACGGCGCTTACAACCTTATGAAGGAGATGCTCACCGAAGATCTTACCGTAACAAGACTCGCGGCAGAAGATTTTCCGCCAAAGCCCTGGGTAATACTTGTGGTCGGCGTAAACGGAGTAGGGAAGACTACAACCATAGGCAAACTCGCAAACGAGATGCGCGCACAGGGAAAACGTGTGATGCTTGGCGCGGCGGATACTTTCAGAGCGGGCGCTATTGAACAGCTAAGAATATGGTCCGACCGCACAAAGTCAGATTTTGTAGCTCAGCACGAAGGAGCGGACGCCGCAAGCGTAGCGTTTGACGCGATGGAAGCGGCTAAAAACAGAGGCGTGGATGTGCTTATACTTGATACCGCGGGCAGGCTCCACGTAAAAGTCAATTTAATGAATGAACTTGAAAAGATTCTGCGAGTTATAAAACGTAATACTCCCCACGCCCCAAATGAAATTTTATTAGTAGTTGATGCGACGACCGGACAAAACGCAATTAAGCAGGCTGAAGTTTTTAACGAAGCGGCGGGTCTCACAGGACTTGTCATAACAAAATTAGACGGAACCGCAAAAGGCGGCGTTGCGATAGCGCTCACAAGAAGGTTCAACGTGCCTATCCGTAAAATCGGTGTAGGCGAAGGCATTGACGATTTACAGGATTTTCACGCTAAAGAGTATGTTGACGCGATGTTTGGAGAGTTGTAGTGAGACACCGGCCTCTTGCACCGTGCCGCCCGGCAGCTACACGACAGGCGTGAGGTCGCCGGACGGCACGGTGCAATAGGCCTAATCACCGCTCTATCTTCGACAAATGCCACCCATTCTGATGCGGACACCGATATATCTTCAATTTTATACCCTGCTCATCCTCAATAATACCCGCTCTTTTCTGAGCCGCCGCTTTTGACTCATAAAGACTCTTGCCGCAGGCGATACAATCACGGCTCGGCGTTTGGCGCGAACCTGGAGAAAGATGCCAAAATCCGCATTTTGAACATTGATATGGGGAGAGATTTAAACGGTATTGTGTCTTTACATGATAAGCGCCCTCACGCGCCTCATGTTCGGAATAATAAACTGAAAGCGGTTTTCCATTGCTGCCAAAACAAGTGTTACTTTTATCGGGCATTTTTTCTCATTAATTGGGGACGGAGTTGCTTTTATTTTGAACATGTATAGAACGCGTCCGAAATAAAAGCAACTCCGTCCCCAAATTAAAGTATTGTCAGCCATTAAACATCGTAAAAAACAAATTCGCAAACAGTACCGCCGCGCATATCCCAACAGCATCCGAAAAAAGCGCGGCAGGCAGCGCGTGGCGTGTTTTACGGATTCCTATAGCTCCAAAATAGACCGCCAAAACATAAAACGTGGTTTCAGTAGAACCTTGCAATATAGATGACATAAAAGCGGCTAATGAATCAGGACCTTTTTGTATCAACTCGGCCATATAACCATAAGCGCCCGTACCCGACAGCGGGCGCAAAAGCGCGTGGGGGAGAACTTCCGCCGGCATTCCTATGAGTTTTGTAAAGTTACCCGCAATGCCTGTAAACAGATCAAGCGCTCCGCTTGAACGAAGCATTCCGATGCCTACAAAAATCGCAACCATAAAGGGGATAATCCTTATCGCAACCTGAAATCCCTCTTTGGCTCCGTCTGTCACAGTCTCATACACTTTTACTCCGCACAGATATCCGCCTACAAGTATCAGAATGATAAGACCAGGTATAAGCCACGCGGTGGAAGCGGTTACACTCCCTAAAACGCCCCCCGCCGGAAATCCGCCCTTCATTATAGTATAAGGTATCGCGGCAACAAACAGCGCCAAAGCGCCCCACGCGGCCATCTTGCCAAATTTTCCAGGCGGCGACAGTTCAGCTTGTGAAGCGTTGGCTTCTTCCGCGGCGGCTTCGCTTTCTAATGCTGATTGAGAGGCTTCAATAAATCTCTTTTGGCTTCGCCTGCTTAAAAGCTTTGCCATAAAAATCGCGGCGGCTGTGGAGCAGAATGTCGCGCAAAGCGTAGGCAGAAGAATCCCGCCCGGATTTGTAGAACCTGACGCCGCCCTTACAGCAATAACCCCCAGAGGTAATATTGTTACGCTTGACGTATTAATAGCCAAAAAAAGACACATGGCGTTAGTAGCTGTACCTTTTTCTGGGTTGAGCTTGTCAAGCTCCTGCATAGCTTTTATACCCATTGGAGTAGCCGCGTTGCCCATACCAAGCATATTGGCGCCCATGTTCATTATGATAGCGCTCATAGCGGGGTGGTTAGCGGGCACATCTGGAAAAAGCCAAACCATAACAGGCCGTATAGCGCGGGTAACCGCCCGCATAAGTCCGGCTGCCTCCGCCACTTTCATAATCCCAAGCCAAAGCGCCATAGCTCCAATGAGGCTTATGGCAAGCTCCACAGCCCGCTTGGCGCTGTCAAACGAAGCCTTGCCAACCGCGTCCATTCTGCCGGTGTAAGCCGCTACAAGTATGCTTATTACTATAATATACAGCCAAATGATGTTTATAGCGGCAGGTTTTTTATCGGAAGCCGCTTTAATATCGGGAGTGGGTTTTATATCAGTTTTTTGCTGATTTTTTTCTTTTGTCGCGGACATTTTTCTGTAATGAGCAATTGAATGTGAGATACAAGACATGCCTTGTCTGTATATTATTCTATGATAATAAAAATAGATTATTGCGTGTTATATAGGCAATTTTAGTATTAATTAGTTTTTAGTTTTTAGTTTGTAATTTTTAGTTCAAATAAAGAAAAAATCTAAAAACTAAAAACTACAAACTAAAAACTGTATTTTTAGCTTGATTTTACAACTGTAATAACCCATTTTTATTAACTGCCGTTTAGTAAGCCCGGGTGGTGGAATAGGTAGACACTGGGGACTTAAAATCCCCTGGCCGAATAGGCCGTGCCGGTTCGATTCCGGCCTCGGGCAGTATTAAAAAGTCTCCGGCTCCATACTGTACATATTCGCAAGCGCGGTAAGCTTTTCCATCTCATCCGCGGTTTGTTTTACGACAGAATCTTCTATTGAGCCTAAAACGCATTTCATCTCTTCTTCCGATTTGTAAACAAAGGTGCGGAACGGATCGCTGAAATCTTTGGCTCTTGAAGAGAGGGTAAGAGCGGCTATTGTTTTCAGGTCTTCGCAGACTTTCCGCAAAAATGACCAAAAAATCTCTTCATGAATCTCTTTTGGTGATACTCCCTCAAGTTTAGCGAGAGCATATAACGCGTGAGCGGTTTTTATAAACGCGTAATCTTGTGAAAAAGAGTCAAATAAATCGTGTACATCGCTCCAGGTTTTTGTTTGAGGCTTTTTTATAAGTGAGATGAATTCAGTAAGAGCGCTTTCACTTATAACCATAGACCCGCAATTAAGCCATTCTTCACCGCTCTGTTCTGTCAGCGAGCCAAGACTTGAGCGAAGTTCACTAAAAGAAGTTAAACGGTTTTCCCGCATAAAGGGCAGCAGGTTTTTTGCGCAGTAATAGCGTATCATTGACCGGTACATATTGTAGGCGCAGCTTACGTTTTTGAGAATTGTTGCGGATCTGCCTCTCTCAACACATTTTGCTTTAATTTCAAGAGTTGAACAAAAAGCGGGATCTTCAAGCAAAACTCTTCTTCCCTCTATCATCAACTCATCAATATCCGTCTCTGTCGTTAAAGTCCCTTTTTCTTTAAATGACGCTTCCCCTGTCCACGACTCAATTAAGTAAAGCGCCTCAAAAATCTCCTCAACAGTATCGGGAGCCAAAATATCATGCTCAATAAACTGCTGATGCTCACGATAAACTCTTTTATCCCGCTTCACAAATTTTTGCGCGTTTCTCATTGCAGCGTACATATCATGCGTAAACCAAAAAGCGGGGAAAATCACCGGTACGCCCGTTTGATGATCAAGAGTCAGCAGGCTGAACGGCAGTTTTATATCAAGTTCCGCCTGATAGTCGCCCTTTGCAGCCATTGTAAACGACGCAAAAGAGCAGTTGTGTTTAAAACTTGTACACAGGCCAGGCCAAAATCCGCGTTTCGCCCACAATTCACCGTCATTAGTACGGCTGTTATGGTTGGAGCCGATAGTAGCGCCCGCGGCGATGTTGCTTTGTCCCCCCACAATTGACGCGATGAGAAAAGAGTTGTTATGGTGCTGAGAGTGAAACGGCATTACAAGAGAGTTTGCGATCTCACAGCATGATATAATTGAATTGTCTCCGATAAACGAGTGGCAGATTCGGGCAGACTGCGAAAGCGAAACCGAAGTGCCGGTTACTACTGACGATAACTGCGCGGCAGAGTTAATCTCATTCCCATAACCTATAATAGAATTTTTAATTTGGACGGCGGAGCCTAATTTAGTCGGTTCTTCGATGTCACTTAGAATCGCCGCGTTTGTGATGATATCCGTTCCGTCAATAACACAATTTGTACCTATTAGCGCGCCGCGGATAGCCTTTACATTTAAGATCACTGCGGAATGCGCGATTACACCCTTTTGAGGACAGATTTCGTCACAGCTTTTATGTGTAATTTCTGTAAGTTTGCTCATTAATTCATGATCGGCGCGCATAGACGACCATAAAAACGCGTCTGTGCAGGTCATGCTTGGAAAGGGGAGAACCGCCCTGCCCCCGTTTTCGTTTATAAGCTCTATCAATGCGTTTGAACGGCCTGTACCCATCCCAAATGAGGCGTTTTCACCGCTTGATATTTCGTTGACATTTAAGATGAGAGCGCCGCCGCCTATAAATTGATTGCTGCAGTATAGAAGATTATGTATCGCAGCATTATCACCGATAATACAATCTATGAAATGGCTCCCGTAAAGCCCGACTTTAAGCGTTATATTTTCATACCGCAAAGTCTCATCAGTAAAAGCGCCTATCTCAACGCGCCCCTCAAAACAGCATCTGTGGATTTTTAAAGCGTTAAACCCGTCTGTAACACGTATATCGTTCCAGTCGGAAGCGGTATTAAACTGCGCGGTAAGCTGAGTAATCTCATCACCGCGCAAAGGGCGCGTCTCAATTGTTTTTTGAGGATACCAGTTTTTCATGATTTCTATCATTAAAATGCAGAGCCTTTTTTAATCATGCAATAAAAATATATAATGTAAGAGTTAGGTTGCCAGTTTTCAGTGCTTAGTACTTAGTTCCAAGCTCTCAATTCTGACCACTGATCACTGAGCACTGAGCACTGAGCACTGTCTCTCACCCCTCTACCTCCGGTACATCCCCCGCAAGCTCCGGCCTAAGGTGAAGATACCGTGTCGTACTGCGTTTCATATCTATATCTTTGAATACCGCTTCACACTCTTTGAGGCTCAAACCCAAAGCTTCGCATACGCTTTCGCCGCCATGCCCGTTATTTTTTGCGAAAAGGCAGAGATCCATTTTTTGATAAGGCAGCGAGAAGTAAAATTCCTCTTGGGACTGTTCCATTGGGTAAGTATCTGTAGTGGGCGGACGGCTTCTTATCTCAGAAGGGATTCCAAGATATTCGGCAAGCTGATAAACTTGCGTTTTGTAAAGATGCGCTATAGGTTTTATGTCCGCGCTCCCGTCTCCGTTTTTAACAAAAAAACCCTGATCGTATTCAAGGCGGTTTGGACTTCCGGCAACAGCATAATTAAGACGGTCTGCGTGATAGTACTCTATCATTTTACGGATGCGCTGTTTAAAGTTTGTAGCGGCTACAAGGTTCAAATACGCTTCATGGCTCATTCTTTTTTTTACAGTTTCTCCATTGGGAAGTTCCGCCACAACGGAGAAAAGTTTATAACCCTCTCCTTGACGGGGCAGAACGATTTTAAAGGGTGATCCTGGTATATAAGAGGGAATTACAGATTTTACGGCTCTCTCCTGCATAAGGTAACATCCGCTCGCTTCAAGAATTTGAGAGATTTCATGCTCCTGCGCCTCAATGCCAAGCGCGGCTGCGGCTTTAAAACCAAGAGAAGAGGTTTCCGCCGCGCTGTGGCGCTCCGGCATAAGAAGTCCCAAAACCCGCTCTTTTCCAAGCGCCCTCGCGCACAGCGCCGCCGTAACGCTTGAATCTATACCGCCGCTAAGACCTATAATGGCGCCCCTTCGCCTGACCTTAACCATATAGTTTTGAATATGAGCGCATATCTTTTCGGCCTCCGCCGATACGTCAATCCGCAAATCTTCCGCGCTTAAATTAACCGCGCTCCGCTGATTGGCAGGGCTCACTTTTGTTGAATTAGTCGGCATCATAGACGCGCTTCTCCTCTTTTACTGTCCACAAAAGCGGCTATGCTGTTCACGGTGTCTAAATTTTCCGGCAAAAGCTCGTTGTCTTCAACCGTAATCGCAAAAGTATTCTGGAGAAAACTGACCATCTCAAGCACTCCGGTAGAGTCAACGATTCCCTTTTCCAAAAAGGAGTCGTTTTCACCGTATTTAATCTGGGTTGTACCCATGAGAAAATTGCGGTTAATAAATTCTATAACTGCCGCTTTTACATCCGGTTTTTCCATATATAAAGCCCCTTTTGCGGATAAATATTGGTCTTGCGCAAACTACTTTTACCTTGTCTTTAAGGAGCAATTATTATGCCAGAGATTTTTTGGGGTAAACGATAAAAAACGCTAAATTTATCAACAGGGGGGGTAGATTTTCCGGAAATGCCCCCGTGTGCTGTTCGCGGGTATCGGGAGCTGTGAGTACGCAATAAAACAAATGCGCGGATTATTTATTTTTTTTGGCGGCTTCCATTTTCCGTTTGTACTCCATAGCTGCCTTAGATATTTCCTCTCCTGTCATATTTTTGAACAAATTTTCTTGACGCCACTCAGTGTAGTCAGTCAACCAGTGCCGTGCGTTCATAAGAGAAATAAACCTTTCTACATCGACAATTCCCAATTTCTCTTGCAAACATTCCATACCCTTGCGTAAAACTTCGTCATCACTGTTTATCATTTGAGATTACCCCCTCTATCCTTAAAAAATCGACAGGATCACACATTATTATATTTTCACTTCTGTATTTTAGCATGCGCTTATCAACTGTTATCATATAATCGCACTTTGCCTCAATCGCGCAGGCAATGTGCAAAGCATCGGCATCTTTTATACCAGTACTCCGTATTTCTCTGTACGCTTGTAATACGTTAGGGGTTTCATCAACGATAATTGCTGACAATTCACGCCATTTCCGTATTTCTTTTGCGGCATCAAGAATAGGATGCAAGCAGTTTTCATAATCTAAGATATAAGACCATGCCAAATTAATGCAATCCATAGCAATTAAATACTGAATATATTGTATAGCTTTTGTTTCAACCTCAATCAATATTTGTGATTGATTGTCGTAAAAACGATTATAACAACAATTGTCAAGATACACTCTGACGTTTCTCAAATTCTATGGTCTCCTGTAGTTAAAAGAGAACAATTCGCGTTCTACATAGCATAATCTCAATATAATAATATAATACGTTGAAGATACTGTATGATATAAATAAAAAAACTTCTTGCGCTTAACACAGAAAAAATATATACTTATAATGGGTATTTAATCGGTTTTACGGCCTTGCGTTTATTTACGCGGGGGTGAGACAAAATACAGAATTAAGATATTATTAAAAAATTTAACCTAAAAAATTCCCTTAAGCTTAACAAGCGCTAAGCGGGGGAGAGAAGGAGAGCTTATGTCTCTGTTCATGAAAAAAACAAGGTTTGTAACGGTTATGTGTACTATTGCCGCGGTGTCGCTTTTGTCTTTTAATTCCTGCGGGAATAAAAAAGCCAAAGTAGCGCAAAAGGCTGCCTCGCGCGGCTTTGAGACGGTTACTACTCCCGCCTCCGAGCTTGAGGAAATAAAGGCGAAAATGGAGAAGAACTATGTTCCCTGCGGTATAGGTATCGGTGAGTCTTCAGACGAGCAGGTAGCGCGCAACATATCGTCCGACGAAGCGAGAGCCGACCTTGCGCGTTCCATAAATACTCAGGTTCAGCGTTTGAGTGAGTCTTACGCTCAAAATGTTGACGGCGAAGCTAAGAAGATATGGGAAGAGGTTGTGCGTCAGGTTACAAACGAGCATGTGCGCGGTTCCACCGTTTTTAAGAGCGTGGTTCAGTACAACAGCAATGTCAACCGCTATAAAATTTACTCTTTAACAATTCTTAATCCCGAAATATTCAAGAACGCGATTCTTGACGCTACCGCGAGAGACGAGGAGTTTGAGCTTCGGGTGAAAAAGGATGATATGTTACGCAAGCTTGACGCCGGCGTTGCGGAGTATGACGCTAAATACAGAAATAAACAATAATGTTGCAACGGACGAATAACGCTTATTTCGCTAAAGCTTTAATGATGATTGCGGTGATATTTTTATCACCGCAGTTTTCATATAGTCAAAAATCCGCGATTGCTCCCCAGTGGATTCAGGAATCATGGCGTGAGGTGAGTTATCCTCAAAAGGAGTGGTACACCGGCTTTTCTCAGGATGTGGTAGAGCGCGGCGCGAATGTAGCGCAGATTACACAGCGTGTTGAGAGAGAAGCGCAAAACAGGATGGTGCAGGGGATAAGCGTACACATAAGCGGTACTTCGCAGACAAGAACTTCGAGCAGTCAGGTGCGTCAGGGCGAAAAAGTAAACGAAACTATAGGCAAAGAGTACGAACAGATAATTGAGGCGTCCACAAATACGCAGGTTGTCAAATCGGAGACACACTCTTATCACGATGTTAAAAACAACAGGGTGTACGCTTTCGCGGCGGTCAAAAGATCTGATCTCGCTTCTTATTACATTTCTGTTATAGAGACCGGTCTTGGCGAGGCGCAGCGGGAGTTTGAGCAGTCAAAACAGCTTGCGGGAGCGGGCGACAACAGAGGCGCCGCAGAAAAACTCGTTTTAAGCAAGAGTAAAATAGACCCTCTTAGTTATTATAGAGACATGCTTATAACTGTAGATCCGGTGAATGGTCTTAAGCGCGCTCATGTAGACCGTACCAATGAACTGCTTAAAAATATTACAGCCGCGCAAATTGAACTGCAAAATGATCTGTTTGTTTTTCTCCGTTCTAAAGAGGTAATACTTGGAGAGGAGACCGATATTGTTATATCCGGTTTGCAGACGCTTCTTACTCAAAATAACTGCCGTATTGCCGGCAATAAAGAGGCCGCCGGTTTTATTTTGTCTATAGAGGCGAGAGTCGCTAATCCTAAATCCGACGGTGTGTTTCACTATTGCAACGCCGCCGTACGGGTAAATCTCACAAATACCAGAACCGGCAAGAGCGAAGCGGTAATAAACATAAACGGCCCCAAGGAGGGCAATATGACAGCGCAGGCCGCGGCGGAAGCAGCGTTTAAGTCGGTTGTGCCAATGATATGGGCTCAGATAAAAGATAAGATTGCGGTTAATTGATGTAGATTATATAGTTTTTAGTTTGTAGTTTTTAGTAAAAAACAAGAAAAGTATCTTTCCCTGCTTTTGATTTTTCTAAAAACTAAAAACTAAAAACTAAAAACCAAATAAAACGATCCAGATATTTAATCGTGAAATCAATATCATACATAATGAATCAATGATTATCGTAATGTAAAGGAGATATATAATGAAAAAAGTTGTAATAATGGTGCTTGCTTTTTGTTGTTTCGCGTTTAGTCAGGGGAAGCCTAAGGTTGCGGTTTATATGGTAACCGCTGAGCCTAAGGGTTCCAAGCTCAGTTATAATATGTTAAGCGCGAAACTCGTGGAGTCTGTTATGCAGGGGGGGGCTTTTTCCGCTGTTGACCATACCGCCGATATACTTAAGGAGATCAAAAAGGATAACCGTCCAAGTAGAGATCTTGATGAAAATCAGATAAAATTTATTGGAAGAGTGCTTAAGGCGCAGTATTTCTGCATGGTAGAGGTAACTCCCCGCAACAAGGGTAAGAGTTATGAGTTTAACGTGCGTTTGATGGACGCGGCGACAGGGAAAATAGTAAACCGTATTTCAGCTTCCGCTTCAAAGGAGCTGCGGGATATTAATGAAAGTATTATGAGGGCAGGGCGTCAGGTAATTAGAGAGGCGGAGGTATCAAGTATGTCACAGCCGCCGCCCGCCGATCCTTTTACGAGACCGTCTCCCGCTTCCGCTCCCGCCGCTGCGGTTGTTAAAGAGGAAAAACCGAGAATAGCGGTTTATGTAGCCGACGGTATGGAGGAGAGTGAGAAGAGGGCGGCTCAGACGCTCATACTTGACGGACTTGTGAAAAGCGGGGTTTACCGTACAATAGAGCGTACGGAGGCTTTTATTGACGAATTGATAAAAGAACAGCAGAAACAGCGCAGCGGTTCTGTTGACGAGATGCAGATAGTTGCGCTTGGCAAACAGGCCGGCGCCCAGTATATCTGCATCGTTGACGTAACGCAGGCTTTTGGGTCAAGCCAGATCTCCGCGCGTATAGTTGATGTTTTGACCGCTGAGGTTTTATCATCCGGTGTTTCAACTATTTCGGTAAATACTTTGGACGATCTTACTAAAGCTTCTGCGGAGGTTGTTCAGAGGTTGCTTGGAAAGAGACCCGCTTCACGTTAGAAGAGAATATTTTTTATAATTGAATAATTGAAAGGGAAAAAATGACAACTTTTACAAGAACAATGACGTCAATCACCGCCGCGTCTCTTTTTGCGCTGCCCGTTATCGCTCAGGAGCATGGGGAAACAGCTTCGGCGCCCGGTCTTTTTGGCGGTAACTTTATGTTCATAATGATAGCGATGTTTGTTATCATTTACTTTTTGATGATACGTCCGGAGCAGAGGAAGCAGAAAGAGCGTCAGAAGATGATGTCGGCTCTTAAGAAAGGCGATAAGGTTCTTACAATAGGCGGAATAGTAGCTGTAATAACAAATGTTAAAGACACTACTTACATAGTGAAAACCGGCGAAGGTTCAGTTCTTGAAATTACTAAATCGGCGGTGTCAAGCGTACTCACTAATACTGACGCTTCTGAGGGTGACAAGAAGTAATTTTTATTGGTGATTACAGTTAGGAAAGTTAAATTGTTAGAACTGCGGTATTACGGTGATCCGGTTTTAAGAAAAAAAGCCGCTTCTGTAGAAAAATTTGATGATGAGCTCAAGGAGTTTGCGGCTCAGATGGTTGAGGCTATGCGTGACGCCGACGGCGTAGGGCTCGCGGCGCCTCAGATAGGAGTCTCCCTGCGGCTTGCCGTTATAGACACAAGCGACGGTGAGAATCCTCCTTATGTTTTGATCAATCCCGAAATAGTATATTCTTCTTTAGATAAGGAAGATAACGAAGAGGGGTGTTTAAGCATGCCGGGAATTTCGCTTAAGATAAACCGTCCCTCATCTATTACCGTTAAGGCTCAGAATGAGGAGGGCGTTTTTTATGAGATCGAAAACGCGCAGGGACTGCTTTGTAGAGCTTTGCAGCATGAGATTGATCATCTTAACGGAATTCTTTTTATAGATCATGTTTCGGCGGTTCAGCGCGCTTTACTTAAAGGTAAACTCAAAAAGATCTCTGAAAAACAGCGTGAATAAAGCATTTAATTCTCTTCATCGTGTTATTATGGCGGCAGTTAAAAACCATAAACCCCTGCACACCGGCTGCGCGAACCATCGTGAGGCCGCTGTACTGGGGTTTATGGCCTTTAACTGCCGGAGTATTACTCGTATAGGCAGTTTAAAAGCTGTATCATGCGCGGCTCTTCTGTTTTTTGTAACAGGCTGCGCTCCGTTTCTTGTTCCTAATCCTCCAAGTATCAAAGAGAGTACGGGAGAGTCACCCCCCAAAAAAGCTGCCGCGGTTCCAGAGCGCAAGGTACGCACTAACGATGTGGATTTTGGCAAGGCGTTTGAGGAGTCGCAAATAATAGCGCTTAGAGGGGACTCTTTGGCGGCGGCGGCGGTTCTTTCCTTCTCTCAAGATCATGAGCAACTCACTCTTGAAATGCGGCCTATACGGGTGATGTTAAAGCGCAATGTAAAGGAAGCGGTTGTTGTCTCAACAGCGGAAATTTTGGCGCGGACTAATGGCCAAACAATTACTTTTGAGAATAGTATACGTTTTCATTTTGACGGTTCTTCTGGGAATGCTGTCTCTGCGAAATCTGAGGGCGGTTCCAAACGCAGTCTGAATTTACCATGTACGCTTGTTGTAGACGATCCGCTTTATCATATTAATCTCGACGGTAACAGCTACCGCGGCGCTCTCATTATCACTTCAGAGAACGAAAAAACAATATCCTTTATTAACGTGCTTAATGTAGAAGATTACTTAAGAGGGGTAGTGCCAAAAGAGATAGGGACTTTAAGGGAGCCGGAGATTGAAGCGGTTAAGGTTCAGGCTGTAGCGGCGCGCACTTACGCTTACAAGAGAATGGCCGCGAACAGGAGAAATACGTTTGACTTAGTGTCTACAGTCGCCGATCAGGTTTACGCGGGAGCAAACGTTGAGTACGCTGTTTCCGATATGGCGATAGCGCAGACTAAAGACATTATAATGGTCTATAATAACGAACCGGCGGGCGCTTTTTATCACTCCACCTGCGGGGGTAAAACCGCGAATATCGAAGATGTTTGGGGCGGGGCGGCTTTACCTTATCTGCGTTCAATTGACGATACGGATTCTGCCGGAAATATCTATTGCCGCGAATCGCGGGCGTTTACATGGGAGGAGAGCTGGAGCGGGGCGCAGCTTGGGAAGATTCTCACGCGCTTCTCTACAGAGGGGAATCTCAGCGCGCCTTTTAAAGGGACTTTGCGCAAAATTGAGGTTAAGGAGCGTTTTGCATGCGGCAGAGTTAAATCGTGCGATATCGTATCAAACAGCGGTACGTTTCAGGCCGGCGGAGACAAGGTGCGGTTCCTTCTCCGCAGAGACGCCGCGGCAAATCCGATACTGCGTTCCTCAAACTTTCATATTGAAAACGATGGCGGTAAAATTGTAATTAAAGGAAGGGGTTACGGTCACGGTATAGGGATGTGCCAGACCGGAGCGATTGCCCGCGCGAGAGATGGTCAAGACTTCGAGCAGATATTGAAAGCGTATTACAGCGGCGTAACGCTGCGCACGGTTATCTCACAATGAGATACCGGCCAGTCGTCTTGCACTGCGCCGCCCGGCAACTGCACGGCAGCCGTGAGGCTGCCGGACGGCACAGTGCAAGACTGGCCGGCAGATTAGTATATACACTCTCATTATCTCATAAGCTAAAAACTAACGAAATTTTATATAAGTAAATGAGCCGCATAGCACAAATCAAATTAAAATTAAAAGGGATTGCGGGCGGTATAAAGCCGCTTAAGGATTTTTATCTCAAACATGTAAAAGGGTTTGACGGGTTTATAAGGATTTTTCCGACGCTTGAGTGTAATTTAAAATGTGATTACTGTACTAATGAGTGTCATAAAAATAACGGCGAAGACCGCAAAGGTCAATACGTTAACGCTGATTTTAAAAACTGGGCGGAGGCGCTCAAAAGATTAAAGATTCCTGTTGTAATAACCGGCGGAGAGCCCTCTCTTTATCCTGCGATTATAGAACTTCTCAATGAGCTTTGCGGCACGAAAATTCCCATAAAATTTTATACGAATCTTGTCTGGTCAAAAGAGTTTATGGATAAATGGCTCAGTGAGATGAAAAATTCTAATGTGGAACTTTTTATAAGCTATCACACACAATCGCTGAGTCCTGAAAAATTTTTGCAAAAAATTTTACTTCTGAGAGACAATAACAGGTTTAACGGAATAGTTCATACCGTTTTAACAAAAGATAACGGCGAAGCTGTGAGAGAGGCGAAAAAAGTTTTTAATGAAGCGGGTGTTTCGCTTATGATTGATGACGATTATGATTATTTATACGGTGAGTCATGCTCGCAGAAAATAAGGCGCAGGGTGGTCTGCCGCAAAAAAATAATTATAATCGCGCCGGACGGAAACCGTTACCAGTGTATTTCAAAAATGGTCAGACGCGTTCAACCGCTTGGCACTGTTTTTAATAGTGACTGCCAGAACTTGGAATCTCAGGTGGTTTCAATTTGTGACGATTATGGGTTCTGCGCGAATTGCGATACCGCGTTTGCCGCAAAGATTAAAAAACTATAAAAAGGTTTTAGCCGATTGTTAATACTGTTTTTATTATTGCTGCTCGGTATTCTCGGCACCGGTTTTTTTGCCGGTTCTGAGACAGGATTTATTTCGTGGAATCCTCTTAAGGTCGCTCACGCGTCGGCTAAGGGCAGCTTAAGCGCCCGTATTGCCATGCACCTTATGAAGTACCGTGAGCGCGTAATTGCTATGGTGCTTATCGGCACTAATGTTTGCAGCATAGGCGCGGCTTTTATATTTATAAAACTCTTCACAGAGCTTGACGCGTATTTTCCGCTTAATTTGAGTGTTATTCCATCGCCGGAGTCATTCTTTCTAACGCCTGTTTTGGTTATCTTTAGTGAAATACTCCCTAAATCGCTCTACCGTATTTATCCATACCGTTTGACAATTAAATCGATTCCGTTTCTTGGGTTTTTCTATCTGCTTCTCACTCCGTTTTTTTGGTTTTTTTCGGGAGTTTCACGAATTTGGAAAAGGGGCGGGGGAGAGGGCAGCAGAGAATCTTACAGCTCTAAAGTGCGTGAAGATATTATACTTGTGGCAGTGGAGGGCGCAAGACGGGGAAATCTTTTTGAGAGCGCGGACGACATGCTTGAAAACACGCTTGGCATGAAGGGAAAAAGAATAGATGAGCTTAGCTTGCCGCTTGACGAATGGAAACAAGCTAACAATATATACAAAACCGCGCAGACGCTGAGCGAGCTTTGTAAAGACGCGCAGGTATCGGCTGACGAGATTGTTGTATTTGACAATAAAAGCGGCCTGCCGGCCGGTTACGTATCGCTTCTTGACGCGGCTTTTTATTATGACGCGTCTCACTCTAAATTCTCCAAAGTTACACTTATGGAACTTGTAAAGCCGCTGCCGCGGTTTAAACACAGTATGGAAATTCTCTCATGTTTAAGGAGACTGCCGCCGGACTCACCCCGTTACTGCGCAATTTACAAAGATGATTCGGTAGTTGGTATACTTGACAAGATGACACTGTTTGAAGCCGCGTTTGTAAAGCCTGCGCTTCAGAATACAGCCGTGTAATTAAAGCGTGCTTTGTTCGCTTATGTCTACCATCCGTCAGTTTTTTTCATTAAATTAAAAAAAAACTTGATTATCTCTCTTCATAAATTTAATTTATAATGTTATATAAATATTATAATCTTTATAATATTATATAAAAATATTGACGATTTCAAAAAGTGATTATAATATTTATATATTAGAACAGTATTTGCTGATTTTTAAGAATCATGGCGCATGCGGCTCCTAAAGCTGGGAGAAACTATCAATATGCGTCTTGATTATCACAGTGAAAAAAGTTAAAAAGGTTTAGATGCGAAAACATAGATGGAATATTATTCTTGCCGCTCCGTGTAACTCAAAAGACGCGCGTTCGGTTAGAATCCCCCGGTTTATTACGTTGATTTGTGTGTTGATTACACTCGCGGGTGCTGCGGGTTTTGTGCGTGTGGCTTATCTGGCGTCAAGTTACGGCGTGGCTGTGCTTGGCGTATCGGATCAGCGCCGTGAGAATCGTAATCTCAGAAATAAAATTGAGAATTTAGAAAAATTTGTACAGGGCGAAAAAGAGACCATATCCCGCATTGTCAACTACGAAGACAACGCGAGACTCAAGTACGGCATGGAGTCTATCGACAGCGATATACGTTTGGCCGGAGTTGGCGGGCTGCCTTCGCAGGAGGATATGCTGTTTGCTTCCATGCTCGACCCTGTAATTGTCAGAGCGGAATCTCTGCGTTTGCAGGCCGCCGCGCTTTTGCGTCAGGCTGAACTTCAGGAATCAACATTTCGCCAGACTACAGAAAACGTACAAAAACTGCATAGCAGATGGACTAAGCGCCCCTCAATATGGCCGACTCACGGTCGTGTTACCTCCGAATATGGTTACCGTTTTCATCCTTTTACCGGTTTGCGGCTGATGCACGAGGGGCTTGATATCGCAAATGAGATCTGGACTCCTATTTACTCTACTGCCGATGGTCAGGTGCAAAATGTAAGCAATTGGACTCATTTTGGTAACTTGGTAAAAATCAGTCATCTTAACGGTGAATATCTAACTTATTACGCTCATCTGCATAAAGCGTCGGTAACTCCAGGGCAGTTTGTTAAAAGAGGCGAGCTCATCGGTTATATGGGCAACAGCGGCAGAAGCACTGGGCCCCATCTGCATTACGAAGTTCACCATAAAGGCCGCCCGATAAATCCGATGGCTTTTATCCTTCCTACAGATCAGATAGTAGACTGAAAAAAAAATAAATACAAGGGAGAGACTTCCTCCTTTGTATTTATCTTTTTTTATAGGTATTTAAATTTTTCTTTTGCGCTGTAGAGCTGCGCTATTCGTACTGAGAGTTTGTCGTCTATGACGGTGATTTCACCTTTGGCGAGCATCTTTTTGCTGATGAATACATCTACCGGTTCACCGGCCATGCGGTTTAGCTTTACCACCTGTCCCTTTTTCATTTTGAGAAGGTCGCGCACGCTCATCTTGGTCTGTCCAAGCTGAACCGCTATGGGGATATTTACATCAAGAAGCATATTTATAGTGTTAGGCATTTTTCTACTCCTTAATTAATTATACATTATAAATTGTCTTATAATCAAGTGTCATTGTATATTTATATAAGGTATCTCTAAAAACTGCCGTGTCTGTGCTCCCTCACGGCCTCACGCCTGTCGTGCAGCCGGCAGGGAGTGCGGGCACGGTAGTTTTTAGAGATACCCTATAGTTATAATAAGGGCATGGGATTTTATCTTACCCGCAGGATTGAAATTATGAGGTATACGCAATGATCATAGTGACCGGCGGCGCGGGGTTTATAGGCAGCGCTTTAGTGTGGGCTCTCAACAGGCGCGGGGTTGACGATATCCTTGTAGTTGACAGGCTGCATAGCGCTGACAAATGGAAGAATCTCGCCGCTCTTAAGTTTTATGATTATTTGGACAAGGAAGATTTTATCGGCAGGCTTGATAACGGACAGTTTAACTCATCTGTTGAAGCGGTTATTCATCTTGGCGCGTGTTCGTCTACAACCGAGAAAAACGCCGATTATTTAATTGAGAATAATTACCGCTATACATGCCGTCTTGCCGGCTGGTGGGAGCGGGAGAGTAAACGCGGTGAGAATATACGTTTTATTTACGCGTCAAGCGCGGCTACTTATGGTGATGGGGCACTTGGATATTCTGATGATGAGAGCGCTATAGATAAACTGCGTCCATTGAATATGTACGGGTACTCAAAGCATCTGTTTGATCTTTACGCTCGCAGGCGCGGGCTGCTTAAAAATATCGTCGGGCTGAAATATTTTAACGTGTTTGGGCCTAACGAAGAGCATAAAGGCGATATGCGGAGTGTCGTTAGCAAGGTTTTTCAGAGAGCGCGTGATGTTGGGAAAATAACGCTTTTCAAATCAGGGCGCTCTGATTACGGCGACGGCGAACAGAAGCGCGATTTTATATATGTAAAGGACGCTGTGGAGATGACGCTGTTTTTTCTTGATAACAGGTCGGCCGCGGGGCTTTACAATGTGGGAACAGGAGAAGCTAATACGTGGAACTCTCTTGCCAATTCGATATTTAGCGCTTTGGGGAAAGAATCTTGTATTGACTATAACGATATGCCGGTAGAGCTTGAGGGGAAGTATCAGTACTTTACGCAGGCCGGTATCGGTAAGTTAAGGGCTGCGGGGTGTACTCATGCCTGCATGTCTCTTGAGGACGCGGTTAAGGATTATGTACAGCAGTATTTACTTAAAGGTAAATATCTCGATGAGTAACAGTGTCTCTGTAAAATTCAGTGATGATAAGATGAAGGCGTTTCTCTCTCTCTCTTCCGGCGCCGGACAGTTGAATGCTGTTGCGATTCTTTCGGAGCTTTTGCGTTATGGTGTGGTGAATGGATTAGATACGGCTCTTATTCATAAAATGGTTGCGGAATCCGCGTTTGACAGATTTGTGGAGGTTGCGGTTGGTACGCCTGTAAAACCCGCGGTTGACGCGAGAATAGAGATTCTGGTTGATACGCCGCAGGCAGGCAGGTTCAGTGATTTTACAAATGTTAATCAGGGCGTTCCGTTGGCAAGACGTATCCCGCCTGTATCTGGGGTTGACGGAATGGATGTGCTTGGAAATGTGATAAAGGTGGTTCCCGCTAAGGATGTTCCTCTTTTGGGCGGAGAGGGGACTGCCGTTGACAGCGCGGATCCAAATTTACTGCTTTCCGCGCTTGGCGGTTCATTTACTCATCTGTACGATGGGTTAATTGAGGTGCGTCAGAGCCGTAAAATTGAGGGAGATGTAGACGCTTCTACAGGCAATATCTTTTTTCCCGGTGATCTTATTATCACTGGAACGGTCACTTCCGGTTTTTCGGTTGAAGCGGCGGGTTCTTTAAAAATATTTGGGGATGTGCAGGACGCCGTTATCAGGTGCCGCGGCGATCTGATTTTGCGCGGTATTGTGAAGGGCGGCTCTAAGGCGATGATTGTCGCGGGCAGAAGCATAAAGGCGAAGTCTCTTGAAAATGTTAAACTGACGGCTTCTGAGGATGTACTTATAAGCGAAGATATAATCAACGCTAAGATCAATACTAAGGGAGTAGTCAGAGCAAGATCTATTGTTGGCGGAAATGTTGCCGCGGCAAGCGGTATTTTAGTGAATATTGCCGGTAACAGGCAGGGAGTGAGTACTATCCTTGACGTTGGGGCGTTGTGCAACTATGAAAAGGAGCAGGAAAATTTAGTGGAGTGCATAAACGCTCAAAACATGATGAACGAGGGGTGTGTCTCTGAGCTTTTCTGTTTTGTACGCGACAATATGAATGAAAGGGGCGTAATAAGTAACGATAAACTTTCAGTTCTCGATGAACTTAAGGGAAATCTTACGGAATCAATAAGTATGCGCCATGAATTTGAAAAGAGTCTTGAGGGAATTGAGGGGTTGTTAAAAACGGTGTCTGATTCAATGATCACCGCGGATGAGGTTTATCCGAATGTACTCATGCGCTTTGGTTATACTGAGCACCTTGTAAAGGATGTTTTAACGAGAGTGTCTATGAGACCGGGGGGATCAACCGGCAATTTGGCTAAACGGAGTACGTTATAAAAATGGAGAGAGGAATGAGAAAACGGTTCTTGGGAGTGTTCGCCGCGGTACTTGCCGCTTTTATGTTCGCGGTGCCGGCAAATGGACAGGAAAATACTGGAGAGTATATCCACTACAGGCTCGCGCAGCAGTATAAGAGCGAAAAAAAATATGATCAGGCTATCGGGGAATTCAGAAAAGTATTGGCCGCCTATCCCGATCATTATAATTCATATATGCACTTAGCTGAGATACGCAGGGAACAGGGCAACCACAAACTTGTTATTTATAATTTACAAAAAGCATTAAGCTATAACCCAGGATGGGGCAGAGCTCAGAAGATGCTCGCCGACGCTTACGCGGCGGACGGACAGTCTGAAAAAGCTATCGCTGAGCTTCAGGCGTATCAAAACGTCTGTGACCCTATAGAACGGGATAGTTTACAAATAGTAATAGATGGATTGATCCGCAGAATGAGGGGAGTTCCTTCATCCGATAAAACCCCGCAAGCCGCTTCTAAAGATACCGTTGCCGCCGCGCCTGTTTCTGCCGCGCAAACGTCTGCTCCCGCAGCGCAAAGGACAGCTTCAGTAAGGCTTAACAGTCAAGCTGAAGAGGCTATGAAAAAAGTTATCGCTCTTTACAATGAGAAAAAATATGATGAGATGCTTGCCGCGGTAAAGGAAGTGCTTGCAATACAGTCCAATCATCCGGGCGCTTATTATTACGCGGGACTTGTCCGCAGAATGAATAAACAGTTAAAAATGGCGAAGATCAATTTCAATAAAGCGCTCACTCACCCCCGTTACGGCGGCGCCGCTCATTTTCATCTCGGCGTTATAAGCGGTGAAGAGGGTAATAGAGATGACGCCGTAAAAAATTTGAAAGCGGCTCTTGCTTCTAAGAGTGATCAATTTGACAGAAAAGAGGCGCAAAGGCTTTTAGAGAGTTACGGCGTTGCTGCGGATACGAATCAGCCCGCCGACACAGCGTCCGGGACACAAAATGCTGTTTCCGCTTCCGCTTTACCGGTTGACAAATACGCGCCGATAGAGATTCGTATAGACTCTATGCTCTCAATGATGACGGTTGATACGCTTACCGACGCCGGTCAAAAACTTCTTGGGGGTATCAGAAATTTTCAAGTGGGACGTTTTGATGAGGCGATACTTGAATTCAGGAAAGTTCTGGCCGATAACCCCAATGGCCCCATTGCCGCGCACTGCCTGTATAATATAGGAATCTGTTATTACAGGCTGCGTCTTTTTAACGACGCTGAAAATCAATTTCAACTGTTTTTGAATCGTTTTCCCACTCACCGGTTTGTCCCGCAGGCGTTTTTCTTTAGAGCGTCCTGTTTTCAGGAGAGGGGAGATTACGCGGTATCTGAGAGGCTTTTCCGTCAGTTTATACAGAATTACAGAAGTCATGATTGGGCAGGTAAGGCTTGGGAGAGACTTGGCGACAGCTATGCCGATCTTGAACAGCACAAAAAGGCTGTTGACGCGTATACTCAGGCGCTCGCAAACGCTTCAAAAAGTCCGCTTGATCAGGTTGTGCTCAATTTTAAGCTTGGTAACGCGAGTATTTTGGCGGGTAATAACGGCAGGGCTCTCACGTTTTTCGCGGCGGCGGTGGATATCGGCGAAAAGAACAATATTTTCTTCCGCGTCCCCGACAGTCACTATAAGATTGCCGATTTGAAATTCCAACAAAAAGAGTTCGCCTCCGCGCTTGAAGATTATAAGCGGGTTACAAGAAAGTACCCCGCTTTTCAAGAAACGCCCTGGGGGCTTTTTCAGATTGGAAATATTCAGCGTAATTTAAAACAGTACAGGGAAGCGGTTGATACTTACAGAGAGCTTATGCGCCTCTACCCTGATGACTACTGGTCAAAGCAGGCGCAGTGGAAACTTGAGGATACGATCTGGGAGCACGAGTATCGTTCTGTAAAAAAATAATAAACCGCCGATTAACTCTTGCGCCGTGCCGCACGCAGGCTGCACGACAGGCGGCGGCGCAGCGCAAGAGTTAATCGGCATCTCAGTAAAATTATGATGAATGACAAATTAGTAATAGGGGAGTTGTGCGATTCGTTTGAGCGGCAGCTCTCCTTTTATAAAGAGCTCAGGGATACGGTACGCTCAACGTTGAGCAAGCTTATTCTTTCGCGCGGCGACGCCGCGGCGCTTTTGGCGGGTGTAGAAAAAAAGAAACGGCTTCTTGATTCAATTGAGCGGGAGCGTACAGAGAGCGCGAAATATGTGGAATACTGGCAGGTACATCGTGACGCGCTCGCTTTAAATGATGACGCCGCTGTCTTAAACGGTATACTCACACAGATGGAAAGCGTTATAAAAGAGTTTCTCGCGGAAGAAGAGAAGTTAAAAATTTATCTTGAGAAAATGTACAAAAAGAACGATGGGGGTGAGAGTCTGTGAGCGGCGCGGTTGAAACTGAAGACAACACCGGCGCGGGTATTTCAGCGGAGGTTTTTGAGAGCCTCCGTCAGGCGTTCATTGACTTTCAGGTAAGAGGTGAGAAGCTTGAGCGCGCTTACGGCGCGATGCAGGAAGATTTCAAAAAAGTAAATCTTGAGCTTGACCGCAAAAACCTGGAACTTGAAAGCAGTCTTGCTAAACAGGAAGAGGTTCAGACTTACCTTGACAGTATACTTCAGGCGATGGACGACGGGGTGGTTGGGGTTAATACTGAGGGAGTGATCACTCATTTTAACAGCGCCGCCGCGCTCCTTACCGGATTTGAGCCGGAAACGGTTCTTGGCAGCCGTTACAGTGACGTCTTTGCAGATAAAAAGGGCGAGAGCGCGATCTTGTCTACTCTTAACAGCGGTCGTGAGATTAAGCGTGATGAGAGGATTTTGTGGACAAAAAATAATCAGCCGATCCCTATTCTTTATCATACGGCGGTGCTTAAAGACCGAACCGGCAGAAAACTTGGAGCGGTTGAGGTTTTTGACGATATGTCACGTGTAAAGGCGCTTGAAAAGGAGATGCACCAGGCTAAAACAATGGCCGCGCTTGGAGAGATGTCCGCCACTGTGGCTCATGAGATCAGAAATCCTCTTGGCGCTATGGGGGTTTGGGCGGGGCTTTTGGAGAGAGATATGGAGCAGGGCGACCCAAGACGCAAAACTTTGGGCAGAATTACAGAAGGGCTTTCAAAGCTTAATAAAATAGTCTCCAATCTTTTGGTTTACACAAGACCAATGGCCGCAGAGTTCAGAAAAGTACCTCTTTACATGCTGCTTGAGGAGATAGTAGATTTTACTCAGATAGAGATTGAGCGTCTTGGGCGTGATATTACCGTTATCAAAAAATTTTTTGGATTTGAGGATCTTCATGTTTTAGTTGATCCCGAAAAGATAAATCAGGCGATAATAAATTTGTGCTTAAACGCTGTACAGGCGATGGAAGACGGCGGTATGTTAAGCGTTGAGATTGAAAAGGACGCGGGTGAGAGCCGGTATGTTTCGTTCTCTGTTTGTGATACCGGTCTTGGAATAAGCAAGGAGAATCTGGGCAAGATTTTTGACCCCTTCTTTACTACAAAGGAGGATGGGACAGGTCTTGGCCTTGCCATTGTAAAGAAAATAATAGAATCGCACGGCGGTCTTATTGACATAAAAAGTGAATGGGGTAAAGGAACGCGGATTAGAGCGTTTCTGCCTGCGGCGTAGGGGTATTATTAGGCAAGTAAGTTTGCCAGTATGTTGGATATTGCAGGTCAGATTACATAGGGCGTTGCCCTATGGTTAATTGATTATAGGCCTTCAGCCTGAAGGCTTAGGTTTTGAGGTTCAGGCATAAAATATCAGATATAGTATTTTTTGAGGAGTTTATGGAAAAGAAAAATATTTTAGTTGTTGACGATCAGGAGCCGATCCGTGAAGCTATCGCTGAGACTATGCGCCGCGCGGGCTTTGAGGTTAAAACCGCGTCAAGCGGTCCGGAAGCGGTAGAGATTTTCAAACAGGAGCAGTTTGATGTAGTAATCTCCGATTTCAGCATGAAGCCTATGAACGGCGTGGAGCTTTTGGAGAAGATAAAGCAGATTGACATAGATGTACCTTTTTTAATTGTAACGGCTTTTGGTTCAATAGAGACCGCTGTTGACGCTATGAAAAAGGGAGCTTATGATTTTCTGCAAAAGGGCGATACTCTGCTTAAGGAACTTGAAATTACAGTAGAGAGAACTTTACAGTACAGGTCGCTTTTATCAGAAAATAAAAAGCTGAAAAAAGCGCTTGTGAAGAAATGGGATTATGTCGGCCACAGCGCGTCACTCGAAAAAATCCGCGCGTTTACTAAAAACGTGGCGGAAAGCCGCTCTACCGTTCTTATCACCGGTGAGTCAGGAACAGGTAAAGAACTTATCGCGCGGTCAATCCATTTCCAAAGCCCAAGAAGCCAGGGACCGTTTGTAAAGATAAACTGCGCCGCGCTTCCTGAGGGGCTTATTGAATCGGAACTTTTTGGTCATGAAAAGGGCGCGTTTACAGGCGCGATAAAAACCAAGGCGGGAAAATTTGAAGCCGCAAACGGCGGTACTCTGCTTTTAGATGAGATCAGCGAAATGCCGATAGCCGCTCAGGCAAAACTTTTGAGAGCGCTTCAGGAGAAAGAGATTCAAAAAGTTGGCGGAGATGATCCTGTAGAAGTTGACGTGAGGATACTTGCGACGTCAAACAGAAATCTTGAAGAAGAGATCGCAAACGGACGTTTCCGCGAAGACCTTTATTACCGTCTCAATGTCTTCCATGTACATCTCCCGCCTTTACGGGAGAGAAAAGATGATGTAGTGAGGCTTGCGGAGCATTTTATTAAAAAGTTTAATGACGAAAACGGTTTTAGCGTAGAAGGGCTTTCTGATGGATGTGAGAAGCTGCTCTTGTCGCACTCATGGAACGGCAACATAAGAGAGCTTGAAAACGCCGTTGAGCGCGCGGTTGTGCTAACCCGCTCTGGTCTTATAAATCCTGAAGCGTTTGGTTTTTCCGACAAAGTTATGGGCGCGGCGCGCGGCAAATCTCAGGACGGCGGCAGTATAGAGGCCGGAATCACCATTGCGGACGCGGAGAAGCAGCTAATTTTGAAAACGCTTAATTACTGCGCTCAAAACCGAACCAAAGCGGCGGAGATGCTTGGAATCTCAATCCGTACTCTTAGAAATAAGCTCAATGAGTATGCGGGGCTCGTACCGGAGGAGTCGGAAGTTTCTGAGGGTGAGGTTGCTTAGTACTAAACCGCCGGCAAAGCGCTGCGCAGCACCGCCCGACAACTGCACGGCAAACGTGAGGTCGCCGGACGGCACAGCGCTTTGCCGGCGCCTCAATATTTTGGACTCTTTTTCCTCACACCAATGAGTATATTATAAAGTATATGTGTGGATCACTCACTTAATCAATAGAAAATAGCTTAATCGTTTGTATGCAGACAGCAGAATATAAAAATAGAAAACCACGCCAAGCCTCTGCGGCGGAAATGACCGCAGGCGCGGGACGTGTTCCGCCGCAGTCTCTTGAGGTTGAGCGTACGATACTCGGTTCAATGTTAATTGATCCTCAGGCTGCGGACGCCGCGATGGAGCATCTTCATAGCGAGTGTTTTTACTCTAATTCTCACGCTCTGATTTTTGAGTGTATGACGGAGCTTTCAGATAAAAATATTCCCATTGATATTATTACTGTTACAGACGCGCTTCGCACAAAAAACAAGCTTGAGGAAGTCGGCGCGCAAGGTTACCTGAGTGAACTTACCGAATGCGCGGCGACTTCGGGTAATATTGAATATTACGCAACTATCATAAAAGAGAAATCAACGCTTCGCCGGCTCATTTCCACCGCGGCGGATATTACAACAGATTGCTTTTCCGGAGAGATGGAAGTCGGTGATGTTCTTGACAGCGCGGAAGGCAAAATATTCAGCATCTCTGAATCAAGAGTTAAAAATCAATTTCAATCAATGCGTCAGCTTCTGCCGGATGTAATGAAGAATATCGGCAATCTCTCCAAAGGGGGAGTGAACGGGATTCCAACCGGATTTATTGAGCTTGACCAGATGACAACAGGGCTTCAAAAGGGTGATCTTGTAATTGTTGCCGGCCGTCCCTCAATGGGAAAGACCGCGTTTTGTCTCTCCGTTGCGCTCAACGCGGCTGTAAAGGCGAGGCACTGTACGGCGATTTTTTCGCTTGAAATGTCTAAAGATCAGATTGTACAGCGTATGCTCTGCTCAGAGGCGCGTATAAATATGCACCATCTCAGAAGCGGAACTCTTCCTTCGCGTGAGTTTCAAAAGTTAAGCGCGGCTATGATTCCTCTCTCAGACGCGCCGCTTTTTGTTGACGATACTCCGGGCATAAGTATACTTGAACTGCGCGCTAAGGCGAGACGTCTTAAGGCTCAGCACAATTTGGAGCTTATTATAATTGACTATTTACAGCTCATGAGCAGCGGCGCGAAAACGGAGAGCCGTCAGCAGGAAATTTCACAAATCAGCCGTTCGCTTAAAGCTATCGCAAAAGAGCTTGGCGTGCCTGTAATTGCTCTCTCTCAGCTTTCACGCGCGGTGGAACAGCGCGGTAAAGACGGAGACCATCTTCCAAAACTATCTGATCTTCGGGAATCCGGCGCTATTGAACAGGACGCAGATATTGTCATGTTTGTTTACAGAGAAGAGTATTACAAAAAGGATAATCCCGACATAAAGGGGCAGGCTGATATTATCATCGGCAAGCAGAGAAACGGGCCTGTAGGAGATGTAAAAGTCGCCTTTATAAAGGATTACGCGCGCTTTGATAATTTAGAGAAAATACACACGGAAGAGGCCGTATTTTGATAGCTCCGCTCAGGTTTGTAGCATATATCGGGAGCAGCGCGCGTACGGAGCTTATTAAGAACGCCGCTTTGCTTCTTCTGGGCGTGCGCCGTTACAGTATACTTGCCGTATCGACGTTTGTAAGAACTCCTCTTTTATTTAAAAATATTGATATTACCATGCGGCACATGTATACTCTCGGTATAGAGTCTATTCCGCTTGTAACCATGATAGCCGCGTTTCTCGGTTCCGCAACCGTTACTCAGGCGGTGTACCAGATGTCAGGCATGATTCCGTTTCGCTATTTGGGCGCGCTTGTTTGTAAAACAACGGTAACTGAACTTGGTCCTGTTATAACAAGCATGGTATTTGCCGGAAGAGTAGCGACAGGTATTGCCGCGGAGATCGCCTCAATGAAAGGGAGCGAACAGCTTGACGCGATGAACGTTCTGAGATTGGATCCTCTCCGCTATCTCATAGTTCCTAAAATGGTTGCGTGTATTGTAATGCTTCCTGTTCTCACTGTATGGGCTATACTTGTTGCGTTTGCCGGCGCCGCGTTTACCGTCGCGGTTTCCGTTGATGTAACGATGCACACTTATTTGTCAGGTATGAAACTATTTTTTAATCCTATGGACGTATATGTAGGAGTAGGCAAAACAGCGGTATTCGGCGCTATTGTAGCTATTACAGGCGCGTACTATGGATTTCAGGCAAAGGGCGGGGCGGCAGGGGTGGGTAACGCGACAACAAAAGCGGTTGTTGTATCCGCGGTTCTTATTCTTGTTTTTGATTTTGTTATTGCGGTTATGGTTATGTAAGGTAATTTACAGTACTTGATGAAATAGTTTTTAGTTTGTAGTTTTTAGTTCGAATAAGAGAAAAATTTCGCCTTTTGTCTAAAAACTAAAAGCCAAAAACTAAAAACCAAAAACTTACGAATAGAGCCGATTAAAAATGCTAAAAGTTGAACATTTGAAAAAACGCTTTGGTAACCAGGTTGTGTTAGATGACATTAACATGGAGATAAATAAGGGCGATGTGACCTGTATCATCGGTCAGTCGGGTAGCGGCAAGACGGTTTTGTTCCGTCATATTATCGGTTTGTTCTTTCCTGACGGCGGGCGTATTACGCTTGACGGAGAGGTGATCTCATCTCCTCTCACTAAGCCTTCCGATTTTGACAAAGTACGAAAACGTTTTGGGATTTTGTTTCAGGGCGCAGCGCTGTTTGATTCTATGGATGTTGGTGAGAATCTTGCGTTTCCTCTAAGGGAGCATACCGATTATACTGAAGATGAGATTAATAAACTGATCGGTGAATCACTTGAAATGGTAGGATTAAGAGAGGAATTCCGCGCTAAAATGCCTTCCGAGCTTTCGGGAGGTATGAGAAGCCGTGTGGGGCTTGCGCGCGCGCTTGTAATGAAACCTGAAATCATGCTTTATGATGAACCGACCTCCGCGCTTGATCCTATAATGACAGATAAGATTAACGATTTGATTCTCTCGTTGAGAGATAAACTTAATATGACATCAATAGTTGTTACTCACGATATGGTTTCAGCGTATAAGATTGCCGATAAAATCGCTATGATACATGAGGGAAAGATCATATTTAACGGCTCTCCCACAGAGATCCGCCAGTCGCGCAACCCTTACATTCAGCAGTTTATCCGCGGTCAGCGCAAGCGTCATTATGTTGTTGACGATGAAGACACATACTCAACGGCGATAGACCTTACCAAAATAAAAGCGCGCACCGTAGGCAGACGCGGCGCAGGGGGCACAGGCGGTGAAGACGTTGCCGTGCAGAAATTTGAGATGCCGTTTCGCCCATCTTCTAAACCATCGGAGCAGGGGCCGCGTGATTAATTGAGGCGTCCTGAAATTAGCGTGGCCGGAGGATGTTAACACACTTTAATTTCTGTTGTATCTTTGTATTTTATAATCAACCCAGTTTTTGACGATAACGCATCTGTCTTTATAAATTACGCGATCAATCTTTTTTTTTCTCCGCTCTCTTCGCGGAATTCCTGTTTTTGTAGTGCCAAAAGCGCTCTAACCTGTTGTATCGCGGAGTTTTGATTTTCTGGAGTCAGCTCATCAAAAAGTTCAAGTATTATATCGTGTTTTTCTCCGCTTGGATGTACTCTAAACATTTCGCCCGCACCGCTCTTAAGCCACTGCTCTGAAGCACCGTAAACAAAGCTGATAATTTTTACTATTCGATCGGGTACATTTCTGTTACCAAGCTCTATAGACGCTATATGGCCGGGAGAGATAGCGACAGGTTTTGAAAATTTAACCTGCGACAGTTTTAGTGTCTCTCTTAATTGCTTTATCCGCTGATTAGTTGTCATGCAGTACCTCTCATTTTACTGTCTATCTAATTCAAATATAATAAAAATTACATCGTGTACTTGCTATGAAAACAAAATTTACTTGACTTGCTTGCAATGAATACATATATTACTTACTATGAAAGCGCTTAGGAGTACTGTATGGCAAACATAAATAAACGCAAAGAAATAAACGATATCTTTAATCAGTTAACCGAAGAGAATCAGGAGTATGTATTTGCGATTTTGCGGGGTTTGGTCTACGATCAGGATAATGAATCTGAAGGCGGGATGTGGACTTTACCCCAAAATGGAAGATATGATGGTCCGAGTTTGAATTGAAGAGGTGAGAGTTTAAGTTGTTTTTGTAGAGTAGGTTTTCGATTTTCATTTTTTCGTATTGGCTGGCTATGATGATTGCTGCGGGAAATTTCAGAAATATACGACCGGTTGCGCTTGAAACAGGTAAGCTCGCGCGAATCGTGCGCCTTCTTGTTCGCGTCCTCAACGGAACTAATCTCCGTTTGGAGAAAGGTTTTATATATACGCTGAAAGGCGGTAACGATTCCCCAAAAATAACTCTAATCAATATCATCTCCGGCTTTCTGAAGACTGATGAGGGCAGCGTTGATTTTGGTTATTTGTAAAGATTTAGCAGATTTATAGTTTCCCGATAATAAATAATTCACAAATTGTTAGAAAGGGTGGTTAAGTATGGTAAGGAAAAAAATCATAAAAATTGCGGCGATTGCGGTAGTAGCAATCGGTGCGGCTTTTAATTTGGGCTGCTCAGGGAAGAAGCAGGGAGATTCTCAGCTTGAAACTGTAAGGGTTGCTCAGTTCAATGAGTTTTTTCTATATATGCCATTCTATTTGGCAAACGTAAAAGGATTTTTTGCTGAAGAGGGATTGAGAATTGAAGTTATTAATACCGGTGGTGACGACAAAACCTTTGCTGCCGTAATAGGCGGCTCCGCTGCGTTTGGAATTGCCGATCCGACCTTTGTAGCAATTGCTAAAGAGCAAGGCATGGGAGGAAAAGTTATTGCGAGTATTGTAAACGGAGTTCCGTTTTGGGGCGTTACAAGAAATCATACAATCCCGGAAATTACAAATCCAAATCAATTAAGCGGCTACAGCATCGCAACTTTTCCTTCGCCGTCCACAGCTTTTATGTTGCAGGAGGATATGTTTCGCAGGGCAGGATTAAGGCCAAATATCAGGCAAGGCGCTTTTGGTACATTGTGGCCTATGGTAGAAGCGGGGCAAGCCGATATTGCTTTGGAATTAGAGCCAAATGTTTCAATTGCCGCAAATCAGGGCGGTAAAGTGTTGTATTCGCTTGCTGAAGTTTATGGCGACTTTGCAATAACAGGCGTAACCGTAAGCGAACAAACTGTTACAAGAAGACCTGAATTAGTACAGCGTTTTGTAAACGCTCTGCAAAAATCTGTACAGTTCGCTCATGCGTATCCCGATAGTGTAGTCTTTTATGCCGCTCAGCTATTTCCTGATATTGACAAAAGTGTAAGCGAAAACGCGATAAATCGAATAATCAGCACTAATACCTTGCCTAAAAGCGTTGTCATTTCAGATGACGCATGGGAAAAAGCTGTGAAGTTAAGACAGGAAGCGGGAGAAATTAAGTCACTGGAGACTGCGAAGAGTGTGTTGGATATGTCTTTTGCGAAAAAAGCTGTTGGGAAGGGAGAGTAAAGGTCATGAAATTAAAAATTTTTAAAGCCGTAGATGCGTTTTCATATTTGCCCGTATACATTGCGCAGGATTTGGGAATATTTGAAACGTTATTAAAGTATGAAGTTGAGTTTATTACTTCCAACGGGGATAAAGAAGCCGTTAGCGATATGCTTATTGAAAATAGTAAAAAAGATTCGGGTGTGGTTGCTGTCGCTATTGCAGATCCAATAGCTATTTTACGCCCAGATATACAACCATTTGTAAATGTAAAAAAAGAAAAACTGGCGCAAGAAAATGTTTTATTAAATGATAAAGAATTAGATGTAAGCCGAAATACCAAAATCGTTGGTGCTGTTATTAATAGAGCCGCTTTTTGGGCGGTTAGCAGGAAAAGTAGGCGTGTAGTTAAAATAGAGGATTTAAAAGAAAATGATTCTTTGAAATTGTTATATCCAAATAAAGAGTATATGACAAACAATTATTTTGGTGAAAAAATCGGGAGAGAAAATAGTATTGATAGAACCAACTTAATTGATAATATTCATTTTGATGAGGTAATTGATAAGTGTAAAGAATATGATAAAAGTTATGATTATGTTATTGCTGTTACAGCAGACATAGCAAATTTAGCCAAAGAGATAAGTGGTGGAAGGCTGCATATCAATTATTCTTTCCCACAAGAAGCAAGGGAGTTTTTAGCAACAGGCATTCTTACTACCAAAAAATGTTGTGATGATAACTCTTACATTATAGAAAAAATCATTGAAGCGATTCAGACATCTGTTGCGATACTTTATTCATCCGAAATAACAGCCGAACGAATTTGTAAAAACATTGTCATTTCGGAAGAATTTGGTTTTAAGGATAGATTCACGCTTACGGATGAGGAAATAAAAGAAATTGTAAAATTGATGAAAGAAAAAATTTATCCACCGGATCTAAATATTTCAAAAGAATCTTGGGAAGAAGCTGTGAATGTGTTGTCCGATGGGCTAAAATGGAAAGTTGGTGGTGATGAAGAGAGAAAAGCCAAGAACGATTTTGTAAAATATGTAGATAATAGTTTCGTGTTAAAATCCATTACCAAGCGGTTTGGCATTGACTTGAACACTTCTCGGATTAAATGTAAAAAAGATACTGCTGAAGACTGTAACAGTATCAAAGATGTAAAAGCAATAAAAAAAAGAATTGAATCCGAACGGGATGAATTACAAGAAAAAAATATGTATTTAGAAAAAAAACATGAAAATTTAAAAAATGAAATAGAAAACCTTAAAGAGGAGCTTGATACTTTTAAAGGAAAATATGAAGGGAAAAATTGGCTGATTTGCATTTACGATCTCATAAAAGAACATAGTGTGCCATTTTGGATTTGGACGGTGATTGCATTAATAACAATAGTTATGCTCGTTTTTTGTATGGACGTACTTAAAATAAGAGATGTAATCGGGATTTTTGGTATTTTGGCTTTAGTGTTATTGGGAATACCAGCTTATTTTTACAAAGAATATTGTAGCAAAATAAAGGAATATAAGCAAAAAATGGATATTAAAGGGATAGCATGATTAACATCCAAAACCTAACCTTTTCCTTCCCGCAAAATCCGTTATTCACGGATTTCTATTGTTCATTTGCCAAGAACGAGATAGTCACGATTATCGGAAACAGTGGTTGCGGAAAATCTACATTGTTAAACCTAATTTCTGGGTTATTCAAGCCAGTTTCAGGCGACATTACCGTTAACGGCTCACTCGCTTTTTTAACCCAACACCTTACACTGCTGCCTTACCATAATGCTTACGAAAACGCTTTATTAGCGTGTGAACTTCGAAATACTAAAACAAAGCAAAAAGAAAAAGAGGCGTATGATTTATTTGAGCTATTCAAATTATCTAAAGATTCAAAAAACAAATTACCGCAGGAATTATCAGGTGGTATGCAGCAGCGCATAGGATTAATTCAAACATTATTAATTGACGCTCAAATATACTTATTAGACGAATTGCTTAAAGGTATAGACAGGGTTACAGGGCTAATTATTCAGGATTACATTTGGCAAAAGTTTAAAGCGAATCATATTACAGGACTTATTGTTACTCACGATTTAGAACAAGCGGCGCTAATGAGCGATAAAATCCTTTTTTTGTCGGCAAATAATCCTGCAGAAGAATTTATTTTTGACAAAGAATTTACCTCTCTGCCGCCGGATAAACGCTTAAAAACAGATTATTACAATAAGTATATGTTATACATCATAAAAAAGCTTGGGGAATTATGATGAAAAAACTAAGCAAAATCTATCCGTTTATCCCTCTTGTTATTTTTCTCTCTCTTTGGGAAATTCTTACAATGAATTCTTCGCGGAATACATTTCTATTTTCACGTCCGTCAAGAATAATCTCCAAACTTATTGAAAAAATCGGGAGCGGCGAATTAGTTCATCACTTTGGAGTTACTGCGTTTGAGGCTTTTATGGGTTTACTGCTTGGAGTTTTAATAGGCAGCAGCATAGGTTTTTTGTTACTGTATTTCCCGAAAGTATCTAAAATATCAAAATATTATGTTGTCGCACTGAGTTCTATTCCGATATTTGCCATAGCTCCCATGATGATTATCTGGTTTGGCACCGGCATTTTTATGAAAGTTGCAATGGCATTCTTTTCTACCGTTTTTGTCGCAATTTTTCAAGCCTATCAGGGTGGACAAAATATTAATAAGCGGGATGCTGAATTTTTCAAATTAAATGGCGCGTCAGACAAGCAATATTTTTGGAAACTAACATTTCCATCTTCTATAGATTGGCTGATACAATCGTTAAAACTTAATTCCGGCCTGGCAGTTTTGGGAGCTTTTATAGGAGAATTTATCGCCTCAAGCAGCGGGCTTGGTTTCATAATCATAAGGGCAAGCGGGCTCTATGACGTTTCTTATGTTTTGGCGGCAACAATTTGTATAATTTTGTTAACGCTGATTTTTAATTTTGGGGCTGCAATTATAGAGAAAAACAAGTTGAAAATTATTAGAAAGATATCGGTTTAAGTTTTATATCTTGATGTAAAGACGTTTTGGTTTTTGATATTATTTTTATCAAAGGGAGTTCCGCAAATCCCACTAATTAGCTAATGTCAACAAATATTAAGTGTCGCTTTGTTCCAGTCTGTTTTCAATCAATTTCGCTAAAATCAGCAAATCTGTTGCACAAAGCGTCTGTAATGTTTCCCTGATTATGATCAGCCACGTGAGGGTTTCACAGATCGGCGGATCTGACCGGAAATAAATTACCACCTCTCTCAGAGCATATAGCATTTTGAATATTATGCGTGAATTTAATGTAACGGGGCTTTGCGTTCCTGGTAAGCACTATATGGCGGATACTTCCGATAAAATCTCCCAAATAATGAGGTTTGTGGAGAGAGGGAAGTATTTTTCCATAAACCGCGGGCGGCAATATGGTAAGACCACGACGCTTTTTCTGTTGGAAAAGCAATTGCCTAAAGAATACACTATAATATCAATTAGTTTTGAGGCTGTAAGTGACAGCATATTTGAGACAGAGGCTAACTTTTGTCAGGGTTTGCTAAATCGATGCGCAGACTATCTTGAAAAAAAAGATTTACCGATGGCACAGGAGTGGAAAGATACTACTGTTACAGATTTTGATCTGTTAGGTAAATTTATAACAAAGATCTGCCGCGATAAAAAAATTGTTTTGATGATAGACGAGGTAGATAAGTCTTCGAACAACACCATATTTCTGAAATTTTTGGGGATACTGCGAGATAAATATCTGCGCCGTAACGCCGGCGAAGATCACTCTTTTCTGTCTGTAATTTTAGTTGGTGTTTACGACATCAAAAATCTAAAGCTCAAAATGATTCAAGCCGGTACGCATGAGCTCAAAGACGGCGAAAAACGGATAAATTCTCCGTGGAACATAGCGATTGATTTTGATGTTGATATGTCACTTAGCGTTAAAGAAATCGCGTCTATGCTTACAGAATATGAAAACGATTATAAGACAGGGATGGATATAGAGGCAATTGCTAAAGAGATCAGAGAGTATACTAACGGCTATCCTTACCTTGTTTCTAGGATTTGTCAAAATATAGACGAAAAACTTAACAAAGACTGGACAATATCGGGAGTTTTGCAAGCGGTTCAAAAAATTCTCTTTGAGGACAGTACTCTATTTGACGATCTATTCAAGAATATAGAAAGTAGCCCTGATTTAAAAGAGCTGCTTCGTGATCTAACCGTTGGAGACAGAGACTGCACTTACAACAGAGATAATCAAGCAATTCAAATTGCCGCAATGTTTGGGATTGTGGAAAAAAGAGGAACCAAGGTTGCAGTACACAACCGTATTTTCGAGGTAAGAATTACGAATTATTTTGCATCAGAAAAAGAGGCGAGTGAACGCAGCTTCAAGTTGAGAGCCTCCAAAGCAGGTATAACCGACAAAAATAAGCTAGATATGGCATTGCTTATGCAAAGATTTGCAAACCACTACTATGAAATATATAACGCCAGAGACATCAATTTTTTAGAAAGAGAGTGTCGTCTGCTTTTCATAACGTATTTAAGAGCCATTATTAACGGGAATGGTTTTTACTACTTAGAAAGCGAAACAAGAGAGGGCGAAAGAACTGACGTCATTGTCGATTATAATACGGAACTGTTTATAGTAGAACTGAAACTATGGCGCGGTGAAGTTGCGCGTGAGAACGCCTACAAGCAATTAACCGATTATTTAGACTACAAAAACAAAGATGTTGGCTATCTGCTCACTTTTGATTTTCGTAAAACAGAGAATGTTGGCAAACCGCAAATTAGCTGGGTTGAGCGTTACGGTAAAAAAATTTATGATGTGATAGTAGGATTTTAATTAACGCCGGTTGTCAGTTGAAATCATGAACAAAAAACTAAAAACAGCATACGTTTGCGGCTCCTGCGGGCAGGATTATTCCAAGTGGCACGGCAAGTGTGATAATTGCGGCGTATGGGACAGCATCACAGAGATAAAAGTCGCAAAAAACGCATCCCGCAGTGATAAAAGCAGTGCTTTACACAGTGAGAATCAGCCTGTAGCGCTGTCGTCATGTATTGCATCTTCCGCAATAAGAAAGATCAGCAAATTCAGCGATGTCGACAGGGTTCTTGGGGGCGGACTTGTGGCGGGCGGGTTTGTGCTTCTTGCCGGAGATCCGGGTATAGGTAAATCCACACTCCTTTTGCAGCTCATGGCGCAGTGGGGGGAGAGCGGCGCGAAAGTACTTTATGTTTCCGGTGAGGAATCTGCGGAGCAGATAATGATGCGGGCTCACCGTTTGGGGACGGATAAGGCGCCGCTTGACATACTGACAGAAACAGACATCGAACACTTGCTGACGGTTCTTTCAAATCACAAGCCTCAGATAATTGTTATAGATTCCATACAAACCATGTTTACCTCAACTCTTGAGAGCGCGCCCGGCAGCGTATCGCAAATCAGGGAGTGCGCGGCTATGCTTTTACGTTACGCGAAGACAGAAAACGCGGCGGTGCTTCTTATCGGTCATGTGACAAAAGAGGGAGGCATAGCAGGCCCGCGCGTGCTTGAACACATGGTTGACACAGTTTTACAGTTTGAAGGCGACGGGCGGCTCAATTACCGCATTTTGCGTTCGATAAAAAACCGCTTTGGGCCTGCGGGCGAGATTGCGCTTTTAACAATGAACGACAGCGGCCTCTCTGAAACCGCAAACGCGTCGGAGTTTTTTTTAATGAACAGGGAATCTCCTCAAACCGGCACCTCTATAGCCGCTGTGCTTGAGGGAACACGCGTACTTGTAATTGAACTTCAGGCGCTTGTCGCGCGTTCTCACTTCGGTATGCCGCAGCGTGTGGTTTCAGGAATAAATCCGCGCAAACTCTCGCTGCTTCTTGCCGTGACCGAAAAATACGGCGGGATTTCTATGGGCGATCACGATGTCTTCTTCAACATAGCGGGAGGACTAAGCGTTAGTGAACCCGCTGCGGATCTTGCCATAGCGGCCGCGCTTTTTTCTTCGTTTCGTAACAAACCTCTCAGAAAAGATCTCGCGTTTATCGGTGAGATCGGTCTTGGCGGCGAAATACGGCATGTAAACAACATGCCGTCACGGCTCAAAGAACTTGCCGCACTTGGCTTTAAAGAGTGCATTCTGCCAGTTTCTTCAAAATCAGCGGACTCAAAAAGCCCTCGTTTGGATATGAAACTTATACCGTGTTCACGGGTCAATGATATTCAAGACCTGCTTTTTTAAGCGGAAATCTTTGCCTCATAGATTGAAATAATTTCCTTCAAAATTGTTTTTCGGTATGATAGATTGAATATCTATCAGATAATAGATCATTATAACTATCTAAAAATCAATGTATTATAGCTCAGGCTCATAAGATTTGCAAATATGGCATGGATTTCGCATATATTTCTGTCGCAGAGAGATAGAGCGGGTGAGTATCTACCGTTCACAGGTATAAACAATTTTACGAAGGAGAAGTTTATGAAAATGAAGCCTATCAGTCACAATGGGGATGTTGTAAACGTGATACTTCAAAACGCGGCGGGCGCTCTTGATGAGGCTTACGGTATTTTGGAAAGAATGAGTGAAATCACGGCGGAGGCTTCCGGCGAGCTCAAAACCAATGTTGACAAAATATTTGAGATGCAGTCAGAAATTGGATCTACATTGAACTATATAGTAAAGCAAGCCTGCTAAAAAATATTCCCCAGTTTTTGACTTTAGCCCCCTTGAGGGGGTTGGGGGTGCTAATGTGGCGGGGCGTTGCGGGGTGTCCCCGCAGAGGGGGTAGCGGAAAACAAAAATGAGATCAAGGCGTTTTTTTGCCTTGATCTCATTTTTGGTTGGAGCGTGGGGGAGACTTCCCCCCTTGTTTTATCTCCCTTTTCTTTTACATAAAATTCTTTTCTGTGTAATGAGGCCCGTTTCTGTAAATAATCTTCTGTATAGAAGTTCTTGGACCGCCGAATGGGAAACTAACTCTGAATATACCTTCTCTCTCCTGATCTAAAAATTCAGGCTCCATCTTTGCGGGACCGGCCTTGAACTCTCTTCCGTTTACATCTACAAGCGCAAAGTGCGTAGAGTTCATGCGCATAGCGTTATACGAATTGTTGTGCATGTGAATCTCAGCGGTTGTGGAATTACCCCTTGTGAGAAGCGCCGGTATGGCAAGCAGAATATCCCATCTGTTTATTCTTCTGAACATCACAGTGTCTGTGTAATCTGTAATAACCATTGGAAAAGCGGCATAAGAACCGATGTTTTCTCTGCGTACGTCGCTGAGAAGTTTTTTCGCCGGAGCGAAAGTAGAGTCAAAGTAAAGAGCCACATGCGCATAGTATTCCGCCTTTATAAGCCCTTCAACATCTAACTCTTTCTTGTTTTTTGTGGCCATTTCAAATTCCATCAGACCGATTTCATAATTTTCCTGAGCGACGTTCTTTACTACCTCAGCGCGCTTTGCTCTGGATGGAGAAGCGTCCGCAGCCTTCTCAATAGCTCTGTCATAGTAGGCCAGAGCGTCAATGAATCTTTCTCTCGCGGCGCTTGAATCACCAAGCTGAACCACAAACGCAGCGTACTGATTGCGAAGCTCAGGCGCTACCTCATTAATATGCTGAGGAGTCATTTGCGCCTCAATCTCATCCATCAGAAGAGGAATCGCGCCCATCTGCGCGTTTCCTTCGTTAAGAACCATGTTCACGCGCACTATAGCCATCTCAATAAAACGGTCACGAAGCTTCTTTGACACTTTGTCGGGATTTGCCTTAATAGCGTTACCATAGTGCATATAAGCGGTTTTGAGCTGTGTACGGCGCGCGTCGCCTGAAGCTCTTTTCGACATGTTATACGCCTTGTCTCCCTTAGACTCGTCACCACCGCCGCAGGAAACAAACATCATCATCATACAAGCACCTGCAAACAACCGCACAAAAGACTTCATGCACTCCCCCTTGTTAATTTTCGCGCCATACGGCACGGTATATTTTTACCATTTTAAACAGAACAATACAATGAACTATCTATTAAAGATGGTTTTTTCCACATACCACTGTCAATACTTTTAGTGGGTACCTCTAAAAACTACCGCGCCCGCACTCCCTGCCGGCTGCACGACAGCCGTGAGGCCGGCAGAGAGTACAGAACACGGCAGTTTTAGAGGCGCCTTATATTTCTGCGAATTTAACCGTTTTCTATATGGTGATTTTTGGGTGTAATTTTTGCTTTTGTTCGTGGTTTAATTTCTTCTTTAAAATCTCTTCACTAACAGTGTAACTAATATATATTTATATGTTCGTTATAGATCACACGATTAAATATTACACCGCGCCGCCCTCAGACTGCATTACAGGCGTGAGGTCTTCGGACGGTACGGCGCAGCATTTAATTGTGTCTTCAATAATTCTCATTTTTCAAAAAAACGCCGAGACCTTAACCGGTCTTTCGCGTATCACAATGACAGGAGTAAGAAGAATTGCTTAACCATTGCAGAGGCAGAAAAATCAAACTTCAGGGATTTAACAATCTCACAAAGTCGCTTAGCTTTAACATTTATGATATATGCTACGCGTCTTCAAAATCTTCGCAGATAGATTATCTTGAGTATATTGACGAAGAGTATAATTCCGCAAAGTTAAGAAGCATTCTTGAGGAAGTGACAAATATTATAGAGGCGAAAATTGTGAACATCTCCACACAGGATTACGATCCGCGCGGAGCAAGCGTCACGGTTCTTATTAATGAGGGGCATTCGCCGAGAAGCGATTCAAAAGACGTTGTGGCGCATCTTGACAAAAGCCATATCACGGCTCACACCTATCCCGAAAATGATTCCGTTAACGGGATAGCTACTTTCAGAGTGGATATTGACGTATCTACATGCGGTACTATTTCTCCGCTCAAGGCGCTTGATTTTCTGATTGACAGTTTTGACAGCGATATAGTGCTTCTAGATTACCGGGTGCGCGGGTATACGCGCGATGTAAAGGGGCGTAAAGTTTATATTGATCATGATATTACCTCTATTCAGGATTATATCTCCGATGAGATTCTTGACGAGTATACGGCGTACGATATAAACATCGTATCCGACAACATCTTTCACTCAAAAATGATGTTGAAACATCTGAAACTCGAAAATTATCTTTTTGACGCGGACAGCGTGAAAATGGCAAAGGCTGAAAAAACCCGCGTGCGGACTCTTCTTAAAAAAGAGATACAGGAGATTTTTGAGTGCAAGAACATTTTTGACCGGGAGTCTTGATAAATGGACAGAATCGCAAAAAAACGCAGAGTATATACAGAGGCGCTCAATCCGTATTTCGGGTATTTTTATACGATTAGAAAAAGTTTGCGCAAGGCTTCCACAAAGTATCAGAAAATAGAGCTTGTTGACACCGATGAGTTTGGAAAAGTTCTGCTTCTTGACGATATTACTCAGGTTGTGGAAAATAACCATTTTATGTATCATGAACCGATGGTTCACCCCGCGCTTTGCGCTCATCCCAATCCTCAAAAAATTTTAGTTGTGGGCGGGGGAGACGGCGGGATAGTAAACGAGGTTCTTAAATACCCTTCTGTTAAGCGGGTTGAGCTTGCTGAACTTGACAAGGGAGTGGTTGATTTTTCACGCAAATATCTTAAGAATGTTCATAACGGCTGTTTTGAGGACAGCAGGTTCAATGTTAATATAACGGACGGACGTAAGTTTGTTGAGGATCATCCCGGCGAGTTTGATGTAGTAATTATGGATATGACGGATCCTTTCGGGCCTTCCTGTATGCTCTATACAAAAGAGTTTTTCCGTTTGGTTAAAAGATCAATGCGTAACAGGGCGGGGCTGTTTGTAATGCACTCCGAGTCGCCGGTTTCGCGTCCGAAGGCTTTTTCATGTATACAAAAAACACTGGGGTCCGTCTTTAAGTCTGTTGTTCCGCTGTACACTTATATTCAAATGTACGCGGTTCTTTGGTCGGTTACAGTTGCGGGGGATGAGACGGATATCGGTAAATGCAAGCCTGCCGGTATAGATAAAAAGCTGAAAAAATTTGGTATTGATGATCTTAAACTGTATAACGGTTCAACACACGCGGCGATGCAGGTGCCGTATCCCTATATCAGCGAAATTTTATCGAAGCCGTCCCGTATTATTACGGATAAAAATCCGGAGTTTCCGGATAATTTTCTTCAGTGATCAGTGAAAAACATTCTTGTTCCGAAACTGAGCACTGACAACTGAGCACTGTAAAAAAACAATCAGCAGAAAGTTAATTAAAAAAATATGGAATTCAGCCGCGCAGAAGAGTTAGTATCGCAGCATGGGACTCCAACGCTGTTTCTTTCTGATAGCCGTACCCGCGAGGTTTATCGTAATCTGGCCGCCGCGCTTCCTGGGGTTGATCTTTACTATGCGGTAAAATCAAACGCGCTGCCGGAGCTTATATCTATTCTTGAAAGTGAAAGCAACAGTTTTTTTGACGTTTGTACAAATGGTGAGATAGATATTGTAAAAGGGTGCGGCGTTGCCGCTGAGCGCTGCCTGCACACTCATCCGATAAAGCGGGACAGCGACATTCGTTATGCGCTTGATTTTGGAATAAAACTTTTTGTGTGCGATAATGAGGATGAACTGCTCAAGTTCATCCCCTATAAGGAAAAAGCGCAAATCCTCATAAGAATGAGTATTCAAAACCCCGGCTGTCTTGTAAACCTCTCGCAAAAATTCGGCGTTGCTCCTGAAAAGACTTATGATCTAATAAAAAAAGCGCACGATATGGGGCTTTGCGTTAAGGGAATATCGTTCCACGCCGGTTCACAAAACGAAAATCCCATGAAATACATAGAAGCGCTTGACTATTGCAGAGACGTTTGCGGCAAGGCGGCGCTTGCGGGTATTGATCTTGAAATTATAGACATTGGCGGCGGATTCCCGATATCCTATTTAACGCAGGTGCTTCCGATGGCTTCTTTTTGCCAGCCGATAGTTGAGTATATATCACGCTATTTTACGAATTACAGAATTATAGCGGAACCGGGACGTGTTTTAAGCGGCCCAACAATGACGCTCGCGGCTAAGGTAGTTGGCCGCTCGCTGCGTAACGGCGGCGTCTGGTGGTATTATCTTGACGAGGGGATTTACGGCTCTTTTTCAGGAAAAATGTTTGACCACGCCGACTACCCGATGTTTCTTGCGCGTCCGGGTGAGGAGCGGTACAACTCCGTACTCGCGGGGCCGACCTGCGACTCCATTGACGTGCTTTACGAAAACATCTCGCTGCCGCTGCTTGAGATAGGGGACATTTTGGTTTTTGAATCGATGGGGGCGTACACCGTTGCGAGCGCGTCAAATTTTAACGGATTCCCCAAGGCAAAAATAGTAGTTGTGGAATGAAAGGATAAATATATGAACGGTTATGCGGGTTTTCCATTGGAGAGTGAGACGTCGCTGTGGCTTCAAAACCTTATTTACGGTCAATCAGGACTTCTAATTAAAGCTAAACAGGCTGTATTTTGCGGCGCGAGTCCGTTTCAGAAAGTTGAGGTGTTTGATACCTTTAGTTTTGGACAGGTGCTCTGTCTTGGAGGAACGGTTGTACTCTCCGAGCGGGATAATGAACCTTATCATGAGATGATAGTGCATCCGGCCATAATGACGCATCCCGATCCCAAAAGCGTTTGCATTATAGGCGGCGGTGACGGCGGGTGTCTAAGAGAGGCGCTCAGGCATCAGACAATAAAAGATGTTGTTGTAGTTGAGATCGACGCGTTGGTTAAGGAAACCGTCGAAAAATATCTCCCCGATTTCGCGGCGGGCTTTGCAGATGAAAGGGTAGAAGTCGTTATAGGCGACGGCTGTCAATACCTTAGAGAAGCCGGGCGTAAGTTTGACATTATAATAGTAGACTCTTACGATCCGGGCGGCCCTGTACGCAGCTTAGAAACAGCAGATTTTTTCAGCAACGCGTCTGCGGCTCTCAATGAATCGGGAATCACTGTTTTACAAACGGATTCACCGGTAATCAAGGCTAATATGATAAGACAGATTGTTACGGACGCCTCCTGCGCCTTTAAACATCTGCGCCCATATATCTGCTCTCAGCGCACATTTCCGGCAGGAATTTGCAGTTTTATAATGGCGGTCAATAATGAGAAACTTTATGACGGATTTAACAAAGAACGTTATGAGCGGATAGCGGACGCGTGCGTTTATTATAACGAAGAGATACACAGGGGCGCGTTTCTGCTGCCGCAGAATATCAGGAAGATTATGAACGGATGATATGAGGGGGGAGACTTCCCCCCTTGCCCTTGACTTTGACTTTATCTTTTAATTTTTTGATTTTTATTGTTTTTATTTCCGGCAAAATCTATTTTCTATATAATCTTGAATTTTTACCTTCTTTATCCATTATTATCTGCATGGAACTGATTCAATTTCTCTGGATTATCATTTTTTTGTTTTTTTCTCTTATTCTTATTCTCATTTGGAGTAAGATAATCGTAATACATAAGAGATTGAAGGCCATCAGGAAAATCCTCGCGTTAAGCAGAGAACTTGATGAGGAATATGACCACATGGGTAGAAAAAGACGGTAAAACGAGATTATTCATCGGGCTTTTAGTTAACAGCCGCCCGGATTTGCGCTTAATTGTATCTCCCGTTTTAAAGTATCACCTAAAGGAAAGGAGAAAAGAGGTTAAAACGTATCGGGGGAGCAGAAAAGAGTGTTGTCCTAAGAGGCAAAATTTCACACAGGCGAACCTTGTAAAATATAAACAGGCGCCATTTTTAACTGTGATTATGAAAGCGCATGATTTATCGTACTAATTAACAAATATGGAAAATCGTGCACGGCGGTAATTACAAAACAAACAAAAATCCCGAATATTTCAGCAGCAGCGGCCGGCTCATCAAATAAACAGAAGACCATGCTCCCAAATAGTGAGCGTATGGTAAAGGGCTGCCGCGAAAGATTAAAAACAGCATAGCAAAAGCTAAAAAAATTTAAGATTTGGAGAGTTATAATTATGGCAATTTTGGAGATGTTACTTATAGTAGTAATAGTACTGCAAATCATCACAATTTCTATTGTACGCGGTAATAGAAAGCAAAGACGCAGCAGTTATGAATTTAAACACTCGCGCAATCATGGCGGCGATGGCAAAAGCGACAGAAAAGAGGGTGATTTCCGGCGCGGCGGCAGTAACGGTAATAACAGAAAAAATCAGTATGAAAACAAGGGCGGCAAGCCTCAGCACACTTCCGCCGCGGTACAGCAAAGTTCACAGGTAACGATTGACCCGGTTGAAAAATCTCTGCGCGATATAAATCTCAAGCTCAAAAACGCGGAGCGTGAGCAGGAGAGCGCGCGTAAAAAAATTAATGACTATAACGGAAAAGACGGCCGCCCGCAGCGTTCGGAGCGTTCAGGCAGCGGCGGCGTAAACAGAAAAAACAGCAGAGACCGCAGTTTTAACCGCGGTGAACAGCGCAGAGAGAACTGGCAGGATAAGCAAAACCGCACAGAACCCGCCGAGCATCCGGCTGAGGCCGGCGCGCCCGCGCCGGAGTTTCAAAACGAAAATCTGCAAATTGCCGCCGCCCATCCGGCAATTGAAACAACAGCAGGTGTAACAGAATCCGCCCCGCAGTCTGTACATGCAGATACCGCCGCTTCATCTGAAAGTTCAGAAGGCGATTTTGAACACGGGCGTAAATTTGTCGCAAAACGCCGTCACTTACAGGAAAGCGGCGCACCGGAAACAGAAACCGCTTCAAGCGAAAACACTTCGGAAGCGCCTGCCGCAGAGCAGCCGTCTGAAGAGACAGCCGCCGAGATGAAATTCGGCAGAAGGTAAGGGGACAGTTATCAGTGGTCAGTTGTCAGTGATCAGATCTGAAAACTATGATCAGTTATATTATAAACGGGCAATGGTACGATGTGTGTGCATGGTGTTTTAACTGACCACTGAAAACTGATAACTGATAACTGAAAAAGGCGGGGAGTTCTCCCGCCTTTTTTTATGGAGCATTTTTTGCGAGATAAAGACGATAGCATTTTTGCGATTTTAATTTTGCGTATAAATTGTTTGAATAAAATTGGAAATTGCCGAATATTGATAGTATAATTAAATAGAGATACCAATTAAAAAAGGATCGCTTTAAAATGGTAAAAGCGTTTACCGCGTATACTCAGGAAGTGGACGATAAAGAAGCCGCCGCCGCCGAAATTCTCGGTAAGATTGATCTCGCAAAGCTTGGAAAAAAATCCGTCGGTATTATTACCTGTTACTCTGAGTTTATTGACAGCGGAGTTGTTGAAGCGCTCTCCGATAAGCTGCCCTTTGATGTAATAGGATGCACAACTATGGGGAACGCCGCGGGCGGTGATTTGGGGCATTTGGGACTTACGCTTATGGTGCTGACCGGCGATGACGTAGAGTTTAGCGCCGCCGTATCGGCTCCTCTTTCTGCTCAGCAGGACGCGCCTCTGTGTGAGATGTATGAGACCGCCTCAAAAAAACTTAGAAAAGACCCCGTATTTATTATAGCGTTTATGCCCCTTGTGTATAATATAGGCGGTGAGGTTTTTCTTGACATTCTGGGCAGCGCTTCAGGAGTGCCGGTTTTTGGAACTATTGCGGTAGACCACACCAAAGATTACCATGAATCAAAAGTAATTTTTAACGGTAAAGCGTACAGCGACTCGTTATCTATGGTGATAGTGAGCGGTGAAGTTTCGCCCCAATTCCTGATAGCTTCGATTTCAGACGAAAAAGCGCTTAAGCAAAACGCGATAATCACCGGTTCGCAGGGTAATATTTTAAAAGAAGTGAACGGAATTCCCGCCGTACAGTATATGGAGTCTTTAGGTCTAACAAAAGACGGCCAGATAGAGGGACCAGGCACTATCCCCTTTATTGTTGATTATAACGATGGAACAAAACCGGTTGTAAGGGCGATCTTCGCTCAAACCCCAGAGGGGTACGCGGTGTGCGGCGGAGCTATGCCTGTAAACTCAACCCTCTCAATCGGTTCGCTTGATTATAATGACGTAATGGAAACGTCGGAGAAAATTATAGAGGATGTTAAAGAAGGGCTTGCGTCGCGCGCAAACGCGCTGCTAATGTTTTCATGCGTGGGGCGCAATTACGCTCTTGGCGTGAGAACAAGCGATGAAATGGAAAAGATAAGCCGTCTGCTTGGAGATAAAATACCTTTTGTAATGGCATACTCAGGCGGCGAAATATGTCCGCTTTACGACAAGGGCGATAAATTAAAAAACCGGTTTCATAATGATACGATCATTGCGTGTTTGTTATGATTTTTAAAAGATGGTTTTTAGTTTGTAGTTTTTAGAAAAACCAGTAAGCGGGAAAATTGTTTTTTGTTTTATACTAAAAACTACAAACTAAAAACTTCACGAATTGAATACAAATTATGGAAAACATAGATTATAACGAACTGTTACGCGAAAATAAAAAGTTAAAGCGTCAGCTCTCCTCATTGGAAGAGATCGTTTACCGCAGTAAGCAGTCCGCTTCCGCTCACACAGCTCTTAGTGCCGTTATATTGCAGGAAAAGGACAGGCAGGAAAAATACATGAGCCTTCTCATGGCTAACTGCCCTGATATTATAATGCTGTTTGATAAAGAGATGCGGCTTGTAAACTGTACAGACTCATTTTTGAAAGCTGCCGGAATCAGAAATTACGGCCTTATAGGAATGAAAACCTTTCAGGAGGTTTTTTTCTCCTGCGTTAATAAAGAAAAGCTTGACGAAATGCTTGATAAATTCGATGACGCAATCGTAAAAAAACAGACCATCGAATTTGACATGAAAATAGATATAGGCAACAATAATGTAAACCGCAGTTTTATAGTTACATTCACTCCAATGCTTAAAGATGACAGCTCATTTTTAGGCTCTATCGTGCAATTGCAGGATATAACAGAGCTTCTCAAAGCAAAAGAACAGGCGGAGGCCGCAAGCCATGCCAAATCAGATTTCTTGGCCACCGTCTCACATGAGATAAGAACCCCGATGAACGCCATAATTGGCGTATCAGATATGATGGAAAAGCTCCATCCTGAGGGTAAAATGAGTGAATATTTGAAAGATATTCAAAGTTCATCAAAAAACCTCCTTAATCTGATTAACGATATTCTGGATTTTTCAAAAATTGAAGCTCAAAAATTTGACCTTATTGAGGAGTATTTTAATCTAAAAGAGTTTTTGGAACAGTTCAAACACCTAATAGCAAACAGTTTTCCCAATAACCATATACATTTCATTTATGAAGCAGACCCCGCTCTTCCCAATGTAGTTTTTGGCGATGAGAAGCGTATTAGGCAGATTTTAGTAAATATTCTCTCAAACGCTTTCAAATACACCAAAAACGGATATATTAAATTCAAGGCGTACCAAAACAACGCGGGGGAGTTTTGTTTTGAAGTAGAAGACAGCGGTATGGGAATCAAAGATGAGGATTTCCCCCGCATCTTCAAAGCTTTTGAACAGCTTGACATGGTGAAAAACAAAAAAATCACCGGAACCGGTCTTGGTCTCGCCATAACCCGCAAGCTCTGCAATCTCATGAACGGAGAGATCTCCTTTAAAAGCAAATACGGCGAGGGAACCACGTTTTTTGTAAAGCTCCCCCTTAAAACCGGAACAGAAAACGATCTTGTAAGCGATGAAACTCCTCTAATTAATTTTACAGCGCCAAACGCCAAAATACTTGTGGTTGATGATATTGATATAAACGTTATGATTACAGCCTCAATTTTAGAAGATTACGGCATAATTTCCGATACCGCCTCAAGCGGCAAAGAAGCGATTGAACAGGTACGCGCCAAAAATTACGATATAGTGTTCATGGATCACATGATGCCGGAAATGGATGGAATGGAAGCTGTACAAATAATAAGAAGTATGGGCGCGGATAAAGAAGCCGTCCCCGTAATCGCCCTAACCGCAAACGCGGTAAGCGAAGCCAAAGAGATGTTCCTAACGCACGGCTTTAACGGATTCCTGTCAAAACCCATAGACGCGCCGGAAATGGCTAAATGTCTGCTCAGTTTTTTGCCTCAGGGTAAGATTGAAGCGAAGAAGTAATATTCCCCCCTTTACAAACATTTTTTCTATGATATAATTATAATGGGAAATTCTATCTCCCCGTACTTGACTTATTTGTAGTCTTTTTTTAATTTATATGACCGATTAAATTGAGTTGTACTGGTATTGGATACAGATAATAGCTGTTTTGTTAAATACTTAAGATGAATTATTATGTTTTTTTGATATTATATCCTATATTAGTGATAGGAGGCCGGCCAATAGCGCGCTTTTAAGCGGTAAACTTGCGGACGGCAGCCATAAAAACGGAAACTAAACTAAACTAAAAGCATCGCACTCATTAGAAGGAGTAAAAGCTATGAAAACGCGGCGCGCTGTACCAAAGACTCTTGTTATCGGGCTTCTTTGCCTGGCATTTGGGGGGCTGACTTCTATCGCTTATAGTCAGCAGACGTTTGACGCTGAGATAAGGGTGCCTGTCACTTTTTATGATTTTCGGTCTGACAGGTCTAATCCGGAGTTTGAGCAGCCGCATGATGGAAACCGGCTGAACCATTTGATTAGGAACAACGCTCAATTTCCCGGTGTTAATAACGGCAATCCGTATAATATGCGTGTTGCGACAGGTATGGTAGCAAATCTGTTGGACAAAGATAAAAAGCCTGTTATGGGTGAATGGCCTTATATGAATCATGGTGTACGTTTCTGGTTCAGAGATTGGAATAATCCTGATAGTTACAATATGAATGACAGTACCGTAGTGAATGTAAATGGCGTATTGGGTAACAATCGCGGATATTTGGAAAAATTCAGACCGTTTTATATGTACAAACGGGAAGGTGATGCCGGATCGAATGAAGCCGGAAGAAATCAGACCGGTGTTCAATATACGGCTTATCCGCCAATGCCGGCATTGCAGTCTATAAGGGATGGCGCCCGCATTAATGATGCCGGACACTCTGGGCGTTTAGGTATAATTCAAACACGGGATGAGTGGAACGCTCCGGTTCGTTCTAATGTTAGTACTGTCCCTTACATCTATGCGGATGCTCTTCCGCCGTCGCTTCGGACAACTGTTCAGGGCGGTACAGGCGTCGATCTCCACAGAAGTGCCGGTTTTACCATTACCGGTACTCCCGGTAATCAATCCGCAAGATTAAACTTTGGTACGGCTGACAACTACGATTACACAATTGATGACGCTTTCACAAACATGAAAATTGATACTGTTCTCGTATTCACCAATGATAATGTTGTCGGCGGATTCGGTACTACCCCATTTTACCATTTTGACGACCAGGCATTTTTTCCATTAAGAGGCAAAGGGTTCACTAACTCTGCTCATAATTGGATCAGTCATGGCAGTAACCCCAGTGATAACTTCGCGTTTTCTATGGAAATGGTGTGGGAGTTCAAGATGGAATCCGGTCTTGTATTTGACTTCAGAGGCGACGACGACGTATGGGTTTTCATTAACGACAGGCTCGCTTTGGATTTAGGCGGCGTACACATGCCTGCTACCGGTGAGATTAATTTAAACAATCTCAGAACTTCACACGGTTTAGTGGACGGTAATGTTTATGAGCTCAGAATGTTTTACGTTGAGCGTCACACTACCGGTTCCTCTATTCGTATCCGGTCAAACATTGTTTCTGCCATCCCTCGCGGTTTGGAGATAGAATTTGCCAGTGGTGATACGATTAAGGCGGGAGTAGAAATAGATGGCCGCGTTACGGTTTTGGTTGATACCGGCGCCGGTAAGCTCAACGACCCCGCAGGTGATTTTTACTGGACGGTAACGGATGTAACAACCGGTATTTCCGCAGATGAGCGTAACATTTACGGTGAAACTATGTTTCTGAGAGATTTGAACGGTAACCTGATTCCTCCGAATACACCAATAGAGAGTTTGGACGCCGTCAGGATCAGCGCTCAAAGAGCGTATACACAGCTTGCGGTTACAGTAAGATATTCAGATCCAAGAGTCGGAACTGCCGATACTACAATATATATAACTGTAGCGCCGGGCGATCCGGCTAAGGTGGTTATAGAAAATTCACCCGAAGCGAATCGGCCGCTTCCAGGCGGAAGATCGGCGCTCAGAACGTCCGCCCACATGGATACGATATTTTTAACCGGAAATACGAACAACCAGTTTTACGGTATAGTGCGCGATGAATTTGACAACTGGGTACAGACCGCGTCTGCGTTTACTCAACCCAGAAATCCGCCTTATAACGGAACTGTAGCGTGGAATTTAGTGAATATTCCCGGTCAGTCCCCTGCAGCGAGCATTGCAACTATAATGGCGGGAGGTGTAGCGGGACAGCAGACAGGTCAGGGCAGTGTTACAAGAGCCGCGGATGGTGAGACCGGCGGCGCGAGAGCCAACATTCAGTATCAGATCAATACCGGCGGCTTACAGCGCAATCTTCTCAATAACTCTGTAGTGTTTGTTCCGCCTTACCAAATCGCGGCTGTTCGTGTCGGTGTATTAGTGAACGGAGCGTTCGTGGCTTTGGTTACATCTCCCAATACGCCGGAACAATACGTTATCACCCCTCAAACGGTTAATATGGAAGTTGGCGGCGACACTACGCTTTACGTACAGGTACTGCGTAATGACTGGCAGTCACTGCCTGAAAATCAGCGTTGGATTGGCGCTGACGCGCAGTGGGGCGCCGGCGGCGGAATATTCGCTTCCGCGCCTTCTACTATCGCTTCCAGTGCCTCTTTTTCTGTGAATTCTGCGGGTACAGGTCAGGTAACGGCTGTCGCTCCGGGTGTTCCTGCGAGTCAAATCAGTCTGTTTACGGCTTCGGTTCCCATAGTTGTCGCTTTGGGTGATCCTGTATCAATGAGGTTTTATGGTAATGGTCAGGTTAGAGGTACAGATACGACGAACGCGAGGCCAAACCCGACTTTTATTCATCCGCTGCCGCCAACTGCCGTTACCGCGATTGCGGGACAGCCTTTGCCCATGGTTCCGAAACTCTTTGCGGATAACACCACTAATGCTAATATGTGGGTGTGGCGTGGTATCGAACCGAATATTTTCAGTTGGAGTTTCGCGGCAAATTCTCCGACTAACGACAGAACTAGTATTAACGCGGCTGTTGCAGATTCCGCTCTGTTCATAAGTACTTACGCTCATGAGACATATAGGGTCATTGGTACGTATACTACTACAGGCGGAAGAGTTGTATCCTGTTCGCTCAGTATCACGGTTGTACCGGATACAGCAAGCAAACGGCTTGTTATTGAGCCTGGTTACAATGCGCATTTGCAAGTTTCTCAAAAGATGGATGAGTTGATTTTTGACATGAGCGAGTTAGCTAATAAAACTGTCAAATCTGTATACGCTGTAGTGCGTGACCGATACGGCAACTTTATCCGTTTTGCGGACTTCAATGCGAATCCTAATGATCCTTTTTGGATAGTTCCTCCCGACAGCGCGTTAATAACTGCCGTCAAAGGGGATGTTGCTTGGGCAGAAGGTAGAGTAACGCCGGAGTATAATGGAAATGTATCGCTGAAAGCTGTTGAGGGTTTGGGTGTGAATCAGATTAGAGATTCAATAGTAGTAAGGATTCTTGCTTACACCTATGATTCATTGGCTATAGCGATTAGACTGCGTGATGGTGAGACTTGTATTGAGGGTGTTAACGGGTGCATAGTTACCAGAAATCATCAAGATGCTATAACCGGATATTACGAGTCTTATGCCCCTGTAGCAATTACTCAGGCTGAATATAACAATCTACCGGCGGATCAGCGCTCAATTACGGCTGATTACGATCAATTAGGTAATCTGATTGCGATAACCGGGTGGTATAGAATTGATCCGTTTATTATGAACTCCAACCAGGACGTCACTTTCTATACGCTCGGAAGAACTAATATTCCCCCTGAAGAAACAGGCGGGGAGTTCAGGAACGGCATTTGGGAACCTGCTACCGCAAACTGGAGAACCGACATAGAATCCGCGCTTGGCACTCCGCCGACCGGCAGTGTCAACTCATGGTTAGTCTCTCCGAGAGGCGACGGAACCGGCGAGATTACAGCTTCAAGACAGGGAAGCGGTCTTAGCGAATTGTCTGGTACTCTTAACATCAAAGTGTTAGTAGGCCCTCCAACAGGAGTTACGCTTCAGATTATTGATAACGGCAATCTTAGAGCGGGTCAGGATATAACGGGCATTATACGTTACACCAACCGCGCGGGCGTTATTACGAAGTGGGATTCCAATTGGAGCAAAAACGTATGGCTCGGTGATATACTTGGCATAAGCGGCGGACATATACCGACGGTTAAAAATGCCGATGGCAGCAATGAGAAGAATCTTGGGTATTTGAATATGTCCGGCAGTCTCAATACTCCTCCGGTTCTTCCATTCTTCAGCGTTCTGCCTGGTGACTATAACGCGACGCTTAATCTTTCCGACACCAGAGCGCATGATACGTTGATATTCCGTATCTTCTTAGCTTCTGATATCGATCACCAGATCAGAATTTATCATCCTAACGTAAGCACAGACGTCAATTACCAATTTGGTATGGGTACTTCACCCAATACTTATGTAACAGCGCTCTCAAACAATTTCAGGATTAGAGCGGGAGACCTTGCTGACATAAAGATTGAGGAGAGAAACCCTGGTGAAAACATCCCTGGCAGACGTTATGTACGCGGTGATCCTGATACTATCGTGTACAGCTTCAGAGACGGCGGACAAGATCTTCTTACCGCTGTAGGTTATGACGCCTGGGGCAATAGAATAGGCCCTCAAGAATCTAACTGGAGCACGAGTGACAGTATTCCTGATCCAAGCAGTCCGACTGACGGCGCTTCTCAGATTCTTTACGATTCAAGAAGAGCGGATTATCCGGGCAGCGGTATAATTATAGTGGTTGCGTTGGATAAGGACGGTAATCCGACAGATATCAGAGATACAATATATGTGAGAATAGAAAATGTAACTGTTTCGATTATGAGAGCGGTTACACGCGACAGCAACAGCAGCGGTTACTTGGACGGTATTGAGCTTGAGTTCGCTAAGCCTGTAACGATTGATGACGAAAATAAGCTCAAAGACGTAACGGTAAGTTTTAGCGGCACTACTTTGGAAGTCATAGGTGTACAGCGGGTTAATAACTCTTCTGAAACCTGGCTTCTTGTGCTTAAGGAAGATCAAACGACAAGAACGCTGCAGACCGGTTGGACTCCTAACGTCGTAATTCCTGAAGGTCTCTTTGCAGACGTTGCGCGGCGGGATAATTTAACCGCTGTTGACGGAGCGGCTCCTGTGATTTTCAGAGCGCTGAAGTATTTTGCTCAGAATGACCATGAGCAGGACATTATAAAGGTTGTAATAAGTGAGGCGTTTGCCGCTCAGCATTTCACAAGCTTGAATTTGGCTCCTAAGGATCTGTTTAACATTTGGAGTTATGAATCAGGTTCGGCGAAAAGACAGCGTTTGGCCAAAGCCGCGTCAGACGGCGGTTCGTGTACATATAATGGACGCGGGATCGCGGTTGATGAAGGCAGACTTGACGGTATTCCGCCGCCGATGCGCGTGGCTGGTGATACCATTCAGTTCTCTCTGGGAAGCCGTTTGAATCCGCTTGCCGACCTGACTACAAGTCACTTTATTAACATTAGAGTGAATACTTCCGCAGATCCGGCGTCGCACCTTGGAGATAACGCGGGCAATGTTCAGGGCTTCTACTGCAACCGTGTGGTGCCTATTACTTACGGTAACGCGCCGCCTATGGAAGCTAAGACTATTCCTAATCCGAGTTCGCCTACTCCAAACAATCCGGTTGCCAAACCTGGTGATTTGAATCCGTGGCATGATCCTACCGCGGCTGACTGGGTAAGAGATAACAAAGGCGGCAGCATAGTACGCGTGCCGGTCTATGTTCCAGGGGCAACTGAGGGCAAGGTCAGATGTCAGATTAAGGTGTACGATCTTGTAGGTAACCTTGTACACGCGGCAAAAACTGATGATCTGGCAGGAAAATCCGGCTCTCACTTGCAGGCTAATCAGGAAAAGTATGTTGATATAGACCTGTACTGGAACGGTTACAACTCAAAGGGTATGAAGGTTGCTCCGGGAACTTACCGTCTTATCGTACAGTTCGATTACGAATACGGTAAGCTCGATAGAACAACAGCTAACGAACTCAGGGGCAAAAACAAGTTCACCGCTCCTGTGGGAGTGTCGAAGTAACAGTTGTCAGTTTTCAGTGATCAGTTAAAAAATGGGGATTCGCAATGCTGCGGATCCCTATTTTTTTGATTAGAAGGCGCCTTAGATTCTCAATTCCCGCATCCTATATGGGTGCGCCCATTTTTCATAGTTATTCTCTTGCTTTTCCGGCCTCAAAATATTAATTTTAACAGTTAATTTTATTCCCGGAATTAATCATAATAAACCTAAAAAACAGTTTTAAAGGAGTGTTTTACATGAACGTGAAGCCTTTAGCCGACCGTATTGTAGTGCGTCCTCTTGAGGCGCAGGAGAAATCTGCCGGTGGTATTTACATACCGGATAACGCAAAAGAGAAACCTCAAAAGGGCGAAGTAGTAGCTGCAGGCCCCGGCAAAACAGCGGACAGCGGCGCGAAAATAGAGATGACTCTCAAAAAAGGCGACAAAATCCTTTACGGAAAATATTCCGGTACAGAGGTAAGCATTGATGGGGAAGATTTCCTCATCATGAAGGAAAGCGATGTGTTGGCGGTTGTATAATGGATGATGGCGGGCGGCATAAATGCAGCCCGTACAATGGATGCCATTGGGGCATCCGCAAAAATGATAATGTAAGGGCGGCATTTATGCCGCCCCCTAAAAAAGGAGATAAAAAATGGCTGGAAAGCAGCTTGCTTTTGAAATGAACGCCCGTGAAAAGCTTTTGAAAGGTGTAGATACTCTCGCTAACGCTGTGCGTGTGACTTTAGGCCCGCGCGGACGCAATGTGGTTCTTGACAAGAGTTTCGGTTCGCCTACCGTTACAAAAGACGGTGTGACAGTTGCGAAAGAGATTGAGCTTGAGGACAAGTTTGAAAACATGGGCGCACAGCTTGTTAAGGAGGTCGCGTCAAAAACTTCTGACGTGGCCGGAGACGGTACTACTACCGCTACAGTGCTCGCTCAGGTTATCGCGCGCCTTGGAGTAAAGAACGTAACAGCCGGCGCGGACGCTATGGCTATTAAGCGCGGTATTGACAAGTCGGTACGCGTTATGGTTGAGAAGCTTAAGGCGGACTCAAAGCCTGTCGGCGGCAAAAAAGAGATCGCTCAGGTAGGTTCTATCAGCGCGAATAACGACGCGGAAATCGGAAACCTTATCGCGGACGCTATGGAAAAAGTAGGTAAGGACGGCGTTATAACGGTTGAAGAGGCTAAGGGAATTGATACATTTCTTGACGTTGTAGAGGGAATGCAGTTTGACCGCGGTTACACTTCAGCTTACTTTGTTACAAACTCCGATACTATGGAGTGCGTACTTGACGAACCGCTTATTCTTATTTACGATAAGAAAATAAGCAGCATGAAAGATATGCTCCCTCTGCTTGAAAAGGTCGCTCAGAGCGGCAAGGCGCTTCTCATAATCGCTGAGGATGTTGAGGGAGAGGCACTGGCTACGCTCGTTTTGAACAAACTGCGCGGAACGCTTAAGATCGCCGCCGTTAAGGCTCCTGGTTTTGGCGACAGAAGAAAAGCGATGCTTGAGGATATCGCGGTTCTTACAGGCGGTATGCTCATCTCCGAAGAGGCAGGTTTTAAACTTGAAAATACAACTGTAGACTCTCTTGGCAAAGCAAAGCGCATCGTAATTGACAAGGAGAACACAACTATTATTGAGGGCGCGGGAAACAGCGCGGATATAAAGGGTCGTGTAGCTCAAATCAGAAAACAGGTTGAGGATACTACCTCAGATTACGACCGTGAAAAGCTTCAGGAACGTCTTGCGAAGCTCTCAGGCGGTGTAGCTGTAGTACATATCGGCGCCGCTACAGAGTCTGAGATGAAAGAGAAAAAGGCGCGTGTGGAGGACGCTCTGCACGCTACCCGCGCGGCAGTTGAGGAGGGGATTGTCCCCGGAGGCGGCGTCGCTCTTATCCGCGCTTCGTCTGAGCTTGACAAGCTCAAACTTGAGGGCGATGAGAATATCGGTGTTGAAATCATCCGCCGCGCGTGCGAGGAGCCTTTGCGCATGATAGTGACAAACGCGGGGCTTGAAGCGTCTGTTATTTCAAATGAGGTTAAAAACGGCAAAGGCGCTTATGGTTATAACGCGTTTTCAGCGAAGTATGAAGACCTTATAGAGGCCGGCGTTATCGACCCTACAAAAGTAACCCGCACGGCGCTTGAAAACGCCGCGTCTATAGCCAGTCTCGTTCTTACCACAGAGTGCGTAATATGTGATATCCCTGTGGAGAAGAAAGAGATGCCTGATATGGGCGGCGGAATGGGAGGCATGGGCGGTATGGGTATGGGTGGAATGGGCGGAATGGGTATGATGTAAGGGCAAAAAATTTTTTGCCCTTACAATGGATGATATATGATCGGGCGGATTACCATCCGCCCGTACACCGCAGGGGACGATGGCAATCGTCCCGTTTCCGATGATGTAGATATAATATTTAGTTGTAAATTGTGAACGAGGTACACAATGAGTCCTAAAAAAAACAGCGATAACAACAAAGAAAATAATAATCAGGAAAACGAAGATCAGGAATCTTCTGAGTCCGCTGAAGCCGGACAGAATTCCGAACCGGTTGAGCCTGAGGCTTTGGAAGCAGAACCCGTTTCCGAACCGATCGAAGATGTCAAAAGCGAATTAAACGCCGCGCGTGACAGAAATTTGCGGCTTATGGCGGAGTTTGATAATTACAAACGCAGAACCGCCAAAGATTTTCAAAATCTTATAGAGAGCGCAAATGAGAAGCTGATATTGGAGATGGTTGATGTAAGAGAGAATTTTGAGCGCGCGCTTAAAGCGGGTGAGGCTCAGGGAGAGAGCGCTTCTTTTTATGATGGAATGAAACTGATATTCACACAGTTTAACGAAGTGCTTAGTAAAAACGGCTTGAGCGTTTTTGGAGAAGAGGGGGAGCCGTTTGACCCCGCTATTCACGACGCGCTTATGAAGTCGCAAAGCGCTCTCCACCCCGAAGATCACATAGCGCAGGTTTTTGAACATGGTTACCGGTTGAAAGATAAGGTAATAAAACACGCACGAGTAATTGTATCGAGCGGAGCAGATACATAATATCTGAGGAAAACGCAGGAATTAGATGGCAAAATCAGACTACTACCAGATACTTGGGCTTGACAAAAGCGCAAGCGATGACGATATCAAAAAAGCGTACCGCAAGCTTGCGGTAAAGTATCATCCCGACAAAAATCCAGGTGATAAAACGGCGGAAGAGAAGTTTCGTGAGGCTACCGAAGCTTACGAGGTGCTGAAAGATTCTTCAAAACGCAGCCAATACGACAGGTTCGGGCATGCCGCTTTTGAAGGGGCGGCAGGCGGCGGTGGAGGTTACGGCGGGTACAGCGGCGGTTTCGGCAGCGCTTTTGACCTCTCGGACGCTCTGCGCGCGTTTATGAACGAATTTGGCGGCGGCGGGAGCAGCGAGTCAATGTTCGGCGATCTCTTTGGCTTTAGCGGCAGAGGCCGGCGCGGCGGCGGGATGGGGCAGACAAGAGGAAATGATCTGCAGGTTAGACTTGCGCTCACGCTTGAAGAGATCTCTTCCGGTGTAAAAAAGACTTTAAAAGTCAGGCGCCTTGACCACTGCGGCGACTGCGGGGGCAGCGGTTCACGAAGCGGAAAGCGTTCAGTCTGTGATAAATGCGGCGGAAGCGGACGGGTACGGCGCGTATCCAATTCTTTTTTTGGACAGATGGTACAGGAAACCGCGTGTCCCTCCTGTAAAGGAGAGGGGCAGGTAGTAAGCGACCCCTGTTCATCATGCGGCGGAAGCGGCCTTAAACAGTCTGAGACTACAGTGGTGGTTGATATTCCGTCAGGAGTGGCTGAGGGTAATTATATAACCGTCGGCGGCAAGGGCGACGCGGGAAGAGGCGGCGGCCCTGCGGGTGATCTCATCGTTATTATTCAAGAGAAACCTCACGATCTCTTTTTACGCCACGGCGAAGATCTGATCTGCGACATAGACATAACATTTTCTGAGGCCGCGCTTGGCTGCTCTAAAAATATTGATACGATTGACGATAAGGTAAAACTGAAAATTCCCGAAGGCACACAGCCTGAAACGGTCTTTAAACTGCGCGGCAAGGGACTGCCGGAGCTTCGCGGAAGAAACCGCGGGGATTTATTAATTCGCGTACATGTGCGTACGCCGGATAAATTGAGCCGTGAGCAGAAAAGAATTTTTGAACAGCTTGCGGAGACAGGGCTTTGACAGTGTTCAGTGCTTAGTGCTCAGTGTTCAGTTAAGAGAAAAGGTCTTGTTCTTTTTGAAAACTATCTTTATCGTTTGTAAGAGTCAGGTGATACAATTATGCAAAAAATCGTAACGCGTAATTTCGATAGAGAAAATTGGGATCCTCAAACATTTTTTGAAGAGATATCTATACAGATGCGCGAGTGCTGCGCGGGGCGGAAAGTGTTTCTTCTTGTGTCCGGCGGAGTTGATTCTACTGTGGTATTTGCGCTGCTAAATAAGATTTTGGGGGCGGATAGAGTTTTGGGGCTTCATGTTGACACCGGATTGATGCGTTTGGATGAGTCCGCCGCTGTTCTTGATTACATGAAAAATCACGGTTTTCATAATTTGAAAATAGAGGACGCTTCTCAGGAGTTTTTAAAAGCTCTTCATAACGTTTACGATCCTGAAAAGAAACGTCAGATTATTGGTCAGTTATATATAGACATAAAAGAGAAAGTATCGGCAAAGCTTGAGCTTAACACAGAAGAGTGGGTTTTGGCTCAGGGCACTATTTATCCCGATATATTGGAAACTGCTGCTAAAGACGCGGGCAGCAAAGACGCGCAGAAGGTAAAGACTCACCATAACCGCGTTGACGCTATTATGGAGCTTATCGAAAAAGGTCTCATTGTTGAACCGGTCGCGCAACTGTATAAAGATGAGGTGCGAAGTCTTGGCGAGTACCTTGGTCTTCCAAGAGAGCTTGTCTGGCGCCATCCTTTCCCCGGCCCGGGTCTTGGCGTAAGGTGTTTGTGTTCGGATGGCAGTGTTAGTGAGGTATCCGCTGATGATATTCATAAGCTTAAAAATATTACTTCACAGATTGGATATAAGTCAGGCATACTGCCGCTTAAAAGCGTTGGTGTGAAAAATGGCGCGCGTACTTACGCTCATCCCGCGGTAGTACAAGGGGTGTGCGACTGGTCTATCCTTGAAAAACTTTCCGCAGATATAACGAACGCTGTACCATCTATAAACCGTGTAGTTTACGCTCTGAGTAACGGCGAAACACACTCCTATAAACTGACAAAATGTCATATCACAAAAGAGCGTCTTAATAAACTGCGCGCGGTCGATTCAATCGTCACAGAGGCGCTGAGGCAATCAGGCGAGTATGATACGATATGGCAGATGCCGGTGGTTCTTCTCCCAGTAGTAAATGAACGGGGCGGGGAGTGCGTAGTGCTCAGACCGATAATGTCAAAAGACGCGATGGCCGCGAAGTTCGTACCTCTGAAGCCCCAAACGCTTAAGATTATTGTAGAAAAATCAGCTAATGTTGATGGAATAGGTGATCTATTTTTTGACATAACGAACAAACCGCCGGCCACGATAGAGTGGGAGTGATCACTCTTCCTCCTCTTCCCTCATACTCTTCAATTTATAATACTGAACAAGCACCTTTTCATAATATCTTGTAGGCAGCTGTTCATTACGCGCCAGAGTGCCTCTTACGGTTCCGGGCCCAAGGTTATAGGCGAGTATGCCGAGTTTAAAGCTTCTGAACCGGGTTATTAGCTGCGTTAGGTATGCTGTTCCGATAATCATGTTTATCTCAGGATCGAAGAGGTCTTCGGGCTTAAGATTTCTGATTCCAAGCGGTTTTGCTACTTCGAGAGCGGTTTCATATTTTACCTGCATAATTCCGAGAGCGCCGCTGAGATTGCCGCTTCTATACCTTCCCAAAGCTCTTGGATCAAACCGGCTTTCGACGTGGATTACAGCGAGAAGCAGTTCCGGATTATAGCCGAACTGGCGGCTGTTTTGGTAAACCAGATCTGTCAGCCGTACAATGGTGGACTCCGGTACTTTTGGGCCTACAGTGGCGCTCATAAGCCTGTAAAGCCGCTTTTTTTCCCGCAGCTCTTTAAGCTCGTGATTGATACTTACGTTTTCTGTTTTTAAAACGGCTATTTTTTTATCGAGATTGTTTATAGCAAGCGCGTTGTTGAAAATTATTGATGAGACGGCAATAAGCGCTGTTAACAAAAGGCAGATAAAAAAGATGCTTGACAGCTCAGATATCCAGATCTTTTTGCCGATAAACATTACATTACGTCTGCGTTTTTTAACTGCGTCAGCGCCGCCTTGCTCTTTCAGCATCCCGCAATATCCCCAACTGTTCTAACGGTTGTAAACGTTCCTTGAGCTGTTCCATCTCAATAACGCTCTCCTGCTTCCACTGGTTTAACTCCTGCAGTTCGGTTTCCTGTTCGTGCATTCTTGTGTTTTGCATTTTAATTACAGAGAGAAGCGTTATGAACCATCCGCAGAGCACAAGCAGTGTAAAAATCGCTACTGAACGCGATATGCGAAACCCTGTTTTACGTTTGAGATTTTTACCCTGTTTTTTAAGCAGACCCAGAAGAGAGCCTTTTGACAGAGAATCCGCGTCAGGGAATATTGCGAACAGATTAAAACAGGGTTGAAACGCGCGGCACAAACAATCGTTTTTAAAGATGAGTTTTAACTCTCCGCCTTTTCCTTTAATAGTGTTGAGGAGGGTGAGAAACATTGGAACAACTCTGTCATTCACGCCTGTAATCTTCTCCATGTCAACTACAAAGCAGCGGTTGCCGTCTTTTATCAGGCTTGTGAACTTTTCATGAATTGCCGGTACCTGTTCATTATAAAAGTGTCCGGCAAGGGTCAGCCACACCGCGCTGCCGCGGCTTTCAAGCGTTATATCGAGCGCCTCAGATCGAATCATTATGGGAACTCTTTGCTTTTAATTTTTTTAAACTGATTTTACCGGTGAGCGCAAACGCGGCGTTCGGGTCAAGATTTACCGGACAGCTTATCATCATAACGATACCGTTTGAACTTTTAATTTGACCGGCTTCTGGTGAAAAAGCCCATACGTTCACATTTTTTTGAGTTACAAACAGTATTTTTACCCCTATATCCCAGTCTTCAATCTCCCACGCTGTGGTATTTTCAACTATAACCGGTTTTTCGCCGCTTAAATCATATCTCTTTTTATCGCATATCAGCAAAGCCTCTTTATTTAAGCACCCCGCAAGCGCCAGAGGCAGCTCTATTCCAAAAGTAAACGAATAATTTGTAAGGGCGTTATTGCTGAGTTTATAGGAGTAGGAGAGTATTGCGCTCTCTTTTTCTAATCCAAACACCTTCTCCATGCCAAGCGGACAGCTGCGCCCGTCTTTAATAAATCCTCCAAGCCCGCTTAAGAGCACTTTTACTCCGGCGGGAGTGTTTTTAAAAGAGTATTCAAACGGCAGATCAGAAAAGTTTGAACTGTCTTTCACAATTCCAGAGACATAGTCATCGCAGGTTAAGGGTTCCGTGAAGATTTTGTCGCAAAAGCCAAGCCTGCTCTCGCGGGGTGTTATAACATTTGCTCTTGAGCGTATTTTGGGATTATAGACAGCCGCGGCGTTAAAAAGACGGTCGCAGTAGTCAAGTTCATAGATCTGCGCTCCGTTTTTATGGTCTAAGTATACTTTGAGCTGACTGTTTGACATGATGATACTTTTGTAGCCGTTGCGCAAAAAATCCGTAAGCTGTATAGTGCCGTTTTGCGCCTCTTTTAGTTTGTAAAGTTCGCGCTCTGTTTCTATAAGTTTACCGTAACTCCATAAACGGTCGGTAATTGAACTTAGACCCGCCCGCTGTGACGGCATAAAGCGGTTTATATCCTGGCTGAAGAAGAGCTTTTGCCTGAGCTTGGCCGCAAGTTTCGCGTCTTTGATACGATTAACAGCGTCGCACGCTTCCATAAGTTTGCGCTGTAAAACGCCGATTTGGTCGTAACAGTGCAGATTGTTAAGAAAATAGGGCGAAGCGGGCTCATTGTTTGAAGGCACTAAGCTTGATGGAAAGTAGTGCAGGCCAAGAGGCGCCGTATCGCCTGTAACCTCTTTAAATTTTAACGGATGCAGCTCTAAAATGTGTTTATCTATCTCAGCGGCCGTATTTTCTATCCAGTCAAGCTGTACGTTATCATTGTCTTTCAGGCCAAGTGAATATAAATAGCGCAGGATGAGCATTTTGGGAGCGGTCTTATCTTCAGAAAAGTTCTCATTGATCCATCCTGTAATAGACTGCGGCGCGTTATAGCGGTGGTATGACCAGGCTGGAAAGACCGCGATTGAGCTTCCGGTGTATTCCGTTATCCAGTACCCGCAGTTCGCCGCCTCGTTTTTAGCGAGAAGCGCGTTTGAGATCACCGCGTATTTAAGTCCGGCGCCGCTAAAGAGGTCTATATGCGAAGGTTCCCAGTTAGAGAACGGGGGGACATACCCCAAAGGAGATTCGCCGGTGAGTTCAGTGAAAACTTTCATTCCCGCCAGTATATTTTCGTTAGTAAGCCATTGGGGAGAAAAACTTAAAAACGGTTCGGTATAACCGGTGCAGAGCCATTCGATCTGTCCGCGCTTGAACATATCCCGCAGTGAGGAGATTATAAGCGGGTCAATATATTCAAGTACGTATCCTGGCAGCGCGACGTTAAAGCGCAGTCTTGGAAAGCGTTCGCATAGTGTAAACAGCCTTTGCGCAAATCTGTTTATGGATCCGCGAAGCTCTTCTACAGGCATAAGAGCGTTTTTGTAAGGCTGAAGCAGAAATATAAGCTGGTCACGTTTCATAAAACAGTGCGCCTCCCGATTTATAGTACCCCTAAAAACTGCCGCGCCCGCACTCCCCGCCGACTGCACGACAGCCGTGAGGTTTGCGGGTAGCACATGCGCGGCAGTTTTTAGAGGTGTCTTATAGAAATTATAATCAGCCGATATAAAAATAAAGATAAAAATAAAATCAAATAAAAAATGAAATATACTGTGTTTTGATTAAATATCACACTGTGCCGTTTGGCGGCTGCACGACAGCCGTGAGGCCGCCGGGCGGCACAGTGTGATATTTAATCAGAAATTCGGTATATATACCAAAAAGTATTTACACTGCCAGCGTGATAGTAACTATATTCCACAATATGCGGGTAATCACTATTTTCACAGTATCAATGTTTGTAGTGTTAATGGGCTGCGCTAGTAAGCCGCGTTACGGCAGTTTGGACGCTCCCCGTATTCCCAAAGACAAAGAGGCGCCGGCGCTGTTTACGCCTGTTCCGTCTGTGATTAATCTCCCCCTAGAAATTAAAACGAGTTTTATTGAAAAAACTGTGAACGAACAGCTCACCGGCATACTTTACGAGTGCGATACCTTAACTCTCGGCCCTTTCAAAAACGTAAAAGTTACCGCGAAAAAAAAGGGTAACATAAAAATGCAGTTATCAGGCAATGAGCTTATTTACAAAGTGCCGCTCAGTATAACCCTACGTTTTTCATTCACAATCGGCGCGCTTGGCTTCAGCCATACCGAATATCAGGACGTTGAGGCGGGAATCACTCTTGATCTGCGCTCAAAAATATTTTTAAACAACGACTGGAGCCTTGCCACAGTAACAAAACCGCAGGGTTACGCCTGGACAAGCGATCCTGTGGTAAAGGTGCGTGTTGTAACTATTCCCATAAAGCCGGCCGCCGACTTTCTCCTGTCAAAACAATTCGGTACATTGGGCGAGATTATCGACAATACTGTTGCCTCAGCGGTAGACGTCAAGGAGATTATAAATCCGCTCTGGCTCAAGCTTCAGGAACCCGCCGCGCTTGGCGTGAGCGAATCGTCTCAAAATCTCTGGCTTCGGCTCTCACCTGTAAGCGTTTACATGAGCCCGATAAGCGGACGGGGCGGAAATTTAAATACATCACTCGGCATACGCACCGTCGCGGAAACGTTCATAGGCGAAAAACCGCCGGCGTTAGCTCCGGTAAAACTTCCGAATTTTACAGCTCCAGGCAAAATAGATTCATCATTTACCATAAATCTATACTCCGAAATCTCCTACGAACAGGCCACTTTAATGAGCCGCCAGCTGCTCATGGGAAAACCTTTTAAATCTGGCAAACATGAGGTTATAGTTGAAGATATTAAAATATCAGGAATGGACGGCTTTCTGCTTATAAGACTTGATCTGACCGGCTCCTTTAGGGGCAGGGTTTATCTGATAGGCGAAGCTTATTACGATGAGAAAACACAAACTATGTCAATCAAAAATTTGAGCTATGATATGACAACCCAAAACCGCCTCCACAAGAGCGCGAACTGGCTTATGCGCGGTATAATAATCTCAAAAATGGAGCCGCTTCTGCACTTCCCCTTAGAAGAGACTCTGCAAGACGCGCGGGCTATGGCGCAGTACATGCTCAAAAATAACGAGGTGTACGAGGGTATCTATCTAAATGGTAAATTAAACACCCTCTCCATAGGCGGCGTCGCGCTAACGGAGTCATCTATACGAACGGTGATATTGGCGAAAGGTACGCTTTCTGTGAGAACGGGGAAAAAGTAGCAGCCCTGGTTGATTTTATCTTGACTTCCCACCGCCGCAATTTGAATATTTATATACACAGCATAAGGGCGCCTCTAAAAACTACCGTGCCCGCACTCCCTGCGGCTGCACGACAGCCGTGAGGCCGTTCGTGAGTACAGACACGGCAGTTTTTAGAGGCGCCTATAACAAACAACACTCCTTACCCTACCCATACTGGGAGAACGGCAATTATGCCAACAAACAAAGCTAAAGCTACTAAACTTGATTTAATCGCTGAGGTCTCCCGTTCAACCGGGCTTACGCAGTCCGAAACTAAAATCGCTGTTGAGGAGCTTCTCTCCGTTGTAGTTGAGGAGCTTAAGGGCGGCAATACGATAGAACTGCGCGGTTTTGGAACTTTCTTTTCAAAGATGCGTAAGGCGCGGCCTGCGCGAAACCCTAAAACCGGAGAGGTTATCCCGCTTGCGAAAAGATTCGTACCGCTGTTTAAGTACGCCGGCGAACTGAAAAAAAGAATCTCTTCAAAACCGGCTGATAAAGCGTTGGCGCGGTAGGTTGAACGATTAATTAATTTATACAAAAATGTTGACTTGGAGTGCATCTATAAAGCATTTTCCTTACACATCGTTTTGTAATGGACTTAAGATGAAAGTTTTATATTAATGGGTACCTCTAAAAACTACCGTGCCCGCACTCCCTGCCGGCTGCGCTACTGCCGTGAGGCCGTCCGCGGGAGCACATGCACGGCAGTTTTTAGAGGCGCTTTAATGATATTTGAGCAAAATGCGAGGGTTTTAAACGGATGAATAAACGATTTGACGTACCATTGCGGCTTTATATCTTTATAGCCGCGCTATTTATTATGACGCCCGTTAAAGCCGCGGCGCAAAATCTTGACGAATTCGCCGAGCTTGATCTTTCCGGCACCAATTTTAGCGCGGGGCTTTCTGTGGGTTTTAACTACGATCTTTTACGCTCTCCCACATCTGTTTCTTTTGATTATCCTGTTGGGTTTTTCGGATTCAATGTCCCGTTTGGTTTAGTTCAGGGCGTACGCTCTGTGGGCGGGGATGAGGTAGATGATTTTTTTAATGATGAAGAACTTTTCAGAAATGGCGAGGGCTTCAATCCCAAAGCGGGCGCCGGTCAGAACGCGAACTATACGGTCAGAGTTGATATGCCGATGCTTTACGGAGTGGGAAGTTTCGCGTATACTCAAAATTTCTTTATGAATTATCATACGACTCTGGGGAATGCCGCCTTAAACATCTTTACTCCTGACTCAGTTAAGGATAATCTCAGAGAGGAAAACATAGACTTTAATTTTTTTATGAGAGGCGGCGTGAGCATACCGCTGCAGCTCTCTTTGGGATGGGAGACGGTTACGTTCGGTTATGCGTATAAACTTAACAGGCATGTAGTTTTCGCTCTCAATCTGCACCGCCATCTCTTTTCCATGAATTTTAGGGGCAGGGCGGATGTTGACCTGCTTGGTACTATTGATGCGACGGTCGCGCCCAAGGTTGACGAAGATGAGTTCGGCCTTCTTGCGGGTTTGGGGGAGATATCGATAAGCCATCTGCTTGATTTTCCGTCTGAAATGATAAACGGTTCTGTGAACGGAAGATTCACCGCCTCCGCCTGGACTCCTTCTATAGGAGTTAAGCTTGGCCGGGTATCGCTTGCGTCAAGGTTTGGACTCAACACTAAGGCTAAAGGTTCTATTCACGGTCAGTTCAGAATGCCGGATATAGTTAATGTTGAAACCGGAGAGCTTGATATTGACGTAGACAATCTCGACGCTGAAGAAGCGATAGATCTTATAGACAGGCTTACCGATATTTCTGTCGATTCCATAGTATATAAATCTACAGAGAGTATGCACTGGAAGCTGCCTCAGGGGCATACCATTTCGCTTGAGGTCATTCGTGACGTGTTCTCGCTCTCATACACAAAGACTTACGGTGATATTGAGATGAGGCTCAAAAATATTCACCGCACCTCAACGCCGTCCGACGCCTATGGACAGAAACAAAGTGATGGGGATACGATCAATGTTGATCTTGGAGTTACTGTTGACCATATAATTATGGCAAATTTTTCTCTCTTTCGCGCGGTGTTTTTGAATGTGGGTGTATTTGCCTTTGACGTCAGATCAGAAGATAATGAAAATATTGTGGGCGACGCGGTGCCAAGCCAGATGCGTATGGGTAAAGCGGCGATGTTTCCCGTGCTGAGTTTGGGCGGTACTATGGGTTCCAAGATAAAGCTTCATATTGAGGCTGACGTACTGCCGCTGCCCGCGGTAAAAACGGGTATTTTTTATTATTTTTGAGTTGATCGCGCAGCGAATGAAAGGATTTTTATAGATGATAGTCAGAAAAAGTGTAATTTCTATTCTGTTTATTCTTCTCTGCTGTATCGGCGCCGCGGCGGGGCAGAGAAATGGTTTCAATGTTATTGAATTTCCTATTACATTGGCAAACTCCTCAGATGTTTTGTATGTCGGATGGTTCGGTTTAGGAATGCCTCCCTCCTATCCTAATACGACTACAATTTACTTTTCCCGCAATCCTGGCGGCGGAGATCTTCGTAATTACAGAAATTCGGTTAAAGCGCTTCCTAATGGAAGTAATTTGACGCGTGACGGCGCGCTTGAATTTGTTTTAAATCACCATCTTCTTTTGCCTATAATGGGGCAGCCGAGAGGAACTTTCTTCAGACCCGACAGCAGTAACATGACTCCAGGTACCTACTACTGCATAGTAGCCGCGGTTGTAAACAGCGATACTCTTTATTCAAATGAATTTACAATAATGGTAGACGCGCCTACCGCTCCGAAGCCGATAGGGCCTTCTGGAAATAACATCACAAATCTTACGCCTACTTTCACCTGGGAGCGTCCCAAAAACGCGGATGTGCCATACTACCATGTTATTCTAAGCGATGAACCGCTGCCGCTTGATCTCAGTGATCCTGAAGACCCGAAAATAACCGGAGATATGAGCATTGTATGGCAGGCTATAACGCCAAGAACAAGCATAACTTACGGCGAGCCCGATCCGTCGGGATTTATTACGGCTTCGCCGCCGCCGCTCTCCCCAGGCAAGGAGTACTCCTGGATTGTGTTCAGCAACTTTGGCAACCATATCGCTTTTTCGTCAAACAAGCTCTCTTTGCCGCAGCCTTTTTTGAAATTTACAGTTGCCGGTGAACCTCTTAAAAAGCCAAGGAATGTCTCTGTTAACAGTATTCCTGCCGGTAACAATCCTGTATTTCATCCCGCGCCGGATTCCATAGTTTTCAGATGGACGGATCTGGATACGAACGCTAACACTTATCTTGTCAATCTGTTTGTCGCCGCTAAGCCTAAAGATATAGTTCAGGGGTTTGGCGATGATCTGGATTTTAGCGGAAGTCTTTTAGTTTGGGAGACAACGGTTGCGCGCGGTGATAAAAAAGATATGCTGGAGGTAAAGCTTGACGCCAAGAATACATTGACAGGCGGTTCTTACAAGTGGCGTGTTTTCGCGCTTGACTCAAGAGGAGCCGGTACAGCGGGGGATCCGTCGGATTTTGAATATCATGTTCCCGTCAATCATCTTGTGATTCACACAAAAGAGGTGATAAGCGGCGACACCGTTAAGGTCGGCATGGTGGAACTTCGTTCTGAGGTCTTATCCGGCCCGATGGAAAAAGCGCTCGTTTTTCAAACGGATATTGACGGTTTTCTCGCAAGAGAGCGGCCAATAGGGAGTACATACCGTATCACGGCGGTAAAAGATGGGTTTAAAACGGAAACGCGTACCGTTACCGTGAATCCGCAGGGAACGAATATAACTATTTTTATGGAGAGGCCAAGAGCGGCTATATTCGGAAGAGTTACCGATTCAAGCGATATTCCGCTTAATCTCGCAAGTGTAATTGGGGTGTCGGAGTGGGGTGATACTGTGAGAACGCTTACTAACGGAGGCGGTAACTTCTCACTTAGCTGCTCAGACGCGGACTGGACGGTTACTGTTGAGATGGCAGGTTACAGAAGCTCTTCACCGCGCAAAATAACGCTTAAAGAGAATGAGAGTCACAAATTTGATATTAAGCTTGGAAGAAATCCCATTATTCTTTCCGGCAGCGTGAGAAACTCCGCCGGAACTCCTATTATAGGGACAAGGGTGCGCATACTCAGAGACGGGATTCTTATTGATGAGTTGGCTTCCACGTCTCAGGAGGGAACCTTTTCATTCTCGTTAGCCGCGGGAGTTTATACGTTAACGGCGGAGAAACCTGGATTTACTACATACAGCGCCGCGGTAACGGTAACCGGCAGCCGTACCCAGAATATAACTCTGCGGCAGGGAGTGCTTGTTAATGGTGTGGTTATGGGCAGAAGCTGGTCTGAGGGGGAATCTATTTTTGCTCCCGTACCTTCCGCAATAATCAAATTTTGGGAGACGGATTCAAAAGATACTGTTACCGCGGTAAGCGACGCGGTGTTTGGAAATTTCAGTGCAGGTCTTGAGAACGGTAAAATATTTAACTACGCATCAAGCGCCGCCGGATTTACTACAGGTAAAGATATTGCAAATATCCGGATTCAAAGTAATCAGACTTATAATGTGACGGATACTATATATGGTCTTGCCATGATAAGCGGTGAGACAAGGGACGCCGGCAGAAATATCGGCGGCGTTGATATTGTGATTTTTGACAAGGGCAGCAATCGGGTTGCGGCTTCGGGACGAAGCTCCGCTAATGGCAGTTTTGAGATAAGAAATATTCCTGACGGAGATTTTTCTGTAAACGCGGCGATGACCGGGTATTTTTTAGTTGGCGGAGCGCGTGAGTTTAAAGTTCGTAACGGTAAGCCAACGGTAGATATTGAGGGAGTAGAAACGGTTCTTCCATCGTATGTATTTGTATTGGAGGCGGGAGAGAGAAAGATATCATGGGATGTAAAGGACAGGGACGGTGCCCGCATAAAAGACAGTAGTACTACTATAAAGATAATTTCACCGTTTATGAGAGCGCTCGCTTTTGGCGCCGCTCTTGATAAGGCGGGGCCAGGCGACTATATTATTGAGGCAGAGGCGGCTGATACTTTACTTAACTTACTAAATCTTTCCTACTATAAATTTACTGTCGGCGAAAAAGACACTACTATGTCGTTCTCTTTGCCGTTCACGCATGTAAGACAAAATACGGTTGAGCTTAACCATACGTTTAAGATAAACAGCGGAAACGCCGGGTCGTCCAGAGCGGTGTTTTTTTACAGAAGTGAGGGACGCGCGGAATTTCGTTCTGTAGAAAGAACTCCTGACGGCGACAACTCATATTCTTTTACTTTCCCTGCCAATGCGAGACCCAGAGACGGCTCCGACCTCTACTATTATTTTCAGGTTTATACGGCAGACGGAAAAGTTTACGGATCACAGAAACAGATTTACAGATCGTATATCGCGCCTAATCCTAAAGCTATCTCCCGTATTGAAATTGTTCCGGGCGTTTCAGACGGTGATACTCTTCTTCTGCCCTCATCTTACAGCGCGCAATTTTCGTTTAGAGCTTTTTACAGCTCTTCGTTTATTCCGCTTGATTCCGCTTCTATGGAGAGTCTCCGTTCGTCAATAAGGTGGAATCTTGAGGGAAGCGCGGACTGCCGGTTAGAGGGCGGCAGCGGGCTTAATGTCACGCTTCGCACGCTCTCAAGCTCAAGTGAGTCTAAAGCGGTTTTAACCGCCAAGTTTAACGCCCCGTCGGGTTTTGAATTTTCCGGTTCGGACAGCATAAGGGTTCCTTTTAAGATCAGCGGCAGCGCTCTTGAAAGTATCAGTATTCTGCGTACAGACTCTAAGGCGCCTGAGGCTATTACTAACGCTGAAGAGGCCGCGTTCCGTGTTGTAGCTGTAGACAAAAAAGGAAATGCCGTTACGGTCTCTCCCCAGTGGACAATAGAGCCGGACGGACGGGCAGGCAGAGCGGGTGTTATAAGCAGTGACGGCAAATTTACTCCCAACAGAAGATATGTGGGCAATGTGCGTGTAATGGCGGCGGCCGGCGGTATGAAAGTGGAGTTTAATCCTGTAGATAGAGCGAACAAAGTTACAACGCCAGGGCTTATGGTTACTTATATGCTCAGAAGCGGCCGCGCGGATACAGTTTCTAACCTTAAAGGCTTAAGACTCGCGTTCGCGGACAAGAGTATTGCCGAAGGGGAGATGGAACAGTTTGAGGTCTCTACCCTTGATATGAAAAACGAGATGAAGAGAAGCGGCGGCGGGTTTAGAGTCGCGGACTCTGTCGTATTTGACATAGTACCAAGGGGCGGAAACGCGAAGCTTAACTTCGGCAGCAGCGGGAGCGACAGCAGCATTACCATAATTATTGAGATACCGTCCCGTTTTAGAGAAGAGGTTAAAAAGAGCAGAGACGCGGGAGATCAGAATTTCCATATCGCGTGGTGGAACCCTAAAAGACTCAGATGGCAGATCACAAATGATGACGAGGGGAAAGATTCGATAAGAAGCGTACCCTCTTCTGACGGTTCAACTTTGAGCGCTGTTGTGAGCCACTTCTCGGAGTACGCGGTTGTGATGACTCCGAAAGGGTTTGACGTATCTCTTAACATCTCCCCAAATCCGTTTTCGCCGTTTATCATGCCTGTAAGGGAGTACGGTGAGAACGCGCGTGTAAATAACAAGACCGGAACCTGTATCAAGGTTGGAATTACAGCGCCGGGTCAGCGTGTCGCAAGCGTAAAGGTTCACATTTATAACGCCGTTGGCCACAGAGTATGGGCGGTTGAGAGGCTCAACGCCGCGGCGATTGAGCAGGAGTTCTGGTGGAACGGCAGAACCTTAAAGCGCGAAGAGGTGTGGGGTGAGCATGAGAGCGTTGAAAATTTTAATGAACGAATTAAAAATAATCCTATGGCCAGAAACGGCCGCTATTTTGTGACTGTGATTGTTAAAAATACCGATGGTAAGACTAAACGTGTGATGAAGCCTGTGGTATTGATGAAATGATGAAATTAGATTACAATGATAGAAGTAAATACGCGGAGGCGCAAGTGAGATCAATTTGGATTATGGCATTATTGTGCGGTGTGTTTTTTGTCACACTGGCTTTTGGGCAGAATACGGGGGCGCAAACTCCCACCGCCGCGGAGAGTGCGGTAAAAGCTGAGCAGACTGCAGAGCCTGCGGCAGCTCCGCCGGTTTCACCATCCGGCGAGGCAGTGAAAGCGGAACAGCCCGCCGCTTCGCCTGAACAGACGGCCGTATCGGCGCAGTCATCTGAAGATGAAGCTGAAGAGCCGCTTGCTTCTGAGGATTCTGAGAAGGCGGAGGAGACAGAAGGGACACAAACAGCTAAGCGGGAGTGCGGTGATGACGAGGAGTGTGAAGAGCAGGAGGAAGCTGCGTTAGAAGATGATGAAGACGAAGAGCAGCTCGCGTTGGAAGAGGAAGACATTTATGATGATGAAGACGGTGAAGAGTCGGACTCAGCTACAAAGACCGCGGAGGTGAGACTTGGAGTTTTACGTCTTGAGTCGCTCACCGGCCATGACGATCTCGCTTCTGAATTGACAAAAGCGTTAGTGTCAAAACTTGATGAACTCGGTCTTTACGCGGTATTTACCGTTGAGAACGCGTTCAGTGAAAGAAATATGCGTATGCCAAGCAATTGCCGCGAACCCAAGTGTATTCATGATGTTGGTAAAACTCTTGGCTTTGACAGGATGATTTACGGTACGGTTGATAAAAACGGTTCCAGATACGGTGTACGCCTTACGCTCATTGACGTAATAACAAGCCAGCACATAGAGACTGTAAACATACAGGGCGCGGAGGGCGTCGGCGCTGAGGATGTGATCTTTCACGCTGTAGACCGTATACACGGCCACGCGGGCGACGCGTCTGTCTCCAAGTATTTTGGTCCGCCGATGAACAATTTAAGGGAACTTATATGGTCTGCGGCGGCTGTTCAGGTAACGGGGCTTTTTTACTCTCTGCTGAATTACGGAACCGGTTTAGGGTCTGATGAGGGAATCGTTCACACCGGATACAGGAAAGAGAAACTTTCAGGTATAGCCGCTTCTGTGGATCAGATACCTATCTTTGCCCGTCCTGCGGCTTTGGCCAACGCTTATGTTGCCGCGTCCGACGACGCTTACGGCGTGCTTTACAATCCGGCGGGTCTGGCGTGGGTCGCTCAGCGGGAAGCGGCCGCCGCGTATCAGCAGCGTTTCGATATGGATTTGATTGCCGCCACTTATGTAAACAAGGCCACGCGGGATCTGGGATTTGGACACGCGCTGCTTCTCTCAACCGATCGTGACGGAATTATGACGGAGATGTATTTTATCTCCGCAGTCGGATACAAATTCAATACCACTCCTATGGGGCCGCTCTCTTTTGGCGCTGCTTTTAAAACGATAAGCAACACTGTTAAAGCTCTCTCGCTCGACTCCCCAAAGGGGCAGTCTATAGGAGCGGGGCTTGATCTTGGGCTTATGTGGGAGATATCGGAGAGAATCCGTTACGGTATGCTTTTCAGAGGCGTGCCGGCGGTTAACAGTTGGAAAAACAGAGCAACCGGATATCAATATTACGAAGCGCATCCTGCAACTCTTACTATGGGCGGCAGTTACAAATCTTCTTACTCATCTTTCTTTATCGCGGAAGGACAGATTCCGCTTTACGAAGATCAGCCCTGGATTATGTCGGGCGGTATAGAGTATGAGTTCTTCAGAATGATAGCGCTAAGGGTCGGTTTACAGAGAGAGATTCTTGACGAGGAATCAGACTGGTGGAAGATCACCGGCGGAACAGGGTTTAGATTTAACACTGAGCCTATATGGGGAAAAACTTTAGCTCTTGATGTAGCTTATGAATATAATACCCTGCATCTATTTCCGGTGATAAACGCTTCGATTAAGGTGGGATTTTAAGGTACTTGGCCGGCGTTACTCGCAGTGATGATTACGCCCCTTTGGGGCGTGTGAGATTTATAAGTCTATAATAAGCAGAGTAGTATCATCTTCCGGCGGTATTGAGTCGCAGAAGTATTTGAGATCTTCCAGAATAGCTTCGACCGCGTCGTCGGGGGTGAGCTTTGCGGTTTTACATGCTATAGCCGTCATGTTTTCTAAGCCGTACATTTTATTGTCCGCGTTTACCGCTTCGGTAATTCCATCGGTGTATAGTATCAGCCTGTGTTCTCCGTGTACGTAACTAAGCTCTTTTTCGCTGAGCATCATATCCGGAAAAACTCCCAGAAAGAGGCCGTCGGCTTTGATAAGAGCGCACTCGCCGGTTCTTTTATTTACGTACAGAGTTGGGCAGTGACCCGCTGAAGAGTATTTAATTGTTCTTTTTTTAACATCGAATACTGCGTAAAAAATAGTGACGAAGTGGCTTGTCGCTATCTCCGATATAAAAATCTCATTGATACTGTTTAAAGTTTTCTGAGGAGATGTTTCATTTACAGAGTAGGTTTTAAGTAGAATTTTTACCATTGACATTATCAGGGCGGAGGCGATACCGTGTCCGGATACATCCGCTATTATAAGTCCGTAGGTGTTTTCTGCGATTTTAAAAAGGTCAAAATAGTCGCCGCCTACTGTGTTCGCTGAAGAGTAATGGGTGCTTACGGAGTAGTCTTTTGAGCTTGTGATATTTTGCGGCAAAAGCCTTTGCTGAATTGTCTGCGCCTGTTCCAAGTCAAGCCGTATCTTTGCCTGGGCGGTTTGCAGTTCGTGATTGACTGTACGCAGAGTGTCGTTTACATCTTTCAAATTTTGATTTGCGTTATCCAGCGAATTCATCATTCGTACGTTTTCTGTAATAAGACCAACTACATTGATGATGCTTGTAAGTGTGGCGATATCGTCGCTTGTTATAGGTTTTTGGGTAGTGCCGCGGTCTAACCAGAATGCCCCTTCCGCTTTAAATGAGGCGCATGAGAGACAGTTTTTACGCCGCTCATCTTCAGATGTGTCTGGGCTCATGCACTTGTTAGATATACTCCAACAGTACGGATTGACACTTTCGTAACTCTGACAGGTTTTATTGTTACACCCTTTTAACTCCCAGCACCGGTGATTTGGTTTATTTAAAAGCGGCGCTAAAATATAAGAGGTACTGCCAAGTTTAGAAAAGAAATGATCGCTTGCGGGATCGGGCTCTTCTACAAATATATGCCGGTTTAAAAATATTGAGTCGGTTATCTCGCCTCCGTCAAAACCGAGCGGTATTGAGATTTTTCGGGCTGCGGCGTCTTCGATTCCTATCCAGTCGCGCGGTTCGAGACAAAATGTCTTGCGGTTTATCGCAAAGAGGATAACGCGGTCAAAATCCAAAAAATCCTGGAATGAGATCAGCGCGGTTTTTATTATGCTTTTAAGGTCTGTACAGGAGTGTAATACCTTAGTAAGCTCATTAATCATAGAGGAATTAATAAGCTGTGACTTGAGAAGTTCGTTCTGAGTATGCAGATCAAACGCAGAATTCATCGGTACCTCTTGACTTTTACCCTGATTCATAACCATTTTTATTATCTATGTCTGCAATTAGACGCTATCCTGAGCGTATACAGACTGCTCACTCTCTATAATATTATTATTAAGGTGAATTAATTACAAGGGGGAAATAGATTTTGGATATTCAGAAGAAGAAAATTTCGGAGCCTCAGCAGGATCCTATTATTGAAGCTATAGTTAAAGCAAAAAATTTCATGAGTAAAAACGGTACCGCTATTATAATTTGCTGCACGGCGGCATTAGTTATTATTGGCGGCGGTCTTATATATGGCAATATGAAGACGTCAAGCACAAAAAAAGCGCAGGAAATTTTTGGCATTGGTATAATGGACTATGCGGATGAACAGTTCGATAATGCGCTTTCCTCATTCAGTAATGTAGCCAATAACTTCAGACACACTCCGCTTGCCGCAATGAGCGCGTTTATGATGGGCAGTATTTATTTACAGCAAAATGATCATGATCAGGCGATAACCTGGTTTGAAACTGCGGTAAACAGCAGGGGAGAGAGCGGTTTTGTAAAGGCTCAGGCTTACGAGGGGCTCGCAGCCGCGTATGAAGAAAAAGGCGACGCGGCAAACGCCATAAGATATCTTGAAAGAGTATTAAGAGACCGCAATGCCGGTCACCGTCACGCTGCCGTACGTTTCCGCCTTGCTTTGCTTAACAAAAATAATCCCGGCGCCGCAAGCGCGTTTTGTAAAGAACTGATTGCCGATACTTCGGCTGTTGCGTATCATCAGAAAGCTGAAAATTTACTGGCTGCGATAAAAGCGGCCAATTATTGAAGACACGATTAAATATTGGCTTACGCCTCGATAAACACGGTGCGCCGCACCGCCCTCAGACTGCACTGCAGCCGAGAGGTCTTCGGACGATACAGCGCACCTTATCGAGGCGTAAGCCAATATTTAATCGTGTGATCTATAACTCTCTATTATAGAGGAGATGTAAGATGAAAGTTTTAGTATTAGATGACAAGAACAAAAAAAACGGTAAAATCAACGATTTGTTTGATAGAAAACAAATTGACGGACAGCTCTGCTCGACGTCAAATGAGTTTCTTAACGCCGTGGAGTCGTCAAAATTTGATACCCTTTTTATAAATGCCGACACATGGTGCAAGGGCAGAGCGATCTATGACTATTTTCAAATAAGCAAAAAGATAGAATCCAAGCCTGTGGTTTTTTACAACGCGGAAGAAAAATTCGCGGGAATAAGCGGCAGAAAATCCATTGATCAGGATAAGATTTATTATAAACCTGTTGATTTGGAAACGGTTTTTTAGAACGGATACAGAAAATGTATCAGGATTTACAAGATTAAAGGATTAGCAGGATGAGGGGATAAAAAAGAGATCCTTTCTTAATTCTGTTAGTCCTGATTGTCTGCGGCTTGATAAACACGATTTTTCTTCAATAATTCTCTCGCGTGCTCAATGCTTATCTGCGACTCTCCGCCAAGCATCCGCGCTATCTCGGCAGTCCTCTGTTCGTAATCAAGTTCACATACTTCCGTTATAGTACGGTCTTTTACGTCTTTTTTTGACACAAGGTAGTGGTGATCCGCCCCAGAGGCTATTTGGTGCAGATGTGAAATGCAAAGCACCTGATGAGTGCTTGAGAGAGCATAGAGCGCTTTTGAGACTTCGCCCGCAAGTACCCCGCCTATGCCTGTATCTATCTCGTCAAATATAAGCACCGGTATCTCATCCTGTTTGGCGAGTATTGATTTTACAGCGAGCATAAGCCGTGATATTTCACCGCCTGAGGCTGATTTCGCAAGCGGCAGAAAAGGTTCGCCTTTATTGGTTTTAACAAGAAACCGTATTGTTTCAACTCCGTGCGGTGACGGCTCTTCAAGTTTTTGAAGATCGGTTTTCCATTCCCCGCCGTTAAATCCGAGCCGCTCCATTCGGCCGGTTATCTCTTTGTCAAAAACCGCGAGAGCGGATTTGCGCGTTTTACTGAGGGCTTCTCCCTGTGTTAAACACTCCGTACGTAATTTTAGTACTTTTTTTTGAAGAAGATCAATATCAGAATTAGAATTTTCTAACAGTGAGAGATCTTTTTCTATCTCTTTTTTCTTTTTGATGAGATCATCAAGAGTGCACGCGTATTTCTTTTTAAGCCGCTGAATCTTGGAAAGACGTGAATTTATCTCTTCTATTCTGCTTTCATTGTTATCCGAACCGGTTTTTTCGAGGTAACTGTTACAAAAGAGGTCAAGTTCCGCGCAGGCGGAGCCCACGCTTTCCATATCGTTAATCCACGGTTCAACCGCTTTGTCGTATTTGCCGAAAGCTTCTAATTTACGCCTGATTTGCGTAAGTCTTTTCTGTAAAGACTCGCCGCCGGATGGATTCAGCAGTGTCAATATCTCTCTTGCGCAGGCTAAGCGCTGTGTTGATGTTGATAAAAGAGAGAGCTCCTGCTCAAGAGTTTCCTCTTCGCCCTGCTTTGGATCGAGAGATGAGAACTCTTTGCGCTGAAATTCGAGCATATCCTTTTTGTCAGCGAGTTCCCGCGCGCTTTTTTGTATCTCGTGCAGTTCGTTACGGGCATTGATATATGTGTTGTATGAATCTGTATAAACGGTTCGCGCTTTGGCCGTCTGCGGCAGCGCGTCTACAAGATCTATATGAGTATTTTCATTTAACAGTGATTGATGCTGATGCTGGCCGTGCAGATCAATAAGAAGATCACCAAGTTTTTTAAGTGTTGACAGAGGAAGCGGAATCTGGTTTACGTGAATTTTGTTCTTGTCGCTGCGGGAGATTTTACGGCGGATGATTAAACTGTTTTCATCAGCTTCTATACCATTTTCATCAAGAAACTCACGCAGTTTAGGGCGTATATTTTCAATTTGAAGAGACCCGCTCACTTCCGCTTCATCGCTTCCGCTGCGAATCATTTCAGATGACGCTCTTTCGCCAAGCAGCAGTCCTATCGCGCCGATGAGTATTGATTTGCCCGCTCCGGTTTCTCCGGTAAAAACAGTAAATCCGCTGTTAAACTCAAGAGAGATGTTTTCAATAAGAGCGAGATTCTTTATATGCAGCTCTCTAATCATTATCAATAACCTCTTTTTTATACCCCTGACCCCACCCAAGTTTGTTTCGCAGAAGGGCGAAATAAGATCTCTCCGCAAGCTGAATGAGATTTGTACGCACTCCGCCGTATGAGACTGTAATCTCATCACCGGTCTGAAGTCTCTGCGATTCAAGTCCGTCCGCGCTTAAAAGCAAATCAGGGTTTTTCTCATTTATCACAAGTTTTATAGTACGGTCGCAAGGAAGTATAAGCGGCCGCTCTGTGAGAGAGTGAGGACAAATAGGAGTAAGCAGAAACGCCTGTACCGCAGGCTCAACTATGGGGCCTCCGGCGCTCAGAGAGTAGGCGGTAGAACCGTTTGGAGTTGCGACTATTATTCCGTCAGCAAAGAAATCTGTTATAAAATCAGAACCGCACCACGCGGAAATAGAGGTGAGTTTTGGCGTGTTGATTCTGTTTATATAGATATCATTGAGCGCGTTAAATTTACAAATAGTATCTCCTTGCCGCTGTACGCCGGCCTCAAGAACCATTCGGCTTATGGTATGATATTGGCCGGATCTGATTTTATTGAGATTTATCTCAAGCTCTTCGGGACTTATGTCGGTCAGAAATCCAAGTCCGCCAAGGTTCACTCCTATAATCGGTTTTTCAGAAAAGCGGCTCATACGCGCCGCGCTTAAAAAGGTACCGTCGCCTCCTACCGAAACGACAGCTTCGCATTTTTCAAGAAAACTCTCTTCGGATATTTCCGCGTGATTCGCGTTAGAGAGCTGGTCTGCGAGATTGGGATGGAAGTAGACATCTACGCAGTTCACTTTTGACCACTTTTGAATACGGCAGAGAACCTCAGCGATCTGCGCCGTTTTTTTAAACGCTACTATACCGAAGGAATCTATAGATTTCATTAATGACCCTGTTAAAGCCGGTGTGAGGTGATACGATGTATAAATATAAATTATTCTTTGCGGTAAAAAACAATATATAAGACACCTCTAAAAATTACCGTGACTGTACTCCCGAACGGTCTCACGGCTGCTGCAAACGCTCCCCAAAGTGCGAAGCTAAAATCGTATCAATAATCTCAACCATTTTATCATACTCTAATACATCGTCAACACCAAGATATTTATTCAAATCTTTTGCCCGCAGAAACATTAACTGAAGCAGTGATATGATCTCATAAGCTGTAATTCTAATGCTGATTTCAGAGCGTTTATCCCCGCATATTTCACGAATCATAGAGAGAAAATTTTGCGGTGGAATAATTTCCGCTTTTGTTAATTCGTAATCAACGGTAAACTTCATATACCGCGAATGTTTTATTGACATATCGCAGATAGCGATCAGCATTCCCCTTAACCGTTCGTAAGCGCTTATACTGTTATCTTTAACAGAAAGCCACTCCGAAGCGGCCTTTTGCCTGAGAGCGCACACCGCCTGATACATAAGCTCGTCTTTAGACCGGAAGTAGTAGTTAATCATAGCCAGCTGCACATTCGCTTCCGCCGCTATATCGCGGACTGTAATACCCGTCGGCTCCCGGTCATCCTGCAAAAGCTTTATAGTGGCATTAAGAATTTGTTCCTGCACATCATTTTTCATATTCTTGTCCTTTATTTTGGGGACGGAGCTGCGTTTGTTTCGCACGCGTTCTATACGTGTTCAAAAAAAATGCAACTCCGTCCCCGATTTATTTCCGTCTTAAGTTTTTATCCTAAAAAAAACCGCGTACAGCACAGGAATAATAAGCAGAGTAACAACAGTCCCAAAAAACAACCCGCCCATGATAGTTACCGCGCACGGAGCAAACATACTGTCGTTTAAAAGCGGTACCATTCCCAGTATGGTGGTAAGCGAAACCATCATTACCGGACGAAAACGCATGGCGGAGCCGTCTAATAACGCTTTGGCCGGCGGGATACCGTTTGCTATCATCCGGTTGATCTCATCCATTAAAACGATACCGTTTTTCGCCATCATTCCTATAAGTCCAAGCACTCCGGCGAGCGCGACAAAACCGAGAGATTTTCCAAATATCAGCATTGCGGTTACTACACCCGCGAACATAAGAGGTATACAGCAGAAAATAATGAGAGGTTTGCGGTAATCTTTAAATAAAAGGATGAGTATGATGATCATAAGAATAATAGCTATGGGCAGGTTGCGGAATAAATAATATGTTGATTCTGTACTCGCTTTGAATTCACCTTCCCACTGCATCGTATAACCATCCGGCAGCTCAATATTTTCTATCTGTTTGAGGATGCTATGGCGCGCCTCTTTTGTGTTGACGCCAAAAACAGGGTTGCCCTGCGCGCTCATGGCGCGCTGTCCGTTATGGCGTATAACTAATGGGTCTTCCCATACGATTTTTATGCCTGTTGACGCTTGACTTAGCGGAACCGTGCTAAGTATCGATTCGAGAAGCTCTTCTTCGGATATGCTGCCGGTTATCAGACCTTGTATATTTTGCCGGTTCAATCCGTTAAGCGCGGGTATCATACTGAAAACCGGTATATTATTGAGCGTTTCTACAGGATTGCCGTCTTTATCAACAGTTTTAAGGAAAATAGTCTGGTTATGGCTGCCGTCATAAAATTCGCTTACCGGTATTCCCCCCGCCGCGCTAAGCGTCGACAGAGCCACATCCTGACGGCTTAAACCAACACCGCGGGCGGCCGGCTGATTGTAATCAACTATCATAGTTGGAGTTTTTGCTTCCCAGTCTGAATTAACGAGAAATATTTTACCGCTCTCCCGCATGATCTCTTTCGCCCGCTCTGTAAGATCACGCAGTACAGCAGGGTCTGGCCCTTTGAACCGCAGTTCGAGCGGATATTTTTTATACATCAGGTTATACCGTTTTAACCGCACATAAGCGTCGGGGTAAGACTCTATAAGATAATCCTGTATCTCTTTCATGTTTTGCGCGAGTTCTTTGTAGGAAGTAAAGTCCACAATCAATTCGCCGTATGACAGGGAAGGATCTGCCATTGCGCGTACCAAATTATACCGCGCGGGTGTCGCGCCGATTGACGCGGTTATGTGTTTTACCTCTTTACGGCTGAACAGATACTCTTCGATGCTTTCCAAATCGGATTTTACGCGCCTGCTGCCGCTCCCTTCCGGCAGCTTATATTCTATGTAAAGCTGATCATATTCTATATCCGGAAAAAAATCCTGCGGTAATAGACGGATGCAAAACGCACCTGCCGCCGACAGTATAACGGCTATAGATATGGAAATAGCTTTGTGACGCAAGAGCCATGAAAGTATGCCGCGTAATATTTGATAAGATTTGCTGTCGTAAAGATTTTCACTCTTGTTTTTTTGTTTTTTGGATAACATGACGCCGGCTTGAATGGGAATCAGCGTTAAAGCAAGCAGCCAGCTTAACAAGAGCGATATTGCGAGAACGATAAACAGATCGCGTACATAGAGACCTGCAGTATCCGGCGAAAGAAATACCGGCAGAAACGCGATTATGCCTATCGCTGTAGCTCCAAGAAGGGGCAGAGCAGTCTTACGGCCAACGGAGACGAGCGCGGTACGGCGCTCTTTCCCCTGTTTTAAATCGACTAATATTCCGTCAACGATAACGATGGCGTTATCTATCATCATACCCATAGCAAGCACAAAAGACGCGAGCGATACCCTCTGTAATGTTCCGCCGAACAGATTAAGCACCCAAAATGATCCCACTACCGTAATAAAAAGACTTGTACATATAATAACACCGCTTCTGAATCCCATTGTAAGCATCAATGTACCTATTACGATGCAAAAGGATAAGAGCAGGCTGTTCATAAAATCACCAAGACCGTTTTTGACACGGTCGGGCTGATAAAACACCTTGTTCATGCTGATACCGGCAGGCAGTTGGTTTTTTTGCAAATTGTTAAGCGTGTTTTCTACCTGGCGTCCTACCTTGATGATATCTGTACCGCTCAAAGCGGAGATTGCGATGCCAAGCGCGTGCTGCCGGTCGTAACGCATCTCATTGCGTATCGGATTTCCATAATCATTCGTTACGCGGGCGATATCGCCCAAACGCAGCCGGTCGTTTTCGTATCCGCGTAAGAGCAGATTTTCTATGTCTTCTGTAGTTTTATATTTATCGTTGACCGCTATGCGCAAACGATAGCCGTCTGTTTCGTAATACCCCGCGTAAACGGTTTTGTTCTGTCCGCCAAGAGTTGAGAGTACTTCCGCGGGATGAACGCCAAGCATCGCCATACGGTCTTCAAGCAGTTCAATATTAATACATTCTTTACGTTTACCATAGATAATAACGTCAGAAACTCCATCGACATTTTGAATTTCACGCTTTATGAACTCGGCATAATCGCTCATTTCACGGTCTGAAAAACCGTCGGCGGTCATTGCGTAAAATATACCGTACACATCGCCAAAGTTATCCATAACCATCGATCTGCCCGCGCCTTCGGGCAGACGGCCTTGCGCGTCATCCACCTTGTTGCGCAAGAGGCTCCAGTGATAGGCAACCTCTTCATTTTTTACCAGTGTAGAAAGTTGAACGGATATTATTGACACGTCGTTCATAGAGCGGCTGACAACAGATTCCACATTTTTTATTGAACGGATACTTTTGTCAAGCACATCGGATACCTCAAGTTCTACCTGATGCGCCGACGCGCCGGGATAAGCAGTTACGACAAGCGCGTTTTTTACCTTAATTTCGGGGTCTTCCAATTTACTCATATTGTAAAACGCCTGCATCCCGCCTATTACCAATACAACAATAGTAAAATAGAGCAGTTTACGGTTATCTAAAGCCCCGCTTCCCCAATCTATCACAGCATCCCCCCAACATTCGCGGACGATACCGCAGGCAGCAGTCTAACTTTTTCTCCTTGACGAAGTACATGTACTCCGGCTGTTACAACAGTTTCACCGACGCTCAGACCTTCGGATATAACGGCTTTTCCGTCACGAAGAATTTCCGACACATTTACAGGCCGGATTTCGACGCTTTGCGTACTATTGTTATAAACCCAAACGCTTGCGGTTCCGTTATTCTCGAATATAGCGGAAAAAGGAATACTGTTGAGAGTCGTTTCTTCCGGTTTATACTGTATAGTTACCATTACAGACATACCTGGGGAGGGCATTTGCGGAGTGCGCTCTTTTATTCTCAACCGCACAGTGTAAAGCTGATTCAGGTTCGCTTTTTGAGCTACTCCTATTAATTCAAGCGGAAAAGTTTTGTTCGGATAAATATCTGTAATGTATGAAAAAGAGTCGAATTGAGCGCGGCGGACGAAGTCTGACGCCGGAATATGAATTTCCACTTCGGGAAGGCTTGCGCTGATCATTGAAACGACAGGCATTCCCGCGCCGACGGTTTCACCATTTTCAAAAAATCGCTTTTGAACGTACCCATCGAACGGCGCGCGGAGTTTTGTATCGGCCAATGCGTTTTTATGCGCCTCGTATTTTGCGGTAATTTGCTTAACGCCAAACACAGCTTTGTCGTGGTCGTTAGGCGTTACGCTTCCTCTTTCGTAAAGCGCAATAATACGGTTGGCTTCCGCTTTTGTACGATGGTACTCCGCTTCGGTAGCGGCGAGCTGCACGGCGTAATCACGCGAATCCATCTCCGCTAAAAGCTGCCCTTTTTTCACAACGCTTCCCGCGTCTACATATACTTTCGTAATAGGCCCCGCGATGCGAAAAGCAAGATTGACTTCCGAAGCCGCCCTCACTTTTCCGGGAAAAGTAGAAGTACTTTTATTACCGTAAATCTGTACAGTATCTGTTTTTACCGTTTTAATAACGATTTCATCAGTTTTTTTCTGCGAACAGGCTGAAATAATGAATATCAGCACCGCCAATAATACTAAAGTTATTCGTTTCATTTATTTTAGCATGTCCTTTCTGAATTGGGGACGGAGTTGCTTTTGTTTTGAACGTGTTTTGTACATGTTCAATACTTGTTCAAAATATAATTGATTTTGATTTGTGTGTCAAGAGTATATTTTTGAGGTGTAATTCAATTCTTTATGGGAATTTGGAGCGGGAGCCTTAGAAGATTCATCAAACGCTGCAGCAAAAACCCATTATTTGATTCGTGGTGTGATAAAGACCGCTGACGGCAAGAGTGAGAAAGTATCGCTATTACTGGGAGTGCGTTAATTGGCTTTTTTACAGGCGGGCTCCAATATTGGGGCCCGCTTAAAAATTACGCAACAATCCATTCCTTAATCTGCCTCAGCTTATCATCAATAGCAATCCCAACTTTTTTAGCATTTTTGAATTGATCGGCGTATTGTTTTTCTTTAATCTGTGTCATAGCTTCTTTCGCTTTATCAACACTGTCATCATTGTAGGCGACTTTTATTTCGATTATCCACGCTTTGCCCTTGTGGCTTACAAGCAAATCGGCGCGGCCGATATTTCCGTGTAATTCACCGAATACTAATACGCCGCATCCGCGTAAAAACGCGATTATTGTTGAGCGGTAGAGCCATTCTTGGGCGGGGATTCCCGACAGCTTTATCGCCTGCTGCGCCGCTTTGGCGTAATCATCATAAGGAATACTTGACAAAAGGCGGTTAATCGTATCAATCAGGAGGCCGCTGTTTTCGTTCATCAGCGCTTCCAAAAGCGGCGCGCTTATATCCCAAAAATTTTCATCACCGCCGCTGCGCATCATATTGTTATAGACTAATGCCGACATCGAATCAAGCACTTCCGCGTTGGGATAGTCTAATGAAAAATCGTTAGAAACTCCCTCGCGAAGCGTGAGGTATCCTGACTGATACAGAAAGCTCTCCGGCCTCGCGGTTTCGATTTCTCCGGGACTGCCGGCGAAATCTTTTGTGACTTGCATTCCTCTGAACTGTTCAACAGTCAGGTTCCTGTCTTTCATGTAGTCGGCAATAATTTTGGGCGTTGCGCTTGTCATCCAGTAATTCAAGAATTTACCGCTTTCCAAAAAATTAAGTACGGAAAACGGACAATACACTTTGTGGCTGCCGTCAAAACAAAATCCGTTGTACTGATATCTCATCTTTTCAATGAGTTCGTTAAACGTCAAATTTAGTTCATCAGCTTTAGTTTTAATATGATCGTCAAAGTATTGGGTGAGTTCACTTTCGGTATATCCAAGCATCGTACCAAATTTTTCATCAAGCGAAATGTCATTCATATTGTTAAGTGCTGAAAAGACGCCCATTTTTGAAAATTTAGAAATTCCTGTCATAAACAAAAATCTTATATGCCGTTCGTTTGATTTTAGTGTGACATAGTAATCTCTCATAATTTCACGAACTTTCTGCGCTGCTTCCGGTTTATTGTAGAAATCCAAAAATGGTTTGTCATATTCGTCTACAATCACAACTACCGGTTTACCGTGTTTTTTGGAAACGCCGGTAATTATCCAGTCTAACATGACTCCCGGCATTTTAGCTCCACGAAGATCAATTTCGTGTTCAATAGCGGTTTTTTCCGCTTGCAGGAATAATGATTCATTGACACCGTCAATACCGGAAGCGGTTTTTATATCGCTCATATCCAAACGAATAACCGGATACTTCTCCCATTTCCAGTTTGTTTTAGAAATCGCCAAACCATCAAACAACTCTTTCTTCCCACTAAACAGCGCATCAAGCGTCCAACACGTCAGAGTTTTGCCGAATCTTCTTGGGCGAGAAAGAAAAAATTGTTTCTTGATTCCCGATACTAAATCGTAAATCATATCGGTCTTATCAACATATAGACCGTTATTTCTGCGGATATATTCAAATTCCTGCAAACCGGTAGGTAATAGCTTCATTATTACTCCTTTTAATGTACTATGTACTGAAATATAAAAATAATAAAACGCAGTGCAAAGATCGCTTAATATAATCATAATACACAGACGGATTTTGGGGCTGGATAAATCCGCTCCCTTTACAAAGCGTTTCCGCCGCATTTGTCAATCTCAATAGTTTGCCTACAAACACCTTGTTTTTGAATCTGCAAAATACTATTTTTAAAACGTAGTTATTGATTTTGAAAATCCCCTAACTCTTTTAAAATCAAATGCTTACGGCTTCAAATCAAACACAAGCCCCCATAGCTCAGTAGGATAGAGCACAGGTTTCCTAAACCTGGTGCCGCAAGTTCGATTCTTGCTGGGGGTATTTTAACTGTGATCAGCGGGACGCGGCAGGAGATTTTCCGCTGAAATAATAAACTGCGAAGATGGTTTTTGAGTATATTAATTAAAATATTGAAGGCACAATTAAATATTGCGCCATACCGCCCTCAGACTGCACTGCTGCCGTGAGGTCATCGGACGGTATGACGCAACATTTAATCGTGTGATCTATATTAATATTAAGCGGTTATATTAAATTAGGGGGGATATAATGTACTGTACAAAAAAAATTACAGACGATTTAACATGGGTTGGAGCGAATGACAGGCGTCTCGCAATGTTTGAGGGAGTTTATTCCGTTCCGTACGGGGTCTCTTATAACTCATATCTTTTACGTGACGAGAAAAACGTACTGTTTGACACTGTAGATAAAGCGGTGACACAGAGGTTTATCGCAAATGTCAAGAAGACTTTAGACGGCCAAAACCTTGATTACTTGGTTATACAGCACATGGAACCCGATCATTCGGCTTCAATCTCGGCAGTATTAAATATGTATCCTGATGTAAAAGTGGTCTGCAATCATAAAACTGCCGATATGATTAAAAATTTTTACGATTTTAATATCGATTCCCGCGCTCATATTGTCAAAGAGGGAGATACTCTGAACACGGGCAGGCATACTCTTCACTTTGTCAGCGCGCCTATGGTTCACTGGCCGGAGGTTATGGTTACTTATGATTCGGCTGATAAAATCCTGTTTTCCGCCGACGCGTTCGGCTGCTTTGGTGCGCTTAACGGTACAATATTCGCCGATGAGGTTGATTTCCAAAGAGATTATATGGATGAGGCGAGACGTTATTACACAAATATCGTTGGTAAATACGGAGCTCAGGTTCAGTCGCTCCTGAATAAGGCGCAGGCTTTGGAAATAAACATGATCTGCCCGCTTCACGGATTTGTCTGGCGCAAAGAGATAAACAAGATCGTATCAAAGTATGATTTGTGGAGCTCGTATAAACCGGAAGAGCAGGGCGTAATGATAGCTTACGCCTCTGTTTACGGCAATACGGAGATGGCGGCGGAGATACTCGCCTCCTCTCTGCGCGACAGGGGAGTTAAAACTGAAATGTTTGACGTTTCTGTCACGCCTTATTCAGAGATTGTGTCGGCGGCGTTCAGATGGAGCCATCTTGTATTTGCCTCCGCCACCTACAACGCCGGAATTTTTGTGGCAATGGAGGAGCTGCTTAACGATCTTGTATCCCACAACATTCAAAACCGCTTTGCCGCGATAATCGAAAACGGTTCATGGGCTCCGACAAGCGGGAATCTTATAGCCGGTAAATTAAGTAAATGTAAAAACATAAATATACTTGGTGAAAGAATCACCGTAAAGTCAAGTATTAAAGAGCCTCAGCTTAAAGATATAGAGGGGCTTGCGGAGGTGATTGCCGCCGGTATACGGAACTCTGATAACGCGTCTCCGTCAAACTCAAACGCCATGTTCAAGCTGCCTTACGGCCTGTTTATTTTAACGGCAAAGGATGGGGATAAAAACAACGGCTGTGTTATCAATACCACAATGCAGATAACCGCGGTTCCTGTAAAAATTTGTGTAACGGTGAACAAAAATAACTTTACACATGATATCATAGCGAAAACAGGGGAGCTTAACATCTCCGTATTGTCCGAAAGCGCGCCTTTTGGCATCTTCGAGCGGTTCGGCTTCAAAAGCGGCAAGGATACGGATAAATTCGCGGACACGGCTTATGAGATGCGCGCCGCGAACGGTATTAGGTATATCCACGATCACGCAAACGCGGTAATCTCCGCAAAGGTAACCGGCTCCCATGATCACGGAACCCACACCATGTTTATCGCGGAAGTTACCGAAACCCTTATGTTGTCAGATAAACCGAGCATGACATATCAATATTATCTCGACAATGTTAAACCAAAGCCCAAAGCTCAAAAAGCTGACAAAAAAGGATTTATCTGCAAAATATGCGGATATGTGTATGAGGGTGACAATTTACCGGAAGATTTTATTTGTCCGCTGTGCAAGCACGGTGTTCAGGATTTTCAAATGATAAAAGCAGCTGAAAAGGAGGTGAAGGTATGAAGTATGTATGCGTATGCGGGTACGATTACGACGAAGCCGCCGGAGAACCGGATAATGGAATTGCTCCAGAGACAAAATGGGAAAACGTTCCTGAAGATTACTTATGTCCGGTGTGCGGAATGGGAAAGGACGCGTTTGCAAAAGAGTAACGGGTGTTAAACCCTGTATTTCTATGATAAAGGTCACTTGTCAAAAGCTTATTGATACGTGACCTGCTCGTTTTTGTTAAAAAACGAGCAGTATTCTCTTACCTTGCATTCCCCGCATTTCGGCTTTACCGGCAGGCATGTATGCTGTCCGAAAGAGACGAAGTAGGAGTTAAAGGTTGTCCAGTATTTCTTTGGAAATATTCGTCTGAGTTCCATCTCGGTTTCAAAAGGGGTGGTGGTCTTTAGATAGCCAAGCCGGTTAAAAATGCGGTGTACGTGTACGTCAACGCAGACTGCCGGTTTTTTGAAGGCAACCGCAGTAACAAGGTTTGCGGTTTTGCGGCCAACTCCGGGAAGTTTTATGAGTTCGTCTACATCTTGAGGGATTTTTCCGCCAAAATGCTTTTCAAGCGCGTCAGGCAGTTTTTTTAGATGACGCGCTTTGTCACGGTAAAATCCTACAGGGAAAATTATCTTTTGCAGTTCGCTTTCAGAAAGTTTATTAAAGTCGTGCGGATTTTTTACATGTTCAAAAAGTCTTTTAGCCGCCGCGGTGGTTGTCTCATCTTTCGTACGCGCGCTTAAGATAGTGGTTATTAATACTTTGAAAGGGTCTTTAGTCTGCATTTCTATAAGGTCAACTACCGGCGTGCGGTGAATTTTAAATTCATTGCCTAAGATCTTGTAAACAAGTTCTATTTCTAAACTTCCTGCTTTCATTATTCTATCTCGTCATTTATATCGTTATGAGAGCTGTCGGCGGTTGTTTTTCCGCGTTTCAGTGATCTCAGGAAAGTTATACGCAGTTCAATTTTGCTTTGTAAAAATGTGAGATTTTTATCTTTCTCATCTTCCGCAGTATAGATTTGACTTTTTCTGGTTCTTGAACCTTTATTATTATAAAAGAGCGCGTAACTGTCATCATAAAAAAGCGCGTTGTATGAACCGCCGTAAAAAAGCCCCATCTCAACGCCGCCGCCGTCGCCATAGTGTTTAAGGGTTGTAAACCCAAGCCGCCAGGAGAGCGCTTTTCCGTGCGATGATAAATCAGAAAGGCTTTTCCGCGCGCTGTCCGCAGCCGCCCGCATTCTCATATCGCTCTCTGATACGGAAGTTCTGATTTTGCTGTTTCGCGTAAACATATTATAAGGGCTTGCGGCAAGCGATACCGAAAAAAGCGTCTGCTGAGATCCGGTAATACTGAAATACGCGGGCGGGATTGCTTTCTGATAACCCGCTTCAAGCGAGAGGGAGTAGAGGCTTAACTTTTGATCTATGTTAACACGGCGGCTGAGTGTATCAAGCTCCGGATGGATCATCGATTGAAACTGTTTACTTGTATAAAAAAACGACAGCCCAAGAGTTGCGATACGGTCATTTTTCATATTGTAAACGGAGAGCGTCAGCGGAAAAATAAGATTGAATACTTCAGGCGCTTCGGTAATAACATACCTGAGATTAACTAAGCTGCCGGAAAGCGCGTCCGTCTCTCTGCCGAAATCCGGCGTCAGTCCGATACGGCTTATAGAGTCCGGCAGTGAATTTTGCCATAATGTAAACAACGGAACGCTTCCTATCGACATACCCGCGCCAAATCCTAACATAGTTTCACTTTTTTTTACATCAGGGTCTGCGGGAGTTTGAGGGGTTTCAGAAGAAAGCTCTTCACTGTATAGAGGAATCGCTGTAAAAAGTGTAAATAAAATAAAAAAAGTAAATTTTTTCATGATGACAACAGTGCCTGACCTGTATGAAGTTCTGTTTGAACTGTTGACAAAGATTCGTTATCAACGCCGCGTATTTCAGCAACGATCAATGTATAATCGTCCTCATGTTTGAAATCGCTCAGACTTTTCTTTACAGCGGCCAGAGTAGTGTCAAACGGCTCGCTTAATGTCTTTTGGATGAGCTGCGCAAATTGATTATAACTCATAGTCTCATTTTCGGCTCCGCTGTTTTTGCGGATTACGTCATACATACCGTCTGTAAATAGAAAGAAACGGTCGCCGTTTTGAAAATGGAACTCTTCCTGTTTAAAAGTCGCGTTTTCTAAAAGCCCAAGAAGCGTACCTTCGGCGCACAGATTATAAAGAGTTCCGTCTTTACGTAAAACAAGCTGTATCGGATGCCCCGCTCTGCTGTAGGTGAGTATGTTTTTTTCAAAGTCAAAAATACCCCAAAAACAGGTTATGTAGTGATGAGAGTGAATGTTTGCTGTAAGGTCACGGTTTATAGCCGCAATAAGCTCGCTTGTGGATTGTTTGCTTTTGCTGTGATGGTAAAGCGACATCTTTGACAATGTACTAATCATCGCCGCCGCAAAGCCGTGCCCGGAAGCGTCGCCTATGAAAATTCCTAATTTATTATCGTCAAAATGGAAAAAGTCGTAAATGTCGCCGCCTACATCTGTAACAGGTTTGTAAACCACATCAAGCCGCATCTCTTTGATCTGAGGGATTTTAGATGGCAGCAGTCCGCGCTGAATCTGACGCGCGATTTTAAGATCTGTCGTAACAGCCCGCTGCGTACTGCGCAGCTTGGCGGTTATAGCTGTGAGAAAACGGTTGCGCCGTTCCAAATCATGATTTAGCTTTTCACGCATTGCAATACTGCGTTTATGGTATATGCGGTAGATGACAACAACCGCGATAATGCCGCAGATTGCGGCAAGCAGGAGAATATCAGGAATATCCTGCGGGGGAAAGGAGAATGTTAATGGCATAATTTCTCCTGAGCCGCGGACATTTGCAAATAATTGGGAACAACTTCGCTTCCAGAGAGCCACAGCGATTCGTTATTGAAATTGTGAAAACCAAGCGCCGCGCATGAAAGTCCGCGCTGAAGCGCTGTCTTTTGTACATCTATAATTCGCGCTTTATTATTGAATTGATCGAATACCGTACTTCGTGAATATCCCATTGTATCGTTTACAAGCAGATCATCAGGTTTTAATTGCGGTAGAAGTTCTTCGGGCGATGAGAGAATATCGTCACCGAGACGGTTTATCTCCCCATGATTACAATGAAAAAAACTCCAGTGTATCCGTCCCTGTCTTGCGTCAAGAGCGGTGAAGATTCTGCCTCTATAGTGACTGCCGGCAGCGTGAGCGAGTACCATAAGTGAAGAAAGCGGAATCACCTTAACTTTATCATTCAGGGATAACCCTTTAACAAATGAGAGACCGATGCGAAGTCCGGTAAAAGAGCCGGGACCTGTGGATACAGCTATGTGTTTAATTTCGGTGATATCTGTTCCGGCCATAGAGAGCGCTGTTTTAACCGCTTGCGTTATGTGTTCGGCGTGGGAATTACGTACATACCGGCATACGGATGAGAGGGGAGAGCCGTCTTTAATTACGCCGACCCCAAGATCCGCCGAAGATGTGTCTATTCCCAGAATAATCACTTAATATACCTCTTTTGGGATGGCCTCTCTTTTAAGCGCGGCGCTGATAAGAGTGTCAAGGAGCTGTGAATACGTTCCGCCGACTGCTTTAAAAGCTTGCGGCAAGAGAGAAGTGGTTGTCATTCCAGGAAGCGTATTCGTCTCTAAAACGTAAAGCTTACCGCCGGAATAGATCATATCTGTCCGCGATACTCCATAGCACCCAAGCATCCTGTGCGCGCGTTTGGCAGTCTCTTCGACCCGCTTTAAAAGTTCCTGAGGATGAGGCGCCGGAACGATTTCCTGTGACGCTCCTTTGGTATACTTTGCGGTGTAGTCAAAAAAATCAGAGTTGACAGGACGTATTTCTATCGGCGGAAGAGCTGTGATTTTCCCATCCGCGTTTTCTATCACACCGCAGGAAAGTTCTACTCCGGTAATATTGGTCTCCACAAGAATGTCCGCCGCGCTGAGCTGTAACTCCTCAAGTAAATTTCTAAGAGATTGCTCATCGGCAGCTCTTCCCATGAGACGGCTTGAACCGGATTGAGGACATTTCAAAAAACATGGAAATCCATGTTTTTCTATAATACTTTCTACCGTAACGTCAGGATGATTCACTCCGTAAATTGAATATGGAGGAGTATGAAGACCATTAAGTTCGTAAAGGAATTTTGAGGTGATTTTGTTCATAGCCACAGCGCTCGCGTAAACGCCTGAGCCGTAGTAGGGGATAGAGAGAGTTTCAAGATATCCTTGAATAATCCCATCCTCCCCAAACTCACCATGAAGAGCTAAAAACGCGACGTCACAATTCTCCCAGATGAGTTTACAGTCACAAGGCAGAAATGGGCCGTTCATAGTTTTTTGCGGATCAGCCAAAACAGCGGCATCCGGTATACTGTCCGTTATATCGCTGTAATAAAATTTTTTATCTTTTGTAATAACGACAGCCCGCAGATCATATTTATCTCTGTCAAGATTGGAAAGTACCTGCTGACCGGAGTTGAGTGATACCTCATACTCCGCAGACGGCCCGCCCATAACTACATTTACCTGTATCTTGGTTGTCATTTTCGTTCCTTATCGTTGGGGCTGATAATTATCAGCCCTTACTAACCCTTACTTATTAGCGTCCTTCATTTTCTTAGAGATCACCTCAACAATACTGCCGGCGGCAACGCGGTACTGTTCACGGCTGTCGCGCTCTCTCACAGTTACTGTCTGATCTTCAGTACTCTGCCCGTCAACAGTTATGCAGAATGGCGTCCCCGCTTCATCCTGACGCGCGTAGCGCCGTCCGATTGACGCGGTATGATCGTAAAATGACTTGATAGAGTTGTCAAGCAGGTCTCTATAAATTTTCTCCGCCATTTCAGGCATTCCGTCACGCTTTACAAGGGGCAGCACCGCCGCCTTAATAGGCGCAAGCGCGGGATGGAAACGCAGAACTGTGCGTTCATCTTTGCCTTCGCCCTCAACGTCATAAGCGTCAACCAAAAACGCAAGCGTGGTTCTGTCCGCGCCTGCCGCCGGTTCTATAACGTAAGGATAGTAATGCTGTTTTGTCTCTTCGTCAAAATAAGCAAGATTTTTACCGCTGAACTGTGTATGCTGTTTCAAATCATAATCTGTACGGTTAGCGATACCCTCGAGTTCGCTCCAGCCAAATGGGAAGAGGTACTCAACGTCTACACAAGCTTTCGCGTAGTGGGCGAGCTCATCTTTTTCATGATCTCTGATTCTCAGTTTTTCTTTTTTAATTCCGTAATCGCTGTACCACTTAAGTCTCGCGTCGCGCCAGTATTCGTACCACTGCGTATCCTCTGAAGGCGGTACAAAAAATTCCATCTCCATCTGCTCAAACTCACGGGTACGGAAAATAAAATTTCCGGGAGTAATCTCATTGCGGAACGATTTACCGATCTGCGCTATCCCAAAAGGGGGTTTGAGGCGTGAGGCGTGCTGTACATTAAGGAAATTGACAAATATCCCCTGCGCGGTTTCTGGACGCATGTACACAGTTGCCGTTTGGTCTTCGACAGCGCCCATAAAAGTTTTAAACATAAGGTTAAACTTGCGTACTTCCGTGAGTTCACCGCCGCATTTAGGGTTAGGGCACTTGTCTAAATTTTGAAGATGATCGGCGCGAAACCGTTCCTTACATTTTTTACAGTCAACTAAAGGATCGCTGAATCCCGCAAGGTGTCCGGAGGCTTCCCAGACTTTTGGGTGCATGAGAATTGAAGCGTCTAATCCAACAACATCGCGGCGGTTTGTTACCATCGAGCGCCACCACGCCTCTTTAACATTACGTTTCAGTTCAACGCCAAGCGGGCCGTAGTCCCAGCAGCTATTGAGTCCGCCGTAGATTTCGCTTGACTGGAAAATAAAACCTTTGCGCTTGCACAAACTTACAATGGTACTCATGACATCGGGGGTAGCTGCCGCCATTTGAGAGATCCTCCAAAATTTTTGGTTATTTTTAATTATGTCTTTACAGTATTGATTGTGATAATAATACAGAATAATAAAAATACGTTCAGGATTGTGCTTTGGGCAATTGATTCATCGACCTAATCAAATTCTTCATTGAATCAAACGCTATTTCATCCTCAGATATATCTTTAGGGAATTTAAAAAGTATCTCCGAAATCTCATCGTTGTGAATTACGGACGACAACTCTTTATTAGTACGGCAGGAGAAGAAAAGATCTAATGTGTGATAGAGGATGTCACGGTACATATAAATATTGGGGATTGAGCGGTAGTATCCGGTGACCTCTACATCAATCCCCAGTTCCTCAAAGACCTCGCGTTTGATAGCGGTTTCCCCATCTTCACCGAAATCCACAAATCCGCCAGGCAGATCAAGCAGCCCTTTTTGAGGTTCATGGTTTCTGCGGATTACCATAAGCCGCCCCTCTTTATCAAAGATCAGGGCGGCGGCGGCGGCGGCAGTGTTGAAGTAAAGCTCAAATCCGCACTTGGCGCAGACGATTTTTTTGTCGTTTTTTACATAAGCGCTGCCCGAACACTTAGGGCAGAACTTAATTATTTCGTTGTTGGGATTTTTCATATTAATAATACCCGATACTCGTATTACCATCTGTTTTAGGGGCGGGCAGGGTATAAGTCAATTGTGTTCCTTCCGTTTTTTTATTTGATTTTGTTTCAGGCGTTTTGCCGTTACAGGCAGCAGGTAACGCTAAGATAAGTATCAGCAATAATAACTGATTTTTTATTTTTGATCTCTTTACAGTTTTCATATTGCTCCTTTTAAATTATTTTTTATATTTACGATGATATTATACCGATTTCTGATTAAATATTACACTGTGCCGTTTGGCAGCCTCACGGCTGTCGTGCAGTCGCCGGGCTGCATAGTGTGATATTTAATTGGAACACAGTATAAAATAGTTTTTACCAAAGAATAGCTCCAAAAAATTTAGAGCTATTGAGAAATCAACCACATCTCCAAAGTTAAATATTATCTTTATCCAATGACAATTTTCAATATATTTACTGCATTCTTCCGTGTAGGCGCGCTGACTCTTGGCGGCGGTATTACGGGGATATTTGTTTATGGGTGATAGGTTATACCAACAAATAGCTGTTCTCAAATCCACATTTTTTGGCTCGTTGCTTGCTGTAAATTTTTGAGAGATTTTTTGATTGATTTTTCAGTGGAAATTGGTTATATTATTTAAGTAGAAGTGGAAGCTGGCTCGCTTCCCGTTTCGGGCGTAAAGATGAGGGCTCGCGCATTCATCGCTGCGAGAGCGCTTCTACTGACTTCAGAAAAAGCGGGGTCGTTTATCCTCGTTGCAGGGTCTTCGATCTGAATCTTGGACGCCCACATGGGTGGCCCCGCTTTTTAAAATATTGGAAGCTGCCCCACGACCGACTTAGGGCGTAATGGCGGGGGATTTTACATCTGCCATCGCGGGGATGCTTCCATTTTTGTTTTTCCCTGCCCATGTAGAAACCATAGCGATGTTCATGTGTCTTCTTGATATACGTGCAACCACTGTAGCGCGGCTGCTAAGTTCTTTTTTGAAAACAAGAGCAGGGCATTTTTTGTAAAGTTTAGGCGATAAATTAACAGTATCATATTCTTGTATGATTTTGGGTACCGTCATTATGTCTTCTATTGTAATGGCTCTTTGTCCGTACTTTATCTCATTATTTTCATTTCCATGCCTGTTGAAAGCGTGTTTGATTGCATCCGCCGGAAGAATACAGCTATAATCTTCGAGTTCAAACTTTGTTGAATTGGGATTTTCATGCCTGATATCTGCTTTTATGCGTTCCGCGAGTCCGCGTGGTATCATTCCAAAGTACATATCTTTTTTAAACGTACTCTTTGTCAAAGATTCTACGATAAACTGATGCAATTGTGCTTCATTTTCATAAATCACAATATTCTCATTTTCTGCCCAAGATTGAAGCAGCCGGTCAGGAAATTCACGAAGCAAACATTCAGCTTTCTCGTCGTTTTGTTCACTGTCGGTTCTGTACACCGGTTCCGGTTCCCGTACTTCAAACCTTGTACTTAAATCCTGTATATCAATAGATACAATCTCAATGATAAAATTAAATGTCTCAGAATTACCGGTTCCCATAGATGTATTTTGCCTTGTTTGAATATTGGATAGAAAGATTTTTTGGTTTATTATCGACAAATTTACAATTGAATCGTACTGCCGGAATGTAAATAATGTGAAAGCATCACAACCGAAAACAATGGGAATGAGAACAAATAGAATTGAGAATGTATTGAGAGATCAACTGCTTTGAAATGTACAACATAATTATATAACCAACGGCCATAAGGAGAATCAAGCGCGTAAATCTCTATTTTTTCTCACGCTTATGGGAAGTGGTAAATTATATTATTAATACGTTATTTTACAACATAAACACTTTAGGTTATTTGACAGGATTTTTAAATGAAGAGAAAACTCTCATTTTTTATTATGCTTTTTTGTATAACCGTTTTTGCTCAGGATCTGCCGAAAATTGCCGTTTACGTAACCGGAGACGTCCCCGAAAATGAGAAGAAGGCGCTTGGCACGATAATGCTCACCACGCTCGTAAACAGCGGACGTTACAGGGGTATAGAGCGCTCAGAGACTTTTCTCGCAGAGATTCAAAAGGAGCACATCAAACAGCGCAGCGGCGCAATAGATGATGATCAAATCAGTAAATTAGGCAAGCAGTTCGGCGTTAAATATATCTGTATTGCCGATATAACCTCCGCATTCAAAACCTATCATGTTTCCGCCCGCGTTGTTGACGTGGAGACTGCGGAAGTCATTTACATCGGTGAATCTTCAAGCCCTCTTAGAACAATGGATGAACTTACAGGCGCTTCGGACAAAGTGGTGGAGAGTATGTTTGACGAACGCGGATTATCTGCGCGCAGGAAGAAAACGGGATTAAGCGTTGGAGCAGGCGGGTTATTTTCGAGCGATTTTGGCGGCGGGGTAACATGGAACCACTCTGCCGGAAAAGTAATAATGCCGTATTACGGCGGCGGTGCGTATATGTTTTTCGATTACAAATACGCTCAGGTATTTGCTGCCTACTCTACAGGGAGCGGGAAGTGGGAAAGTCCAAATGTTCACGCCGACAGTCTGCACGATATGCAGCGTTCTACTGTAAACGTGGGTTTACTCGCAAAATATCCAATCGCTTTTGGACAATTCGGGAATATAAGATTGTTTCCGCTTCTTGGGATTGAATACGAGATGTCCGTTTCCGGTAAACTTGTACGCGAAGATGGGAGCAAATACGTGTTTGGCGGAAATGACGACCGCCACGAAGAAGCGGGTGATCTGAGTGCGCTTTGGGTAAAATCTGGCGGCGGAGTTGATGTTGATCTAAGTAATGATGTGTTTTTGCGCACTGAACTTTTATATGGAGCGAGAACGGCCAACAAGCTCGAAAAAGATATTGTTGATAGAAGCAGTGAACCGAAAAATACGACTAAAACGAGGCTTGGGCATGGGTTGACTCTTAAGGTTGGGGCGGGAATTAAATTTTAACTTAAATAATGTAGGTATTGAAGATATTAAGGAGTAAATTAAATATGACAAAATCAATTAAATATGTGCTTAAGCTCGCTGTTGCTGCCGCGATTTTGTTTTTGGGATGCGGTGATGACTGGATAAGCGGCGGAGAAAGCGCAGGGGTCAACGAGTTTCTTCAATATTTTAGGGAAAATCTAAACAGCGGTGATCAAGAGTGCAGCGGCTTCACACTAACGGTCAATATCAATCCGCAAACCGGAGGGACGACGTCGCTAAGCGAAGGCATTTGTTACAGTCTCGGTACAGTGGTTAACATAACGGCAACGCGCAAAGCAGACTATGTGTTCTGTGGTTGGTCGGGGGCGTCAACATCCAGAGACAGCGCAATCACGGTTATTATGAATAACAACCAGACGTTGACCGCCAATTTCGGGCAAGTTACAACAGATACCTTTGTAGATACAAGGGGAGACGGTCAAAGTTATCGAACGATAAGAGTATGTAACTTAACATGGATGGCTGAAAATCTAAATTATCAAACAACTGATAGCAGCTGGTGTTATGATGATGAAACTTCCAATTGTGTGAAATACGGCAGGCTATACGCTTGGAATACAGCGATGACAGCTTGTCCGGCAGGGTGGCGTTTGCCTGATACACTAGATTGGAATAAATTAGTTTCTGCGGCAGGTGACATTAGTTTAGCGGGTACAAAACTTAAATCAACTTCAGGTTGGGATAACAGATCAGATGGCAGTAGTGGTAACGGTACAGATGATTTCGGCTTTTCGGCAATGCCCGGTGGTCTTCGCATGCACAATGCTTGGTGCAGTCCTTCGGAGTGGGTTGATTGCGATGAATTTGAATTCACCAATATCGGCAGACAAGTTGCATGGTGGAGTGCCACAGAGCTTGTAACCGGCAACGTTTATACTCGTTCCATGACTTCAAATGGGAGCGATGTATACGATTCGTTTACCGATAAGAATAATGGACGTTCAGTTCGCTGTGTCCGGGACAACTAACACGGCATTCAATAAACAACAAGCCAGTTGGCAGCGGGGATAATATATTTTAATGGGCAATCGTTTCTAACAACTTCTAAAGAGTAAAGGGACAGAAATGCCAAACAAACACAAAATCCTCGCAATTAACGGAAGCCCGCGCGTTGACGGCAACACCATTGCCATGCTTAAAACAGTGCTCTCAGTCTGTGAAGACGCCGGACACGAGACTGAACTCTATCAGGCGGGCGGCAAGCCTGTTCGCGGCTGTTTGGCCTGCGGCGGATGCGGCAGTAACATTGGCCGATGCGCTACCGACGATTGGGTCAATGAGCTCTATCCCAAAATGGCGGAAGCTAACGTCATAATTCTTGGATCACCTACATACTTCGCCGATTTGACGCCTGAGATTAAGGCTATTATAGACCGTACCGGTTACGTTTCCCGCCGCGACGGCATGAGATTCAGCCGTAAAATAGGCGCGGGCGTTGCCGCCGTGCGCAGGGCAGGGAGTATTCATGTGCTTGACTCTATTAATCACTTTTTTATGATTAATGATATGATTGTTCCAGGCAGCAGTTATTGGGGCATGAGCTTGTCACGCGACAAAGGGGATTATGAGAACGACGGTGAGGGCGCGGGTACTATGAAGCGGCTTGGGGAGAACATCGTCTGGCTGCTTGAAAAGCTGTACTAATGTACACTCTTTTAATTGTAATCATATACATCGCTTTCATAAGTCTTGGGCTGCCAGACGCGCTTCTTGGTTCCGCTTGGCCTTCCATGCGCCCGCAGTTTGATGTTCCGCTTTCGTTTGCCGGAATTATCTCTATGATTATCGCGGGGGGGACTATTGTTTCAAGCCTCCTCTCTGATATATTGACAAAAAGGTTTGGGCCTGGACTTGTTACCGCGTTTAGCGTTTTTACTACTGCTGCCGCTTTGTTTGGCTTTTCAATATCCGGTTCATTTTGGATGCTTTGCTTATGGGCAATTCCTTATGGTCTTGGCGCGGGAGCTGTGGATGCCGCTCTCAATAATTATGTAGCTGTACATTACGCTTCGCGCCACATGAACTGGCTGCACTGCTTTTGGGGAGTGGGCGCGGCGGCCGGCCCTTATATACTCAGTTATTATTTACTGATCGGAGCGGATTGGAACAGCGGATACAGAACGATAGCGGTCATACAACTCGTTTTAACTGCGATTTTATTTTTATCGCTGCCTTTGTGGAAAAATAGACAAACAGAAAAATCAAATGTAAATGATCACCGCAAGGTATTAAAGCTCTCTGAAATTTTAAAAATAAAAGGGATAAAATACGTTTTACTGACATTTTTCGCATACTGCGCGTTAGAGTCGACAGCGGGGCTGTGGGCGAGCAGTTTTCTTGTGATACGCAAAGGCGTGGATGCGGATATCGCCGCGCGTTACGCGTCGTTTTTTTATATTGGGATAACCGCAGGCCGCTTTTTGAGCGGGTTTATATCTGATAAAATTGGTAACAGAAACATGATAAGAACAGGTATTTGTATAATATTTTTGGGAATTACAGCGGTTTTGCTTCCGCCAAAAGCAGATTTGCTATGCCTTGGCGGTCTCATAGTTATAGGTCTTGGATGCGCGCCTGTCTATCCCGCTATTATCCATTCAACACCGTCAAGCTTCGGTAAGGAAAATTCTCAAGCGATAATCGGCGTACAAATGGCAAGCGCTTATACCGGTACAACTGTTATGCCGCCGCTCTTTGGCTTTATCGCAAATAGTATAAGCATCGGTTTGTACCCATTTTATTTATTGATACTTGCGGGAGTTATGTTGTTTATGAGTGAAAAACTAAATAAAACTGTAGGTAAGCAATATGAAATCTGATGAATTAAATGTGAATGATGTACGTTCAAGGCTGTTTTCGTTAGTAAACAAAGGGATAAAATACGATCTTAACCGTATGTTTAAAGCAGCTTCACTCTGCGGCGATCCTCAAAAAGCGTATAAATCCGTTCACGTGGCGGGGACAAACGGCAAGGGGTCAACATGCGCTTATATTGAATCTGTCCTTCGTCAAGCAGGATATAAAACCGGACTCTACACATCACCGCACATAACCAATTTTGAAGAACGTTTTCGTATAAATGGTATTGATATAGATGAGTCAGTTTGGCTTGATGTTTATAAAGATCAGCAGAAAATAATAGATGATTTGGGGCTTACATTTTTTGAAGCCGCCACATTGATGTCATTTCAAATTTTTAAACGCTGTAATGTTGATTACGCGGTTTTTGAGGTAGGGATGGGCGGACGGCTTGACGCGACGAACATCATAACTCCCGAAGTGTCGGTGATAACGAAACTGTCGCTTGATCATCAGGAATATCTGGGCGGTACTATTGAGAAGATAGCGGGGGAGAAGCTTGGGATTGTTAAACCTGGCGTGCCTGTTGTAATGCTTGAACCGCAGAGCCCGCCGGTAAGATCATTAGCTGAAAAAAAATGTAAGGAGACGGGTTCTGATTTGACGTTTGTCAACACAAGCAGCGCCGGTGATATTGTCTGTACCAATAACGGCGTATCATTTTGGCGGAACAATCATCAATACGATATATCGTTATTCGGCGAACATCAGGTACAAAACGCGCTGCTCGCTTTAAACGCGCTTCAAAAAGTTGAAGATTTTAATTATGATCTGCTCTACAACGGGATGAAGAGCGCCTCAATACAGGGTCGTTTTCAAATTGTTAATATTGACGGACGAACAATTGTGATTGATGTAGGGCACAATCCCGACGCGATGGAAGTTTTGACAAAAGCTATTGACGCGCGTTTTCCTGGAAAATCTATATTGTTTGTCGCGGGTATGATGAAGGATAAAGATACCTCTTCAACAATCGAAATCCTCGCAAAAAACGCCTCAACTCTCTATTTCGCAAAACCTAAAACAGAAAGAGCGGCGGAAGCGGCGGACTTGCGCGCAATTGCCGAGAGCTTTGGGTTTAGAGGCAGATGTATTGCAGAGCAGAGTGTAGGCGCCGCGCTGCGCCGCGCTGTAAAAGAAGCGCATCCGCGCCACGATGTGATTTGTGTTACAGGATCGTTTTATACAGCGGCGGAAGCGATTGAGCAGTATTCGGCAATGCTGTGAGTAAATTGAGTTTTTGATTGTCAAGCCGCGTTAGAAGTGTTTGTAAAGCTTGTTTGATTGCCATTTCGTTTATTATCGGTCAGCATCAACCGTTTCATACTTCCAATCGCCTATGTTACGTTTTTTGCTGTCAAAATTAATACCGACTTTAAACAACTTTTTACCGCTGCCTTTCCACGGTAAAAGATAGTCTTTGGTATCAATTTGCGCGAGCGCTTCTTCTGCGGATTTGTCAAGTTTGAACTCAATGCAGTATACGAAATTATCTGTTTCTACAAGCGTGTCTATCCGGCCGTCTGCGGTTCGGACTTCGGCGCGGCAGTCGAGATCAAGAATTTTCATTATCAGGAACACTACGGTTTCATAGTAGTTTTCGGTATCGGTGATTATGTCATACGGAATAGAGGCTAAAAACGGACGCAGGGCATCAATAGCTTTTTCAATATTACCCTCATCAAAAGCGTCCGGCAGCTTGGAAAAGAGCGCCTGAGACCTGTCAGCCGTAACTTGCAGATACTGCTCCATCAAGGAATTCGCAAAGGAGTAGCTCACTTCCATGTTCGGGTAGTCGAGGGTGTATTCATTGCGTCTTTCGTTATAATCTGATATGGTAAGATACCCGCACTGATAAAGCATTGGCTCCGCTCTCATGTTCTCCATATCATATTTACGGAAATCCTCATACCTTACCCGCATATTATCCAATTTGGCGATATTTATCTTTTGCTTTTTGATAAGATTTATTAAAAATGTAGGCGAACCCGTTTCGTACCAGTAAGGCAGGAATCTGCCGGATTCATTAAAATGCTGCAGTAACCCGAAAGGATTATACACCGTAAGCGGTTTTTCAGAAAAACGATAGCCATTGTAATGCTGCCGCAGATTCTCTATGTATTCATTACGATTTCTGCCGGTTTCTTCCAAAATGGTTTTTATTTCCGGCTCAAAGTTTTGTTCAACCTCATCCTGTGTTAAGCCGCAAATATCTGAGTATGCCGGATTAAGAGTTAAATCGGTCAGATGATTTAAATCAGAGAATACACTTACACGGGAGAACTTTGTAACACCGGTTATAAACACAAATTGTAAATCGCTGTCTGATGATTTTAAAACGCCGTAAAAACTCTTTAAAGCATTACGCATCTCTTGATGCAAATCAGCGTTTTCCAAAGTAGCTAACAGGGGTTTATCATATTCATCTATTATTATCGCCGTACGCCGGCCACAGTGTTCATGTAACGCGTGTATCAAACGAACAAACTTGTCACTGACGGTTTCGCCAGTGAACGGTACCCCGTATTTTTTGGCGCAGAGTTCCATGTCTCTATTCAGATTCACATATAACTCAGAAACTCCATTAGCCAAATATTCACCGACATTCAAGTCTATACGAATTACCGGATACTCTTCCCACCCCCAGTCAAGGGAGCTTATCGCAAGGGCCGGACGACCTGCGATCTCCCCGAATAGAGAGCGTTTACCCTCAAAAATAGCCTTCAACGTTGAACACAACAGCGACTTGCCAAAGCGGCGGGGACGGGAGAGAAAAACCGCTCTGCTTGAACCGGTTATCAGTTGGTGGATTCGGGCGGTTTTGTCAACATAACAAAAACCATCTTCTCGGATGCTGACAAAATCTTGCTTGCCTATGGGCAGTAGACGTTTCATATATATAAATTAAAATATGGCCAAGAATAATGCCAACAAGCGTCATGGGCTTTACCACAATTTTTTTTAGATTTAAATCATTTGGTACTGCGCAATCAATCCCTGAATGTAAATGTGTACGATTATAATATGCCTTAATGTAAAAGAATACAAGTTGTTTGATTTCAGCCGCTATGAGTGTTCAATCTGTTACCGTACGTCTACCATTTAAGTTAAGATAAAATTTAGGACAGTTTCATAAGAGGCGATAATAGCTCATTCATTGCTATTATCGCCCTGCCTCTCTTTATTCCCTACATACACAGTCATCACGGCAATCACACTGACAATCAGTATCACAATCACAATTTTATATCACTGCATCTACCGTACACCCACCATCACCGAAATCCGTTCTCTTTTTCCGTCAGAAGTGGTTACCACACCCCTAACCAAATACGTTCCCTCAGACACCAAACGGCCTTTAGCGTCTTTTAAATCCCACGAGCCGACAATCCGGCGTGCATTATTGTCATTGGCGTCCTTTGTGTCCTTAATTTTTATTTTGCTGACAACATTACCCGACGCGTCAAAAATTGTAAGCATTGCGTCCTGTATCCGCTTGCTACGCCAAAAGAAGTTTATTTCACCCGATTGTCTGTTGACAGGGTTTGGACCGGCGGTGAACTCGGCTGTCAGCACGTTTACTGACGCGTTTGTTGATGTCTCTTCGTTCGGCTTAAATATGGGGATAATCCTATCCGGTGACAACACAGAAACTTCTCTGTTGGTTATGACAAAATTGACATACGGCGTACCCGTATAATTACCCATACCGGTAACTGTTACTGGATATGTTCCCACAGCAGTTTGCGGCGTAAGGGTGACGGTATAGTCAACGTTTCTTGCCAACCCAATATCACCATCGGTCACTGCCAAAACAGGCGTCTGCGCCGCATCGTTGAATACGACAGAAGAAATCGACAGCATCTCCGCCGTTAACGGCTTGGGGTTGATAACAAAATTAACCGATGCAGTACCCGAATAGTTACCGGCTCCCGTAACCGATACGGCATTGCTTCCTGCATTTGTATGCGGTGTGAGAGTTGCGTTGTAATCAACTCCTATAGTTAGTCCGCCAATATTGTGGTCTGTAACCGTCAACACGGGTGTCCGCTCACTGCCGTTAAATACTACTGCGGGGATAGAGAGCATACCATCCGTTAACGCTTTGGGCAAAATGGTAAACGTACCCGTTGCCGTGCCGCCAAAATTTCCCGTACCGGTAACTGTAAGTGTGGCACTCCCTGCGTTGGTATTGTTCGTCACACCAGTCCTGCTATACGTTGGGGTATAGCCCGCAAGCGTAACAGATACATCAGAATCTACCGGTGTATGCGCCAATCCATTATAAGTGTAAGCACCGCCAACTATCACCGTTGCATCGGTGAGTGGGCGGGGTAATATCGTAAACGTACCCGTTGCCGTGCCGCTAAAATTTCCCGTACCGGTAACCGTAACTGTTGCCGTACCCGCATTAATATTGTTTGTCGCGCCGATATCATACGTTGGGGTATAGCCCGCAAGCGTAACAGATACATCAGAATCTACCGGTGTATGCGCCAATCCATTATAAGTGTAAGTACCGCCAACTATCACCGTTGCATCGGTGAGCGGGCGGGGTAATATCGTAAACGTACCCGTTGCTGTACCGCTAAAATTTCCCGTACCGGTAACCGTAACTGTTGCCGTACCCGCATTAATATTGTTTGTCGCGCCGATATCATACGTTGGGGTATAGCCCGCAAGCGTAACAGATACATCCGCACCCACAGGTGTATGCGCCTGTCCGTTGTAGATATATGTGCCGCCTGCCGCCACCGACGCATTGGTTAACGCTCTTGTATTAATAACAAAATTAACCGATGCACTACCTGTATAATTGCCGATGCCCGTAACCGTTACAGGATATGTTCCGACATCAGTTTGCGATTCAAAAGTAACTGTATAATCCGTATCTTCTACAAGTGTCATTGTTCCGTCAACCGCTGTGAGAGCCGGAGTTTGCGGATTACCGTTAAATGTAACAGATGGAATTGACAACATACCATCCGCTAACTCTTTTGGCGCAATGGTAAACGTACCCGTTGCCGTACCGCCAAAATTTCCCGTACCAGTGACTGTCACTGTGGCAATACCAGCGTTGATGTTATCAGACGCAACAAAATTATACGTTGGAGTATAACCATCAAGCGTAACAACTACATCGTCCACATTCGGTATATGCTCCGCGCCGTTGAAAGTATATGTACCACTCACAACCACCTCCGCTTCCGTAAGCGCCAAAGGATTTATGACAAAATCTACGGAAGGCGTACCAGTGTAATTACCTATACCTGTAACTGTTACCGCATAAGCCCCAGCGTCAGTTTGTGGCTCAAGGGTAACGGTGTAATCTACATCTATAACTAATTCCTCGTCCAAATCAATATCAATATCAGTTACTGTGAGGACAGGGGTATGCTCCGTATTGTCAAATGTGACGGCAGGGATGGAGAGCATCGCAGTTGTCAATGGCTTGGGGGTAATGGTAAATGACTGCTCCACAGTACCTGTATAAACGCCAGTACCAGTGACAGTCACCATAGCGTCGGTAGAACTTGTACTTATGCGCTCGCCGCTCCAGCTTACGGTGTAATCTGTATTTGGTCTTAACGTAGCGCCTCTGAAAACAACGGTAATATCAGGCATTAATGCCGAACCTGTGTAAATGGCGGTACCCACCGATACAGTCGCACTGCTTATGTTACCGCCTGCTATCATGGTTTGCGCATTAACATGGTTGCTCTCACGGATGTATGGCGCTGTAGCGTAATACTGCACACCGCCCATAACAGCGTCTATGACTTGAGCGTTTGCGGATGCGGGCAGATAAAAATACAAGTTGCGCTGTGCATCTGTTCTCACGTCTCTTATGCCGTAAACGCCGGATGCGGCATTTGGGGTGTTGGCGAAAGAGACATTATTTATGCTCCCTGCTGTGAGTGAGGCGTTTGTCTGATTTGGGACGGTTAGGGTGTTGAGGAAGACGTTTTGGCCTGCGCTGTTTCTGAGGGTGAATGTACCACCAGTAGGACCGCCGCCGTTTCCAATGTCCATTGCTGCTGTACCGCTCGTTACGGTACCTGCTCTCGCTCTAACGCTGCCGCCGTTGATAGTGATAGTTCCACCAGCACTGCCGTAACCACCACCGATACCAGCAGCATAACGATTGCCATTCGCCGTTATCATACCACCACTAATAGTGATCATTCCGCCAGCACCATAATCACCGCCACCGATGCCAGCACCATCACCACCACCATTCGCCGTTATTGTACCGCCGCTGATGGTTATGGTTCCGCCACCACCGCCGTTGCCACCGCCAATACCAGCACCACCACCATTCGCCGTTATTGTACCGCCGCTGATGGTTATGGTTCCGCCACCACCGCCGTTGCTACCGCCAATACCAGCACTAGCACCAACACCATTCGCCGTTATTGTACCGCCGATACCAGCAGAACTACCATTAGTATATCTACCACCATTCGCCGTTATCGTACCACCGCTGATTGTGATAGTGCCACCTGCACCACTGTTACTGCCACCTGCACCACTGTTACTGCCACCTGCACCACTGTTACTGCCACCAATGCCAGCACCATAATAACTGCTAGTAGCATTAAACACACCGTTTGTACTGCTTGTTATAGTCAACCCCGCACCTATCGGCACACCCACAGCAGCATAAGTAGAAACAATGGTATTTGTCCCTACTAAATTCAAGGTATTTCCTGTTCCGGTAAAGTGTAACGCACCAACACCGCTATTAGAACTAATATTCAAATTCTCAATAGTAATATTATTATTACTACCAAACGTAAACCCTGCACCAAGCTGTCTGCTTGCTGTTCCTCTAATCGTTAAGGTTTTACTGTTATGTACCGTAAAAGTACGTGGCGACGTTGGAGAAGAAAGCGAAGACAAATCAATAACAGCTCCGCTCACCGCATTATCAATCGCTCCCTGCACATGATCCCAGTTTGTAATGGGTTGAGCGGTAATTGGCATAGTAAACAATACAATCGCGGTCATAACCGAGTAAACATATTTCTTTATTTTTACACTGCTGATACGGCTAAGAGCGTTAGATAGCATCCAGCTCCTCCTTTTGTGAAATTTGGTTCGATTGACTATTAAAATTTGCATAAAAACAAATTAGATGCGACAAGAACTTTTTCCTGTGTCGAATAAATCCATAAAACGATATCACAGAAAGCAATATCATAAAAGATCCAAACCCAAACCACCAGCATCCACAAGCAGATTGAGCTATGGCCATAATAAAACCCACTATACCTGTAACAAAAAATATCAGACAAATATTTCTATAAGTA
>Ga0123356_10000065_pt1 | contig 111017 bp, 105 predicted proteins | sample TergutEmb28metaG_2_FD_92546 | JGI IMG/M metagenome (GOLD analysis project Ga0123356, IMG submission 92546) | Embiratermes neotenicus P3 segment gut microbial communities from Petit-Saut dam, French Guiana - Emb289 P3 | ecosystem: Host-associated > Arthropoda: Insects > Digestive system > Gut ...
CGAGGGGGTCGCGAGTGCTGCAGGAGCCCCGCAGGGCCCCAGAGGGTGTTTTTTTGGTTACTTTTTTGTCACACAAAAAAGTGACTCGCCGGTAGGCGAAACCTACTGCCGCCGCGCAGCGGAGACAGCCGGGCCGCAGGCCCAGCACCAAAAACCCCGCCCGGAGGGCAAAAGAATTGTTTTTAAAAACAGCCAGGCCGCAGGCCCAATAGAACCCCCCCTGAATGGGCGAAAAGAATGTTTCTGCCACCCCACAGCCCTGAGTCCTAAACAACTACCCCCCCGGCTATGCCGGTACCCCCCATGGAGGGGAATTTTTTTATAAGCCCGCCGCAGGCGAAAAATCCCCCCTTAGAGGACAAAATTCAGTGTTTTTTGAGCCCCAGGCCCGTCCCGGAGAGGTTGATCATTGAAAACACCAACCCTAAAAATAACCCCAGCGAAGGGGTAGAGCTTTCCATACGGGCGCCTATCAACTCGGGTGACTTGCTCACCCAGAATACTTTTATCAACACCAGGCAGAGCAGAATGGCCATCGCCCCTGAAAGCCCCTGAAGCAGCCATGGAAAAATCGGAAAAACTTCGCGTGTACGCTTTCGCCATAACATGCCCCCGACACTCCCTAACGCCAGGGGTACAACCCATACCCCCAGGGAGAGAAACCCCAATATGTCCCCACTGCGCTCCATGCTCCTCCACGGAAAAAAACAAGAAGCTATCATTCCCACGGCGCCCACAATCATCAGCTTGTCGGGGCCTGTCTGGGCCAAAAAGTCAACCTTCAGTGAATTCAACAACACTTCGGCTTCGTTGAATTCGCTTTTTTCGGCCCTGTTGGAAACCCACTGCTCCGTCAGTTTTTCATTGCTTTGCTCGGGGGTTTCTTCAGGGGGCAGGGGGGGGTGTTTGGAGGAGCCGCGCTCACGGGAGGGCCCGGAGTCGGGTGGGGCCATGGCTTTATGGCGTGAGGAGGGGGTATGCCCTCGTTTTTCCGCAGCGGTTTTTTGTCGGGAGGGGGGCAGTTGAATGCGTGGGTTGGTATCCTCTGTTCCAGAGGAGGGGGGTTGAGTGCGCGGGTGGGTATTCTTCAGTCTAGAGGAGGGCCGTTGGGCATGTGGGCTGCGCTCCTCTGCGCGGAAGGAGGGGGGGGGGACACGTGGGTTGCTGTCCTCGTCAGGCTCGGCCGGCAAGTCGTCCAAAAAAAGAGAAGGATCGAGAATATGGTCACACTTGGGACAAAAAGCAGCATTGTCAGCTGCTTGAGAGCCGCACTCTGGGCAAAGCATAAGTCCTACATTGTCTAGAGAATAGGCCTTTAGGTCAAAATCTATTTTCATCTACAAATATATTCCTTAGAGTAGGGCCGGGTAAGAGGCTTGGTTGAATAGGTTAAAAGGGAGGCCAACGGAGTCCTAAGGGTTGGAGAAAGCGCGCCAAATTTCCTGAAGGCTGGTTGGGTGCACGACATGTATGACAAAAATGAACTTGGAAAAACCACCCCGGCGGTGTTGAACGAAGTAGAAAAAGGGGCGATTCGCCGTTTTGCAGAAAGTCTCGGCGACTATAACCCCATTTATTATGACGAGAAATATGCCCAAAGCATGGGCCTGCGCGGCATTGTTGCGCCGCCGACATTTCCGTTTACGTTTCAGTTGGGAGCGGACTTGCGCGAGCGTTTGAATGTCCCCGCGCAAAGTCTTCTGCATGCGGAGACGCAGTTGGAATATGAGCGTCCCATTTTTGCCGGAGACAAGCTGTGGGTCAGCTCTGCCCTCGTGGAGTTTTCAGAAAAGCGCGGCCCGACGGGAAAGTTTTTTCTTGTTGTTATTGAGGAGGAGGGCAGGGGAGAGGACGGCAAGCGCGTCTATAGCATTCGTAACAGCTATATTATTCGCGGCATGAAGATGGGGAGACAAAGTGCAACGCAAACTTTATTATGAGCAAGTCAACGTTGGGGATGAATTGACTTCGTCGACGCGGCTGACGCTGGAGCGTACGCAGTTGGCCCGCTATGCGGTGGGCGTGGGCGATTTCAACCCGCTTTTTTTTGATGAGCCCTATGCGCGCCAGCAAGGCCTGGTTTCGGTGATGGCGCCCAACAGTTTGGCTTTGGGGTTATTTGGGCAATTGTTAATGGAGTGGAGCAAGGGTTGCCGTATTAGAAGTTTATCGGCTAAATTTCTAAAACTCTATTGGCCGATGGATCAGCTTTTGGCCAGGGGCCGCGTTGTACAGAAAACGACAGAGGGCACGGAGCATCTGGTGGAGCTCAACGGTTGGGTAGAAAACCAAAAGGGAGAAATGGTGCTGCGCAGCAGGGCCGTGGTGCAGCTGTTTTTGAACCTTGAGGATGAGAACCGCCACCGGGCGGGCATGCCCCCCCTGGGAAACTAAAGCCCACCCCCACTCCGCCCATTTATGAAAACCCCCTAGGGCCCTATGTCAGAAAAAATACCCCCTGCGGGCGCCTCCATGCCCGGCCATGTCGTCCATTCCAAAGCCACGGGACTTATTCCCGAGCGCAAACAGGGGGAGCCTGTCTTTGAAATTCCCCCCTCTGCCTCTGTGCCGAACAAAGCCCCCCCCTTTGTCCCCCTGAGCCCTAAAACCTGCGAGGAAACAGGTTTGCCCACCACCTTCCTCGAAGAGTTGGTTTTGAAAGCTTTGTTCTTTTGCGGCGAAATGCGCGGGGCAGAGTTGGTGCAATATCTGCAACTTTCGTCGGTTATTGTGGATAAAATTGTCGAAAGCTTAAGGCGTGAGAAATATGTAGAGCTTTATGGCAGCTCTAACCTCAGCATCGGCAAGTCCGGTATGCAATATAGGCTTACCCATTATGCCGGGGACTTGCTTAAACAAATATTGGAGCGTAACCACTACCACGGGCCCGCCCCCGTCCCCATTGAAGAATGGGTCGCCGCCACACGCTTGCAAAGCGTACGCAGCCAGCCCATTCAGGCCACACAATTGCAACAAAGTTTGAAGCACCTCGTCTTGCCTCCAGGCACAGAGCAACGCCTGGGGCCCGCACTCAGCTCCGGCCGCGCCCTCTTCCTCTGGGGACCCCCCGGCAACGGCAAAACCGCCGTGTGCAGACAACTGGCCAAATGCCTCGGAGGCGCTGTCTTCATCCCCCATGCCTTGTGGGTGGATAACTTTGTTATACGCCTTTTTGATAAAACACTGCATAAGCCCTTGCCCCTCCCCCCTTCGGTGCCACAACAAAATTGTGACGGACGTTGGATCTATTGCCAGCGCCCTTTTGTCGTCGCCGGCGGAGAGCTCAGCCTGGAGGCTTTGGATCTCATTTATTCGCCCTCCGTACGCATTTATGAGGCGCCCTTTCAACTCAAAGCCACCAACGGCATGCTGCTCCTCGACGACTTCGGACGCCAGCGCGTCTCCCCCAAAGACTTGCTGAACCGTTGGATTGTGCCCCTGGAAAATGACGTGGACTTTCTCACCTTGCACAGCGGCAAAAAAATACAGGTCCCCTTCGACACCTTCGTTGCTTTCTCTACCAACCTCAACCCGGCAGAATTGGTGGACGAAGCCTTCCTACGCCGCGTACGCTATAAGCTGGAAGTCCCCTCCCCCTCTTTGGAAGCCTTCTTTAAAATATGGGAAAATGAATGCCAAATGAACCATTTGACTTTCTCTAAACCCCTCATTCAACAGTTGATACAACACTGCTATGCCCCCGTCCAGCGCCCGCTGGCCGCCTGCCACCCCAGAGATCTTATTGCCCAAATTGTCGACATTGCGCGCTATTATAAACGCAGAGCCGAGCTGAGCCCTGAATTGCTGTGGGCCGCCGCTGAAAATTATTTTTCCCGCTTTCCTGAAACGGAATAGGGGCGCTTTTTATCCTTCTCTGGGGTTTATTGCGGGAGAATACCCCCGTTTTTTGGAAGGGGGCTTGCCTAAGCAAAAGCCCTGGGGCTAAGGAGAGGGGCATGGAAATGGAAATTTCTGTGGAGCTTGACTTCGCTTCCGCCCACCACCTCCCGCACCATGAAGGCCCCTGCAGGCGCTTGCATGGACACAACTACCGCTTAAGAGTGACGCTGGCCGGCTCGCCGGACGGCTTCAGCGGCATGGTGATGGATTTTGAAAGCCTCAGGAAAGAGATATGGGACAAGTGCCTGGTGGAGTTCGATCACCACTGCATCAATGACATTCTGCAAAACCCGACCGCCGAAAATATGGTGCTGTGGCTTTGGGAACGTTTGGGGGCTAAATTTAAAAACCTAAAGGAATTGGTATTATGGGAGACCCCCGAATATTCGGTGAAATTGCGCAAACCCTAAAGCCTGACCCCCAAGCCATGCAAAGGGCCATAGCGGACTTTTTGAGAGCGGCGGGGTTTGAGCCCGGGCACCCGCAGTTGGCTCAGACGCCGGAGCGCGTCACGCAAATGTGGCTGGAGCATTTCCTCGACGGCTATGCCGAAACCCCGGGAGCATTTTTGACAGAGCGTTTTCCTGCCCAGGCGGGGGAGGGGCAGATGGTATTGCTACACCACCTCCGTTTCCACTCTATGTGCCCCCACCACCTCCTGCCCTATGAAGGTTATGCGCACATGGCCTATTTGCCTTCTGGAAGCATTGTGGGCTTTGGACGCCTGGCCGCACTGCTCACCGGTTTTGCGCACCGTCTGAGTTTGCAGGAAGACGTGGCCAAAAACATTGCGCATACGTTGTGGACGGAGCTTCAGACCGAAGGGGCGGCCTGCATTCTCCAGGCGAAGCAGTGTTGTTTGCGGCTGCGCAGGCCGAATTGTGCGGATGCTTGGACGCATGCGGAGGCCTATGAAGGCAAATTCAAGACGGAGAAGTCTCTGCAAGAAGCCCTGTGGCTACGCATTCAAGCGGGGGCGGAAGGACCATAAGACTTGCTGAACAAAAGTCTTATACCATAAGCAAGGGTTGAGTCCATGGGGTATTAGGGACAGGGTTAAATTTGACCTCATGGACGTGGTTCACCCAGGTAAAACCGCCCAATGAAAAAAATTATATTATGGAAAACAGATGTTTGTATTCCTGCATCTGAGTGGCTTGCCTTTTGCTAGGCATAGGGCAGAGGCGGTTTCATTTCAATATCAAACAACCTATTGCAGGAGGGGCTTTCATGTTTTCATCCGACACTTCAGCAGAAGAGAAGGGGCTTTTTGAGGAGGCAGAGGACGCGGAGCTGCGTTTTTTCGAAGGAGATAAGGATGCTAAGCGTTCCAAGAAAGCGACGCGAGGGAAGGGGGATGCAGAGGGTTTATCTTTTTATTTAAAGGGGCTGGGTGGCCACCGTCAATTGGCGAGGGAGGAGGAATATGCGTTGGCGCACAGGGCGCGTGAGGGGGACACTTCGGCGCGGCACGCATTGGCTTCGAGCAACCTTCCGTTTGTGGTGGCGATAGCGAAGCGTTTTTCCAACCGTGGTGCGCGTTTGGACGACTTGGTGCAGGAGGGGAACGTAGGCCTCATGAAAGCGATAGAGCATTTTGATCCGAAGAAGAACGTACGTTTTGCCACCTATGCGGTTTGGTGGATAAGGGCCTATATTACGCGTTATTTAAAGGACAACCGGAGCCAGGTACGGGGTGGAGAAGCGGAGCGTTCCTCCATGGTGGATTTTTCATTGGACAACACGGTGGAGGAGGATTCGGAGACAACCTATTTGGACCGGCTGGAGGACACGAGTCCGACGGCGGACCTTCGTTTTCTGCGCAGGGAGCGGAACGAGGAAGTGATTCAAGCCCTGGGCCGTGTACGCAAGCGCCTAGGGGATTTGGGGTGGGACATACTCCGGGAGCGTTTGACGCAGGACAAGCCGATGACTTTGGAGGAGTTGGGGCAGCGGTGGGGTGTTTCCCGCGAGCGTGTGCGCCAAGTAGAGCTGAAGACGAAGAGTTTTCTCGCGCGCTATTTAAGTTCCATTCAGGACGATGGACAAGAAAGCAGGCTAAGCGCCTAAGGGTTTAGCTCCCATAGCTGAGACATTTTATTGAGGCGAAGCTCCGTTTTAGCGTCCGGCAAGGGGGCAGGGGTTTCCCTCTGGGCTTTTGCGTACAGTTGTTTCTGATTTTACAAAACCGCTGTTAGGCGTTCCCCACTTTTTTACAGGTGTGTTAGCCTCTAGGCATGTACTTTTTGGAACGTTTCATGGTGGTGGGAATGTTTTTTTGTCTCTGGGGAGGAGGAGCGTGGGGGCAACAGAGGCAGGAACATAAATTTATAGGCATAGAGGATGATATATTCCGTTTTCATTTAGCTCCTGTGCCTACGGAAGTATTTTTAACTCAACAAGAGGTGGAAGGGGTGGTTGAAGCGGTACTGAGGGCCTGGGGAGAAGCGGACTCACGTCTTGGTCTTGAGCTGGTTGGCTACAGCACGGCCCGTGACAGCAGAGACACGCATTCGGTGGTGCCTATTTTTGTCACAAGCAAAGACGACCCTCTTTATTATCCACATTTTGGCTCAAGTATGCCCTCTGTTTTTAACCCCATGCGTGCGAGGGATGTGTCGACGACAGGAGCGTTGTTGAAGGCTTGCGACATTGTATTGAATGCTGTGGATTTTCGGTGGAGCACGCAGGGGACGACACCTACAACCCACATGGATTTGCAAAGCACGCTCCTGCGCGAGCTGGGCCACTGTTTGGGGTTGGTGGAGAGAGACGATGATTGGGCAATGCTTTGGGAGGAGAGGGGGGCGATGTCCATCTCATGGCCGTGGATAGGACAATGGCGCAGGGATTTGAATGCGCGGGACAGAGCGGACATACAGGCCTACTACCCCAAAGGTGGTCCAGGGGCGCGTTGTGAGCGAGAGGGGGATTGCAGTGGTGGAGCGTTTTGTATTCCGCAGCAAGTGCACAACACCATAGGCCCTCGGTCTTATTGTACACTGCCTTGTGCTGCAGGGCAGGGGGCTGTTTGTCCTCTGCCGATGTCATGTGTTTCGTCACCTGTTGTTTTTGAAGGGCAATGGGCGTGTCTTTTGCCCAGACTCACCGACACCCCTATAGGCAGGGATTGCCAAGCGCCCGAGGATTGTGCGTCTTCCTCGGCATTTGAGTGCCTGGGCAACAGTGCGCCGTGGCCTCAAGGTTATTGCAGCCAGCCTTGTGGTGGGGACAGCTGGGAGGTTTGTCCTACGGGCAGTTTATGCATAGGGGGTATCTTTAAGTGTATGAAGTCTTGTGGCATACGCGGCAATGATTGCAGGCCGGGTTATTCTTGTCGTGCGCTTATAGATCTGAGCGGAAGCATATCGGATGACGAGGGGGTCTGTTTAGGGAAGTGTTCCCAAAACAGCGAGTGTGGGGTGGGATGGGTATGCCGTCCCTGGGATGGCATATGCATATTGCAACAGAACCCCCGGGCGCAGTTGGGGGACGCATGCACCCAGCACGCGGATTGCAATGCGGGGCATGAGTGTTGGCTGCTGTCAGGGGAGTTGTCTCCAGCGACATGTACAGCCCGATGTCGTCCGGGAGAGCCTCCTTGTCCTGGGGGGAGTTCTTGCATTGCTTTGGAGGGGGAGGAAGGGGAGGAGCCTTTGTGTCTCAAGCATTGTGAGTCGCGCCAAGCTTGTCCTGGGGGGTTGCAATGTGCCTTCAGTGGTCCCCAAACCAACAAGACATGCTTGCCGCCGTGTGAAGTTGCAGCAGACTGTCCTATGGGCTACACGCAATGTGCAGAGGGCCAGTGTTTAGGGGCGAATGGGGAAGACGGGGATGGGGGGGGTGGGGGCGACATAGGGACGATAGAAGCAGACAAGAAGGCTGAAGTTTCGAAGAAGTCTTCTGGGGGATGTAGTGCAGCAGGAGGGGGGTTTTGGGGTTTTGGGTATTTAGGTATAGGGGTATTGGGATGGAGGTTTTTGAGAAAGCGATGAGATGGACAGGGAGGGTATGTGTCCTAGGGCTTTTAAGCCTATGGGCGGTAGCTTGCTCTCACGGGCGTTTAAGGGGGGATTCTTTTGAGAAGGGGGGGTTGAGTTACCGTGTTGTGGCGTTAGACGCTGCGCATTGGAAGCAGGTGGGGGTTTCGGGGAACGATCTGGCTTTTGCGAGCAAGGAGGGGGGGTTTTTGTTGGCGTGGAATTCGAGTTGCAAGGAGCATGGGGATCCTTCCTTGGAGATATTGACGCAGCATTTGTTGATAGGCTTCACGGAGCGTGAGAAGCTTGGGGGTGAGCGTTTAGAGTTGGATGGTCGGGAGGGGTTACGCACGCATTATGTGGCCAAAATGGACGGGGTAGCGCGCGAGTTGGAGCTCTTTGTATTGAAGAAGGGGGGTTGTGTTTTTGACATGGCCTACATTGCTCCTCTGGGGAGGGGGGGGGTTTGGCGAGGGGAGTTTGAGCGGATGCTTTCTGAGTTTCAGGTGAGGTTTAGGTGATGGAGGAGCCTGGCGCCAAGCCATATTTCTTTCCTGGGAGGAAGTCATTCATTGGGCACATGCTTCGTGAATTGGGGGGCATGGTATTGCTGGGCGCGCGGGCTTTTGCCCGCATATTTCAGCGTCCTTTGGCATTGGGGGATGTGGCCTACCAAGTGGAGATGTTGGGTGTCAAATCCATGTCGATTGCGTTGTTGACGGCGATTTTTGCGGGGCTTGTTTTGAGTTTGCAGTTTGCATTTTTCATGGCGCGTTTTGGGGTACAGCATTCGGTAGGGCGGGTAGTGGTATTAACCCTATTTAGGGAGCTAGGCCCCGTGCTGATAGCGCTGACAGTAGGCTCCCGCGTAGGCTCAGGGATAACGGCGGAATTGGGCTCGATGAAGGTGACGGAGCAACTGGATGCGATTCGTGCATTGGGAGCAGACCCGATAAAGAAGCTTGTGACGCCGCGCATTTTGGCTTGTTTGCTGGTTTTTCCTGCATTGACGACGCTTTCGGACGTGGTGGGTTTGGTATCGGGCTCCTGGGTCGTGAAAGCGGAATATGGTCTTTCCTTCAAGGAATTTTTCCGTACGGCATTGGATACGGCGACGCTGTTGGATTTTACCTCTGGGGTAGGCAAGAGCGTGGTGTTTGGGGGCATTATAGGGGTAGTAGGCTGCTACAAAGGTTTTACAGTACAAGGCGGTACAGAAGGCGTAGGCAGGGCGACGACCGAAACGGTAGCCATCACTTCGGTGGTTGTATGCCTCACCGATTTTTTTCTTACCAAGTTATTTTTATCGCTATGAGTGAAGAGTCGCTTATCCGCTTTGAGGATTTATATTTATCGTTTGGGGATAACCCGGTTTATGAAGGTTTATCCCTAACGGTACCCCGAGGCCAAACCTTAGCGGTGATAGGGGGCTCGGGTTGTGGCAAGAGTGTATTGCTCAAATGTCTGATTGGGTTGATGTACCCTGACAGCGGCAGGGTTTTTTATGAGGACATAGAGGTTTCGCAGTTATCAGAGAAGAACCTGCGGGCGATACGCAAGGACATAGCGATGGTTTTCCAGAGTGCGGCATTGTTTGACTCGCTGTCTGTGGGTGAAAACCTGGCCTATCCTTTGCGGGAGCACATGCCGGAGCTTTCTGAGGAAGAGATTGGGGCGCGTGTTGCGCAGACATTGGAGTTGGTGAATTTGCCGGGCATAGAAAGCATGCAGCCGGTGGAGCTTTCGGGAGGCATGCGCAAGCGGGTGGGGTTGGCGCGAGCCATCATGACGCGGCCCAAGGTAATTTTATGGGACGAGCCGACGACGGGATTGGATCCCATCAGCACGCGGGTGATTGACGAGTTAATTGTTTCGATGAAGAAGCATTTGGGTTGCACTTCCATAGTGGTGACCCACGACATGAACAGTGTATTTCGAGTATCCGATGGGATAGCGATGTTGGCACGTCGGAAGATTGTGGCTTCGGGGAGTGTTGCGCAAATGCGGGCATCCACGCATCCCGATGTGCAGGCATTTTTTGGTGCGGGAGAAAGCGAATGAGCAATCCTTCAGAGCGGGAGCGTCATTTAGTATGGAAAGCGGGAATTTTCGTAGGCATAGGTTTGTTGTTGGCGGGGCTGGTGATTTTTCTTTTAGGGAGGGAGAAGGGGCTTTTCAGCAGTCAAATTTCCTACCGTTCTGCATTTGCGAACATAGACGGTTTGCAATTGGACTCTCCGGTACGTTTAGGGGGGCTACAAGTAGGGCGGGTGAAGAAGATAGAGTTTTCGGATGACATAGAAGACTCCAGAGTGCTCGTTGAGTTTGAGGTAGAGAAAGTCTATGCGGACCGCATACGGGAGGACTCCGTCGTGCGTATTGCGAGCCGAGGTGTTTTGGGGGACAAAACCATTGACGTCAGCATTGGCTCACCGGAGAAGCCAGTTGCCCAGCACAATGCCTTTTTAGAGGCGAGGACTTCGGGGGACATAGCGGAGTTATTGAACAGGGCAGGGGAGATAGTCGACAACGTGTTAGACATTACGCGTGGGGTGAAGGGTGGGGTTGACATATATGCGAGCCCGCAATTTGCCAAAAGCATAACGGAAGCTGTGGACTCTCTGCGAGGGGTACTGGTGGGAATTGAGTCCGGGCCGGGAGCCCTGCACACGTTGATTTTTGACAAGCAATTGGGAGAAGACGCCAAGGTATTGTTGCGGGAGTTGTCCTCTTCGGCGGTGAAATTGGACAAAGCGTTGGGGAATGTGGATGGGTTGATTTCAGAAGTCCGCAAGGGGGACGGTTTGGTGGGGGCGTTGCTGAAAGACAAGAAGACGGTTGTGGCATTTCAGTCTTTGGGGGATGCGGCCTCGGAGTTAGCGCTTTTGGTGAAGGGGGCGAGGGAGAATTCAGGGGGAGCGGTATACCGTTTGCTTTATGGGGAGTCGGCGAGTCTCATAGACGACTTAGCGGCTTCGACGGGGGACCTAAAAGCGATCATGGGCAAAGTACGCTCAGGAGAAGGCTCTTTAGGGGCTATTATTAATGATCCTTCCGTTTATGAAGACTTAAAAGAGATTTTAGGCAACATAAAGCGCAACCGTCTCTTAAGGGAGTTGGTGCGTCTGTCCATCAGCAATGGGGAGGATTTTGAGAAATTGGGGAAAACAAAATGATGAAACTGATGCAAAAAAAGTTGCAAAAAACCCGTCTGACGTTGTGTCCGCCCTCACACCTGGCCCTGTGTCTCATTCTGTTGATGGCCGGATGTGCCAGCAAGGGGCCAATCAACCCAGGCATGCAGAGCAGTATTCCGCAAGAAAAGAACGCTGCAGAGCAGTTGATAAAAGCTGCTGAGCAGGGGGATGCGGAGGCTCAATTTAAACTTGCCGAAGCCTATAACAAGGGCAAAAACATTCCCAAAAATATCCAGAAAGCCTTGGAATGGTATACAAAAGCCGCTGAGCAGGGGAATGCTGATGCCCAACTTGACTTGGGCTACATGTTTTTGATGAACCGAGGTGTGCCTCACGACATCGACAAGGCTTTAGAATTATTTGAAAAAGCTGCAAAAGGCTTCTTGAAAGCCGCTGAGCAAGGAGATGCGGAGGCTCAATTTAACCTTGGCATGCTCTATGACTCAGGCCGTGGTGTTCCCAAGGATGAAGAAAAAGCTGTTGACTGGCTGATAAAGGCTGCTGAACAAGGGGACAAAAAAGTCCTCGTTGCTGTCATGAATGTATTTCGCAGCCACAGAGTCCCTGGCTTCTTTCGCGAGGAACGGCGTCAACAGGTTGAAAATATCAAGGAATTAATCAAAAAAGCCGCTGAAGAGGGGGATGTCCATGCCCAATATGTGCTGAGTTGGGATTATGAGGATCAAGGGCTTGAAGAAGAAGCGGCGAAATGGTTGGCAAAAGCCGCGGAAGGTTTCGCCAAAGCCGCCAATGAGGGTGACAGCGAGGCTCAGCTCCAGCTTGGGTCGCTTTATTATATGGGCTATGGCGTGCCTAAGAATAAAACCAAAGCTTTTGAGTGGCTCAACAAAGCCATGGAAGGGGGGGCGGCGATTGAAAAGCTCTATCGGCTTTTGTTCGACGAAGAGCGTGCCGTGGAGTTGTTTCAAAAAGCCGCAGAAAGGGGCAATGACGAGGCTCAATTTCACCTTGGTGTATACTATGCCATCAGTAGACTCGACGGCGTTTCCAAAGACATGCAAACAGCCATAGAATGGTATACAAAGGCTGCAAACCAAGAGCATGAGGGGGCTCAATACAACCTTGCTGTACTCTATCATGAAGGCAAAGACATTCCCAAAGACATTCAAAAGGCCGTGGAATGGTATGAGAAGGCTGCTCATTTGGGCGATAGAAGGGCCCAATGTGCTCTCGCCGAAATCTATGACAAGGGTGAAGAGCTCCCCAAGGACATCTCCAAAGCCCTGGAATGGTATACAAAGGCTGCACACCAAGAGCATCCAACAGCTCCACGCAGACTTGCGGAAATTTATGACAAAGGCGAAGGGGTTCCCAAAGACATCACAAAGGCAATAGAGTGGTATACAAAAGATGCTCAGGGATACAGCCCTGAGGTTCGTTATAGACTTGCGGAAATTTATGACAAAGGTGAAGGGGTTCCCAAAGACAGCACAAAAGCAATAGAGTGGTATACAAAAGCTGCTGAACAATACCATTCTGAGGCTCAATACAGACTGGGTGAAATTTATCTCAAGGGCAAGGGTGTCGCGCGCAACAAGCCCAAAGCTTGCGAGTTCCTGGCTCAATCCGCCAAACGAGATCACCCCAAGGCTGTGAAATTGCACAAGAAAGCTTGCGTCAAATGAAGCCAAGAAGGCGCTGAACTGGCGGAGGCGGAAACAGCCGGGCCGCAGGCCAAAAAAACAACGCCCGAAGGGCGAAAAGGAGCGCACTAACCCCCCCCTTCGGGACTTCTCCAGGGAGGGGAGTTTTTTATATAAGCCCCCGCTGCAGGCGAAATACCCCCCTCTTAAGGGTAGCGCCCTTTAAGGGCCATAAATTCCTCAGGGGAACTGGGCATACACCCCAGGGAGCGGTTAGAGTGTTTTCCATGGAAGTCGCTCCCGCCAATGGGGACGAGTTGAAGACGCTGCGCAACGCCTCTCCAGCGTTTGCGCTCCGCCAAGGAATGCTCCGGGTGATCGGTTTCAATTCCATCCAAGCCATGGAGGCAAAGCGCTTCAACGTCTTTGGCCTCAAGCTGGCTGACATTGGGGTGGGCGAGGCTTGCCGTCCCCTTGGCCTGGTGTACCCAAGCAATGGCTTCCATGGTGGAGGTTTGCGTCAGGGGCAACCAAGCAGGCTTGCCCGCTTTCAAATAAAGCTCAAAAGCGGCGGCGGTATTTTTGCAGACGCCTTTTTTCACCAAGGCCTGTGCCAGGTGGGAGCGGGAAAACCTTCCTTTGGGAGACAGCGCGGCCACCTCTTCCATGGACAAGCCAATGTTGAGCGCCTTCAATTTTTGGAGCATGCCTTCCATGCGTCTTTCTCGGGCTGTTTGCATGTGTCGGCAGACAGCCAGGAGGTTTGCGTTGTTGGCGTCGACGAAGTGGCCAAGCAAATGGACTTCGCGCCCCTCATATTGTGTTGAAAGCTCGATGCCCGGCACAATTTCCAACCCCGTATTTTTTGCAGCCTCTTGGGCCTCTGCAATGCCGTCGAGCGTATCGTGGTCCGTAATGGCAAGGACACGAATTCCCGTTTTTAGAGCCAAGTCTACAAGGGCAGCGGGGGCATATTCCCCGTCGCTAAAATGGGTATGGGTATGTAGATCGATCATAGCAGGTGGATTTCGGTATCTCCTTTTGAAATTCCCGCTAGCGTTTTATCTTATCGTTAGACAGGGAAGGCAGGGCTTTTTCTAGGGGAGGATGATCCGAGAAAAAACAAGCCTGACGCCATATGACGGCAAAATGAAACGCTAGCGGGTTGATTCTCTGAGCCAGCTCTGTCAATCTTGCCAGAAAATGCAGCCCGTTTCTCGAAAACTTGAATATGGCCTTCGCGCCATGCTGTTTTTGGCCTCCCAAGAAGAGGGCAGCGTGGTGCCTTTTCGAGAGGTGGCCCGTCGGATGGACGTCCCGGAGGACTTTCTGGCCAAAATTTTGAAGACGCTCGTACGCCAAAAGTTGCTCTATTCGACGCGGGGCCCCAAGGGGGGGTTTGCGCTTGCCAAGCCGGCCTCCAGCATCAGCTTTTTGGATGTTATTGAAGCTGTCCAAGGCCCCATACAGTTGAATTTGTGCACCGACAACCATGCGGCCTGCCATTTTGGAGAAGCGTGTACCATGTGGGGGGTATGGCGTTTAGGCCAGGAGAGGATGATGGAGGTATACAGGGCAGCTAAGTTAGACAAGTTAGCCATAAGGGGTTTTCTAAACACCTCAAACGAAGGGGATAGAGTGTGAGGATAGCCCCTTAGCCTTAGCCAACACCTTATTTTTCTCCCTATCCCTAGCCTAAGCCGACTATAGGGGCCTAATGACTCAAAACCTCAAAGCCCAATATGAAACAGCCCGCCGTGTAGATCCCAAGCCCATCAGCGGCAAAGAGACGACGGCACAGCTTTTGGAGCATGCCTTCGGCGCCTATGTGGGAAGGCAGGAGCGCATGGCTTTTGAGTTGATGCAGCGCAGTCTGCAAGAGAATGCGGCGGTGTTTTTGACGCTGTCAGGAGCGATGACGCCGGCGGGTTTGCACCAGTCCTGCCTCATTCCGCTCATAGAATCCGGCGCCATTTCCGTGCTTTCAACGACGGGCGCGAACCTCTATCACGATGCGCACCGGGTGCTTGGGCACGCCATTCGCGAAGTCAACCCGAATGCGGGAGATTTGCAGTTTCGACTTTCTCGAATTATTCGCATTTATGACTTGGGGTTTTGGGAAGAAGTCCTCCTGGACACGGACAAACTTTTTTCAGCCTTGTTGTTGCGCCCCGAGTTTCAGCGCAAAATGACGACGCCGCAGTTTCATTTTCTCCTGGGCAAGGCGATGGCCGGCATAGAGCGTCAGCTTCGTGTGACAAAGCCCTCCTTGTTGTCCACGTGCTACAAACACGCGGTGCCCATTTTTGTGGGTGCGGTGCAAGACGGCTCCATTTTTTTGAATGCGGTGAAGTTGAAGCGTTTGTTGGGGGAGGCTTTTGCCTTCGAAATTGACACGCTGGAAGACGTTTTTTCCATGGCGGCGATGCAATACCACTGCCGTAACCACGGCTCTAAACGTATGGCTATTTGGATTTTAGGAGGGGGCGTCCCTAAAAACTACACGCTACAGGGGGAGCCTTTGTTGGATCAAATCCTCCACATTCCCACCGACGGTTTTGACATTGACGTACAGTTTTGTGTGGACCCTGTCGACAACGGCGCTTTGTCCAGTTGTCCTGCCGGGGAGGGGCATACCTGGGGGAAGGTTTCTATGGAGGCGGTAGAGCAGGGCTCCGTCTATGTACATACGGATGTAACCGCTGTATTCCCCTGGTTGACGCACGCCTTGCTTTCCAAGCGAAATTTACGCAGAAAGCCCATGCGGTTGATGGATGGACTCGACGAAGCCGTCAGCGCCCTCGACAAGGCTGTGCGCCGCCGTCGAAAGTCCCTGGAAGACACCCTGCATTGGGAAATCCCCAAGAAGAAACCGGCGACGAAGTCCCGCAGGTGAAAAAAACTTCTGCGTTGCAGACGCGCCGGATTTTTAAAAGCGCGGGTTTATATTTGGGGGATGGTTAGAGAAAACGAGCGGCGTAGTGAAGAGAGGGCTACAACAAAGCTGGAAGTACGTTTTGAAAATGCGAAAGAGGCCGCCCGTATATTCAAAACCTACTCGTTAAACTTATCCCCTTCAGGTATTTGTATACGTAACACGCAGCACCTTTTTCCGGGGGAGCGCATCCGTTTGTCTCTGGTGGTGGGTGGGCAGAAGTTTGCGTTGAGGGGCCGTATTGCCTGGGCCCGTGAGGACGTGGTGGGCCTGCGTTTTGAAGGCGTGTCGCCGGAAGAAAAGCGGCGTTTGAAGGCCGCCATTTGGCCGTCAAAAAACGAGTTTGAGGAGGGTTACCTCAAGGGCCAAAGCGAAGAATGGCCGGAAGTGGACTAGAGTGGCTACCACTTAAACCTAAACCCCTCTAACTCCACTCCAGCATCCGCTTGAGGGGGGCGAGGGCTTGGAGGCGGAGGGCCTCGGGGAGGGTGAGTTGGGGGGAGCGGTTTTTCATACACGCCAGGAGTTTTTCCAGGGTATTGAGTTTCATATGGGGGCAGACATTGCAGGGGCAGCCGTCGCTGGAGGGGGGGCAGAGGAGGTGTTTGGAGGGGGAGGCCTTGCGCATTTGGTGCAGAATACCGGGCTCCGTCACCACAATAAACTGACGCTCACTCCCTTTGCTGACACGCTCCAACATTTGCGCCGTAGAGCCGATGAAGTCCGCGTGCGCCAACACCGCCTCCTCGCACTCGGGGTGGGCCACCACGAAAGCTTGGGGGTTGTCGTGCTTCAGTTGGACGAGGTTTTTTTCGTTGAACATTTCATGGACGATGCAGCTGCCGGGCCACAGAAGCATGTCGCGTCCGGTTTGCTTGGCGACATAGTTGCCCAAATGCCTGTCCGGCGCAAAGAGGATGCGGCGGCCCGGTGGAATGCGGTTGACAATTTTGACGGCATTGGAGCTGGTGCAAATGACGTCGCTGAGGGCTTTGACCGCGGCCGAAGAATTGACATAGGAAACGACGAAGCAGTCCTCATGTTGTGCTTTGAAGGCCGCAAAAGCTTCGGGCGGGCAACGGTCCGCCAGGGAGCAACCGGCGTTGAGGTCCGGCAGCAAAACCAACTTTTCCGGGTTGAGGATTTTGGCCGTTTCCGCCATGAAGTGCACGCCGCAAAAGACGATGACGTCCGCCTTTGTTTGAGCAGCTTGCTGAGCGAGCGCCAGGCTGTCGCCCACAAAGTCCGCGCAGTCCTGTATTTCGCCCTCCTGATAATAGTGCGCCAGGACAACCGCATTCAACTCGCGTTTCAACTTTTCAATTTGGTTTTCAATATGCATAGTCATACGGGCAAAGGTTTATAGCGCGTCATCCCAGTCCACACGAAGTTGATATTCGTCCTGAGCGTTGGATTCGCGGTTTTTGGGGTCCTTGACTTCCAGGAAATAGACTCCCGGAGTGGCAGAATAACGCAAAGTGGTGGGGCTGTCTTTTTTGGGGAGGGGGGCGGTTTGGACAAGCTCCAACTTCCCTTCCTCGTCCATGCGATGCAGCCACAACCCCAAGCTGTTTTTAGGGAGGCCGAAAAGGGTAGCGAGGATGGGTTTGCGCACGAGGAGTTGACTCAAATCCACGCGAAAAAAGTCCACATCCCCCTTGGGATGAACATATCCGCGCAGGCTTTGCCCCATGGCCAACTCTGTGGCCTGCTCCAGGGTGTTGTTGGGCTCCTTTTCGCGGCGTTGCGCGCCCTCCAGCGCCTGCGCGCGAATGCGATAGGGGGTTTTGGGGTTTTCCTGGGTTTTCACCCATTTGTTGGAAATTTTTTGAGCGACGGACTCGACTTTGAAATAGCAAGTGCCGGGGCATTCCACATTCAGCAAGCGCTCCGCCTCATGGATTTTCCCCTCATTGCTGCGCAGCAGGACACGCTCCGCGGCAGCGGCCTCCGCGGGGACAATGGCCGAAAGCTGCAAGTCCACGCCCTCAAGCGCGGAGAGCTCCACATGCACCAAAGAAGGCGCAGCCACGTCCACGCGAAAATAGTCCACGTCCTCAGCCGGCGACAAGAGGGCCTGCATCTCTTTGCCCAGGGCCAGAGGCGTAGCCTGCAAAGGCGTATTGTTCGGCTCCGTCTCAAAAGAGGCATCATCATCCTCCAGAGAGAGTTTCAGCTGATAGGGAATCAGCAAAAGGGAAGGGCTGGTTTGAGGGTTGGTTTGGGGCTTAGGTTGGGGGTTAGGGTTAGGCGCAGCCGCCCCCCCCTGAGCCGCAGCAGTTTTCACTCTCAGCGCCACAGTGGAGAGTTGAGGCGGCAGAGCAAAATTCCGCACCCTCCACCCCCCCCTATGCCCCGGACGTGTACGCAGCAGAACATTGCCTTCGCCGTCGCAGAGTTGAATTTCCAAAGCGGCGTCGGCGTCGGCTTCCACCTCAACGGCAACGCGGAGGAGGGTAGGTGGGGGAGGGGGCTTAGCGGCAGTTTCCGCCGCAGTTTCCGACGCAACCTCCGCCGCAGTTTTTGGCGCAGCCTCCGTTGCAGACTCGCCCGCAACCTCCGTCACGGGCTTCACCGCAGTCTCCTCTGCCGCAAGTTTCTCCACCGCCTCGGGCAACTCAAAGCGGAACCAATCCACGTCATCGGCGAAGAGGGTGCCCTGTTGCAGCACCTGAAGGGGCGCAAGGCTGGCCTCGCTGAGGCGGTTATTGGGTTCCGCCTCATGCTCCGCGACAGCGTCCACAAAGCGCACGCTCAGCCGGTAGCTTCCCCCGGAGCCGTCTTTGGCGGACACCACGCGGAAGAAGCGGGGCTCGCCGAGGCCCACATTGGGGATGGACTCCACGCCCCCCAAGCCCGCGCGGTTGGTGCGCAGCAGCACCTCGCCCGCCTCGTTGACGATTTCCAAGGCCACGTCCACGCCCGGGGAGGGGCTGGCCTCCACATGGGCCCAGCGCCCGAGGGCAGCGGGCAGCCAAAACCAATCCTCGTCCCTGCCTTGCGGGGGCACAGAAATTTCGGCCTCCAGCGTCAAGTCCGCGTCTATTTTCTGAGCCTGGCTGGCCTGGTTATTCGGCTCCACCTCTCTGGGGGCAGAAGGGGTGTTGGGTTGCTCCTTTTTAGAAGGGCAAGCCCAGCAAAGGGCAAGGGCAGCCGCAAGGCCAAGCAAAGGGTAAGGTAGAGCCATAGGTAGGCGTTTTAGCGCAGGCCGTTGCGGAAGTCACATTCGGTTGTTTTTTTGGCCTGCGGCCCGGCTGTCTTTTAAATTCCCCTCTAAGGAGGGGTGCCCCGGAGGGGCGGGGTGGTGGTTGTTTAAGGCTTTATGCTGGGGGTAGCAAAAATATTCTTTTCGTCCATTCGGGTGTTGTCTTCTTGGGCCTGCGGCCCGGCTGTTTTTTAAAACAATTTTTTTGCCCTCCGGGCGGGGTTTTTGGTGCTGGGCCTGCGGCCCGGGCATTTCCGCTGCTCGGCAGCAGTAGATTTCGCCTACCGGCGAGTCACTTTCTTTTGCATGCGCAAAAGAAAGTAACCAAAGAAAAACTACCCTCCGGGGGCCCCTTAGCGGGGAGCTAAGCCTCATTCGCAACCCCTTTCAAACTTCCCTCAATTCGTTTGCATCAGGAGGGGCCGCGAAGCGCGGTGCAAGGTTGAAGCGTGTCAGCACAGTCCTCAGAGCCCCCTCCTTTCTCTTTTATGCTGCCTTGCATTTCATTCTTAAAAGCACTTCTCTATTGAAAAAAAGGAAATATTCTGATAATATTCTAATAATATTTTGATAAAATAAAGTCTCAGAAAAGGGGTGCAAGCTTATGATCCGCATTCGGCCCGTCTCGGACCTTCGCAACAAATTTCCCGAAATAGAGCGTGTCGTCAACGGCGGGGAAGCCGTTTTCCTGACGAAAAACGGCTATGGGGCCATGGTTGTCATGAGTCTCGAAAAATATGCACAACTGACGGAGGACTTGGAGTTGAAGCTGAAGAAGGCCGACCGTGCTGCCGCTGCTTCTGCAGAGAGCCACAGCCACAAGACGGTTTTTTCGCGGCTGAAAAAGGGGCTCCATGGCAAAACGCGTTAGTTTGCGCTACCCCCCTTGCCTTCCCCCCCAAACCAAGCTAGAGTATTTTTCGGTGCTTCAACACACCACCTAGTAGCGGTCTTTCCGCGCCCGACAGCGTGGCTTTTTTGTGCCATTTTGGCCGGGTAGCGCGAAAGCCGAAAAACAGCCCGTGAGGGCTAAGGCCTCGGGCCGTCTACTAGCGGTGTTGAAGTACCTGGCCACCTTCTCAACAAAGGCAGCCATTCAACAACTTGCTAGTAGGAGGCCAATATGGCTGACAACAAAATGGAAATGAATACCGGTCCACCCCCTTGGAGTTTTTTTAGTGCCCCTCGCCGCCCACCTGTTTTGAGGGTGGGGGCTCAAACGAGTTAAGAAGCCGTCATTCATGAAAACCTCGGCCCCCGCCTTCTTCATTGGAGGTGGGGGCTTTGTTGTGTTTTTTTGGCTTTGGTCTGAACACCCGCGGTTTTTTTATGATCCGCCACGCATCTTTTGCTCGATGGAGCGCAAGGTGTTTTGAATTTCTTGCTCGCGCAATTCCGGATCAATGTCTTGAATATATTCAATGGCCGAAAAATCATCACCGCGCTTTCTATTTTGCGGCGGTTCCAAGGCTTCAATCAGCAATGCCTCCAATGTGGCAATGACACTTGCAAGCGAGTTTTTGAAAGGAAATTCTTTCAATCCGCCGTCATCCGTTGCTTCCAGAAGCCCGAACCAAGAAAATCGATTCCAGCGGCTGCCCAGACGATCCATTGTGTGCTCAAAGAGGCGTTTGCTGAGTGGGCGCTCCACGGAGCGCCCGACATAAACCACGGTGTGGTGATCATAGAGAATATAAATGCCCTTTTGCTTTCCAAAGTCGATGGGTTTGGATGTGGCTTGTTGCTTGCCGAAGAGTTTGGGATCGCCGCGCCAGACGACCAAATCTCTTTGCCAATACATTCCAAAAGAACGGATGATGGCGTCTGAATTTTCAATGTTTGGCGCGGAAGCTGCCAATACTTTTTCCTTTGACTTTGGCGTGGCTTGCGTTGCAGTGTTCAACGCGAAAACGCCCCTGCCGACGCGTATAAACGGCGACTTTTTGCCGTCGTGTTTGATGGATGCTGCAAGTTGTGCATTGACCGTTGCAGCAGGCGTTGCCCCTTCGGTTTCATAATAGCCGCGAGAAAGTATCTGCTCCGAAATTTCCGTATAATGCAGCGGCGAATCAGACTCTCGAAGAACGCGCTTGATGGCTTCTTTCCAAGACTTCTCCATGGAGTTTTCCCCTCATTTGGCAACCGTCATAACCACAGGTCAGCCTAGGCCGTTTGCAGAAAACGCACAACCCCCATCCCTACCTGTGGAGGTTGGCCCTCCCTTCCCCCCTTGCCTTCCCCCCAAAACCAAGCTATAAGCTTCGGCAGGTGCTGAACACACCTAAGACAGCGGTTTCTCCGCGCCCGACAGCGTGGCTTTTTTGCGCCATTTTGGCCGGGTAGCGCGAGAGCTGAAAAACAGCCCGCAAGGGCTAAGGCCTCGGGCCGTCTGTCTTCGGTGTTCAAGTACCTGGCCTTCCCCTTGAACAAGGGAAGTGCCTTCACCCCAAAGACAGGAGGCCAATATGGCTGACAACAAAATGGAAATGAATACCGGTCCACCCCCTTGGAGTTTTTTTAAGTGCCCCTCGCCGCCCACCTGTTTTGAGGGTGGGGGCTCAAACGAGTTAAGAAGCCGTCATTCATGAAAACCTCGGCCCCCGCCTTCTTCATTGGAGGTGGGGGCTTTGTTGCCCTCCTTGTTCCCTCAATGTTATGTTGAAACATAGTGTCGCCTATGGTACTATTAAAAGTGTGAATACGGCGAAAAAGCTTTTGGGGGCCATGCGCAAAAACCCGAGGGACTGGCGCTTGACTCAGCTTCAAACGGTGGCGCGGCAACATGGAATCCGCTGGCGCCAGGAGACCAAAGTATGAGAGGGCTCAACCAATATCCATTTGAAGTACGGGCGATGAGTGAAGGGGAGGGTGGGGGCTATTTGGTTTCCTTCCCGGACGTCCCCGGGTGTATTTCCGACGGGGAAACCATCGAGGAGGCCATTGCAAATGGCAAAGATGCGCTCCACGCCACCCTCTTGGCGCTGAAGGCCGAAGGTTTTCCTGTGCCCAAACCCAACAGCGGGGGCGTAGCCTCGGGCAAATTTGTCACCCGCGTACCCAAAACCATTCACACCCAGCTTTCCGCGAGGGCAAAGGTGGAGGGCGTATCACTGAATTCGTTGGTGCTGGCTTTTATTGCCGAAGGCCTGGGCAGAAGGGGCTAGGGTTAGCCGTTGAAGGGCCAGGGAAATACCCCAAGAGGCCCCCCCACTCCCCTAACCCCCTCCTGAGGCGGAGGCATTTTCCTGCGGACAAGCGTTTTCTTAAACGCCCTGAAAGCCACATCCACGTTGTGTTTTTTTTGGCGAATTTTATTCGCGTGCAATTGTCAACCTCTGTAGTGTTTCAAGTCATCATGGCATTGGGATGGAGCGAAATCCGCAGCAGAGCGGCGACTTTCGCCTATGAGTGGCGAAACCAGGGCTATGAAAAAGGCCAGAGCCAAACTTTTTGGATTGAATTTTTTGAGGTGTTCGGCATCAGCCAAAAGCGCGTCGCCGTTTTTGAGAAGAAAGTCAGAAAAACCGGCGGCAGCGAGGGCTTTATTGACATGCTTTGGAAAGGCGTGTTGCTCATTGAGCAAAAAAGCGCCGGAAAAGACTTGGCAAAAGCCTATAGGCAGGCGACCGAATATTTCCCCGGCCTGAGTGACGACGAGTTGCCGCGTTTTATTCTTGTGTGCAACTTCGAGCGCTTTCACCTCTATGACTTGGTGGAAGGCACGGACATGGAGTTTGCGCTCGCTGAATTGCCCTCCAAAGTGGAGCTGTTCGGCTTTATGATCGGCTTTGCATGGGAGAAACCTTCCGAGAGTGAAAAGGTTTCCGTTGCTGCCGCTTTGAAAATGGCGAAGCTGCATGACAGCCTCAAAGCCATCAACTACACGGGGCGCAAGTTGGAGCAATACCTTGTTCGCCTCTTGTTTTGCTTGTTTGCCGACGACACCAGCATTTTTGACAAAAACATTTTCCGCGACTTGGTTGCCGGGACAAAACCCGACGGCTCCGATTTGGCGCAAATGCTGGCGGACTTGTTTGGCCGCCTGAATACCCCGCCTGGGGAGCGCCTGAAGATGGAGGACAAACTTTCTGCCTTTCCCTATGTCAACGGTGGCCTGTTTGCGGACACCTTGCCCATTGCAGCCTTTGACGGGCACATGCGCAAGGCGCTGCTCGACAGTTGCAGTTTTAACTGGGGGTTTATTACGCCGTCCATTTTTGGCAGCATGTTTCAAGCGGCCATGAGCGAGAAGCAGCGCCGTGAAATGGGGGCGCACTATACCGAGGAATCCAATATTCTTAAGGTAATCCATCCCTTGTTGATGGATGAGCTGAATGCCGAATTTGAGTTGGTCAGAAAAAACACCAAAAAGCTGCAAGCCTTTCACGACAAGTTGGCGCGTTTGAAATTTCTCGATCCGGCCTGCGGCACCGGCAACTTTCTGATTATTGCCTACCGTGAATTGCGTCGGCTGGAAATGAGGGTGTTGGAGGCGCTCCACACCATCCACTCCGCGCATGGAACGAGCATCCAAATGAAGTTGGATGTCAAGGAGCATTCCAAAATCAACGTGGACCAGTTTCACGGCATTGAGATTGACGAGCTGGCTTGTGAAATTGCCCGCGTGGGCATGTGGCTGATGGACCACCAGTGCAACATGGAGCTTTCCAAGGTATTTGGGGGTTATTATGTGCGGCTGCCGCTGACGAAGTCCGCCGTCATTTGCCACGAGAATGCGCTGACGGTTGACTGGAACACCGTCTGCCCCGCCCATGAATTGAATTATATCCTCGGGAACCCGCCGTTTTTCGGGGCACGGATGATGGGAAAGGAGCAGAAGGCCGACCTGGAGGCTGTCATCAGCGACCCGGACGGAAAACCCATAAAAGGCGCAGGCAACCTGGATTATGTGTCAGGGTGGTATTATAAAACAGCGCAGATCATGCGGCAAAATGCCCATATCCGCGCTGCACTGGTATCCACCAACTCAATTACCCAGGGCGAGCAGACGGCGCTGGTGTGGAAAACGCTGATGGAGAGTTGGAAGCTAAAAATCGATTTTGCCTGCCGTACTTTCCGGTGGACGAGCGCGGCGCGGGGCAAGGCAGCCGTCCATTGCGTCATTGTGGGGTTCAGCCGGGAGTCCGTTCAGACGAAACGGCGCATATTGGACGAAGATTTGGAAATTGCCGCAAACAATATCAGCCCATATTTGGTGGATGCGCCAAATGTGTATATTGAAAATCGGAGCAAACCGTTATGCGATGTCCCTCACATGATTTTCGGCAATATGGCGAATGATGGGGGTCATTTCCTATTTTCAGACGATGAAAAAACGGCGTTTCTTCAAAATGAACCGAGCGCGAAAAAGTGGTTCCGCCCATTCACTGGAAGCTATGAATTCATCAATAAAGTGAACCGGTGGTGTCTATGGTTAAAGGGTATTTCACCCATAGAATTGCAAAGTTTAGCATTGGTACGTGAGCGGGTGGCCAATGTGCGGAAACTGCGCGCCGAAAGTACACGCAATGCCACAAGGAAACTGGCAGATTTTCCGGCTCTGTTCGGAGAAACACGGCAACCGGATAGCGATTATCTGCTGGTTCCTAAAGTCTCTTCCGAAAATAGGGTGTACATTCCAATAGGGTTTATGAACAAAAATACGATTGCATCCGACCTTGTTTTTATTGTCCCTAACGCGACCCTCTACCATTTTGGCATCCTCACCTCAAATGTACACATGGCATGGGTACGGACAGTTTGCGGGCGCCTGAAAAGCGATTACCGTTATTCGGCGGGTATCGTCTATAACAACTTTCCGTGGCCGGAACCGAATGACAAACAACGCCAAGCCATAGAAACGGCAGCGCAAGGCGTGTTGGACGCCCGCGCTCTGTTTCCCGGTGAAAGTTTGGCCACACTCTATGAGCCCACCCTCATGCCGCCGGCACTTCTAAAAGCACATAACACCTTGGATAGAGCCGTCAAAAACGCCTATGGCGGCAAAGGCTTTGCAACCGAGGCCGAGCGTGTGGCGGATTTGATGGAGCGCTATCAGAGGTTGGTGGGGTGTTGAAGTGCATGGCCGACAAAGCCTCCTCACCCCCCTCCCATGGGGCATGGAGGCGTCTGGTTGCTCTCACTTTAACCAGAAACCGGCTAGAGATGGACGGCAAGGTTTCGCTTATAGGCGCCTGGTCCCATGGTATGGGACTGGTTGGCAATTTTGTCTTGCAGCAGCATAATGCCATCCAGCACTTGCTCAGGGCGAGGCGGACAGCCCGGGACATAAACATCTACGGGTAAAATGCGATCTACCCCCTGGAGGACGGCATAGTTGTTATAGAAGCCGCCTGAAGAGGCGCATACGCCGAAGGCCATGACCCACTTGGGCTCGCACATCTGCTCATAAACCATTTTGAGGAAGGGGGCCTGCTTGAGGTTGATGGTTCCAATCACCAGAAGCAAGTCGGCTTGCCTCGGAGAAAAACGAGGAATTTCAGCGCCGAAGCGGGCAAGATCATGGCGGGCCGATGCTGTGGACATATATTCCATGGCGCAGCAGGCCGTGGCATAGGGATAGCAAAACAGAGAATATTTGCGGGCCCACCCCAGGCTCTTGGAAACCATTTTCTGCAAAAACCCTTGGGCCTCCTCCTTGCGCGTGGGGACGATGGGTAGGTTGACATTCTCGCTCATTTCAGTCCTCCTCCCAGTCCAAAGCGCCCTTCTTCCAAATATAGGCGAGGCCTACCAGCAAGGTGGCTGCAAACATGGCCATAATCGCATAGCCGAACCACCCCAAGGTTTTGAAGTTGACGGCCCAGGGGTAGATGAAGACCGCCTCAATGTCGAAGACAATGAAGAGAATGGCCACCACATAGAATTTGACGGGGAACCTCTGCCACGGGGAGCCGGTAGGGACGTTGCCGCACTCAAAGGTGGATTGTTTGGTGGGGTTGGGGTTGGAAGAGCCCAAAAAGCCCGCAACCAGGGGGATGGCGGCTGCCATGAGGCCTGCTACAAGCAGGGTTATGGCAATGGGAATATAGGGCGTAAGCGGTGACATGGGTGCTTTATATAGGGCTTTGCGCAGCCGCGTCAAAGCCTTTGAGCGCTTATTTGAGGGGCCTTTTCCAGGGCCGCTTCCAAGGCCTTGCGCAGGGCGGCGCTGCTGGGTAACCGCAGGGCCGCTTCTCTGTCTACCCAGCGCAGACAGGCATAACGGGGGCTGGACGCTTGCCCTGCCCCTAGCCCCTTTTCTTCCGCTGCCCTCCCCCTCGCGCCCTTCTTTTTCCCTGCCCCTGCCTCTGCCCCTGCCTCTGCCTTCTCCCTCTCCCCTGCCTTCTCCCCCTTCTCCTCTTGGGGTACCCCTAGCCATAGGGAGGGGTTCAGCAAATCCTTTCCCTGTTCTAAAACTAACCCTAAGCCTAACCCTAACCCCTTAGAAGGGTAGCCTAAGCCCCGCTTTTCTAGCCCTATGGCATAGACAAAAAGTTGCAGACGGCGGTGCGTCAATACGCGCTGGGTTTGGCTCAACAGGGTCATGGGGAGCTGTCCGCCCAGGCATTGAGAAAGGGGGCTTCCGCAGGCAGCCTCCTTGCCCAGGAGGCGACGTTCAACGGCCACCCCCGGCAACCCCCACAACCCCCCAAAAAGGCCCTTGGGGGAATGTTGGGCCATGAGCAGTTGGCCGTTCCACTCTATATAGGCCAAAAGCCAACTGAGAATGGGTTTGGGTTTGCTCGGCTTGCGCAAAGGCAATTGGGCGACTTTGTTTTGAGAGAGGGCCAGGCAGGCAAAACTCCACGGGCACTCGGCGCAGCGCGGGGTATGCGGCTTGCAGACGGTGGCCCCCAAGTCCATGAGCGCTTGGTTGATGGAGCCTGGGCCAAAGGGGTGGCCGGGGGGCAGGGCATGCAAAAGCCCCTCCGCGAGTCGCTGTACCTGCGCCAACAGGGGCGCCTTCTCAAGCTCCAAAGCACACAGACGCGCAAAAACGCGCAGCAGGTTGCCGTCAATGGCCGGCGTCGGCAACCCAAAAGCGATGGAGGCCACCGCCCCCACCGTATAAGGCCCAAACCCCGGCAATGCCGACAAGGCCTCCAAGCTGGAGGGAAGCTGTGTTTGCCCCTGGGCAAAAAGCTGCTGCGCTGCGGCGTGCAGTTTGCGGCAGCGGCCATAATACCCCAGGCCCTGCCAAAGCGAGAGGACTTCTTCCAGAGGGGCCTTGGCAAGGCTTTGCAGGTTGGGAAAGCGCCGCATAAACCGCTCAAAATAAGCCACCACAGTACCCACCTGAGTTTGCTGCAACATCACCTCACTCACCCAAATGGCATAGGGCTCCGTGCGCCCTCTCCAGGGAAGTTTGCGCCCATGTAGTGCATACCATTTTTCAAGGTGGTGGAGGAGCAGGGCAGTCGGGGGCTGGGCAGGCATAGGGGCTAGGAGAAGGGGGGCCGACACTCAAGGAGAATAAGCGCCTTCTGGCACAAGCTTCATGCTAAGACAAACCCCCAAGCGTGTAGGGAGGTATTTTTGGAATAGGGAGGTATTCTTGGGACTCAAACTGGAAAACCTCTTCTCATGGTCCAAGTCACGCCATGAGAAGTTTATGGGTTGTGAGCGTGCTTATTTCTACCACTACTATTTTTCCTGGGGGGGTTGGGAGAGGGAGGCCCCCCCCTTGGTGGGGAGGGTTTATACCCTCAAAAAACGCACCAACCGCTATGCCTGGGCGGGGGCCATTGTCCACGAGGCCATACGCGAATGCCTGTTGAAATGGCTGCTGGGCCAGCCCGTGCATTTGGCAGAGCTCACAGAGCGCACGCACAACCGTATGCGCTCCGAGTTTGCAGCCTCCCGCGGCGGTCTTTTGAAGAAGCCGCAAAGCAAGCCCTCCTTTTGGGGTTTGGTGGAGCATGAAAACAACGTGGAAGTTTCTGCGCAGGAGTGGCGCGACAACTGGCAGACGGTAGAAACGGCCTTGAAGCATTTCATGGACTCCGCATGGCCGCGCCGCTTGCAAGAGCTCGACGCGCGGCAGGTGCTTGAAGCCGACAGCAAGGACTTCGACAGCGCCTATTTTCTGCTGGACGGCATACGCGTATTCGCCATGCCGGATGTGGCCTTTATAAGCAGCGACGGGCCTGTGCACATTGTGGACTGGAAGACAGGCAGCCCCAGCGACACCAACGTGGAGCAGGTGGTGGGCTATGCTTTGTTTGTGGAGGCCCGCCACGCTTTGCCCGCACTTGGGGCGCGCGTCAGCCTGGTTTATTTGAACCAGAAAACCGAGGAGAGTTTCAGCATAGACGAGGCGGCGCTTCACAAGTTTAGGGCTTTTTTCAAAGCCAGCGTAGAAGCGATGCAGGCGAAGCTTGTGCATGTGGAAAGCAACACGCCGCAGGAAGCGTCCCATTTTTTGAAGACGACGCTGCCCTCCAAGTGTGTGCTGTGTCCTTTTTTAAAGGTATGCGAAGCAGAAAATGGAGAGGGGGGTGTCGGAGTTTAGTGGGGGAGAAGGGGTTTAGGTTTTGGAGGTTATAGACAGACAACCGTTTTCTCTTGACTGAGCACACTCAATGAGCATACTCATTCAACATGAGACGCTCAGAGCACAAGGAACGTACCCGCCAGGCGCTGCTGACGGCAGCCCGCGAGAGGATTGCCGCCCAGGGGTTTGGCGCGACGACGGCCCGGGATGTGGCCGAGGCAGCCGGGGTTGCCGTCGGGACCGTGTTCGTCCACTTTCCGACGATGGGCCGACTGGCCGAGACGCTGCTGGATGAGATGGTCGGCGAGGCGCTGGCCCAAGCGGGCGATGGACCGCCGGGAGACGATCTGGTTGTCCAGCTGCTGCACGTCAGCGCTGCCTTATATGACGCCTATTTCCTCAACCCCGAGTTGTCGCGCCAGGTGGTGTCCGGTTCGCTCTTCGAAGCTGTGCCCGACGGTCCCTCCAGCCGCCGCATGGCCGAATTCGCCGCCTGGGTTGGGGCACGGGTGGAGGTGGCGGTGGCTGCCGGGCGCATTGAGCCCGTCCCGGCGTCAGACGCCTTCGCGACCTTCTTCGCGCTCTACTTCGGGGTCCTCGTCCTCGGGCTGCGCGGCCAGCTCGACGTCGCCGGGCAGATTCATCTGCTCGACCGACAACTGCGCCGCATATTCCGTCCGGCGGTGCGCTCATGAGCACCGTAGCCGTCGTCGGAGCCGGTATAGGCGGTCTGTCGACAGCGTTGGCCCTGGCCGCCGACGGTCACGACGTCACCGTGCTGGAAAGGGCCGAAGGTTTCGAGGCTGTAGGTGCGGGGCTGCTTCTCACTCCGAATGCGGTCCAACCCCTCGCGCGGCTCGGCGTGGATTTGGCCAAGGCCGGACAGGTGCTGAGTCAAATAACGGTGTGCGGCCGAGGCGGACGCCCTATCAGCACGATCAGTCTAACTCGACTCGCCGACACCTATGGCCCCAGCTACGCAGTTGAAAGATCTGCGCTGCACACGCTGCTGGCCGAGGCCCTCCCCTCATCAACCGAAGTGCTGCTCGGCGCGCCGGTCACCGCGGTCCGCCAGTCCGGTCGGACAGTGGCCCTCACCTGGCCCGGGGGCGAGCGGAACTTCGACGTGGTGGTTGCGGCGGATGGCCTGCGCTCGGCGGTCCGGACAATGATGGATGGGCCCCGGCGGCTGCGCTATTCGCGCAACACTTGCTGGCGCGGCATTGTCCCTCTGGACGAGGTGGGCTCCGGAGCGGTGGAGTCCTGGGCAAACGGCAGCAGAGTCGGCGTGGTCCCTCTAGGGGACGGTCAAGTCTACTACTACCTGGTCCGCGTCTCACCTGCGGGAAGCCAGACACCGGCCTCAATGGAACGGCTTCGCGCCCTCTTCTCCGAGCACGCGGGGACTGCCGGACGCCTGATAGAAGCGCTGTCCGAGCTGCCGCCGCTGCACAACGATCTGTACGAGCTCGACAGGCCCTTCTGGGGACGAGGCCGCGTGCTGCTGCTCGGCGATGCCGCCCACGCCATGACTCCGAACCAGGGACAGGGCGCGGCCATGGCCGTTGAAGACGCACTCGCCGTCACGCTCGCGCTGCGAGCCGGAGCGGACGGAGCGCTGGAGCGCTACCGGGAAGCCCGTCGGCGACGGGTCCGGCAGGTGCAGCTGAGCTCACGTCGCATTGGAACCCTGGCCAACCTGCGCGGCCCCGGCGTCGCACCGGTGCGTGAGGCGCTGATGCGACTTGCTCCGCCAAGCGCCGCCACGTCGGCGATGCGAAAGCTCGTCGCGCATTGCTCGCCGGAGCCCCACCTAAGCACGCCCTCTGCTGTACCCTCCCGCTTCGACACCCCTCCCTTGAAAGAAGGTGCCCTTAAGTCTTCCACTACCTCCGTGCGCTCTGCCGCGGTGGCGGGCTGGTCCCTAATTGTTCTCGGCATCGGCCATGTGTCCACAGTCGTCGCGAGCTATGGTCGGCACGACGAGGCCACCCGCCGGGCGCTGGACGGGATCGAGCAAGTCCGGGTAGCGATGCCCGGCCTCCAGCCCACGCTGGCCCACCTGTTCAACGGCTACAGCCTGACGATGGCGCTCCTGCTGGTAACCGTTGGGACGCTTTTGGTGCTGATAGCCCGGCACACCCAGCAGGCCCCTGGGCTGCTTGTGGCCGCACTGTGGGTGGTGGTGGTGTTCGCCGGGGTTGGCTTGGTCCTGTCGTGGCTGTTTTTGCCGCTGCCGCCCCTGGTCGGCCTGACGGTCGCACTGGTCGCCGGGCTCGTGGGACTTGCGGCAGTCTAGGGCGCCAACTTCGCAACAGCCGCCGCCGCCGCATGCATGCCGAAAACAGCCGTAACAAACACCGCGCTCCCCAGTGTTTTTTGCCCATAGGGGTTGTCTTGGTTTTCGGTGATGACAGAGGGGCGGGGGGCAAGGGCCTGGGGGTTTCGTATTTCCGTGGAATAAACCGCGGTGACGTGGGTGGGGGAGGTGAAGGACCACCCAAATTTGCGCCGCAGCTGCCGACGTATGTTTTTGGCAAAAGGATCCATTTCCGTATACGCCAAGTCATCCACGCGGACGGCAGCGGGGTTAAGGCGTCCGGCCGCGCCCATGGCGCTGACGAGCGGCAGTTTGCGTTGCATGCAGTGGTGGATGAGGTGGAGTTTGTTTTGGGTCTGATCAATAGCGTCAAGCACCACGGAATAGGGGGCCTCCTTGGGCGCATCAAGAATGGCCTCCGAGGTATCCGGCTGATAGCGCATACGCAGTCCCCGCAGGCCCATATTCGGTTGGATGGCCCGGCAGCGCTCCAACATCAACTCGACTTTGGGGCGTGCGAAACAGGAGGGCATGGCGTGCAGTTGGCGGTTGATGTTGGAAGCGCTCAGCGTGTCGAAGTCCACGAGCGTCAGCCTACCCACCCCTGAGCGTACCAACCCCTCTATGGCATAACTGCCCACCCCCCCTAAGCCTACGACGAGGATATGGGCTTGTTGCAGGCGCTCAAAGTGGGCGTCCCCCAAAAGTTTCTGTGTACATTCAAAATAGGGGTGGGGGGTTAGCGTCATGGCAAAAGGGGTATTATGTCGGCTAGGCCAAGGGGGGCAAGCCAAAGAGCCTTTGGGCATTTAAGCTGCTCAAGTGGGCAAGCTCCGCAAAGGGGACCCCCAAAAACTCGGAAGCCTTTTCTACAACCAGCTTAAGGAAAGCAGGCTCATTGGGGAGGGGGTAAAGGGGTGACTGGAAGGGGCTATCGGTTTCAAAGAGGAGGCGTTGGAGCGGGGTATGTTTTAAAGCGTTAAGGCTTTTTTTAGCATAGGCCCGGCAAATATTCCCCGAATAGGAGAAATACCCCCCCAGCAGGGTGAAGGCTTTGAGCATTTCCGGTGGGCCGCTGAAGCTGTGGAGGACGAAGCCTGCGGGGAGGGGTGCGTGTTGGCTGAGCAACTCCAGCAGGGTGCCATAGGCGCCCTGGCAGTGGATGACGAGGGGGAGGCCGTGTTTTTTGGCCAGCAGGAGTTGGGCTGCGAAGCAGGCGGCTTGTTTTTGCATGGCAACTGTTGTTGCGAGTTTTTTGTCCAAGCCGCACTCTCCAATGGCGCAGGCATGGGGCAGCAAAGTCTCCAAGGTTTCCATAAGGGGGGCCAGGGGGGGTAGGGGGTTAAGGAGGGCGGAGGGGTGCAAGCCCAAAGCGATATGGCATGAGGGGTATTGTTGGGGCCAACGCGAAAGTTTTTCCCATTGCTGAGGGAGGACAGCCGGCACCAAGAAGCCGTGTACGCCGGCCGTATGTGCGCGCTCCAGGAGGGCAGCGCAGGGCTCCTGAAGAAGCTCGGAGTCAAGGTGGCAGTGCGCGTCAAACAGGTGCATGGAAGCCTCTAGGTTCCGTTGGGGGGGGCATTTTTGTGCAGTGTGACGGGGGCGAGGGGGTCGCCACAGCTTCAAGGTTTCTTTGCGTCTGGCATAGGGGGGGCATGTTGTCGCCCGTCTCCATGGCTACCCCGAGCGCCCTAATTTTTAACGCGATTAAACCCCCCCGGCTGTACGGGAGCAACTCCTGTCAAGTCGTTGATAGCGAAGGGGCAGTTATCCACCATACCTGGGAGGGCCAGCAGAGCGCCTTGAGACCAATCTTTGTCCTGGAACAGCAAAGCGTTTTTAATTTCGACTTCGGTCAAATCCGCATTGGCCATCCAGAGGCGTCCCTTCACCATCAGCTGAGCTCCTTTGGGGATACGGTCGAGGTTCAGGTATTGGCGTGGAGCGAGCTGGGCATAGACTTTAATGGTTTTCAGTTTTGGTTTTTTGGCAAACCCATAGCTGGGGGCATTGGGGTTTTGTCCGGGAAGTACCCAGGAGAAGACGGCGACCAAGTCATCGAGTTGGTTTAAGGAGGTATTGCGGGGCTGTTTTTGTTTTTTTTTGGTTTGGGGGGAATAGAGGCCGATGTCGTCGAGGCGCAGTCCTGGGAAAGTGACTTCCCTATCGATATAGGTATCCCTAAATTCCGTTACCACATCCACCTTAGAGGCGCTGGTAACGGAGAGGACATCCTCGTCGAAGCGTTGTTTAAGCATGGGGAGGGTAAGGAGGAAGCTGTCAATGGGGTTAAGGCCTTCGCTGATGAGTTTGAGTTTGGCCAAGTCGATGATGTTATAGGTTGCATTAATGGTCTCAGCGGTTTTGAGCCATTCTTCGGGCAGGCGTTTTTGAATCAACACATGCCGGGCCATGGAGATGAGGTAGTCGCTTGCGGGGAAGGCAGGGGTATTCAGTTGGGTTTGGACGGCAGCGAAGAGGTTTGGATCGAAATAGAGGTTTCCATCCCGGTTATGGAAGAAGGGAGCTGTTTCGGCCAAAGCGGTCAGGAGTCCGCCGAGCAAGGCTTTGCAATTTTGATCTGCGGTACCCTCATTGAGAGCCCGGGCGAGGCGTGAGCGCTGGAATTTTCTGTCGAGGGATTCTTCTCTAAAAATGGGGCGGCGTCCGTCGCCGAAAATAACGTCTTTGGGGCTTTGGGCGAAGGCTGGGAGGCAGGCCAGCAAAGCGAGGAGGGCGAGAAAGGGGTGCATAAGGCAATGAACACTACTACAAGTTTTAGCTTGAGGTTAGGATGATGACAGGCTTTCATATAAACAGGGTTTACGATGCACTCTAAGTCCACCATACACATTGAGCCTACGAAAAACGATGGCGATTTGATGCAAGCGTTGGCGATACAAGAAGTCGTATTCATTGAAGAGCAGGGGATGTCGATGGCGTTGGAGGGTGAGGTTTTGGAGAGGGAAGCCTTTCACGTATTGGCCTACCAGCAGGGCCATGCTGTGGGTACGGGGCGGCTGTTGATACTTGAGAAGCCGCCGTCTGGGGAGGAGGGGAGGTGGGGCCAGTTAGGGCGGATGGCGGTACTTCGCTCAAGCCGTGGGGTTGGGATAGGCAAAGCCCTATTGGAAGTATTGTCAGAGGAGGCCAAGCAACTGGGCCTGGATGGGTTGAGCCTACATGCACAGGTTTCCACCCAGTCGTTTTATGAGAAAGAGGGTTTTGTTGTTTCCTCGGGGGTTTTTCATGAGGCGGGGATGCCTCATGTAGAGATGCGCCGGGTTTTTTAAAGGTATTTCCGAAGGAACCTGGTTAGCCAATAAGCATGCAACCTACAAAGTTAGCCATATGCTCAAGCCTCGCGGCTGTTTTTCGAGCAAGGGCCTATATTTTTTTGGGGATGGGGTTTTTGCTTGCTTGCGCACACTTGCCGACGCAAAGGGAGAAGGAGGGGGCGTTAGCGCATTATGACTTAGGCATTTATGCGCAGCAGACGAACCCGCAAGCGGCGCTCTATGAGTTTAACCAGGCGCTGGCCTTAGACGCTCAGCTCACAGAGGCTGTGCATGCGAAGGCGGTATTGTTTCATTTAAGTTTCAGGAGGCTGGGTGAAGCCGAGGCGCTCTATAGAGAAGCTTTGCGCCAGAAGGCGGGCTATTCAGAAGCCAAAGTAAACTTGGGGAGTTTGCTTGCCGAACAAGGACGTCATGCAGAGGCGATGGTTCTCTATGAAGAAGCCTTGGACGACTTGCTCTACCCCACACCTTATTTGGCCAGAGCCAATTTGGGTTGGGCCTATTTCCAGCAAGGGAATTTTGAATTGGCCCAAACAAACCTTCGTCAGTCTCTGGCTCAAAACCCCTCCTTTTGTCTGGCCTATTTTATGTTGTCTTCTGTCTATAAAGCCCAAGGCGCGTGGTCGGCTGCTTGTGAGCAGCTGGAGATGTTTGCGAAGCGTTGTCCTGAGCATGCGGATGCGCACCGGCAATATGGCATGTGTTTGTTGGAGCAAAGAAAACCTCAGGAGGCTGCAGAAGCTTTTGCGGCCTGTGTTGCCAAAGCGACGGATGCGCAGGAGGCCATTGGAAGAAGTTGCCGACAAAGTTTGGGTGGGTTTCCCAAAGTGTCGACAGAAGCCGAGGCATTTATTTCAATTCAAGAATGAGGGGCGATTTTTTCTTAAGGATTTGTGTTAGGCCCGCATTGTGAGAACCGTTGTGGATGATGCTGTGGTGACACTGCGCAGGGATTTTTCTGAAGCCGATCGTGTCATTGAATTGCTGACATGCCGCCATGGAAAAGTTTCGGCATTTGCAGCGAGGGCCAAAAGCAGCCACAAACGTTTTGGTGGGGGCCTTGAATTGGGGAGTTGGCTGAAAGTTTGGCTAAGGCCCAAAGTTTCCGCATTGTGGCGCCTAGAGAAAGTGGAATTGAAGGAAAGTTTTCCACAGCTTCGCCAAAGCCTGGAGGCGACGGCGAAGGCGATGTATGCTTTGGAGTTATGCCGGGAGATTTGCCAAGAGGGGGAGCCGATGGGGGCGATATTTCCTTCGGTGATGCGGCTGCTGAAAAGTCTCCAGCAAGCGCCCCATGCTGTTGCGCCGTTGATGAAGTTTGAGTTGGCGCTTTTGGGTTATGCGGGGTGGTCGCCTCAGCTTCATTTATGTGAGCGCTGTCATGCAGAGATATTGGGCCAGTCTGCAATGGTTTCTTTGCCCAAAGGCGTTGTTTGCATGAGTTGCTCCAAGCATGTGGAAGAGCAGCTTGTCCTTTCAAAGGAGGCGCTTGAAACGCTTTGGATGCTTCAGAGGCAAGCCGCTGTGGTTTTGAGCGCGAAGCCGCGCGAGGCTTTGCCTTTTCAGTTTGCAAAACAATTTCCAAGTGAGGCGCAAATTTTCCAGATGCGCTCCTTCCTAGACAGTTTTTGGTTTTTTCATTTGGGCAAGAAACTGAAAGCCCGGACGTTTATGGAGGAGATGGCCCTCTAGGAGACAGCTCTCTGGGTTATGTTTCATTGGAATGTTGTGGGCTGTTTTTCAGCAAGGTGAAAGCTTTTTGAGGTTTTAAGAGACCTAAGGAGTTTACGTGCGGTTTGAGACCTATAGGGAATATTGCCGAACCTCCAGCGCAGATAGTGGCCATAGGCAGATTCAACATGTATTTGGAGGGGGTGGTTTTGTTGTTTAAGGAGGGGCAGGAGGGTTGCGACAGAAGGTATTTGAGGGCCCAAGAGGTTTAATTTTTGGAGGTGTTTCTCAAGAAGCTTCAGGAAGCGTGTTTCAGGTGGAAGTTTGCGTTTTCTAAAAAAGAGAATGCAAAGCGGCAAAGCCAGCAGCCACAGCCATTGCCATTGCCCATGAAGGACAAAGGGTTTCCATTGGGTTTGTGTTTTTGCGCCCAGCAGTGACTTCACCATGCCTGTTTGGTTTCGGATGGAATAGTCGACGACGTTGGATTGCCACCAGGCGTCGAGTGTTTCTTGGATTTCCAAGGCCCATGCGAGGAAAGCATTCAAACGTGCTTGTCTTCCGACAGGGGGTGTTGCGTCGAAGCTGACCCAACCTAGGCGCTCGTCATAGACTTGAGTCCAAGCGTGGGCATCTCCGGCGCGCAATATATAGCGATTGCCGAGTTGCTCTCCTCCGAAAAAACCACCGACGACACGCGAAGCAAACCCTCCTTGGCGAAGCAAGACGGCGAAGGCGGTTGCAAATTGTTCGCAGTGACCTCTTTTTTTTGTGAACAAGAAGTTGGCCAAAGGCTCTTCCTCGTTGCTGGCCGTTTCAAGAGCGTATTGCAGGTTTTGACTGAGGTAATTTTCAATCAGTCTTGCGGCTTTGATGGGGGATTTTTCTGTTTTCAAAATATCTTGAGCAAGCTTTGCAATGCGGGCGTCCATATTTTCTGGAAGCTGCTTATAGTCTTCCAGCCAGGCGTCGAGCGTTTCATCCCTACGAGCTACAGCCTGTGTTTTTTGTGGAGTTAAAATATTTTTAGAAGGGCCAGGTATTTTGTTAGTGGTTGAAGGGCTGCGATGGATTTTAAGAGGGGTTTTGAGTGGGAGAACGGCGATAGGTTTGGGTGCTGTCGCTTGAATATTTTCAGCGGTATCTGCAGAAAACAACTCTGCTTCGTTGCCCGGGAGGAAACTTTGTGCATGATAACTCAATGAGGTTGCGTTGATGGTGGCCCGAATTTCAGATTCCTTGAATTCTGTTATGGAGGTTGGAATGTTGCCTTGGGAGCTTGCTCGCTCAAGGTTTAGAAAAAGGAATGGCCTATCCAAAGCGATGAGTGTTGCTGAGCCATAAGCAGGGAGCAATTCTATTTGCTGGGAAAGTTTTCTTCCGGTTTTTCGAGGGAAGACGATTTGGGAGTCGGTTGTTTTTTCAGCTCGTGGCGAATGCCATTCTTTCCCGTCAAAGTCGCGATAATAACGTGCAACCCAATAATGGTTAAGTTGAGAGCGTTTAGGGTCCGGTTTCAGCTCAATTCTGGCAATAATTCGAGGACTGGTTTTGATGTCGCCGTTGCTTTGAAGTTTGACGGTATCCGCAAGTCCGGTGACAGCGCCCATGCCTCGTGGGAGGGGGACATGGCCTATTTTCCAGGACAGTCTCGGGAGGAAGATGAAGAAGAGGAGCATGCCGATGGAGGCGAGGCCGATGCCCATGCCGATTCTATATAAGGCGGGGCGAATTTCAGAGGAGGAGGCCCCATGGTATTGCAATACACCCATTCCCATGGAGATGGGGGTGAAGACGGCAAAACCGAAGAGGCTGAAGAGATACCACAATTCTCCTGTCAATGCGGCGCCTCCTGTCATCATCAACAAGGCGCCGAGGTGGACTTGAGCGTCCGTGGATTCATTGGGGGTCCCCATCATTCGCAGCGCTGAAAAAATGCAAGAGAAGCAGCATGCAGCAATGACGAAGTCCGTTTTTCCCAGGAATGCAGAGGCGAACAAGGGAACGGCGAAAGCCAGCAACAACAAAGCAGAGACAAACTCCATTTTTTGCAAGGGACGAAGCCCCAAGAATGCCAGCAACAAACATGAGCCGAAAATGAAGACAACCCAAGTTGGAAGCAGAAAGGAGAACAACAGGCTTGAGAATGCAAAGGCTGCTCCCAAATCACGAAACAGCCATTTCCAACGAGAGGTGCTCATGCTTCGCCCCCGTCAAACCCGGCCCAGGCCAAGGTTTGAAGAATGCGTTTCTCATGAGCAGGGCCCGAAGAAGCTTTCAGAGTTTGGGTGGGTGTTTGCAACTCCACATGGCAGCCCTGCATTAAAAGCCAATGTGTGAGGGCAGCCAACTCTTCGCATTGTTTGTCCAAGATGGAAAGCGAGGGTGAAGCTTCGAGTTTGAGCATACAAACATGGGAATTTTCAGGCTCACGCAGCATTTTCATCAACCTTCCTGTGGTTGCGCTTTTGAGCCAGTGAATGTGCTTTGCTTCGCTTCCTTCGTGCAAGTCTACGATTCCCCAAACGTCTCCTGAGCCGTTGGTGGTAGATTTGAAATGGGTATTCAAGTTTCCATTGAGGTATTTTTGAGAAGAGGTTTGAAGAGTTTTAGGGTGGAGTTGAATACGTTTAGGGAGAACCAGAAGGGTTTGGGGCATATAAATGCTGCGTGTTTTTATAAACAAGCCGAAGGGGAAGCGTGTGGATATTTGAATTTCGCCCAGTTTGAGTGGACCGCGTCGAGGCGCATGGCACTGGGCTGCAACAAGGGTAGCTGGTTTGTTTTTTGTGGAAGACAGGAATGTTTTTGCAGGAAACGAAGCGTGCTTTTCGTGGAGCTCTATTGCAAATGCGAAGCCCTTGCTTGTGCGAGCTTCATACAAAACAGTGCATGCTTCACCGGCTCTTGGGCAGCTTGGAAGAATTCTCGTCAGGCTAAGGTGGCGAATGTTGATTTCAGAGAGGATGCCGGAGCTGACAATGAAGCTGAGCAGGAGGCCGAGCATGAGATAGAGCAGGTTGTTGCCGGTGTTGAGGGCGGCAACTCCCACGCCCAATGAGAGGGCGATATAGACTTTTCCAATGCGGGTTGTCTTCAGTTGTCGAGGAGCCTTCCACCGTTTTTTCCACTTTGAGAATGACGCCATGGTGTTAGCGGGGGTTTGGCGTGTTATCGAGAATTTCTTGCAGGGTGGTTTGTGCGACTTTTCGATCAACAAGCATGCTTTCGCTTTGGTTTGCAACGATTCGGTGAGCAAGCACGGGAATAAAGACAGCGCGCAAGTCGTCGGGCACCAAGAAATCCCTGCCTTCCCAGAGGGCGTTTGCCTTGGCTGCGGCGATGAGGGAGAGCATGGCGCGCGTAGAAATGCCTCGCTCCAATGCGTGGTGCTTTCGGCTTAAGTTTCCAAGTTGAACGGCAAAATGTGCCACGTCCGGGTGAATGCGAATGGCTTCGCAAGCGGCTTGAAGCTCTTGCAACTCTTCTTGTGTGGCGATGGGTTGGGCGGTTTGAAGTTTGGGCCTTTTTTCCAAAATCAGGCGAGCTTCATCTTCTGGAGAGAGGTGGCCCAAGGACATGCATACGAGGAAACGGTCCAGCTGTGAATCCGGCAAAGGATAGGTTCCAGCAAATTCTGTAGGGTTTTGTGTGGCGACAACAATGAATGGCTCCAAGAGGAAATGGGTTTTCCCATCGACGGTGACTTGTCTTTGAGCCATGGCTTCAAGCAATGCAGATTGTGTTCGCGGCGGCGCTCGATTGAGCTCATCTGCCAAAACCACTTGGTTAAAAATAGGGCCTTTTCGGAATTCGAAAACGCCTTCGGATGTCTTATAAATTTGAGCCCCAACAATATCGCTTGGAAGCAAGTCTGAAGTGAATTGTATGCGCGAAAAACGGAGTTTAAAACAACTGGCGAGTCCTTCGGCCAAGGTGGTTTTTCCAACGCCGGGCACATCTTCAATCAACAAATGGCCGCGAGCCAAAATACATGTGAGAGCAAGCCGGATTTCTTTGTGTTTTCCAATGAGAAATTGGGATAGATGGGACTGTAACGACTCCAAACGTCTATATTCGTGGGCCACTCTTAAATGTAGCGAGTTATCTCTTCCTCGCTTGAAGAAATCATATGCGACGCATTCATGTGCTGGACTCAACGCTGATTAACCAAATTGCTGCCGGGGAGGTGGTGGAGAGGCCTGCAGCTGTCGTCAAAGAGCTTTTGGAAAATTCCATTGATGCCCAAGCTTCTTATTTGCGAATTTGTTTGGACGAGGGAGGGCTTGGCGCCATTATCGTCCAAGATGATGGCATTGGGATGGACGAGGCGGATGCGCGTGCTTGTTTTCAGAGGCATGCAACCAGCAAAATTTTTTCACAGGAGGATTTAAATTCCATTTCGACGAAGGGGTTTAGAGGGGAGGCGATTCCTTCCATAGCTGCGGTTTCCAAATTCAACCTCTGGACATCTCCCCAAGGCGCCTCCACGGGGATACGTATTTCCGTTGAAGGCTCAGAGGAGCTTGTTGTTGAAGTTGCACCTGCCATAAATGGAACGCGCATTGAGGTTGCGGAGTTGTTTTTCAATGTGCCTGCGCGCAAAAAATTTATGAAGCGCAAGGCGACGGAGCTGCTTCATTGCCAAGAAGCTGTCTATCGCTTGGCGTTGGCGCACCCTGAAATTGGGTTTTTGGTAGAACATGAAAACAAAGTTTTGTTTTCCAGTGGGGCCTCGTCGGGGGACATTCGTGAAAGAATTTGTGCTGCGTTGGGGGCAGAAGTGTTCTCCCACCTTGTGGAGGTGGAGGAGCTTCGGTTGGGAATCCGTGTTTCGGGTTTTGTCGCCTTGCCGGAATACAATCTTCCGTCGGCCAGAGGCGTCTATACTTTTGTCAACCGGCGCTACATTAGGGATAGGGGGATAAACTATGCGCTTTCTCGTGCTTTTAGGGATGCGCTTCCCGTTGGGCGTCAACCCATCGCCATTTTATTTCTGGAGATGGATGGCCACGACGTAGATGTCAACGTACACCCCCAAAAAATGGAAGTACGTTTTGCAGACCCACGGGCCATTCAAGAAGCGTTGGTTTCCGGCATATCCAAAGCCATTTCTTCTGCGCCGTGGAATGTGCATGGACCTTCTCCTGTGCCCAGCGAATTGGCTTCGGGGGCGCAATATATGGCGGCAGTCGAGAGGTTTTTGATGCAAGCCCATCCGGCCTCTCAAGACATGTTTGCGAGGGAAGAGGGGGGGGCTCCAGCCTATTTTTCTGCTTCTTCCGTTTTGAATGAGCCGTTTGCCCAAGAGTTTGAGCCTGCCTTGAATGCCCTCAGCAAGTCAATGAAGCTGCTGGGTATTTTGGCAGGGCGCCTCTGGGTTTGCGAAGGCTTAGGGGGGACTTTGGTGGTGGTTGACCCCAAAGCCATGCTGGAGCACGTTCGTTATGCACAACTTTTGGAATGGTTTAAAAACCAGAAATCTTCGGAACAGGATGCTTTGTTGTCCCATGTGGTGGAGGTGAGGAAAGACATTTTCCAGAAGTTGGAACAGAGCATGGTTTTGTTGGATCGTCTGGGTTTTCACCTGAGTGTTTTTGGAGAAAAAACACTCTCTGTTGCGCATGGCTTTATGGATTTAAATGCAGCTCAAGCCAAGGCCATGCTTGAAGAGTTGTCTTCCCATTTGCCCGTGGATGCGACATTGGAAGAAAATGTTTGGCCTCTCATGCGGGCTGTGGCCAAGAAGGCGGCCTCTTTCTATCTCGTTCATGAGGCGACACATGAAGAGGCGCGTCGACTTTTGAAGCAGCTGGACAAACTGGATTTGAAGACGGCGGCAGGTCTCTCAAAAGTGATTTTGAAAGAGATTTCTCTGATGAGTTTGTTGCCGTCAGGTGAAAGAATCAATAAAGAATAAATAAGGCAGAAATTGACACAGCTTCCCATCCCACGGATAAATGATTCGACATGTCACAGCCCGACTACGGAAAAGCTTTTGAAGAAATAAAGCGAGAAGTCATTGAATCGCGCAACTTGGTCATCAAAACCGATAGCCTCCTCAAAAATCTTCATGCGGAGTTGAAGCTTTTGGGAAAACAGCAGATGGATTTTCGCAAGCAAATGTGGATTTCGTCTGCGGCGGCCTATGTGCTGTTTGCCCTGCTTTGTGGTTTGGGCGCATTCGCCATCAGCAGCATTCGGACGGCTTCGGCCAATGCTGAATTGAAAAAGGCTGAAAAGGTTGCCGTTGAGGCAAACTCACAAATGCAGGAGATGAAACAAGAGCATCAACACAGAGAGACGGCTTTGCGTCAAGCCAGCGATGTATTTAGGATGATGTCCACTTTGCAGGGGGATGAGCGGCTTAAAGGCATAGAGGCGCTTTCAAAATTAGAAACCGACAAGCTGCCTATGCTTGTTAAGGAAATGTTGCTGGATAAGGCTGAGCAACTGAAACAGGAGATAAGGGCTTTGGCTTTTGAGCAAGGAAAACAAGCCATGCGTCGCCAGGAATTTGCAGTGGCTGCTTCTTCCTTAACGCAGTTTATAAGCCTAAGTCCCCCAGAGAATGAATGGGTGGAAGCATCCTTGTTGCTTGGCAATGCGCTTGTTCAAACCCGCAACCATTCAGCGGCTGTTGAGCATTTGGAGCGCTATGTGGCAGCGAGCAAGCGCGGGCGTTCCCGAGAGTTCGCGCAGGCGCTTTTGGTTCAGGCTTTGGATGCGACGGGTGCTCGAAATGAAGCCGCAAAAATAGCTAGGGAAGCGCTGGATGGCAATCCGAGTGGCGAATTTGCAAGCAACTTCCGCAATCGACTTTCCAAGCGTGCTTCTCAAAGTGAAGCCAAGGCGAGTGTTGCTCCCAATGGCTCTGCTGCAGAGAGTACCTTGCCGTGAAGCTCCCATCCACTCTGTGGTTTCGACGTTTTTTGGTTGGCTTGCATTTGGTGGTTGCCATTGTGTTTTGTCTGCTGGTTGCTGTGAGCGTCAGCAGATCTGTCGCAACGATGACACCCAGACGAGCGCTTGTCTCTCAAGCTCAAAGCGTGGATGACTGTCAAGAGCAAGGGTGGCTGCTTTGGGAAAGCCTGGAGAGAGAGCGCCAAAATTGGGTGCTTCCAGAATTGAAGACGGCCAACAACTGGATGGAATATCGCGCAGACTGGATGACTCAGCTTGAGAAACTCCAGAAAAGCTGCACGGAGTCGGAGTCTCAAAAATTGTTTAAAACGCTGCGAAGACTTATGGAGATTTATAGCATACACATGACAGCGTTCGTTCAGGACTTGACTCCAGTGATGAAGTCGCTGCAGCGCTAGAAGTCGCTGCAGCGTGGGTTGGCTGTGGTGTCAGTCTCCAAAAGAAATACCGAGGCTTTTGGCAAAACGAACTTCTTGGCCGTTGGGGTCAACCCGCTTTTCTTTGCGTGATTCGGACAGCGGGGTGTGGGTGATGGAGCCGTCACGCAATGCCACCATGTGGCCCCATAAGTCGTCATAAATCAACTCCAAAGACTTGCAGCCATAGCGTGTGGCCAAGAGGCGATCTGCTGCAGTGGGGGCGCCGCCCCGCTGCAAGTGGCCAAGGACGGTGACGCGGATTTCGGCTTCAATTTTTTGTGCAAGCAAGTCGGCCAACACTTTGCCGGAACCGCCCAGGCGAACAACACCCCGCCCCGGAGCCTCGTCAAGCCCCCCCTGAATGGAGATACTCCCTCCCTGAGGATAGGCCCCTTCTGAAACGGCGATAATGGTGAAAGAATGCTTGGCTGTCCCCCTACGCTTAATTTTATCAATAACAGAGTCGATACGATAGGGGATTTCTGGGATTAAAATGACATCCGCTCCTCCAGCTATGCCAGAATCACACGTCAAAAACCCTGCGTGCCTGCCCATCAACTCAATGATCATAACGCGATCGTGCGACTCGGCCGTGCTGTGCAGACGGTCAATCGCCTCAACACAAATGGAGCGCGCTGTGTCAAACCCGAAGGTTTGATCCGTCCCCGACAAGTCATTGTCAATGGTTTTGGGGCAGCCAATAATGTTCAACCCCTTGAGCGACAGACGGTGCGCCATGGACAGCGTGCCGTCGCCACCAATGGCAATCAAACCGTCCAACTGCAATTCCCGCGCCCTCTGGACGGCCGCTTCAGACATGTCTTTGAGCACCCATTTGCCGTCTACTTTGACGGCATACTCAAAGGGGTTCGCCTTGTTGGATGTTCCAAGGATGGTTCCGCCTTTGTTGAGAATCCCCCGCACGTCCGAAAGCCCCAGCGGCCTTGCCAAACCCGGCTCCACCAAACCTTGATAACCATTCTCTATCCCAATAAATTCACAGCCATATTCAAGAATACCTCTCTTAATAATGGAACGAATTAACGGATTTAACCCTGGACAATCCCCCCCTCCTGTCATCACTCCAATTCGCATATGCTTTCTCCAAAAAACCAAAACGCCTAACTGCCCTCTCCCATATTCTGCTCGTCTATTCTACGCTAAGCTTCAGAGAATCCATTTCTTGGCTCCCCTGTACAATTTTAAACGTCCATGTGCCTTTTCTATTCAGGTTAACCGTTCTCCATGTGCGAAACCGCCCACTGGTTTTGAGCCTGTAGTCCTCCGTTAAACGCAACTGCTCTCCCCAAAATACCTGTAAAATAACGCCCTCATATTCGGAACCTTGAGGCAAATACCACATCGTCCATAGGTTGATTCGCGTGTAGAGGGGAACGGAATTTTTCGCAATTTCTAGGCATTGACTATAAGTTTCGCTACTCTTCTGAATGTCTACCTTGAGGCATGGAATAAAGTCGACGAGGGCGGGGGGGCTGTTTTTACCGTTAAAATAATAGTCAAGGGAACGGCGGATTTCGTCCCTCGGGGGGACAGGGGGGGAGGGGGTAGAACCCGGGCCAGAGTCAGAGGCAGGGGTATTAGAAGTAGAGGTATTAGAAGTAGAGGTATTAGAAGTAGAGGTATTAGAAGTAGAGGTATTAGAACCCGGAGGATTAGAACCCGGAGTAGCAGAGCCCGGAGTAGCAGAGCCCGGAGTATTAGAACCCGGGCTAACCCCCCCCCCCACCCCCTGCGCGAATACGCCCATCGCCAAACAGCAGCCGAGACAAAATACAGGTTTTAAATAACGCACAAATACCTCCCTAGGCAACCGCTTGGATGCGACCTTGTGTGGGGGTTGTTTCAACATACTTGCGCGCGTTGTGCAATGTAGCCTTGAAGGCCCCCAGGGGTTTCGTGGCGGGTTTTGGGCATTCCATATAAAAAATAGGTATAAATGGGTGGCCTAAGCTTTGCCCCTATTTTCAGACGAAGACTTCGGGTGCGTTTCATGCTAGGCGCTTGGGACCCATGCCGGCCCCCAACGCTCATCTTCGGAATTTTTGCATCATTGCGCATATTGATCATGGGAAATCCACGCTTGCGGACCGCCTGTTGGAGATGACGGGCACCATCACCGACAGGGATGCGCAGGCCCAATTTTTGGACAACATGGAGTTGGAGCGTGAGCGCGGCATCACCATAAAAGCGCAGACGGTACGCATGGCCTACAAGGGCAAGGATGGGGTGGACTATGCGCTGAACCTGATTGATACGCCGGGGCACGTGGACTTTGCCTATGAAGTCAGCCGCTCCCTGGCCGCCTGCGAGGGGGCCTTGCTGGTGGTAGACGCGACGCAGGGGGTGGAGGCGCAAACCCTGGCCAACGTCTATATGGCCTTGGAAAACGACTTGGAGATAGTCCCCGTCATCAACAAAGTGGACTTGCCGTCTGCGGACGTAGAGGGGGTACGTCGGGAGGTAGAAGACATTATAGGCCTAGACACGTCTATGGCCGTCCCGGTATCCGCTAAAGAGGGGATAGGCATAGAGGAGTTGTTAGAGTCCATTATACGCCATATTCCCCCCCCCAAAGGCTTGAAGGAAGCGCCGCTGAAGGCGCTGGTTTTCGACAGTTGGTATGACAACTACCGCGGCGTCATTATGCTGATAAGGGTATTGGAGGGGGAGATTCGGGTGAAGCAGCGCATTCGTCTGTGGAGCAGCCAGAAGAAGTTTGAAGTCCAGGAGTTGGGGATTATCAGCCCCTATGTACGCTCTATAGGGGCCCTCATGGCAGGGGAGGTGGGGATATTGGTGGCCAATGTGAAGGAGTTGGCCGACGCGAAGGTAGGCGACACCATTACGGACGACGAAGTCCCCACGCAGCAGGCCTGCCCCGGCTTCCAAGAAGTCAAGCCGATGGTGTTTTCCGGCGTATTCCCCTTGGACTCAGCGGACTATGAGGGTTTGAGGGATGCGTTGACGAAGCTGCGTTTGAATGACTCGGCTTTCACTTTTGAGCCGGAGACTTCCACCGCTTTGGGCTTTGGTTTTCGCTGTGGCTATTTGGGGCTTTTGCACATGGAGATTGTGCAGGAGCGGTTGGAGCGCGAATACAAGCTGAGTCTGATTAACACAGCGCCCTCGGTGGTTTATAAAGTGTTTACGGAAGGGGGGGAGGCCTTTTTGGTAGATAACCCGGCTAAACTTCCGCCTATTTCTACCATAGAGCACCTGGAGGAACCGGTATTAACCTGTCACATTCACGTACCGGAGGAGCATTTGGGGGCGATGTTAAAGCTTTGCCAGGAGAGGCGTGGCACACAGAAGGGGATGGAATATTTGGGTACCTCCGGTAAGCGGATAAAGCTCACTTATGAATTACCTTTAGCAGAGGTGGTATTCGACTTTTTTGACAAGATGAAGAGCCAGTCCCGCGGCTATGCTTCCATGGACTATGAGTTGGCGGGCTATGCGCAAAGTGAGTTGGTGAAGTTGGACATACTGATTAACGGTGAGGTTGTGGATGCGCTTTCCATTATTGTCCACCGTGAGCGCGCCTATATGCGCGGCCGGGAGATTTGCGAGAAGCTGCGGACGGTGATTCCGCGGCAGATGTATGAAGTAGCGATTCAAGCAGCCATTGGCTCCCGGGTGATTGCGCGCGAAACCGTTTCCGCCATGAGGAAGAATGTTTTGGCCAAATGCTATGGCGGCGACATCAGCCGAAAGCGCAAGTTGCTCGAAAAGCAGAAAGAGGGCAAGAAGCGCATGAAACGCATAGGCTCTGTGGATTTGCCGCAGGAGGCCTTTTTGGCCATACTCAAAACGGATGCATGACGTTTGAAGTGGTTGGAGCACTTGATTGAAACCCATGAATGAAGCGGTATTGCTTTCGAGGAAAAAACTTTGGCAAGAGGTTTCGGCTGCGTTTGAGAAGCGGGCGCGTTGGTTGTGGTTGGCCAACCGCGCGACGAGTTTATGGACGCCCGTAGGCCTGGTTTTTTTCCTGCTTGCCATTTATATAACGATTGTTGAATTCAGCCTTTGCTCCTATTTGACATGGCTGCCTTGGATGAAGGGGGTGGCCCTGGGTTGTATATTGGCATGGTTGGTTTTGGCAGCAGGGCGTTATGGTGTGGCCAAGCCCTCTTTCCGTTTGCGCAGGGCGCGTGTCGGCATTGAAGAGGCCGACGGGGAGTTGTTGTGGCTTGCTCGAAAGTCCACGCGCAACATGCCCCCCCCCAAAGCTTTGGCAGAAATGGTTGAGCTTCGAAAGCAAGCCTGGCTGGCCTATGTAGAAACCGATGCGGACGCGCTTTTGAAGCTGACGGCCAAATTGCAGGGTGCTGCGTCCAAGCATTTTGCCCAAGCTTCGCGCAGGGCGTGGCGTTGGAAGCTGATGGGCCTCCTGGGCACGCTGGCGCTGGTGATTTTGCTGAGGCTGGTGGTGGTAGAGCCCTATGCCATTCCTTCAGGCTCTATGCTGCCCACGCTGGAAATTGGCGACCATGTTGTGGTGAACCGTTTTCTCTATGGCGTTCGTATTCCCTATAAAAACCGGGTACCTTTTGTATTGCTAAGGGAGCCTAAGCGGGGAGACGTTATTGTATTCAATAACCCTGCTAACACAGAGGTAGACTATATTAAACGTGTCATAGGCATAGCGGGCGACGTTATAGAGCTTCGCAACAAGAAGTTATTTATCAATGGCGAGCCCATACTCACCCAGACGGAGACGGAGAACTACCCCTATATGACTTATGACTTTCGCTCAGGCTGGGAGAAAGAGAAAGCCCAGTTGGCGCGTGAATTTTTGGGGAGCTACCCGCACCGAGTTTTGTTTGACTGGGCGATTCCCAAGGACAACGACGAGGGCCCCTACAAGGTGCCCGACAAGCATGTTTTTGTCATGGGGGACAACCGCGATCACAGCGACGACAGCCGCTATGGCCTGGGCTCGGGCAGTTTGAAGGCGCATTTTGTCCCTCTGGGCAACATAAAGGGCAAGGCGATGGTGGTATGGTGGTCCTGGGGCCTCAGCGGGTGGGGCAAGGGGTTATTGAGCGAGCGGGGCCTACGCACAGATCGTTTATTTTTACCGATGGGGATATGCGGTAAGGAGTCCTCCAAACTTAGCGGACTTCCTTAAGTTTATTTTTTAGGCACTTAAGCTTGACGCATGTGCCTTCCCACGCTAGCTCATCCAAAGTATTTTTCCCTGGTTTTAGCGGCTGTTTTCCCACCTCGTAGCAACGGTTTTTTAGGACGGAGGTTAAAAATGATACCTCACCTGCTGTCGATACGAGAGCTTTCCCAAGGTGATGTTTTGGACATTTTGGGACGGGCCTCCAAACTCAAGCGTGAAGGCGCCCAGTGCACGGCGTTGGCGGGGAAGGTGGTGGTAAAGTTGTTTTATGAGCCCTCAACGCGCACGAGTTGCTCATTTGAAGTAGCCGCCGCAGGCCTAGGCGCCCACGTTTTGAATTGGAACATTGCCAGCTCCTCTTCCGTCAAGGGGGAGACTTTGCTGGACACAGCGCGCAATTTGGCCGCGATGGGGGTGTTTGCCTTTGTCATTCGCCACCCCAACGCCGGGGCGCCGGCTTTGGTAGCCAAGCACATAGGCTGTGCGGTTGTGAACGCGGGGGATGGGCGTCACGAGCACCCCTCGCAGGCTTTGCTGGATGCGTTTACCCTATTGGAGAAGTGGGGTGACATGAGGGGCCGCCGGGTTTTAATAGTAGGGGACGTCTTGCACAGCCGCGTAGCGCGCTCCAACCTCTATTGTTTGCAACTGTTGGGGGCCAAAGTCCGTTTTTGCGGGCCGCCCACCTTGGTGCCCAAGGCCTTTGAGGCTTTTGGCGCCGAAGTCTGTTTTGACTTGGATGAGGCTTTGAAGGAGGTGGACGCGGTGATGGTGTTGCGCTTGCAGAAAGAGCGTCAACAGGAGGCGCTGATTCCTTCCGCCCAAGAATACCAGCGCCGTTGGGGAATGGACTTGCGCCGCATGTCCCAACTCAAAGAAGGCACCTTCCTCATGCACCCGGGCCCCGTCAACCGGGGGTTGGAGCTGGCCTCTGAAGTGATGGAAGGCCCCTTTAATTTAATTTTAGAGCAGGTAGCCAACGGTGTGGTGGTACGGCAAGCCATTTTGGAGAGTTTGCAATGAGCGCCCTCATATTGAAGTCCGCGCAGATTGTGGACCCCGCCAACAACAGGAATACGGTTGGGGACATTTATATTGAGAATGGCCTTATTACCAGCACCCCCCCCTCAGGCGCCGAAGTATGGGACTTAGCGGGCCACTGCCTAGCGCCCGGTTTTATAGACTTACGTTGCACGGTACGCAGCCGGGAGGATTTAAATTTAGCCCTAGAGCAAGGCTACACCACCCTGTTTTGTCCGCAGAAGCCGCCGGAGGAGGTTTTGTTTTCAGGGGCCCCCAAGTGTATTCCCCTAGGGCCGCTAACACAGGGGAGGGGGGGCAAAGAGTTAGCCGGCATAGGCTTAGGGGCAGGGGCACATATATTATTTGACGGCAACCAACCCATAGGGAATGCGGGGCTGATGCGCAGGGCCATGCAATATGCTGCCGAGTTGAATGCGGTGGTGATGGTACACGCCGAAGACAAGACGCTTTCGGGCAAAGGGGTATTGGGTGAAGGGGCCGTGGCCTTAGCCTGGGGGATTCCCTGCGTACCGGCCTCAGCGGAGGCGACGGTGGTAGCGAGGGATTTGCTTTTATTAGAGGAGGCGGGGGGGCATCTACATTTTGCGCATTTGAGTTGCAAGCGCAGCGTGCAGTTGGTTGAGGAAGCCAAGCGCAGGGGCTTGTCCGTAACGGCCGACGTATCGCCCCTACATTTGAATGCGTGGGACGCGAAGGCAGCGCCCTATTCCCCGCTTGCCCGGGTATGGCCCCCTTTGAGGACGGAGGAGGACAGTTGTGCGCTCCGCGAGGGGTTGAAGTGTGGGAGCATAGACGCCCTTGCTTCGGACCATTGCCGGCGTACGAAGGACGAGGTGGAGGAGCCTTTCGAGCTTTGTATGCCTGGGGGTGAAAGTTTAAATGCGGTATGGCCGACGTTATGGGCCATGGACATGCCGCTTTTGGACAAAATAGCGCGTGTCACTTCAGGCCCTGCACGTGCGTTAAGGCTAGCGTGGGGGGGTCATTTAGGCGAAGGGGCATTAGCGGATGCGGTTATTATAGACTTAAAGACGGGGCACATTTTAAAGACGCTGGTGGATGGGCGTATTTGTTTTTCGCGAGGAGCAACGTTGTGAAGAAAGCCGTATTGGTTTTAGCGGATGGCGCCATATTCCATGGCAGCTCATTTGGGGCGCAGGGTGAGGTGGTAGGCGAGGTGGTTTTTAACACCTCCATGTTTGGCTACCAGGAGTTGATAACCCACCCCAGTTTGGCCGGACAAATTTTGGTTTTTTCCTACCCTCACATAGGGAGTGTGGGGATGAATGCGGAGAATGTCGAGTCTGACAAGCCGCATGCCATTGGCCTTGCATTGAGTGAACTCACGCAGGCTTCCAACTGGAAGGCCAAGGAGTCGCTGGAGAGTTATGTAGAGCGTTGGGGCATAGCGGGGGTATGTGACTTAGACACCCGGCGTCTGCTCACCCACCTGCGCAAGCATGGCTGTCAACCGGGGGTCCTCTCTTCGGAGACTTTGTCGACGCAGGCGCTCATTGACAGGGCGCGTTGGACGAAGCCCTATGAGGATGTGGATTTGGTAGCGACGGTGACAACGAAGAATGTCTATTCCTACCCTACGGAGGTAGAGGGACAGGGGGGGGGCTGGCACGTGGTGGTGGTGGACTTTGGTGTTAGCCGCAGCATATTGAATACGCTTGTGGCATTGGGGGCAAGGGTGAGCGTTGTTCCTGCCGGCACTTCGGCTGAGGCCATATTGGAGATGAAGCCGCAAGGCATTTTTTTAAGCAATGGCCCGGGGAGTCCGAATGCGGTGGAGGGGGCAAGCCGGACGGTAGCCTCTTTGCTAGGGAGGGTACCTTTAGCGGGCATAGGTTTAGGCTATCAAATGTTAGCCCTAGCCTTAGGGCTAAGGGTAGTGAAGATGAAGATGGGGCACCGTGGGGCCAACCAAGCAGTACGTTTCTTAGAGACGGGGCATATAGAAATTACCGCACAACACCATGGGTTTGAGGTGGAGATGCCCAAGGCCAAAGGGGACATAGAGGTGAGTTATTGCAATGTGAATGATGGCAGCCTTGAAGGAATTCAGTTGCCAGGACTCAAGGCAGCAGGCATACAATTCCAGCCTTCGGGTGCGGCACATTTACATCCCTTCTATCAAAAGTTTGCCCGTTGGTCGGACAACAGCATGTTATGAACAGCCACTACCAGCAGCCGTTTGAGGAACTGATTGCGTGGGCCATTCCGGATTCCAGCAATGTGGATTTGTTGGAAGCGAAGGCCCAATACATGAAGGTGGTGGGAGACTTTCATGAAGAGGACAGGTTTTTTGAAAACCACATGACATGTTTTTTGGAATATTTCCTTTTCGATCGTCCACGCCCAGCCGACAACAAGACGCCCGCGGTTGCTTTCTATGAGCATTTGTTGCGTACCGCCCCAGACAAAGCGGAAGAAGCGCGTTGTTTCACAGAGACGGTGCATGGCCTTTTTGAAGTGGGCAAATGCAAGGCGCACCGCATTGTTTTGAGGGAGTTGTTTTCTGAAGCCGATTTTGAAGTTACAGAGCGCCGCTCCATATTGGGTTTAAACAGGAAGGATATTTTAGAGGCGAGGCTGATACCTTTTGATGGGAATTTGCTTTTTTCCCAGAGTTTTCTCATGCACCCCTCTGAGGTAGCGGATGCCATTCGAAAGGAAGCGAAGCGTTGGAAGAAGGAGGAGCCGCAGCGTCACCCTCGGGAGTTAACGTGGGAGTGTGCACGGCGGTTATTGAGGCTTGGCCGCTATCAGCAAATAGATCCGCAACGTGTTTATGATTTTGAGTTAACAGGGAACTAAACCCAAGGAGGCGAGGGGGGTTGGAGGGGGCGGGTTATTTCCCATGTTTCAGGAGGAGCCGGGGTTATTTTTGAATAACAAAGCCTACAAAATGCCATGGGGTGCTTGGACACGAGAGGGAGCTTGCTGCATGTTGAGGCGAGGTAGGCTCCCATGAGGATAGGCATTCTTTCGGATGTACATTCCAATTTAGAGGCTTTGGTTGCCGTCCTCAGGAGGGCTGAGGCGTTGAAAATAGATCGCCTCATTTCTCTGGGGGATGTGGTGGGCTATGGCGCTTCTCCTGAAGAGTGCTGTCATTTGATTCGAAGCAACACAGAGTTGACGTTGTTGGGCAACCACGATGCTGCCGTGGTTGGAAGGATGGACTATTCCTATTATTATGGCGCGGCCCGGCAGGTATTGGATTGGACAGCGGGGGTTTTGAGTGAAGACAATTTCAGGTGGCTGTCCGGCCTTCCCTATACCTACCGCTATGGGGAGGGGGTATTGTGCTCCCACGGTGCGCCATTTGAGCCTCAGGCCTATGAATATGTTTTTTCTGCGGACCAAATTTCCCACCTATTGCCCGAAGTTTTGGCCTTGCCGCGCCTGTCTTTTGTAGGCCACAGTCATTTGTGCAAAGTGTTTAGAGTGCTTGGTGGAGAAGTGACAGAGCGGCGTGAGGCGGCTTTTGAATTGGAGCCCACGGCGCACTATTTAATTTCCGTAGGCTCCGTAGGCCAGCCGCGCGACTATGACAACCGTGCCTGCTTTGTGGTGTTGGATGAGGCTGCGCAAAGCATAGAGTTTGTGCGTGTTGAATATGACATTGCGACAGCGGCGCAAAAAATTCTGGATGCCTCTTTGGCATTCAGTTTTGCCAACCGTCTTGCATTGGGGATTTGACGGATGAAAGAGCAGGCTTTTTTGACGTTGATGCGTTTGTTGCCCAAGTCCACGTTGTCTTCCTGTGTGGGCCGGCTGGTGAACGCGAAGCTTCCCCGGTGGATGCACCAAAGAAGCATGGCTGCCTTTGCGAAGAAATATGCCATCAACCTGGACGAAGCGGAAAAGCCCCTGGCAGACTATGCAAACTTTGCTGAATTTTTTTCGCGCAAATTGAAGCCGGGTACGCGCCCCGTGGATACGGGCGAGGCGTCCATGATAAGCCCGGTGGATGGCCGTATTTCCCAATGGGGGGGGGTGGAAGGCGACAAATGTCTTCAGGCGAAGGGGGTTTGGTTTTCACTACCGCAGCTTTTAGGGTGTGAGGGTGCGGGGCGTTGTTTTAGCGGCGGGAATTTTATAACCCTCTATTTGTCCCCCCGCGACTACCACCGCATTCACGCGCCGATGGATGGGGAAGTTGCAAGTGTACACTATTTGCCCGGCCAATTTTGGCCCGTACACCCCATTGCCGTTAGGAATAAGAAAGCCCTCTATTCCATGAACGAGCGTTTGTTTGTGAGGATGCAAACGCGGATTGGAAAGGTGGCCATTGTTGCGGTGGGCGCCACTTGTGTTGGAAGGATTGTGACGGCTTTTGACGGAGGGCATGCCACGCATGAGGGGAAGGAAACCTATACGAAGCACTATGCTTCGCCTTTACCGGTGAAGAAGGGTGAGGAGCTGATGCGTTTTGAAATGGGCTCCACCGTCATTTTGTTGTTTGAGCCGAACAAGGTGTGTTTGGAGGAGGGTTTGCAGGCGGAGGATGTTGTGAAGATGGGGCAAAAAATAGGAAGCATGTTGTGAAGCAAAAGTTTTGCAGTTTGCGAGGCATGAGTGACATTCTCCCTTCGGACATTGCCGCATGGCAACGCCTGGAGGCGACGGCGCGCGAAGTATTTGGGGTATTTGGTTTTAACGAAATACGGACGCCGATTGCGGAGGAGACGGCCCTATTTGAGCGGGGAGTAGGGGAGGATACCGAGGTAATAGGCAAGGAGATGTACAGCTTTTTAGACAAGGGTGAGCGCAACATCAGCCTGCGTCCGGAAGGCACGGCCTCAGCCGCCCGCTGCTACATAGAGCACGCTGTCCACCAACGCGAGCCCGTCAGCAAGTGGTTTTATATAGGCCCCATGTTTCGCTATGAGCGCATGAAGACGGGCCGCTACCGCCAATTTCACCAGCTGGGCGCAGAGGCCTTTGGCATTGCAGAGCCCCAGCAGGATGCGGAACTCATTCAGTTGGCTTTGGCGTTTTTGCAGAAACTGGGCATTGCGCAGGTGCGGCTTGAGTTGAACTCGCTGGGCAATGCGGATTGTCGCCGACGTTTTTCCGAAAAAACCCATGCCTATTTTTCAAACCACCGTCATGTGCTGTCAGCGGATTTGCAAAAGACATTGGACAAAAACCCCCTGCGTCTGCTGGACAGCAAGGAGGAGGTGATGGCGCCACTCATTGCGTCGGCCCCCCTTTTGCTGGAGCATTTGGATGAGGCTTCGCGCGAGCACTTTGAAGAGTTGCAGAGGCTTTTGCGGCTTTCCGACATAGACTTTGTTTTGAACCCGCGCCTCGTACGCGGTCTGGACTATTATTCCCGTACCGCTTTTGAAATAATAGCCGACTCTCCCCTGTTAGGGACGGCCGGCACGGTATGCGGCGGGGGGCGTTATGACGGGCTTATGGAGCAACTGGGGGGGCCTTCCACCCCGGCGGTAGGTTTTGCAATGGGGTTAGAGCGCCTCTGTCTCCTCATGGGGGCCGATGCGAAGCCGGGCTTTGAGGGGCCGCTGCTGTTTTTGGCCGACGCGGGGGCGGGGGACGAGGTTTGGAAGTTGCTTTTACGCCTGCGCAAAGCGGGTTTGGTGGTGGAGGCGGATTTGCGGGGCGGCTCCGTGAAGAGCCAACTCAAACGCGCCAACAAGTTGAATGCCCAATATTGCCTTGTCCTCGGGGAGGCCGAGTTGCAAACGGGCAAAGCCCAACTCAAGGACATGCGAAACAGCACAGAGCGCGAAGTGGTGCTTGCGGAACTTGAGGGAATGTTGCGTTGAAGCCCCGTGCAAGCCCCAGCTTGCTGGTGATTGCGGGCCCCACGGGTGCAGGCAAAAGCCAACTGGCCACAGAGTTGGCCGAAAGTTTGGGGGCAGAAATTGTGGGAGCCGACTCTCAGCAGGTTTATCGCTATTTTGACATAGGTACGGCTAAGCCCTCCCTAGAGTTATGCCATAGGGTACCCCACCACCTTATTTCCTGCTTAGAGCCTACCGAAGAGTGTACCGCAGCGCGCTATGCGGCACTGGCAGACGAGGCCATTGAAGACATTCATTCACGGGGGAAGCGGGTATTGGTAGTAGGGGGTACAGGCCTCTATTTAAGGGCCTTGCTATATGGCCTAGCCACATTCCCGCCGGTGGATGTGTCGCTCCGCAACCGACTGGCGGCATGGGCGAAGGAGGCAGGGGACGAAGCCCTCCACCGTCGTCTCCATGAAATAGACGCGGCGACGGCTGCGCGTTTGCCCAAGGGCGACAGTTTGCGAATGCTTCGCGCGTTGGAGATTTTTGAGCAGACGGGGAAACCGGCCTCGGAGCATTGGAAGGAACACCGCTTCCAAGAAGAGAGGTATGCCCACCGTTATTTCGTCCTCTCCCCTGAACGTAGCCGGCTTTATGAAGCCATTAACCAAAGGGTAGAGCATATGTTTAAGCGAGGCCTATTGGCAGAGGTAGAGCGTTTGCTAGGGATGGGGTTTAGGGGGGTTCCGGCGATGAGGAGTGTGGGCTACCGCGAGGCCCTGGGGGTATTGGACGGCCAACTAAGTGAAGCGAAGGCGCGCCTGTTGGTAGCGCAGAATACGCGCCATTATGCCAAGAGGCAGTTAACTTGGTTTCGCAAGGAGGGGGGGGCGGAGTGGGTGCCGTTGCCTTGCAGCCCTGAGACTTTGTTACAGCGTTTGGCCTAGACAGCACCTTGTGGGATGTGAGAAAATACGGACATGTCGGACGCGAAAAAACCTTTGAGAGAAAGCCCATGAAAGCGCCAAGACGCCTCCCAATTGTTGCCTTACTCGTTTGGGCATCCGCCTGCCATATCTCCAACATATGCACATTTGGCAATAACGAGGGCTGTCCTCTTGGCGCTTCGTGCTATGCGGGCGAGAATGCGAAGCTGGGCGATGATGGCATATGCGTTTATGAGTCGAAGCCCCTCAGCCCGGAGGCAGGGCCTGCCACGCTTCTCGTGGAAATTGTCCCCAGCATCATCAGCTTCTCGCCAATGGAAATGGACGGCGTCTACAATGGACGTTCTGCCACCGTGAAGGTTGTGGTTTCCGGGTTTGCCAACCGCACCGACGCAAACAGCGTGCAGCTGGAAATTGGCCATTTGGACAAACCCGCATGGTTGTCATTAGGGGGTGAAGAGAGCGAGCCTTCGGACAACAGCATCACCTTTCGTGTGGGCGTTCAATATGGCGGCTCGACATTCACAGAACCCCCGGGCTCCATTAACCTAAGGCTGAACCATATTCCAGAGGGCTATGGATATGGCAATGAGACTCAAAGCATCCGCGTTGTTGTGGGAGACGGCCAGAAAGCGCACCCCATTGGAGTGAACCAGGCCAACGTGGAAGCTTTTAACCTCTATGCAAGGACAAACGGCCTGGCCTTGCACTATCAGCTGATGGAAGACATTGTGTTGCTTCCGTCTTCTGAGAACGAAGACAACTGGACGGCGATAGGCACGGGTGCTGCTCCCTTCACCGGCAGCTTTGACGGTGAAGGACACACCATTTCTGGCCTTAGAATCCGCAGCGCCAAAGACTACCAAGGTTTGTTTGGCCACATAGAGGGCAGTGCTGAAATAACCAACCTTGGGCTGATAAACGTCAGTGTTGCCGCCGCCGAAACCGGCAGCATCAGCTTTGTCGGCGGCCTGGTGGGCGCTAGCAGGGGTACCGTGCGAAACAGCTATGCAACGGGCAATGTCACCGGCACTGGCACCAACGGCCCTGTCGGCGGCCTGGTGGGCATTAACGGGGGTACCGTGCGAAACAGCTATGCAACGGGCAATGTCACCGGCACTGGCGCCAACAGCTTTGTTGGTGGCCTGATGGGTCTTAACAGCAATGGTACCGTGCAAAGCAGCTATGCAACGGGCAATGTTACCGTCGCCGATACCGACGACATCAGCTATGTCGGCGGTCTGGTGGGCGCTAACGGGGGTACCGTGCAAGACAGCTATGCAACGGGCAATGTTACCGCTGTCGACACCAGCGGCATCAGCTGTGTCGGCGGCCTGGTGGGCGCTAACGGAGAGGGTATCCTGCAAAACAGCTATGCAACGGGCAATGTTACCGCCACCGACACCAGCGGCATCAGCTTTGTCGGCGGCCTGGTGGGCACGAACGGTCTCATGGAGATCCCTATCGTCGTCTTCGGCACAGTGCAAAACAGTGTAGCGCTCAATGCAAGTGCCGCCGTCAGCGACATAAATGTTGGGCGTGTCGTGGGGCGCAACACTGACGGCAGCACCCTGTTCAACAACCATGCACGCAGAGGCATGATGCTGAGCCATAACAACGGCACGAATTATACCCCCACTTCCGGCGCAACCTTGAAGGATGGCGTGAGCACGTCTGAATACGGTGAACAGGGTTTCTGGATAGGCTTGGGTTGGGACTTCAAGGAGCGTTGGGAATGGGGCCCCCAAGGCCTGCCCATTTTGCGAAACGTCGGCGGCACGCAAAACCCCACGGTACAACCGCTGGTTCCCTAAGTTTGGCGGGCAGCGCGGCCACCCCACCTGTGCGCTCCAAGGTTCTTAAGCGCCGCATGCGCAGCCGGGAAGAATGTCTTCGCCATAGGCCCCAGCAACACCTGCCTTAGCGTCGCATGGCGCGCATAGCGGAGCGTTTGGTAGCGGCAAAGGGGGACATTTGGGGTGTAGGGGGGGTTTCAAGGCCGAGTTGCCACCAAGCGGGCTCCCAGGTTTTCATTTTGAGGCGTTTGTCGTTTTGCACGGCATGGAGGGCGGCCTTCAGTTTTTCGTCGGAGGGGTTAGCGGTGGTGGCGCGGGAGAGGACGGCGAGGGCTTTTTGTTTTTCTTTGAGTTGGAGGAGGCACCAGGCATAGGCGGCCCACATAAGGCCCTCTTTTTTTCCATATTTGACGGCGAGCTCAAAATATTTCTGCATGGTTTGCAAGTCCTTGGCTTTGAAGGCGATGGCGCCCTGAATGGCGCTTGCATAGAAGTTGCGCACGCCTGCTTTTTGGAGGTGGTTTTTGGCGAGGGTTTCCTCGCGCAGGGAATAGCGGATCATTCCGAGGAAGCCTTCAATTTCCTTATCAATCATAAACTGCCAACGTCCGAGAGGGCGAGCGGTCTCCATTTTTTGCAAGGCTTTGTCGACGCGCGCTTTTTGTTCGCGGGGGTTGGTAGGTTGCATGGTTTGCAATTCGGCTTGGACTTCGCTGACGATGGCCTGGAAGCGTTTGGAGGTACGTCTGGCCAGGAGGATATAGCAGGCGACGAGGAGGATAAGGGAGGGGATAAGGGCGGCCAGCCAGGGGAAGTGAGCGAGGCGTATACCCAAGGCGGTCAAAAAAGCGACAGCCAAGGAAAGAAGCAGGTTGATCATAGACGCGAGGATCTATACAAGCTAAGTCCCATGTACAATGGTACAGTGGAGGAGGAGGAGGTTTTTGAGGGTAGGTTAGCGAGGGCAAGTTTTAAGCAGGTGTAGGAGAAGGGCTCTCTGTCGGAATTGGTAGACGAGGCGGACTCAAAATCCGTTGTGGCTGACACCGCGTCCCGGTTCGAGTCCGGGGAGAGCCATTCCTCGGCGTTGTCTAGGGCAGCGTCGAGGTATTTTTCTTTGATTGTCGGGGGTTTTTGTGTTCACCAAGTCTTCCGAATTGTTGATAGACATACAAAGAACCTGGGAGGAAGCGCAGCAGCAGCTTGTCGCGCTGAGGAAGCAAGTACAGGAGCGGACAACGCTTGAGTGTTTTTTAAGCGAGAGGGAGCAAGCGGAGCAGAGGCGGCAGAAGGCGCTGGGGGACTTAGGATTAGCGATTTATGAAGAGATAGAGAAAGGCGCCCTGATGCCGCCCAAGCGTTGGGAGGGATTGCTGGAGCGGGTGAAGGAAGCGTTGCGAGGGGCAGAGGAGCAGCGTCAGAAGCTTTCGGAGCTGTTGGATGAGGGGCAGGCGTTGTTGGAAGCGAAGGGTCCGAAGGGGAAGGGGGGGCAATAAAGGAGTTGTAAGTGAGAGGCGATTTGTGTAGAGGGGAGAGCCTCACAGAAACGGGGTCATAGCTCAGCTGGGAGAGCGCTTGAATGGCATTCAAGAGGTCGGCGGTTCGATCCCGCCTGGCTCCACAAGAAGAAGGGTTGAGAAAGTCCGTCAAAGTCTGCAAGCACTTGACGGACTTTGTTTTTTATAGGGTTTTGTATTCATGTCGGTTCAGAGGGAGACACTGACAACCCAGGGGAAACAAGGCCAACTCGAAGCATTCAAAACCCTTCGAGAGGCAGCGCAAATGGGCGAGGCCATAGACGTTATGCTTTCTTAATCCTCTTCTCCTCTAAACCGCGCCCGTATTTTTTGATTGCCATAAAGGGATCTGGAATAAATTTCAACGGGTACGGGCATAGGATTATCTGAGGCGCTAACATCAGGCATTTTTTGGTCAGGCGGAGGGGGAAAAAGAATATCACGAGCCAAAAAATCGTTAAAACTATATGTTTCTTTTGCATTATTAATAATAGCTTTTACAATGGTTTCCCTTGATATGGCATTAAATTGCATGAGTTGATAACTGCTCATGATGCTGTATTGCCGGGGTCTCCATACTCCTGTTGCAAAATAATAACCGCCTTCCCAGGCGCCTTCGTTATATCCGTTTATGCCGATAAAATGATTCCATTTAATCAATGATAAATTATTTGTTATATCGACATTGGGTTGTAATGCTGCAGATGCAAGAGTTATTCCTACAGTTTGTCGATATTGTTCATCAACATATTCATCAGCAAGCCTAAATATATGACCAATTTCATGAATGGCTATTTCCTTGGATAATGAATTGACAGATGCCGTTGCAATTTCTCCTCCTGAACCGCCATATCTGTTGTCATTAACTATAACTATAATCAAGTGAGGATTAGGAGTTGCAAACCTTGCATATTCCCTGACTAGATTCATATTCTGGGCAACAAGTAAGCGTTCAATTCCAATATAATTATAAGTGGAATTAAATATCGTATTGGGACTCATGTCGCTGGGATTGGTTTTTGCTCCCTGGTCAGCCGAAACAGCAGAAACTGAATAAGCAGAAAAATAATCTTCATAGCCTGCAAACGGAGGTATGGAGAAAATATAATCCAACAACTCGGTAACCCTGGTGTCAAATACACCGCCGTTGGCGTTATCTTCCAATCTAAATCCGTCACCCAGAAAAACGATATTGGTGGGAGAAGTTTTTGATGATCGCAATAAAGATTTCACATACCCGTCAACCTTTAGATCAAAAGAGGCGTTTACTGTTGCACTTGTGCCATTTGTGCCGTTTATGCGAATCGTTTCGTTATAAGTGCCAACGGACAGATTGCCTCTGGGCTGCACGGTAAAGGTTGCCGTTGCTCCACCTGTTGCGAGGCTGGTTGTTGATAGGGTTCCGATAAGGTAATTAACTGCGGTTGGCTGTGTGAGGGTAACAGCTCCGGTACCGGTATTGGTAATGGTAACGGTTTGTGCTGCCGGTTGAGTGTAAGGCGGTCGCAGGGTGCCAAACGATGTCAGCGTTGATGCATTGATGGAATAAGAAGGCGGAGCGCTTACTGCAAAAGAGGCATTTACTGTTGCACTTGTGCCATTTGTGCCGTTTATGCGAATCGTTTCGTTATAAGTGCCAACGGACAGATTGCCTCTGGGCTGCACGGTAAAGGTTGCCGTTGCTCCGCCTGTTGCAAGGCTGGTTGTTGATAGGGTTCCGATAAGGTAATTAACAGCGGTTGGCTGTGTGAGGGTAACAGCTCCAGTACCGGTACTGGTAATGGTAACAGTTTGTGCTGCCGGTTGAGTGTAAGGCGATTGCAGGGTGCCAAACGATGTCAGCGTTGATGTACTGATGGAATAAGAAGGCGGAGCGCTTACTGCAAAAGAGGCATTTACTGTTGCGCTTGTGCCATTTGTGCCGTTTATGCGAATTGTTTCGTTATAAGTGCCAACCGACAGATTGCCTCTGGGCTGCACGGTAAAGGTTGCCGTTGCTCCGCCTGTTGCAAGGCTGGTTGTTGATAGCGCTCCGATAAGGTAATTAACAGCGGTTGGCTGTGTGAGGATAACAGCTCCGGTACCGGTGTTGGTAATGGTAACGGTCTGCGCTGCCGGTTGAGTATAAGGCGATTGCAGGGTGCCAAACGATGTCAGCGTTGATGCACTGATGGAATAAGAAGGCGGAGCGCTTACTGCAAAAGCGGCATTTACTGTTGCACTTGTGCCATTTGTGCCGTTTATGCTAATTGTTTCGTTATAAGTGCCAACCGATAGATTGTCTCTGGGCTGTACTGTAAAGGTTGCCGTTGCTCCGCCTGTTGCAAGGCTGGTTGTTGATAGCGCTCCGATAAGGTAATTAACAGCGGTTGGCTGTGTGAGGGTAATAGCTCCGCCACTGGTGTTGGTAATGGTAACGGTCTGCGCTGCCGGTTGAGTATAAGGCGATTGCAGGGTGCCAAACGATGTCAGCATTGATGCACTGATGGAATAAGAAGACGGAGGGCTTACTGCAAAAGCGGCATTTACTGTTGCACTTGTGCCATTTGTGCCGTTTATGCTAATCGTTTCTTTATAAGTGCCAACCGACAGATTGCCTTTGGGCTGCACGGTAAAGGTTGCCGTTGCTCCGCCTGTTGCAAGGCTGGTTGTTGACAGCGCTCCGATAAGGTAATTAACTGCGGTTGGCTGTGTGAGGGTAACAGCTCCAGTACCGGTGTTGGTAATGGTAACAGTTTGTGCTGCCGGTTGAGTATAAGGCGATTGCAGGGTGTCAAACGATGTAAGCGTCGATGCACTGATGGAATAAGAAGATGGCGTTTTTCCGTCATCGCAAGCTGTTAATGAAAAGCCTATTGCCAGAATAAATGCCGTCTTAATAACAAAAAAAGCTCTCTTTTTTTTCATACATAACTCCTTTTTTGTCTAAATTTCTGTTTTGGATTTATAATTTATGACATAGCTTTCATGATTATATATATTTCCTTTAAGGTATGGATGCTGCTGCCCATACCATCCAATGCTGTTTTCCCAGACAAAGCTGATTGTAAACAAAAAATATCCTTGCTGAATTGTTCTAATAGTTCTAACCCATCATTTTCTATAGGCAGGTCTTGCTTTGTCATTGGATAAAAGACAATTCCACGGTGATGATGAAAAAGAGGTGGAGTCATTTTTTTAAAGCAGGCATCAATGATAACAATATTCAAGGTATTATTAGCTGTTTTTAGCTTGTTAAATAATGTTTCCATTTGCTTAAAATTTAGATCAAAGTATCGTTCGACATTGAATCCAAATACTGCCGTTGATGAAGGGCATATTCCATTATATTATCCGACTTTTGCCCACAAAGTTGCTAAGACGGTATGAAAAATTTAAGGCCTATTCCAAATAGGTCCCCAAAATCTTTCTTGAACCTTCGCGCCGGAAACGCGCTTTGCTCCGTTCAGTTTCCCCCCCAGCCTCGGGGGTGTGGGGTGCACACGCGCTGTGTTGGGTTATTGCGCAGGGCTATTGGTTTTTTGTTCGAAGTTGGCTAAGAACGGCTTCATGCATACCCTTCCTTCCATCCCTTCTCCTGTGCTGTTGAGGCGCCTTTTGAGGCTTGTTTTTTTGAGTGCTTGCCTGGCTGTTTTTGCTCAGGCGGTCCCTCCCAAGGCCAAGGAGGTTTTGAAGCCCTATGAGGGTACGGAGACGTTTCGCTCCAAACTCCTTTTGTTAACAGACGGCAAAGGCCACTATTTGGCTTTGTCGCGAGCTGAGGAGAAGCCCACGCAGCTTCCCGCTTTCTGGGGGGATGGGAAAATATTTTTTCGTCAGGAAGCGTGGGAAGGCTCTCAAGAATACCTGAAGGAGAAAGAGGATGGCGCCTATGTTTTTGTGACGTTTGACATAACTTTTTGGGAGCCGCGCACACAGTGGGGGGAGAATGCCATTATGAAAACAAGGGAGGACGGGGTTTATGTGATGTGTGGGAGGGGGCGCAAAATTCCCCTCCAGCTTGTGCCCGCCGAGGAGGCCAAGGCCATTGTGGAGAGTGCCGAGTTTTATGAGCGTCGGTTTCGGAGGACGCCTCACCTGATTGTTCGGGATGATAAGGGCGTTTATTATTATGTCGACAAGTCCTCCCTAGAGGGTGAGAAGGACTTTCAGTTTTTCATCGGCCAACGTGGGCGCTTCAAAAAAGCCAAACTTCAAAACATTGTCCAGGACTCTGGCGGAGAAGTTTTCGCAACGCCCAATGGAAGCTTGCGTATGGTTATTGGGAAGTCAGAAGTCTATTGGGTACAAGGGAAGAAGAGGCAACAGCTTATCAAAATTGCGGTTGCGCCCAACATAGACTTGCCTTTTGTATGGAATGACTTGGGGATGTATGCCAACAAAAAAATGGACACGCCTTGTGACGACATTTAGGGCCCAAGGGGGGTCGCCCAACCGCTTTTTGGGGGGGTGAGGAAGGCCCCAGCTTTTAGGCGGCGCATACACTTCCTTACCTGGCGTATGTTGTTTAGATACCATGCGTTTAATTTCATAAATGAAAGATTGACAATACAATCAAAGATGTTCTTTTTTAGGACATTCTTTGAGGCCGGATATTTAGGGGAATATTTAGCAATGAAAACACAAAATATGGACGCATATGCCCTCCTTGCATGCAAAGGGAACCCAAGCCGGGCAAGTTTAGGGATGTTGGGCATTTTGGCCTTGGGGGTCCTATTAAGCCTCCATGCTTGTTCTTCGGACAAAATGGAGGAACTGGCTACGGAGGCAGAACCGGAAAAGCCGGAAAAGCCGGAAAAGCCGGAAAAGCCGGAAAAGCCGGAAGAACCGATAGAGCTGAGGACGGAGGGGCACCTTCACCTTCACCTTATATCTCATGCGACGATCCTCTCACCGCTGAACCCCTCTGCCACCCTTAGCGTTGGTGTTTCAGGGTTTGCCAACAGTGCTGACTCGGATAAGGTGGGGCTTGAAATAAGCGCCTTTAACCTAAGGACATTTCTAACCCCCGCTCCCTCGTCAGAAAATACACGAAACTTTGAGGTTCATGTTGAATATGACGGCATCAGCGAATTTCCTGAAGGTTTAGCGGACATACACTTCAGTTTAGCAAATATACCAGAGGGTTATACCGGTGAAACTCAAACCCTGCAGCTGCTTGTCCGGGACGGGCTGGAAAGGGCAAGCGAGCGTATCATTCCGGTGGACCAAGACAACCTTCAGGCATTTAACGACTATGCGAATGGCATGGAGGGGTTGGAGCGGCATTATCAACTGGCAGAAGATCTCCGTTTGGCAACCCCCCCAGCGAACCAAAGCAACTGGACGCCCATAGGCACGGTGGATTTTCCTTTTAGCGGCAGTTTTGACGGCGCCGGGCACACCCTTACTGGCCTTAGCATTGACAACCCCGACAGTGATCTGCAAGGCCTGTTTGGCCATATAGGCACCCGTGCTGTTGTTGAAAACCTTGGGTTGGAAGGCGGCAGCGTTACGGGTCGCGATCGAATTGGCAGCGTGGTGGGGTGGAGCGAGGGTCTGGTGGAAAACTGTTATGCCACGGGGAGTGTAAATGGTGTTTATGCTGGCGGTGTGGTGGGGCGGAGTGACGGCAGGGTACAAAACAGCCATGCGGCAGGCGCTGTTTATGGCAGCAGTGAGGGTGGGGGAGTGGTGGGGCGGAACGAGGGGGTGGTAGAAAACTGTTATGCGACGGGGGATGTAAGAGGTGGTTATGCAGGTGGTCTGGTAGGGGTAAACTGGGGGACAGTGCAAGGCAGCCATTCCACGGGAAATATCAACGGTGGTGGTTATGCGGGGGGTGTAGCGGGGGAAAACAACCGCACGGTACGAGACAGCTATTCCACAGGGAATATCAGCGGTGTTGATGCTGGCGGTGTGGTGGGGCTGAACATTGGTTTGCAGAGTGTGGTAGAAGACTGCCATGCCACGGGAGATATCGGCAGCGGCTCCTATGTGGGTGGTGTGGTGGGGGCGAACCACGGCATGGTACAGCGTTGTTATGCAACAGGAGCGATTTTTGGCAGTGTAGCAGTGGGGGGGGTGGTGGGGCTAAACGGCGGCATTGTACAGCGTTGTTATGTCACGGGAAACGTCAGCGGTGGTCAAACAATAGGCGGCGTTGTAGGGATGAACGGGAGCGACACAGTTCTTCGGGACTGCTATGCCACGGGAGATGTGGGTATTGGCCAGACGGTTGGCGGTGTAGTGGGGTCAGGTGCGCATGGTACGGTAGAAAACTGTTATGCCACGGGGAATGTGAGAGGTGTCTATGCGGTGGGCGGTATCGCGGGAGGAATCGGCGGGGTGGTGCAAAACTGCATAGCACTGAACCCCAGCGTCAGACAGAGAGCAAACCTGAGCGGAGTTAGCGTTGGGCGTGTGGCGGGAGATATTTATTATGGCAGTTTAGAGATGTACAACAACCATGCACGGCTTGACATGGACATACGCTTTAACACCGACACCAGCGACAATGGCGGAACGCCCAAACAGCCTGTCATAGACGACGTTTCCGATCTGGACGGAGGCAGTGTGGATGTTGCAAGCCTTTCTGCTGCGTTTTGGACGCAAACCATGCTTTGGGATGCCACAGTTTGGGAGATGAGGACCGACGGTCTGCCCATATTGAGAGACGTTGGAGGCAGGCAAAATCCTTAAAAGCCAAAGCCTATGCCGAGGCGAAGAATGCCGGGGAAACCCATCTCCACGCGCAGGTGAGCGATTTTGGAGAAGTCCCAGATGAGACCCAATTGAAGGGTGATGGCAGGGAATGCGACGACATTGAGAGATCCATGATAAAGAAGGAAAGGTCCCAAGCCAAACTTCCAATAGAGCGCAAAGCGGGGTGTATAGCGAAACCCCCAGAAGAATTCGATGGGAACGCACGCCAGCATCTCCTGCCAGCTGTCCTCCCCGAAAAGAAAGATGAGATCTACGCCCATTTCAAGAGCAATCCAGTGGTAGGTGCTGGGAAGGGGCAGATGATAGCGAACACTCAAAGAAAGAGGGCGGCCTATCCCATCCAGGTTTGACAGCATCCCGGCGATGCCCATGGCGATGTCGCCCAAGAGAACAATTTGATGTTGGCGGTTTTGCTGGTATCCTTCGCGAGGGTTTTCTTGAGAGCTTGCGTGGGCCAAACTTCCAGACGCCGCCTCCTCTTCCTCGTCCGCAGCTGTCTTAGCTGAAACTTCTGAAGCGCTTTTTCTCTCTCCAAAAGCTTCCGAATGGCGTGTTTGTGCCTGCGTGAAAGCCATTCCAACGGCTGCAAACAGCCATATTGCCACGAATCTCCAAAGCTTGTTATGGCCAAACATGCGCTTCATTTCTGAAAACCCCAGAAAGTCTACAGTGTGCGAGAAACGACGAAACATCGAATATCTACCTCAGAAGCCAAAGCCCAGGCCGAGGTGCAGAAGGCCAGGAAAACCCATCTCCAGGCGCAGGTGAAGGAGTTTAGAAAAGTCCCACATGAGGCCCAAGTGAAGGGTAGGGGCAGGGAAGGGGAGGATATAGAACTCTTTATCACGGTTAATCGCAAAGAAAGCCCCCACCCCCACCTTCCAATAGAGCGCGAAGCTGGGTGTACGGCGAAAACCCCAGAAGAATTCAATGGGAATGGACATGATCAGCGTGCTGACATGATACTTGTCATCATAAAAAAGAAGGAGGATGTCTGTGCCCATTTCAAGAGCAAACCAGTGGCGGGTGGTGGGAAGCGGCAGATGATAGCGAATACTCCAAGTAAAAGGACTGCCTACCCCTTCAAGAGTTGTCAGCAGCCCGAAGGTGTTGACGATGAAGTCCATCAAGACAAAAACCTGATGCTGGCGGGTTTGCTGATATTCTTCGCGAGGATTGTCTTGAGAGCTTGCGTGGGCCAAACTTCGAGACGCCGCCTCCTCTTCTTCGCCTGCAGCTGTTTTTGCTGAAACTTCTGGAGCGTTGTTTTGCTTTCCAAAAGCTTCCGAATGGCGTGTTTGTGCTTGCGCGAAAGCCATTCCAGCGGTTGCAAACAGCCACATCGCCACGAGCCTCCAAAGCTTGTTATGGGCCAACATGGGCTTCATTTCTGAAAACTCCAGAAAGTCTACAGTGTGCGAGAGAACGACGAAACGCCGAATCAACGTTGATTAGGACGTTTGAGATAACCTGTTTGTTACCTGGGGCATAGAAAAACCTTCACATTAAAAATCCACTTGGCTCCCCCCGTAGTTAGCTACCACTTTGTTGAATGGAGCTGTTGCGACATACGGGAGTCCATGTGGTGGGGGCAAGGAGGGGAGTTTTAGAGGTTGTCAAGTGTCTTGCAGTGTTGAAGCGTTGACCCGTGCGCTTCAACGCGTGGCAACCCCTCGGCGGCGAAGCCGGGCAAGCAGCGCTAATGAGAGCACAAAACCAAGCCCGGCGAACGACGTGTTTCCGCTCGCCGTGCAGCCGCAGCCTGAACTTTTGGCTTCGGCGTTATTTCCCGTTGTCTCAGAGTCGCCTCCGTTGCTGCTGATTTCACCGACTGTGGCATAGATGCAGTCAGCTTCCTGCGACAGCCGGAAGCTGAGACCGCTTCCGTTTAAGGTTTTTCCGTTGTTGGCGATGATGCCTTCAAAAGTACCCGCGCAGAGGAGGGAAATTTTCGTCCCTAGCGCCGGGGTATAGCCAGGAGCGAGGCTGATGGAGGAGACGGCAGAAACCGCGCCAGCCGGTATGCCATTTGCCGGGGTGAAGCGCACGGTGCCCATCATCAGAGGCTGCGAAGCGTCGGAGAGCAAGAAGCTATAGGACGCGAAATGCCCAACCGTCAGCGTTGCAAAGCTCGTCACCTCGGTGTAGTTGTCCAGCACCAGGGTGTTGCCGGTGAAGCAGTCTTTGTTGGCAGCACAAGCCAGGACAGGAGGTTCGGGACTGTTCCAGTCATTATTTCCGCCGCTGATGAGGGCGTTTGCACCCAACTTTAACGTGCCGCTGAGTTTCACGCTGTTGTTCGTGGCGTTGTTGGAGCTGGAAATACCGCCGCAAATATAGGGGGACTCCCCCGAAATCTCGCTATCGGCAATGCTCACGCTGTTGTTCGTGACGTTGTCGAAGCCGGAGGTGCCGCCGATAATGAAGGAGTTAGCCCCCGAAATCGTGCTATCGGCAATGCTGAGGCTGTTGTTCGTGGTGTTACGATAGGAGAAGCCGCCGCAAATATAGGGGGCCTCACCCGAAATCTCGCTTTTGGCAATGTGCACACTGTTGCTTGTGGCGTTGCCGCCAGAGTCGGAGTTTCCGCCGTGAATATAGGGGAAATGACTCGAAATCTCGCTATCGGTAATGCTCAGACTGTTGTTTGTGACGTCACCCTGGAAGGAGAGTCCGCCGAAAAGATAAGGTATCTCACCCGAAATTTCGATTTTGGAAATACTTAGGCTGTTTTTTGTGGCGTTGTTCGTTAAGGAGTGGCCGCCATAAATATAGGGAGCAGCATCCGAAAACTTGCTGTCGACAATGCTTGTGCTGTTGTTCGTGACGTTGCCAGTGTCGGAGTAGCCGCCGCAAATAGAGGAGGCATCACCCGAAAACTTGCTGTCGGCAATGCTTGCGCTGTTATTCATGGCGTTGCCAGTGTCGGAGTAGCCGCCACATACACTAACGTTATTCAGGTTGCTGCCTTCGATGAAAACCGCATTCCCTTCATTGCTGCCCACCCCTTCGGAGTCCGCCAAGTTGTATGCGCCGTAGACCTGAACCAAGCCTGGAATATCGCCGAGCATGGAGACGGAATTGCCGGAAAGGCTGGCACTCCTGTTTGTGGAATATGCCGTGGGTGCCAGGGTGTCATTCATCTTTCCAAAAAGACTATCGACGACTGTTTGCAGCGCTGGGCAGCGGCCTGTGCCGGGAGTTTCGGTGTTGGAGCAGACGATGGTTTCAGGCGGCGCTACCTGCGCCCAAACCGGATCAACAAGAAAAGCACCCAGGACAAAGCAGCCCAAGGCATGAGCCAACACACGTTTCATGACCAACCTCCTATTGGAAAGACCAGCGCAGATTAGCTCATGCGTTTCTTTGAAGACGTTTGAGAAGGCCTGATTGTTACATGGGGCACAGAAAAAATTCTTTTAGGACTTGGAGAAGCTTCCTAAGGCCCCCCCAAAGAGCCAGAGGTTTAGGTTTTCGAAAAAGCCAGCCTGAGTGCAACATTTCGACACCTCCGGATCCGGCAACACCACAAACAGCAGCGTGAAACTCAGCGGCAGGTTGAAGTTTTATGGGCAGCGAAGCATGAGCGCGCACATGCAAGGCGGCGGTTGGAATAGACTTATCCAATTGTGGAAGAAGGTGCACAAAAGTACATTCGTAGGAAAAGAAGCATTTATGCTAAAAGAGACTGAAGGCAAATTCGACAGGGGAACCTGCTGTGGAGAAGAAAGATTTTTTCATAAGCTACAATAAAGCTGACAAGGTTTTGGCAAAATGGGTAGCAGGTTGTTTAGAAGAACATGGTTATTCAACCTGTTTCCAAGCGTGGGATATCCGTCCAAGTGATGATTTTATCTCCAAGATGAACGAATTTTTGGAAAACTCGAACGCGTTTATTCCAATCTTTTCACAAAATTATATCGACTCACCTTATTGCCAAAAGGAATGCTCGGCAGCATTGAACAAGCACCTAAAGGACACAACATATAGGTTTATTCCTGTCCGTGTTGCGGATGTTGCTCCACCTGACTTGCTACAAACAATTGTATATATTGATATTTTTGGTGTTGAGGAGACCCTTGCTGAAAAAAGGTTGTTGAACGCAGTAGACTCAAGTCCGATACCACGAACGCGACCTCCTTTCCCGGCAAACGCGGCAAAGAAAGCCCGCCCTGCTTTTCCCTCCAATTTCCCCGTGAACAACCTCCCAGAGAGAAACCCATATTTCAGTGGACGAACAAAGGATCTAGACAGAATCCACGCCGCGTTCGCAACCGATGGTGCGGTTTGTGTAAAACAGGCGATTGCCGGATTGGGTGGTATCGGCAAAACACAGCTTGCCTTGGAATATGCCCACCGTTTCAGAGATGATTATGCTGATGCAATCTGGTGGATAAAGGCGGAAAAGTCGCCGCGGGAAGATTTGTTAGAATTCGCGGAAAAATGCGGGTTTCTCCCAGAGGGTAGAGACGCAGCTTCGCAACTGAACGACAAGGATTTGATTGGAAGATTGAACAACTGGTTCGCTGGCCACAACTCTTTTTTGCTCATTTTTGACAATGTGGAAACTGTTGAAACCATTCAACCCTTTATTGAACGTGTTAGGACTGGCCATCTGCTTGTTACCACGCGTGATAGGAAGTTAAACTTAGCAAACAGCACGATGATTGATTTGGATGTTTTCACGGTGGATGAAGCCAGAGCCTTCATGCGTGAGCGACTTCCCAGGAAAGCCATTAACGCTGAGCTAACCCTGGACAAACTGACAGAGCTGTTGGAGTTGCTGCCATTGGCGCTTGAGCAGGCAGCGGCCTATATGGCAGATGTGGACAATGATTGCGATTGTGAGGAATATATATCGTTATTTGAGCAGCATGGGTTGAAAGTGTTTGAGGGTACAGCCGCTAAACTAAAGGATTATAATTATAACAAAATTGTTACCACCACGTGGAACATCAGTTTATCAAAACTTAGCGAACCGGCGCGGCAATTGTTTTCTTTATGCGCTTATATGGCGCCGGACAATATCCCTTTGGATTTTTTTGTATGCCAAGCAGAAAGATTGCCTGAACCACTTCATAACGAACTAAGCAATAAGTTGAAATTTAATGAGGTGATACAAAGCTTAGTGAAATATGCGTTGGCAAAACGAGAGGGGAATTTTTTAAGCATACACCGACTGGTGCAGGCCGTGACACGACAAAACCAGGCGGGGGATATGCAATGGCTTTCTTGCTGTCTCAATATGGCGTGTGCTGTTTTTGAATATGAATATGGTAATAAGTCGTTAATGGACATGGACACGTTTGAAAAAAACGTGCTGCACATACTGTCAATAGTGAACCATGCAAAAGAAGTGTTGGTGGATGAAGAGGCGCAAAAGAAAATACGTAGATTATATTATAGGGCTGGGTTTGGGTTTGATTGCAGCAGCAAATATTCAGAGGCGCGAGAGTGTTTTCAGAAGGCTTTAGAGATCAGCGAAAAGTTGCTGGACAAGGAACACCCAGACATTGCTATCGCGTACAATGACATTGCAGAAACCTATGCAAGTCAAGGAAACTACGTCGAAGCACAGAAGTGGAATCAGAAGGCTTTAACCATACGTGAAAAGGTGCTGGACAAAGAACACCCGGACACTGCCACCACTTATAACAACATTGCGTCTGTTCACTATAATCAAGGGAATTATGACGAGGCGATGGAGTGGAATCGGAAGGCTTTAGTCATACGTGAAAAGATGCTGAGCAAAGAGCACCCGGACACCGCCACCACTTACAACAACATTGCGGTTATTCATAACAGTAAAGGGGATTACGCCCAAGCGTTGGAGTACTCTCAGAAGGCTTTAGAGATTTGCGAAAAGCTATTGGGCAAAAAACACCCGCACACTGTTGCTGCATACAACAGCATTGCAGGAGTCTACATCAGTCTAGAAGAGTACGTCAAAGCGTGGGAATGGTATCAGAAGGCTTTAGAGACCTGCGAAAAGATGCTGGTCAGGGATCATCCACTTACTGCCACCATCTACAACAACATCGCGGTTTTCTACTTCTGCCAAGGGGAGCACGCTAAAGTGCTGGAGTGGTTTCAGAAGGCCTTAGCCATTTGTGAAAAAATATTGGGCAGAGAGCACCCGAATACCGTAGCTACGTACAACAACATTGGGAAATTCTACTCGCAGCAAGGAAACTCCATCAAAGCACTGGAGTGGTTTCAGAAAGCTTCAGGCCATTCATGAAACGGGCAGGTAGAAAAAGGGAAACGGGATGAATAGTTGAGTTACATAATGCATCCCCCGCAGGCTAGCCTCAAAAATTATAGGCATTCCCGTTGGCACCCAAAACCCCCCCCAAAAAAACTTTCCACCAAGTTGCGTACTTAGAATTTCAATTCTCCCCCACACCACCCACCCCTTGAATTTCCCCTATAAACGACATATGACTGGCGACGGACTGCGTGTGAGGAGGGCGTTATGGGTTTATGCGGATTTTATGTCGAGTGCTGGGAGGCAAAGGATGTTTTATCTCCCGGCGGGTTGCGGTTCCTCCCCCCCCCTCTCCCTCCTGCCCCTATGTGTGAAAAATGAGCTGCGACGCTGAGGAAATTCTCACACGCGTTTTTGGCTATGCGGCTTTTCGCAACCAGCAGAAAACCATTATTCAGCATGTCGCCGACGGGGGCGATGCGCTGGTGTTGATGCCGACGGGGAGCGGAAAGTCGCTGTGCTACCAAATTCCGGCCTTGCTGCGGCCGGGTACGGCCATTGTGGTTTCGCCGTTGATTGCACTCATGCACAACCAAGTCAGCATACTCAAAGAGGCAGGGGTGGCTGCCGAATACCTCAACTCCAGCCTCGATGCGGCCTCGGCCAGGGCCGTTGAGCAGGCCTTGCGCGCAGGCGCCCTCCACCTCCTCTATGTCGCTCCTGAACGTCTCATAACACCTCGCTTCCTTGAGTTGTTGGACGGCCTCTATGCCACAAAACAACTGGCGCTGTTTGCCATTGACGAGGCGCATTGCGTTTCGCAATGGGGGCACGACTTTCGCCCGGAATATTTGCAATTGTCCATTTTGCCGGAGCGCTATCCCCATATTCCACGCATAGCGCTAACGGCCACCGCTGACCGGCCAACCCGCGATGAAATTATAAAGCAGCTGCATTTGGATGCGGCGCGCTGCTTTGTCTCCAGTTTTGACAGGCCCAACATTCACTATTCCATTTTGGAGAAGGCAAAACCGCGCCAGCAACTGCTGAGTTTCCTTTTTCAGCAGCAGCTTTCGCGCTCGGCGGGCATTGTCTATTGCCACTCCAGGCTCAGGACAGAAAAAACCGCCGCGTGGCTGCAACAACACGGCATTCTGGCCTTGCCCTACCATGCGGGGCTTTCGACGGAAATACGGGCGGAGCACCTGCAACGCTTCCTGCGCGAGGACGGCCTTATTATGGTGGCCACCATTGCCTTTGGCATGGGCATTGACAAACCCGACGTACGTTTTGTCGCGCACATTGACTTGCCGCGCTCCATAGAGAGTTATTACCAGGAGACGGGGAGGGCGGGGAGGGACGGTTTAGCAGCCAAGGCGTGGATGGTATGGGGTGCAGGCGACGTTGTCCAACAACGCCGGAGAATTGACTTGAGCGAAGGCGCCGCCGGCATGGACTATGAAACCTATCGCCGCCTCTCCCATAACCGGCTTAACGCCCTCGTAGGACTTGCCGAAACCATCTCCTGTCGCCGCCAGCAATTGCTCGCCTATTTCGGCGAAACGGCTGCACCCTGCGGCAATTGCGACAATTGCGCCGCCCCCCCCCAAACTTGGGATGCGACGGAGGCCGCGCGCAAGGCCTTGTCCTGCATATACCGGACGGGCCAGCGCTATGGGGCGGGGTACCTCATTGACGTGTTACGCGGCGAGCTTACAGACAAAGTACGGGACAGGGGGCATGAGCGCCTGACGACTTTCGGCATTGGCGGTGAGCTGGACAAAAAACGCTGGCAGATGATTTTCAGGCAACTCATAGCCCAGGACTTTGTCAGCGTAGACGAGCGCTATAACGCGCTAACCCTCACCCCCTCCGCCCGCCCCTTGTTGCGTGGAGAAACCCACTTCCTCGTCAGGCTGCCGCCCGAAAAACAAGAGCGGCCCAAAAGGCTACGCAAGGGAGGCACACTCGAATACAGCATTCCCGACGACACGGCCGGCGCCCTCTTTGAGCGCCTGCGCGCCTGGCGCGCCGATACCGCTAAAACGCGCAATGTGCCGGCCTATGTTATTTTCCACGACACCACCTTGCGCGAAATTGCCGCTGCCCGCCCGACAAGCTTGGAGGCCCTGGGGCATATTGCAGGCATAGGCGAGCGTAAACGGGAAGCTTATGGCAAGCAGTTGCTAGAGGTGGTAGCGGCTTATGTGGCCGCCTACGGTATTAACCAGTCCTAAAATGGGGGTATTTTTAGGGGGCTACCCCCTCACCCCTGTCCAATGGGGCAAGGAGGCCCTTGCTGGGAGCTCGCGTTTTTTGCCCCTCTTGTTTGCCCTAGCCTTCCCATGCCCTAGGGCTTTTTCATATTGAGATAACGATGAACCATTTGTCTGAGGATTTCTATTTGAATTTTATCACGAACATCTTCCCAGCCCATCATGGATAACTTATCAAATGCGTCACCCAGTCCAGCAGCAAGAGCTGTGAGCTTGGATGCAAAACTTCCAAGTTCAGGGATGGCTATTGTTAAAGCTACTTCTATGATTTTCTTTAATGGCCCAATGCTGGCGATAAAACCTCCGGATGTATCCGCTGCTCTTGGATGTCCCCAAAGTTCTCCATTTTTGAAGGTGATGACGAGATATCTTTGATGGTCTTTCAGGTGAGCCAGCATGTGCGAAATTTGAAAATAGTATTCTTCCGTGAATGCATCCAGATTCCTCATTAAATATTGATGAATCCAAAACTCATGGCTTTTGTTTTTGTGATCTTTGGCTTTGATATAAGCGCGTTCAGAATTTTTTGTATATTTTTTACAAAAATCCTTTTCATCAAAATGCTTCATCTCTTTTTTTATTTGAGCCTCAGAAACGGTGATGCCCCTGCTGAGTGAATGACGAACTGCTGCAGATATGTCTTCCTTAAAGTCATTGGCCATAACATTCTCTCCTAAATGGTTTGAAGAATTTTCCAGACAGGGGCACAACGCTTGCCCCTGTCACAGACTTTTCCAGACGCTTGCCCCCCTCGTCTTGGGCTTAGGCGAACAGATGTCTTTTTTTTGAGTTCGTTTTTTTCAAGTGAAGGCGCTGCCCACCCTCCCCTTGAAAGGAAGGCCCCTAGACCGGTTCCAAGTTGAAGGGAGCTGCTGTGACATAAGGGTGGAAATGTGGAGGGCAAGCGAGCTGGGGGGGAGGGGGTTGCTGCCCGCACAAATCCCCTCCCCCTCATTCAATAGGCCTTGGAAACGTTAGAAGCGGCTTGTTGGGCAACGCGAGCAGCCGCGCCTCTGGGGGTGTCATTACCGCGTCGTCGGGACGTACGCTGCGCTTCTCAAACTCCTCCCGTGGCGCCATTATTCCTATCCCACGGATACCCGTCGGAGAACCGAGACGGCTGCGCTCGGCGCCATAGAGCAAGGTCGCCTCGTTCCGACGAAGTTGAAGTTGACGTCCACGTTGCTCAGAGAGAAGGGCGCCTCTTCCCGGGCTCACAAGTTGGAAGACGTCCTCTTCGTTTTGAGTTATCTCCGAAGTGCGAACAAGCGTGCCGGCGCTGAAGCAACAATCCACCATACCCGGCAACCCCAGGGGAAAATGGAAGGCGATGTGGAAAGGTATGTCGTTGAAAGGCTCAAAATCTACCTTCCACATGTAGCCCATATAGTCCTCTCGCCATTGGTTCAGCGAGTGGCTGCGCAATGTTTGCATGAATCCCTCCCGAGTTATCTTCTTGAGTCGCGAAGTTCGTTGATGCCTTGCTATACAAGCACGGGTTGCAGCAGCTCAACGGAGAAAATAACGTTGGGAAAACCACCCCTATGAGCCCTTTGGAGCCCAAACCCAAATGCGTTGTCTTGTCATAGAAATTTGTGTCTCAACAGAGCCATGCTAGGCTGTTATAGAGGCCATTTGTTGTCTGTTAGGGCAATGGCAAAGAACGGTGGCGTGCTGGAGAAAAAATTCTCAAACCCCATGTTGGTTAGCCATGAGTCTGAGCATAAAATACAAATATTTGTTTTTATCGGCCGCCTTCATTCTATTGGCCGCTATTTTTATCATTATCAAAAAACCCCAGATTTTTAGCGAACATAAAATAGGGGAGCCCATAGATAGTTTAAATGGCGTCGTGGTTTATTATAACGGCCCTATCGGCAATGTTTCCGGACGTAACCTAACGGCGGATAATTATAATTTAGGACAAAAATATCAATGTGTTGAATTTGTAAAACGTTATTATTATGAATATTACCACCATAAGATGCCGGATTCCTATGGACATGCCAAAGATTTTTTTGATGAGCGTCTCCAAGACGGCGAAATGAATGAAAAACGCGCTTTGACGCAATACCAAAACCCAAGCCAGTCAAAACCTCAAACGGGGGATTTGTTGGTTTTTGGCGGGGGCGCCTATGGCCATGTGGCCATTGTGTCGGATGTCAGGGAGGGTGAAATTGAAATAATTCAGCAAAACCCAGGCATTTTGCAAAGCTCCAGGCTGAACATTCCGCTGCGGTTTCAAGATGAATTGTGGCGCTTGGACAATGGGCGAGTCTTGGGGTGGCTCAGAAAAGAGGATTTATAAGGGAGGCCCACTCAGGGGGGGCAGAGAAGAAGGGGGGCCGGTCCGCTAGGGGGGGGCTACTCCAAAGTGGAAGTGCTCTAGGGGGGAGGGGAGGAGGGGCGGGGGGCAACAGGAGGAACTTCCCACCCCCTCCCCTCCGCGAGTATTTCAAAATGGGGGTTAGGGCCATGAGCGCCTAAGGCGTTAGGGGCTTCATAGGGGCCGTCATCGGCCAGGTTAAACGTGCCAAAGTGTAGGCCAATACTGCTGGAGGCTTCGAGTATGCGTGCGGCTTCAAGGGCTTCTGGGGGCCCCATATGTTGCGGGCTCATAAACCACTCGGGTTTATAGGCGCCGATGGGGAGCAGGGCGAGGCGCAGGGGGCCGAAGCGCTCGCGAATTTCCGCGAAATGCGGCCCCCACCCCGTGTCCCCGGCGAAATAAACCCCCCCTGCTGGGCCCTTTAGCATAAACCCTACCCAGAGAGTCCTGTTTTGGGCGAAGGGGTTACGCCCGGACCAGTGGGCCGCGGGGGTCGCCGAAATTTCCAGGCTGCCCACCGTCGTCGACTGCCACCAGTCCAGCTCTACCACACGTACATGAATGCCGTTGGACTTCAGAAAACTGCCGTTGCCCAAACCGGTAACCATGGTGAGGTTGGGGAAGGCCTCGGCGAGTTGTCGCAGGGTCGGCAAGTCGAGGTGATCATAATGATCGTGGCTGAGCAGCACCACATCCACCGGGGGCAAATCCTCAAAACGTATTCCCGGCGGCCTTTGGCGTTTGCTGCCCAGCCAGGAGGTGGGGCCGATGCGGGGGGACCAAATGGGGTCCGTCAGGAGGTTGAGGCCGTCTTGTTGCACCAAAACGCTTGCATGGCCGACGAAGCTAACGCGCAAGTCAGCGACGCGCTCAGGGGGAGGGGGCCCCGGGGGGACGTCGCTATAGCCCGGCCAGGGGGCAACGTCGCGTTGGCTCAAATGCCATTGGAGGGCTTCATACCAGCTGGGGCGGGAGGGGACGCCCGGTGGGTTGGAGAAGCGGGAGCCGTCGAAGTGATCGCTGACAGGCCCGTTATAGAGGGGGCTACACCCCCCTAAGAGGGCGGCAAACAGGGGGAGGTGGAGGCGTCCGAAGGGGAGGGCTAGGGTTTGTATACGGTATTCCAAACCCTGTTGGCAGTTTTCCATAGGGGACCTTTCTCGCTTTATGGGGTATTTTTTTCAAAATATTTTTTGTTTTAGAAACAGCAGGGGGGTTGGGGTTTAAACGGATATAGAAGGGGTTTAGACTCAACCTCTAAGCGTACATATTTTTAAGCCCATATATTTTAAGCCCGAGGAATAGCCCCCCCTCCTGGCCAACCTCTGTTGGAGAGCCGGCAGATACAGAAGCTTCTAGGGCAATGCCTGGGGGAGGGGGTTGGGGATTTGCTTTTGTATTCGCCCAAATTATTGGAGAGGATGGGGTTATTTTTTCAAAGGGGGGGCAGGGTTTCCTATGGGCCTAAGGGAGGGGTCTCCTGCTATAGGCTCCGCTATGTTATAAAAGGCAAGAGGCCGGCGCTGAGCGAGTCCATGGTTATAGACGTTTCCCTCAAGGGGCATCCGCTGGCGGCGATACAAGAATTGTCCCATGAAGCGGGCCACGCGGCCTTCCCCTTTCAATTTAACCTAAGCTCCCTGGAAGCCTTTCACGAGGGTTTGCGGAGCAGTGAAAAGCTGGAGGAGCCGAAGGCGGCCTATTTCAAAAACAGGCGGAAGGACGAAGGGGCGGCCATTGCGAGCAATGTGGAGATTCGGCGTGAATTTTTGGCGCATGGCTGGGAGATAGGCCTTGCCGGAAACCCCTCCAACCACCGTTTCTACAACAGGGTATATGACATATGGGGGAATACGCCGGCGGCCTGGGAGAGGATGGGGGGGCGAGCGGCGGGCAGGGAGTTTTCAAACAGGGTGGGGGGGGTAGGGAAGAAGGGCTGGGGGCCTCAAAGTTATTATGAAATTTGGGATAAAGAATTTGAGAAGTTAACGCAGCTTCTTTTACGTCTGCCCTAACAAGCGGCCAGGCCGGACGCACAGCAACATAAAAGGGGTAGCCGAGGGGGGGCTACCCTACGCCTCATAAACCCCTAGGCCCTCCATCCGCCATTTCTATGTCATTCCTATGACACACTGCCCGGCTAAGGGGGGGGGCGAACATGAAGAAAATAACACCGAAGCGGCTTTCAAAATTCATGAAGCGCCTGCTTTCAGGCTTGCTCCTCGCTTTGGCCCTCATTTTGTCCGGCTTTTTGCTGAGGACAACTTGGGTGCTGGTGAGCCTTCTGACGGACAGCCACCCTGCGCATAACAGCCATGAAATGGTGGCTGCCATTATTACCTGGTTCCTCTATTTCGAGTTTGTTGCGCTCATTGCGAAATATTTTGAGTCCAAACTCCACTTTCCGCTGCGCTATTTTATTTATATCGGCATTACCGCCATTGTAAGGCTGATTATTCTCAACCATGAAAACCCGAGGGGTACGCTGGTTTATTCCGTGGCCATTCTGGTATTGCTGGGGGCGCTGTTTATCAGCAATACGCGCTTGCTGAAGCGGATATAACCCCCCCCCTCAGGTATTTGTTTAGGCGGGTATAACCCCCCCCCCAGGTGCTTGTTTAAATGGGTATAATCCCCCAAGGTGCTTGTTTAAATGGGTATAACCCCCCTCCAGGTACTTGTTTAAATGGGTATAACCCCCCCCAGGTATTTGTTTAAATGGGTATAACCCCCCTCCAGGTACTTGTTTAAATGGGTATAACCCCCCTCCAGGTGCTTTCTCGAAGGATATACCCCCTCCCCCTTGTCTCCCCGGCACAGGCTTTTTGAAGTGTCAATTTAGAGGAAATTTTTGAAGCAGGGGCAGGGTAGGCTCTGGCGGCGGGGTAGGCAGGGCTAGGGGCAGTTGGCTAGAGAAGAGGACATTATTGGACAAGCTATAGAGATAATTCCCCTCTCCTGGTTTTCCGAGCATAAAAACATTACGCAATACGGAAGAGGGGGCATAGGGTTTGGGGGGCTCGGGGTAGGGGATTAGGCCGCAGGGTTGAATGGCCCCGGCGTCTGTTGTGCTCTGGGTATGGATGCAGAACAGGCGTACGCCTTCGAAGTTGTTGATATATCCATAGTTATAGGAATCCCATTCGGAGACTGGCAGGGCCAGCAATTTTAAGGAGGGCTGATAGCTGAAGCCCAAATGGGTTTGAGCCGCTTCGCTGGAGCTATAGGGGCCCAGCGCATGTTTTTTCACCTGAATTTTTTCGGGCTTTGAAATATCAAACAGCTGCACTTGGATGCCTTGAGGGATGCCCATGGGGTTGGCGTCATAGCCGACGGTCAGCAAGTGGTTATCGTCCAGGGGGTGAATATAAGTAGAAAACCCTGGTATTTCGAGTTCTCCCAAGAGGCGTGGTTTTTGGGGGTCACTCAAGTCGATGGCGAAGAGCGGATCCGTCTGTCTGAAGGTGACGATATAGGCGCGGTTGCCGGTGAAGCGGGCGGAACGGATTTGTTCATTGAGGGCGAGGCCGTTGAGTTGGCCATGCAGCTTCAAGGTGGGGCCTTCTTGTTGAAGGACACTGAGGATATTTTCTTGGGGTACAAGGCTGTCCCACCAGGAGGGGGAGGTGGTGGTAGCGATGCGCAAAAAGGCCTTGTCCTCATCCATGGAGAATGAATTCAGCACCGTGCCTTTAACAATCCCGCTGGCGACATAAGTGGGAGGCCTGTTTTGAGGGAGCACAAATTTGTGGACAACCGACACTTGAGTTTGATTGTCCCAGTTTTCGAACCAGGGGCTATTGGGCGCGCGCCAGTGGGGGACGGCCAAATAGACGCTGTTTTCCGAGACAAAAATTTCTCCTGCGCTGCTGAGGATGGTGGCGCTTTCAACCGGGGCATTTTTAGACAAGTCTATGCGGACGACGCTGGTTTGTTTCACGCCATCCGGTTTGGGGTTGATGAAGGTGTTGCTGCACGAGCGTGAAGAGATGGGCTCAGCGTTGGCGATGCTGTCTTCTATATGGAGGCCAAACGTCTCCATGGGGAGATTGAGGAGATTTTCATAAGCTTTGTTCAACGCACGGACATAATCCGCGCGGAGTTTTCTTTCGGAGACCAATCGCCAGCTATTTCCTCTGTCGACACAAACGTCGGGATACCAATTCTCCAGTGTCCCAAACGGACTTGGTTCAGAAAGCACAAGGACAGCGTTGTTGCCGATGGAGCGAGCGGTTTCGAAGCGGGCGTGGAGGGTGAGTTTGCGAAGCTCTTGGGGGCTGGCTGGGTTGCTGACGTCAAAGAGTGTCAGGAGGGTTTTGCTGAAATAAGGGGGATAAGGATCTAAAAACTCGTTATCTGAATAGGGATAATAAGCATCATACCCCGTTTTGCTTGGGTTGTTGGCGACGAAGGAGATGACGAGGAGTTTGTTGTCCACTTTCAACAGGCGTTTGGCCTGGCCTTCGATGGGGATGGGTGAAAGCTCCTTTGCCGCATCGGGTGGCCAGGACTGGAAGATGCGCAGTTGGTTGCCTTTGGCGACATAGAGATGTTTCTCATCTGCTTTGACAATGTCCGCTTCGTCCACGGCAGCAATTTGGTTGTTGGTGCCGGAGACTTCGGCGGCGCTCTTTTCGTTAGCGGCGCCGGAGGTGTGAACCTTGTCTTCTAGAGCGCCGGTTTCCATATAAACATATCGGCAGAGGGTTGAATCCTCTGCGCGCACTTGGGCAAGTGCGGATTCCAAGCGCCAAGCATAGCTTTCTTGGATATGAAAGAAAGCCGCGTTACGCGCTTGGGTTTCAAGCTCTGCGCAGGAGGAGACGGGGTTGAGTGCGGCAGAAAACGAGGGTTGGAACCGGGGAAAATTTTCTTTTGGAAAAGGCTCTTCCTTGCAAGAACTCAGCAACGCGCCCAGAAACCCAACAGAACAACAAAGCAACCAAGAGGCTTTTCGCATAGACAGTGTTTTCCAAGAAGAGTCCCTCCGAAGAGGGACCTTCCAAAGACGGTTAAGGGTTGGCTGGCGTCATATTTTGGGGTGCGACGACTTCCAGCAATTCAATTTCAAACTGTAAGGGGGCATTAGGGGGGATATTGGGGGCTACGCCGCGCTCGCCATAAGCGAGTGGGGCGGGGCAGACGATTTTGGCTTTTCCACCCACCTTCATTTTGGGCAAAGCCTCTTGCCAGCACGGTACGGTATTGCTCAAAGCCATGGTGAGGGGGACATTGCGCTCATAGCTGCTGTCAAAAACGGTGTTGTCCATGAGTTTCCCTCTATAGTGGACTTTAACTTGGCTGGTGGGCAGGGGGCTTTCGCCTTTGCCCTCAACGAGAGGGATATAGACAAGGCCGGATTCTGTTTTTTGAGCAGAAGGTTCCTTGGCGGCCTTTTCCAGGAAGCCGGGGGCTTTGGCGGCCTGCTCTACGCCTTTGGCTTTGAATTCGGTTTCTTTCTTGGCTTGCTCTTTTTGATGGCGCTCTTGGGCCTGTTGCATTTTCAGGTTGGAGAAAGCCATCATTTGTTCCCGGTAGGCCTCCAAAGCATATTTGGGTTTTTTCTTAGCGAGGGCGTCGCCGAATCCTTTTTGGATGTCGGCGATTTCGGCTGGGCTAAAGTCTTTAACCATGGCTTCGCCCAACTGGGTGCCGATGATATAGCAGACGATTTTTTTATCCGCCTCAGAGAGGGGTTGAGCGGGGGCCGCTTGAGGAGGGGGGGGGCCTTTGGGTTGAGCGAAGGCAGTGAGGGAAGCGAGGGCAAGCAGCAAGCCAAAGGGTCGACGAAGGGATATCAGATTCATAATTATAAATGGGCTAGAGAAAGTTTAACCGCGATAAATGTCCATGACTTCTTTTAACAGGGAAAGGGCCTCTTGTTTGGGACGCTGGAAAGCATTGCGGCCCATAATGGAGCCCATGCTGCCACCTTTGGCCATTTGTCGGACTTCGTCAAGCAAAGCTTGAGTTTCTTTGGCTTCGCCACCGGAGAAGATGAGGATGCGTTTGCCGTTGAAGGCGCTTTGGACGACATGGCGCACGCACTCGGTGAGGGTGCCTTTGGGGATGGAATATTTATCGAAAACTTTTTGGGCTTCAGGTTGTTCCACATGGGAGGAGGGGGGTTTTATTTTAATAATATGGGCTCCGAGTTGGGCGGCGATTTGTGCGGCATAGGCGGCGATGTCCACGGCCGTCTCTCCGGCTTTGGAGAGGCCGGCGCCTCGGGGATAGGACCAAACCACTGTGGGCAGGCCGAACTCTTTGGCTTCGGCAATCAGCTCTTTGAGCATTTGGTATTGCGTGTTGCGTGCGCCGGAGCCCGGATAAATGGTATAGCCGATAGCGGTACACCCCAAGCGGACAGCGTCCTTGACGGAGCTGGTTAATGCGGAGCAGGGCTGATCTATTTTTGCCAAAGTGTCCGAGTTGTTGACTTTGAGGATGAGGGGGATTTCGCCTGCGAGTTTTCCGGCGACGGCTTCAATGAAACCCAGAGGGGCCGCATAGGCGTTGCAGCCGGATTCGATGGCCAATTGGGCGTGGTAGTCCGGATCATACCCCGCCGGGTTGGGAGCGAAGGAGCGCGCAGGCCCGTGCTCAAACCCCTGGTCCACAGGGAGGATGACCATTTTTCCACTGCCTGCCAAAGTCCCCGTATTCAGCAGCCTGGCGATGTTGGCCAGTGTTCCCGGGTTGTCGGAAGGATACCAAGAGAGGATTTCGCGAACGCGCTGAGTATAAGCCATAGACGCCATTGCTCCTTTTGTGTTTTGCAGCTTTAGAGTTCAGAAGTTTTTTATTTTGGCCATTGCATTATAACAAATAAGCCGCCCTTTTCGTAGTTGAGACGCGAAAGATATTATGACGACCGTTATTTGCCAACGGAAGGGTGCAAGGTAGGAGTTTTGATTCCATCTCCCTTTAAAGCTAAACCACGCTTTCCCCTTAACCCTCCTGCCCTACCACCTCACTCAAATGTTTTGCCCCGTCACGAAGCAGACAAGCCTCCAGGCCGTCCAGAATATGGCGCGCCGTGCTGGGTCCGCCATAAATAAACCCCGAATACACCTGAAGGAGGCTGGCGCCGGCCTTTATTTTCTCATAGGCGTCCTCGGCAGAGAAAATGCCGCCTACGCCGACAATGGGGATGCGCCCCCGCGTCGCCGCATAAATTTGCCGAATGCAAAGGGTGGACAGGGCGCGCAGGGGTTTGCCCGAAAGCCCCCCGGTTTGTGCGGCGAGCACGTGGGAAACATTCCTTTGCAGCGTGGTATTGGTGGCAATGATGCCGTCAACGGCGCACGAGACGAGGACTTCGCTGATTTCTCTCAATTCCTCCTCGTGCAAGTCCGGCGCAAGTTTAACAAGGAGGGGTTTAGGGCATTCAAGTTTTTTAAGTTGAAGGAGGAGGGCTTCCAAAGTTTTAGGGGACTGGAGGGAGCGTAGCCCAGGGGTATTAGGGGAGGAGAGGTTAAGCGCAAGGTAGTCCGCAAAAGGGGCGAGGGTTTGGGCGGCGGAGAGATAGTCCTCTGCGGCATTTTCCAACTCCGTCCATTTATTTTTACCCAAATTAATACCGACAGGGAGGGGGCGGTATTTGAGTTTAGCCAAGCTGCGCGCCGCGCGCTGAGCCCCCTGGTTATTAAACCCCATGCGGTTAATAATGGCGCCCTGCTCCACGAGGCGGAAGAGGCGTGGTTTAGGGTTACCGGGTTGGGGCAGGGGGGTGAGCGTCCCCACCTCGACAAAACCGAAGCCCAGGGCAGCGAGGCCGGGGATGGCGACGGCATTTTTGTCCAAGCCGGCGGCAAGGCCCAGGGGGTTAGGGAACTCCAAGCCGAAGAGGCGCATGGCCAGGGCAGGGCGGTAGGGGCGGTTTTTTTGACGCAGGTAGCGGGGGAGGGGGCCCAGGGCGCCCAGCATGTGCAGGGCGCGCATGCCCAGCCCGTGGGCCAACTCTGCGGGCAAGGAGAAGAGGAGGGGGCGGATGCAATGCCAGAGACTCATAGGGGTTTCTCAAAAGCCGCGTATTTTTTTAAGGGCTTCATAGGCTTCTTTAATTTGGTGGAAGGCCTGGGTGGTTTTTTCTATTTGCTGAGGGGACATACCCACATGGCTGTCCGGGTGGTGGGCGGCGGCCAGTTTACGGTAGGCGGTTTTAATTTCTTCGTCAGAGGCCTGGGGCTCAAGGCCCAAGAGGGCATAGTGCTCACTCCCATCCCCGAAGAAGGCCGAGGTAATGGACTGAAGCTGCTCATCCGACAGGTTTAAATAGCGCACAACACGTTGCAGCAAATCTCTCTCGGTACGTTGCAACTCCCCATCCGCCAGGGCCAACTCATAGAGGGCGGAGACGAAGGTAGGGCGCAAGGCCGGGGGTATGTCGGGGCGCGCCTTGGAGAGCAATTCGTTCATATCGGCGGTTTTTTTAAGCCAGGCTTTCAACTCTGCGCGTACGGCGCTGAGGCCCCACTCTGAGAAGCCCAAGTCCCTCTCGAAATAGAGGCGGATGTGGTGGATTTCTTCTTGGTTGATGGGGGCGTCGGCCATGGCGATTTGGGTGAAGATGGGGCAAAGCAGCCTGGCCAGGCGGGACTCTTTGAGTTTTTCCTCGGAGGGGGTTTGAGTCGGGAGGGTGAGGGCTTTGGTATTTTTACGGGTAGGGGCCTCCATTTCAGCAGAGGAGAGGGCCCTAAAGTTTTTACGGGTAGGGGCTTCCATAGGGGGAGGCTCGTCCATAGGGGTAGGGTTTTGGAGGGGCTCCTCCCCAATTTCCCTGCGTGTTTTGGGAGTTTCGGAGAAGATTCCCGGGTGGCGTTGCAGGCTGTCCCAGGCATAACCCAAGGAGAAGCCGAGGAATATTGGCACCAAAAGCCATGGCCAAGGCATGAGCAACATGCCGACCATAAGCCCTACCAGAATGCCGAGCCCTCTTCCAAGCATAAGTCCTTGCAGCCCGGGCAGCATACTGCATATGGGTAAACTATGGTAGCTAAGTTAATTGACGGAAAGGCGATGGCTGAAAAGCAGCGTGCTTTGTTGGTGGAGGAGGTGAGGGGTTTTGAGAAGGCCACAGGGCGTCCGCCCGGCATAGCGGTATTGAGGGCAGGGGAGGACCCCGCCAGCAGAATATATGTAGCTTCCAAAAAGCGCACAGCCCAAAGCCTGGGGTTGAATTCCTGGGAGCACGTATTGCCCGAGCAGGTGACGCAGTCGGAGTTGCTGGGCCTTATTGAGCGTTTGAATGGGGAGGAGGAGGTAGACGGCATATTGGTACAGCTGCCCTTGCCCAAGCATTTGGACACGCACGCTGTGTTGAGGGCCATCCTTCCGCAGAAGGACGTAGATGGTTTTCACCCGATGAATGCGGGCAGTTTATTCCAAGGCATGCCCACGCTGGTGCCGTGTACCCCCCTGGGGGTTATGAAGATGTTAGAGGAGATAGGGTGCGGGGTGGCGGGCAAGCGTGCGGTGGTGATAGGGCGCAGCAACATTGTAGGCCGTCCCATGGCGGCGCTGTTGTTGAATGCGAGTGCGAGCGTGGTGTTGTGCCACTCCAAGAGTGACGTAAGGGCCGAAACCTTGCGTGCAGACATTGTCATTGCAGCCGTAGGGGTAGCGGGTTTGGTAAGGGGGGATTGGATACGTGAGGGTGCCATAGTGATAGACGTAGGGATGAACCGAGGGGAGGGCGGCAAGCTATGCGGAGACGTCGCCTTTGAAGAAGTCAGCCAAAAAGCCGCATGGCTCACCCCAGTCCCCGGCGGCGTAGGCCCGATGACGATAGCGATGCTGATGCACAACACGGTGCAAGCGGCCAAGTTGCGTTGCAAGCGGTGAAGGCGCCCCCCCTTGCATTCTAAAAGAAGCTAAGCTATAAACTTGAGCAGGTGCTCAACACACCAACGTAAGCGGATTTTACCTCGCCCGACAGACGTGGTTTTTTTGTGCCATTTTGGCCGGGTAGCGCGAAAGCCGAAAAACAGCCCGCGAGGGCTAAGGCCTCGGGCCGTCTTACGTCGGTGTTGAAGTACCTGGCCACCTTCTCAACAAAGGGGGTCATTCAATAAAACGTAAGGAGGCCCTATGGCTGATAACAAAACGGAAACAAATCGAGGTCCACCCCCAATAGCTCATTTTTTAAGTGCCCCTCGCCGCCCCCCTGTTTTTGGGGTGGGTGCTCAAACAAGTTAACAAACCGGACTGAATAAAACCCTAGCCCCCGCCTTCTTTAATTGGAGGCGGGGGTTGGGTTATGGTCTTTTGTTATTTCACCTTTTACGGATTAAAGCGGCAAATGCCGCGCCGCCCGCAAAGCCTTCACAAGAGTACGCGTAGCCGAGGAGCGATTTAACGTATAAAAATGAATCCCCGGCGTCCCATGCGCGAGCAATTCCGTACACTGGGCGGTGGCAAAAGCAATCCCCAGGGCTTCAATTTCAGAGGGGCTTTCTTTGAGGGCCTCCAGGCGGTGGAAGAGGGGAGGGTGGGGCTGCGCGCCGCACAGCTTGGCAATACGCTGCGCCTGCTCCAAACGTGTCACCGGCAAAACCCCGGGGAGAATGGGCGCCCCAATGCCCACGTCGCGCGCGCGCTGCATGAATTCGAAGAAGCGTCGGTTGTCAAAAAACAGTTGTGAAACCAAAAAATCGGCCCCTGCTTCCACCTTGCGTTTGAGGTGCAGCAAGTCCTCCTCGGCATTGGCCGCCTCAGGGTGTGTTTCGGGATAGCAGGCCGCCCCCACACAGAGGTGGGGGTGGTGTTTTTTGATGAGGTGGATGAAGTCCGCAGCAAAACGAAGTCCGTCATGGGTGCTTTGGACGGCATCTCCCCGCAAGGCAAGAATGTTTTCAATACCGAGTTGGACAATGCGTTCCACCAGCCCCAAAAGCTCCGCTTGGGAATGGTTGGCCAAGGCGAGGTGTGCGACCATTTCCAGGCGTGTTTTTTTTCGAAGCTGCTCCAGGCACGACAAGCTGGTTTCGCGAAAACTTCCGGCAGCCCCATAGGTGACGGAAACGAAAGCAGGCTCCAAAGCGGCAACGTCTTCAACGGTTTTCCAGAAGTCCACCTCTGCGGCAGGTGTTTTGGGCGGAAAAAATTCGAAGGAGAAGAGGGGGCCTTTGGCCAGAAGAAGTTTGGAGACCTGCATGAACACTCCGGTGAGTTCTGCTTGCGCCTCTGTGCGCCAGCGTTATATTCGGCCCCGTTTTTATACCGCGTATTGGAGTTGCGATGCCTGAAAAGACGCCTTTATTTGAAACACACCAAAAAATGGGAGCCAAACTGGTGGACTATTCCGGGTGGATGATGCCCGTACAATATGTTTCCGCCCTCAAGGAACACGCCGCCGTCCGGGAGGCGGTGGGACTGTTTGACGCTTCGCATATGGGCGAGTTTGAGTTGAGGGGGGCAAAGGCCCTTGAAACCGTCAACCGCCTTGTCTGCAACGACGTCTCCCTTTGCGCCGACGGGCAAGCCATGTATGCCGGGTTGCTGAACGAGGCGGGTGGTTTTGTGGATGACGTCATTGTCTACCGCCACAGTGCCGAGCATATGGTTTTATGCGTCAACGCAGGAAACATTGCGAAGGACTGGGCGTGGGTGTGCCAGCACATTGCCGGCTCCGGCGTGACAGCAGAAAACCAAAGTGCGCAGACGGGCATGTTGGCTTTGCAAGGGCCCAAAGCCGTCGACGTGCTGAGCACAGTGGGCAAGCTGTTTTCAGGGCAAGCCGTGGCGCAATTGAAGCGCTACCATTTTGCAGAGGGCGAAGCGGCCGGCATTGCCTGCACCCTTTCGCGTACCGGCTACACCGGGGAAGACGGGTTTGAGCTTTATTGTTCTGCATCGAAGACGGAGGCCTTGTGGTGGGCCCTGTTGGAAGCAGGAAAACCCTGGGGAATAATGCCCTGTGGCCTGGGGGCGAGGGACTCGCTGCGTTTGGAGATGAAATATCCGCTCCACGGACAAGACATCGACGACAACCATACCCCCTTTGAGGCGAAGCTGAATTGGATAGTGAAGATGAAGAAGGAGGCATTTTTGGGGAAGGGGGCTTTGGAGAAGCAAAAGGAGAAGGGTGTGGAGAGGCTATGGGTAGGTTTTGTCATGGTGGATCCAGGAATTCCACGAACGGGCTATGCGGTGTTTCACAACGGCAAGCAAGTTGGGACGGTAACCAGCGGAAACTTCGGCCCAAGCGTCCAACGTGCCATAGGCATGGCCTATATAGACTCTGTTTGCGCCCAGGACGGAACTGTGTTGGAAGTGGAAATCCGCGAGCGAAAAGCAAAAGCTCAAACAGTGAAAACCCCCTTTTGGCAGAAAGGCGCATGAAGATGGCTGAGCAGATTCCTAACAATTGCAGATATACCCAAGATCACGAGTGGGTACGCGCCGACGGCAAGCTTGCCGTTGTGGGCATTTCTTTCCATGCGCAAGACACGCTGGGCGACGTCGTCTATGTAGAGTTGCCCCCGGTTGGCGCTTGGGTTTCGGCAGGCAAAGCTTTTGGTGTTGTCGAGTCCACGAAGGCTGTGAGCGAGTTGTTTGCGCCTGTCAGCGGCAAGGTGTTGAAGGTGAATGAAGCGCTTGTTTCCAACCCGCAACTTGTCAACACAGAGCCCTATGAGCAAGGTTGGCTGATAGAAATAGAGATGAGTGCCCCGGAGGAGTTGGGGGTGTTGATGGATGCCGCCGCCTATGAAACCTTTCTCCATTCCACCCACTAAACCCCCAACGTGAGGGTTGACATGCAAGGTTTTTTCCCAGAGCGTCACCTAGGCCCCTCCCCGCAGCAGCTTCAGCAAATGTTGGCCGTGTTGGGTGTGGATTCTCTAGAGCAACTGATGGAGCAAGTGGTTCCCCTTGAGCTTCGGCTTCGACGTCCCTGGCTTTTGGGCGCGCCCAAAACAGAGACAGAGTTGTTGGAGGAGTTGTCTCAAATGGCGGCGCAAAACCAGGTTTTCCGCTCCCTCATGGGCATGGGCTACTATGGAACCTATTGCCCCCGGGTAATAGCCCGCAATATTTTTGAGAACCCATGTTGGTACACCCACTATACGCCCTACCAAGCGGAGTTGGCCCAAGGTCGCCTTGAAGCCCTCATGAATTTTCAGACGATGGTGGTGGATTTGACAGGCATGGAGGTGGCCAATGCCTCCTTGCTGGACGAAGGCACGGCTGCAGCCGAAGCGATGAGCATGTTGCACGCCACCTCCAAAAACCAAGCGAAGCGGTTTTTTGTGAGCGAGCAATGCCACCCCCAAACCCTTGCCGTTGTGCAGACACGCGCTAAGCCTTTGGGGATTGAGGTGGTGGTTGGGGACATTTTTTCCACGCCTCCCGGAGAAGATTTTTTTGGCGTATTGCTGCAATACCCCGCAACGGATGGCGCCGTCACAGACATGCGCGCCTTTGCGAGCGCTTTGCAGAAGCAGGGCACAAGGCTTGTGGTGGCCTCGGACTTGTTGGCGCTTTGTTTGTTAACCCCCCCGGGGGAGTGGGGGGCGGATGTGGTGGTGGGCTCCTCCCAGCGTTTTGGCATACCCATGGGTTTGGGTGGGCCGCACGCCGCGTTTTTTGCCACCCGGCAAAGCTATGCGCGCCACCTGCCCGGCCGTCTCATAGGGCGCTCCATCGACGCCAAAGGCAACCCGGCATGGCGCATGGCCTTGCAGACGCGGGAGCAACACATACGCCGCGAAAAAGCGACCAGCAACATTTGCACCTCCCAAGTATTGCTGGCCGTCATGGCCGGCATGTATGCCGTCTACCACGGCCCTCAAGGACTCAAAGCCATTGCCGACCGCATTCACACTTTGGCTTCGGCTTTGGCCGACGGGCTTGTGCGATGCGGGTTTCGTCTGAAGCACCCTTTCTTTTTTGACACCTTGCATGTGTGTTGCGACAGCAGCGAGCAAGCCGATGCTGTTGTGCAGCGAGCGCAGGCACAGCAGATGAATTTCCGTCGCATGGGCCCCACAGGCATTGGAATTGCCTTGGACGAGTTGACAACGCGCGCGGAGGTTTTGCGGGTATTGGAGATTTTTTCAGCTGGTGGGTGGAGGGAGGGCGAGGTTGTGTTTCATGCGCCCTCGACGCATTTGCCGGAGGGACTCCAGCGACAGACGCCGTTTTTGACACACGCTGTGTTCAACCAATGCCGCAGCGAAACGCAGATGCTTCGCTACATACATTCTCTGGAAACCAAGGACTTGTCCTTGGCGGATGCGATGATTCCCTTGGGCTCATGCACGATGAAGTTGACGGCAACCAGCCAAATGGAACCTTTGAGTTGGGCTGCTTTTGCAAACATACACCCCTTTGCGCCCAGGGAGCAGTGGCAAGGTTATGCGCGGCTTTTGGAGGAGTTGTCCGAGGCCCTGAAGGACATAACAGGTTTTGCGGGTGTTTCCTTCATGCCCAACTCAGGCGCGCAGGGGGAGTTTGCGGGGTTGATGGTGATTCGCCAATACCATGAGCGTTGCGGGCAGCAGCAGAGGAATGTTTGTCTCATTCCGGCGTCCGCGCATGGAACCAACCCGGCCTCTGCGAGCATGGCGGGCTTCCAGACGAGTGTTGTGCGTTGTGACGAGAAGGGAAACATTGACATTGAGGACTTGCAGCAAAAACTCAACGCGCATGCCGACCGCATCGCCGCGCTCATGCTGACCTATCCCTCCACCTATGGCGTATTCGACGATCGCATTATAGAAATATGCGAGCGGGTACACGAAGCCGGAGCTCAGGTATACATGGACGGGGCGAACATGAATGCCCTGGTGGGCATTTGCCGTCCTGCCGAGTTGGGTGCGGATGTTTGTCATCTCAACTTGCACAAGACTTTTGCCATACCCCACGGGGGAGGAGGGCCGGGGGCGGGCCCCATTTGTGTTGCGCCGCACCTGGTTCCATTTTTGCCAAAGCACCCATTGGCCGAAGGTGAAGAAGAGGGGGAAGGTGGCGGCCTGGGCCCCGTGGCCTCTGCGCCTTTTGGGAGCGCAAGCATTTTGGTGATTCCGTGGAGCTATATAAAACTGATGGGTGCAGAAGGTTTGACGCAGGCGACACAGCTGGCCATTGTGAATGCCAACTATATAGCCCAGCGTTTGCGTGAGCATTTCCCAGTGGTGTTTGTTGGCACACGCGGCTGGGTAGCCCACGAGTGTATTTTGGATTTACGCGGCTTCAAGTCCATAGGCATTGAGGTGGAAGACGTTGCCAAACGCCTCATGGACTATGGGTTCCATGCGCCAACGGTGTCCTTTCCTGTTGCGGGGACGTTGATGGTGGAGCCCACAGAAAGCGAGTCCAAGGAGGAGTTGGACAGGTTTTGTGAGGCGATGATGGAGATTCGAAGGGAGATTCGAGAAATAGAAGAAGGCAAGCAGCCCCAAGACGACAATTTGTTGAAGGGGGCTCCGCACACGGCCTTGGCGCTCACGGAGGAGCCGTGGCCGCACCCCTATAGTCGACAACGTGCTGTTTTCCCCATGCCTTGGGTTGCGGGCAAGAAGTTTTGGCCTCCTATTTCCCGTATTAACAACAGCTATGGCGATAGGAATTTATGCTGTATTTGGCCTTATGGACGATAGAATGATGAAACCCTATGCCTAAATTCTCTCTAGGTTTACCGAAGTTTAATCATTAGAATGCGTGGTTCAGGTGGGCCGACATGTCCGTTGGATTTGGAAAATATACTCTACTCGACAAACTCGCCGTAGGCGGGATGGCGGAAATATTTCTTGCGCGCCAAGAGGGGCTGGAGGGTTTTGAGAAGACGGTTGTCATCAAACGTATTCGCCCTCACCTTTCGTCGCAGTCCAATTTTGTACGTATGTTTTTGAATGAGGCGAGGTTGGCGGCGCAATTGACGCACCCCAACATTGTCCAAATTTATGATTTGGGAAAAATCAACGACTCTTATTACATTGCGATGGAATATGTTTTTGGCCGCGACATGCGGAAAATCATCGCCAAGGCGCAAGCCAGGGGGATTGGTTTCCCGATGGAATATGCGCTCAAAATTGCCGGCTCCGTTTGCGAAGGGCTTTATTATGCGCACCAGAAGACGGATGCTCAGGGTGTGCCTTTAAACATTGTGCACAGAGACGTCACCCCAGAAAACATTTTTGTATCTTTTGATGGGACGGTGAAGATTCTCGACTTTGGAATTGCCAAGGCTTCCAACCAAATTATTCAGACGGACGTGGGTGAGGTGAAAGGCAAGCTCAGCTACATGAGCCCAGAGCAATGTTGTGGCTATACTTTGGATGGCCGCAACGATATTTTTTCCTTAGGTGTAGTGCTCTATGAATGTCTAACAGGTTTTAGGTTATTTACGGGAGACTCTGAGGCTGCGGTTGTACGTTCCATTATTGACGGCAAAATTTATTCCCCCTCCTATTTCATGTCGGACATTCCTCCGGGTGTTGAAGAGATAGTGATGAAGGCCCTGGAGAAGAACCGTGAAAACCGCTACCAGAGTGCTTGGGAGATGCAGTCGGCCATTAACAAGTTTCTCTCGCAGCACGAATTCAACCCCACCAACACGCATTTGGCGAATTTCCTCAAACAGTTGTTTGATGACGAGTTGAAACCCAGCGCCTCTGCCCAGGTGGCTGCTCTCAAAGTGGCAGGGGAACACAGCATGGCGACAGGCGAGGCAGAAGCCTGGCCATTTGTTGTATTGGGAGAAGAAGAAAGTGCTTCTATTTGTTTTACGCTTCCGACGGAGGTGTTTGCGAAGGTTGAGACAGTTGCGAAGTTGCATGGAATGGACATTTCGGAATTGGCCAAGCGCATTGTTGAGGATTGGGCGAAATATCGCTAAGCCATGGCACGCATCCAGCTATACCTGGAATATGAAGGAACGAATTATGTTGGTTGGCAGAGGCAAGCCAAGGGGCTGAGCATTCAAGGTTGCGTGCAGAATGCACTGACGGATTTGTTGGGAGCGCCGACGTCGCTTTGGGTAGCAGGGAGAACCGATGCAGGCGTACATGCCCGGCGGCAAGTGGCTGTATTTGATGCGAGCAAGGAGTTGCCCCTGCGTGCTTTCATTAAAGGGGTGAATGCGCGTTTGCCTTCGGACATTGCGGTTGTGGATGCTTGTGTTGTTGCCGATGATTTTCATCCCCGCCATATGTCTAAGAGCAAACACTATGCCTATTATATTTCTAACCGCCCTTGCCGTTCTCCTTTGAGGCGTTTCACCCATTGGCAGATTTTCAAACCGTTGAATGTGGAGGCGATGCAGGAGGGGGCAGCGTTTTTGCTGGGCAGCCATGATTTTTCGTCCTTTCGTGCCTCTGACTGCATGGCGCGCCACGCCGTGCGCAGGTTGGATGTTTCCTGCGTAGAGGGGGAGCGTGGGGATGAAATTGTGTGTACTTTCAAAGGGACGGCCTTTTTAAAACACATGGTGCGGAGCATGGTGGGAAGTCTCGTAGAAGTTGGCAAAGGCCGTCGTCCGCCGGAGTGGATAGGGCAGGTGCTTGCCCAGAAAAACCGTTGTGCGGCCGGCCCGACGGCGCCCCCTCATGGTTTGGTTTTAGAGGGGATTGTTTTTGGTGAAAGAGAGCATGCACGCGACACAGAAGCGACATAGAGTTGCCTGGGCAACACAGGTTTAGAAGGGGAATAAGCCATGCTGAAATCATCCGCCTGGTCCTCATGGGAGACGAAAGCAAGGCATGGCGTCATGGCTTGTGGTTTGGGTGTTGTCTCAACGGCAATAGGAAGCTGGGCAAGCACTTGGATAGTGAAATGGGCTTGGAGAAGCCATGGGCCATTCATTGAAAATGTCTTCGCCGGTTGGCTGTGGAATGCAGGGTTATGGCTTGTATTTGCACCCATAGCCTTGCTAGCGGCCAGGGTTTTACCGACAAGGGCAGCGCTGTTTGTTGGGCTAGGGGGCATATCAGGTTTTTTCTTCCGGCTTTTTTTAGATACGGCGTTATTTGGGTTTGAGCGGTTTTCAGACTTTCCGCTTTATGGTTTGTCTTGTCTGTTTTGGTTTATAACGGGGTTGGTTTGGGCATGGTTTTTTGCTCGTTGGGGAGAGCATTTCTTTCGCAAAGCCCAAGAAAATGCCCGGGCCCTTTCAAAATCCAACGAGCGTTATTATGCGCAGCAGCTGGCTTCTTCTATGGAAGCGAGTGCTGGCGACACAAACGCTTGTGCCGACCCAGTCTCTTCAAGTGAAACCGAGGCAGAAAAAGTTTCAGGTGAAACCGGAGCAACAGAAGCTAAGCGCAATTCGACGCTTTGAAACAAAGCGCGTCTTGTTGGGTTTCCACCTCTATAGAGTCTCCGGGAATAAATTCCCCATTGAGGATTCTAATGGCCAGGGGGTTAAGCAGATATTTTTGAATAGCGCGTTTCAGTGGCCTTGCTCCATAGTTTGCGTCATATCCGTGTTGTGTCAAAAAGTGGCGTGCGTTTTGGGAGATGGCAAGTCGCAAGCGTTTCTCAGACAGGAGTTTGTCCGTGCGCGCCAACTGCAAGTCGATGATTTTGGCAATGTCTTCAGGTTTGAGTGGCTCAAAAACAACAATCTCATCCACGCGGTTGAGAAATTCGGGTTTGAAGTGGAGCTTCAACGTTTCTTGGACTTTGGCTTTTGCCTTTGCATCCAAAACGGGGTTTTTTTCTGAAATGGCGTCTTGGATGAGCTGAGCCCCGATGTTGGACGTCATAATGAGGACGGTGTTTTTGAAGTCCACCGTTCGCCCTTGGCTGTCTGTGAGGCGGCCCACGTCCAAAATTTGCAAAAGCAGGTTGAAAACATCCGGGTGTGCTTTTTCAATTTCGTCGAAGAGGATAACGGCATAGGGGCGTCGGCGGACAACTTCCGTAAGCTGCCCTCCTTCGTCATAACCCACATAGCCGGGGGGAGCGCCAATGAGTCGGGCGATGGCGTGTTTTTCCATATATTCCGACATATCAATGCGAATGACGGCTTTCTCGTCGTCAAACAGAAAGTCTGCGAGCGCAACAGCGGTTTCGGTTTTCCCGACACCCGTGGGACCCAGAAAAATAAAAGAGCCGATGGGGCGCTCCGGATCTTGCAAGCCGCTTCGGGCTCTTCTTACCGCATGGGACACGGCCTCAAGCGCGTTGCTTTGTCCAATGACGCGTGTTTGCAGACGCTCTTCCATATGCACAAGTTTTTGAATTTCACCTTCCAAAAGTTTGGACACAGGAATGTTGGTCCATTTGGCAACGACTGCGGCAATGTCTTCAGCATCCACCTCTTCTTTGAGGAAGCGTTGGTTTTTTTGAAGCTCATTGAGTTTTCCTGTTTGTTTATGAAGCTCTTTTTCCAAACTGGGCAAGGCTCCATATTTAAGCTCAGCGGCTTTGTTGAGGTTGCCGTTGCGCTCTGCACTGGCTTGTTCATTTCGAGTACGTTCAATGTTTTCTTTAATTTCTTGAATGCTCAGAATGAGAGACTTTTCTGTTTCCCAGTGAACTTTGAGCGTGGAGAATTTTTCATTGAGGTTTGAAATTTCGGCTTCAAGCTTTGCAAGACGTTCGAGAGAATGTGCATCCGTCTCCTTTTTCAGGCCTTCGCGTTCAATTTCAAGCTGCATGAGTTTTCTGCGCACGTCGTCAATCTCTGTGGGCATAGAGTCGATTTCGATGCGCAGACGAGCACTGGCTTCGTCGACCAAGTCAATGGCTTTGTCAGGCAGGAAGCGATCTGCAATATAGCGGTTGGAAAGTGTAGCAGCGGCGATGAGGGCGGAGTCCTGGATGTGGACGCCATGGTGGATTTCATAGCGCTCTTTAAGGCCTCTTAGGATGCTGATGGTGTCTTGGACAGTGGGCTCCTTGACGAGAACGGGCTGGAAGCGGCGCTCAAGAGCAGCATCTTTTTCAATATGTTTTCGATATTCGTCCAAGGTGGTGGCGCCGATGCAGTGCAATTCGCCGCGGGCGAGGGCGGGTTTGAGCATGTTGCCTGCGTCCATGGCGCCCTCTGCCTTGCCTGCGCCCACAATGGTGTGCAGCTCATCTATAAAAAGAATAATTTCGCCGCTGGCCTTGGCCACTTCTTGAAGAACGGCTTTGAGACGCTCTTCAAACTCGCCGCGGAACTTGGCCCCGGCAATCATCGCTCCCAAGTCCAGGGAGATGAGTCGTTTTTGCTTCAAATTTTCGGGCACATCCCCATCCACCATTCTGCGGGCAAGGCCTTCAATAATGGCAGTTTTGCCAACACCCGGCTCGCCGATGAGGACAGGGTTGTTTTTTGTACGCCTTGAGAGGACTTGAATGGTGCGGCGAATTTCTTCATCTCGGCCGATGACCGGATCCAACTTTCCTGCTCTGGCCGCTTCGGTGAGATTTTTCCCATATTTCTCCAAGGCCTGATAGCTGCTTTCCGCATCCTGGCTGACGACACGTGCAGTGCCGCGTACGTCTTTGAGCGCGGCTAAAATGCGCTCTTTGCTAATGCCGGAGCTTTTCAGCAGCTCGCCGGCATTTTCTTTGTCTTGTGCAAGGGCCAGGAGCAAATGCTCCGAGCTGACGAATTCGTCTTGCATGCTTTTGGCTTCGTCTTCGGCTTTGTCCAAAAGTTTCAGGAGACGTTGAGAGAGGGTTGCGCCCGCACCACCTTGTATTTTGGGGAGTTTTTTAAGGGCTTCCTCAATGCGTTGTTGGACGAGTTTTATGTCTGCGCCAATGCGTCGAAAAATGGGGACAGCGAGTCCATCTTCTTGCGCAAGCAGGGCAGCAGCCAAATGTTCTGGCTCATAATTTGGGTTGTTTTGGCGGCGGGCCAGTGTTTGTCCCTGTTGCAGGGCCTCTTGGGCTTTAACCGTAAAATTATCCACACGCATGTTTAGAAGCTAAGCGTGCTTCTGGTTTAGGCAAGGCAGAAATTTAAGTAGGCGGAGGTGGGGAGGGGGGCAAATTAAGCAAGTCCAGGGTTTGTGGGGCTTTAAAATAGCGCCATACCCATAGGAAGAGGGCCACCATAGAGAACGTAAAAGCAGCGGAGAAGAGGGTGAGCGTTGTTTCCATATTTTGCGGGAAACTTGTTTTGAAGGCTGCGATGGAATCGAAAGCTGCGCCGGATTGTCGGGCCAAGGCGGCGGACTGTGCGCCATCCAAGGTACGGAGAATGGCGCAGGCCAATGCGGCCTTCGAGAGGGTACGCGCAATGGAAGCTCTTGGGAGTCCCCCTTTGGAAACCAAGCGCCAGCCCGACAAGAATACCCATGTAGCCGACACGGACAACCCGAACAGCACGAAGCTGCGTAGGCCGCGCATGTTGTTAAGGCTGGACTGGCGGACTTCGAGTGAAGAGATGAGTGCTTCTGTGAAGGTTTGGGTTTCTTCTGTGCTATAGAATTTTGAGAAGAGGGGCTCTTGTTGAAGGGCAGCCTGGCGTATTTGGGAAGTGTTAATAGGGGAGAAGGCTTCGAGGAGATCAAACCAAGAGGAGAAGACGACGAAGGCGGCGAGGAGGAGGGTGCCTATGCTGATGAAGCGCAAGGGTGAAGGCAAAGGAGGGTTCACTGTGGCGGCAGAGGGCTATGTGGTTTTTGGCCTTGCTGAATGCGGACATAAAGCAGGCGTAAATCGGTCAATATTTGGTGCAAGAGACGAGACTCTTCGGTGGTGAGGTTGCCTTGGGTTTTGTCATAGAGGATGCCGAGGAAGTCCAGACATTGCCGTGCGAGAGGCAGTTGAATGTCTTTTGTTTGAGTCTCTGGGTTTTCGCCTTCACCCAGGTGGATGAGGATGGTGGAGGCAAGTCCCAGAATGAAAGTGGAGAAGGTAGCTGTTTCCTGGACGCTTGTTGCCGTTTGCCAGATGAAGCCTGCACCCTCTTGACTCATGGCATTTCCGCAAGCGTTGTTACAGGTGGGTTAGGTTCCAAAGCTTCTGCAGGTGTTTCTTCGCCCATACTGGCTTCTATGGGACAAGCTTTTTCAGCAATATCCGGCAAGGCATCCAAATGTTGCTGAAAGGCTTCCTGGCTGAGGGCGCCGGTTGAAATATAATGTAGGGCACAACGTTTATCGAAGAGGCGATTTTCAGGCACGAGATTCTCCACGGGTAAATTCTTTTCGAAAGGGATATAACAACTTTTAGATGAACGACAAGAGCCCCCCCCATTTTCCGAGAGGAATTTATGCTTTTGTTGGGGACACGCTGAAGACGAAAGGGTCCTTGGTTGAGCAGGTGGAGCTTCTTTTGGCTGCCGGCATAAAGTGCCTACAAATACGTTTAAAGGCGATGGTTTCAGAAGCCTATGCTTTGGAGCAGATGGTGAAGGCTGTTGAGTGTGCCCAAGCCGGAGGCGCCTTGTGCCTTGTGAATGATCGCGTGGACATGGCTTTGCTTGCCTGTGCTTCGGGCGTACATTTGGGTGAAGAGGACATGCCGGTGCCTGTGGCTCGGCGGCTTTTGGGTAGGGGCGTCCTCATTGGGAAGACCGTCCGTAGTTTGGAGCAAGCGCAGTTGGCCAAGGAAGAGGGGGCGGATTATGTAGGCTTAGGCCCCATATTTGCGACGCGGAGCAAGTTTTTGCCCATAGCGGCATTGGGAGTGGAGGTGCTTGGTCAAGTGGTGAAACACAGTCCATTGCCTGTGGTGGCCATTGGGGGCATTTCGGTTTCGAATATGGCCGAGGTTGCGGGCACGGGGGTACATGCAGCGGCTGTCATTTCGGAGATATGGCAAGCTGCAAAGCCAGGGCAGAGGGCTTTGGAGCTACAGGGCCTATTTGCAAAGGCGATGCCCTCATGACCACCGGCAAAAAGCCCATGCTCATGGTTTCGGCAGGCCTCTATTCCTCGGAGCTTTCTGCAGAGGAGGAAGTGCTTTCTGCCTGCTCCCGTGCGGTATGGAAGGCAGGTGGGGTGCCCTTGTTATTGCCTCCTGTGAATGATGAGAGGTTGCTGGTGGCTACATTGGAGAGGGCGAATGGGTGGTTGTTGTCGGGGGCAGGAGGGGCCTACAAAGGGGGGGGAGGGCCTCAAGAGGATGAAAGGCTTTTACATTTTGGGTTACAGCATGCGATGAAGAGAGGGATTCCCATTTTAGCTTGCGGCAGGGCCTGTGAATTTTTAGCTTCTTTTTGGGGACTCAGCGTGGATGGGCAGAGGCCTGAGGCGGTGTTTGAGCACCAGCAGCCTTTGTCAAAAAGCCAACCTTTTCATCCGGTTATTTTTCAGAAGGAGAGCTGGCTGGCAGCTTGTTTGGGCTCGGGGCAGTTGATGGTGAATTCCATGCATAGGCCCGAATATTGGCTGGCCAACGAGCATGCTGGCATTGCAGCCAAGGCTTTGGATGGGACGACAGAGGCCATTGAGGGGCGCAAGGGGAAAGTGATTGGGCTTCGTTGGAACCCGGAATTTCTTTTGGAGTCGGTCCCCTGCCAAGTTCTCCTTTTTCGAAATTTCATTTCCTTAGCCCGGCAATACCGCTAGTCCCACTCTCCGCGTGCACGGCTTTCAAAGCGCGTATATTCCGAAAGGAAGACGAGGTCCACGGAGCCGGTAGGGCCATTGCGTTGTTTGGCGACAATCAACTCCATGGGAATGTTGGTTTTGCTTTTGTTGTCTTCGCTGCCGTCATCTTCGCGGTGAATAAACATGACGACGTCCGCGTCCTGCTCAATGGCGCCGGACTCGCGCAAGTCCGAGAGCATGGGGCGGCCGCCCTTGCGCTCTTCCACTTTGCGGCTCAATTGGGAGAGGGCGACGACAGGCACATCCAACTCTTTGGCCAATTGTTTGAGGGAGCGGCTGATTTCGGCGACTTCCAGTTGCCGGCTTTCGACACGTCCTCTTTGGTGCATGAGTTGGAGGTAGTCGATGACGAGGAGGGCCAAGTTCGGCTCCTTGGTTTTGAGCCTTCGTGCTTTGGCTCTCAAGTCAAAGGAGGAGAGGGCGCCGGTGTCGTCTATATAGAGTTTTACCTGAAAAAGCTCTGCCGCAGCCTCCTGAAGTTTGGCTTCGTCATTGGCGCTCAAGCGACCACCACGCAGCTTTTTGACATCGACTCGGGCGGTGGTGGCCAAGAGTCTGGAAACGAGTTGCAACGAGGGCATTTCCAGGGAGAAAATGCCGACAGCACGGTTTTCTTTTTTGGCGACGCTTAGGGCCATATTCATGGCGAGGGAGGTTTTTCCGACGCCTGGGCGTGCGGCAATAACAATCAACTCACCGGGGTGGAAACCTGTGAGGAGGTGGTCCAAGTCCAAAAAGCCTGTTGTGAGGCCCGTGACGCCTGTGTCTGACTTCCGCATGCGCTCAAGCAGCGCAAGGGCGGCGTCCATAAGATCGCCCATGGGGACCAAGTCGCCGGTACGCCGTTTGTCAGAGACATAGAAGAGTTTGCGCTCTGCCTCGTCAATAATGGCATCCAACTCGCCGGTACTTTGGGAGGCGAGCTGAAAAATTTCTTTGGCAACGTTGGCGAGGTTTCTGCGCGTTGCTTTCTCTTTGACGATTTTTGCATATTGGGCCGCGTTGTGGGCGAAGGGGACGCCTTGGTCCAAGCTGGTCAAATAGGCCGGTCCACCTATAGCGGTAAGTTTTCCTCGAATTTTGAGCTCTTCTGCCAGCGTCAGCAAGTCCACAGGGCGGTGGCTGAGCTCCAAGGCGAGCATGGCTGAGAAAATTTCAGCATGTGCTGCTTGCGAAAAATCTTCTGGAAGCAGAATTTCGGCAACAGAAGTCAGCAAGGAGCCATCAAAAAGCAAAGCGCCGAGCACGGCGCGCTCGGCGCTTAAGTCTTCATGCTTGTGCTCAGACAAGAGTTCCACGGTGAATACAAACCGTTAAACTTCGTCAACAACATCCAGTTTAATTTGAACGTGGACGTCTTTGTGCAGTCGCAACTCAATGTCAAAGGAGCCTGCCATTTTAATGGGCTCGGGCAAGTGAATGGCGCGGCGCTCTATTTCAAAGCCTCTGGCTGCCAGGGCATCTGCAATGTCCAAGGTGGTGACAGAGCCATAGAGTCTGCCTTGCTCTCCCACTTTGCGTTTGATTTGCAAGTTGAGGTGGGAGAGTTGTCCAGCCAGAGACTCGGCGGAGCTCCTGATTTTCCGCTGGTGCAGTGCAATCACCGTTTTGTCGTGCTCCAGTTGGCGGACGTTGGAGGCATTGGCAATGACGGCCAGCTTTCTCGGCAACAAATAATTGCGGGCAAAACCGTCCTTGACGCTGAGCAATTCGCCGGATTTTCCAAGTTTGGGAACGTCTTCTCTCAAAATAATCTTCATGGCAAAACCCCACTATCCTTGGATGACCAAATAGGGAATGAGCGCCAACGCACGGGCACGCTTAATGGCTTTGGCAATTTGGCGTTGATGTTTGGCGCAGTTGCCGGAGATGCGGCGAGGGATGATTTTTCCGCGCTCCGTGACAAAATATTTGAGGGCGGCTTGGTCCTTGAAATCCACCTGGAGGTTTTTGTCGGAGCAATAGCGGCAAGCCTTTTTGCGAGCAAAGGTTTTGGCGCCGCGTTTGTCGTCTTCTGTCGCTGTCCTGTCGGCATTTCGCGCGTATTTTTCGCTTGAGTGTGTCATGTCATTTTCCTGGAATTAGAGATCGTCGCCCATGTCGTCATCGTCATCGCCGTCACCATCAAAGACACCCATTTCGGCCCGCTCAGCGTCCCGCTCAGCGCCACCCAAGGGGCGGTTATCGTCAATGTCTCCGGAGAGTTTAATATCTTCAGAGACGGGGCGGGTGTCGGGATCAATATCGTCAGCGAGCCTGACGGAGAGATAGCGAAGGACGTTGTCAAGGTTGCGCAGGTTGCGTTCCAACTCGGAAACCAAGGCAGGCCCACCCAAATAGAGAGCGTGGATATAAATAGCGCGGGGCTGCGCCTTAACGGGGTACATGGTGCGTTTTTTGCCCCAAGTCGTAAAGCGAAGCAGCTTGCCGCCTTCGCGGTTGACAATGGTGCGCACACGCTCCTTGGTCTGATCGACCACCTCGTCCGGCAACTCGGGTTTCAGCAGGAAAACGGTTTCATATTCTCGCAGCTTGAGGGCTGCTGATGCTTGAGTCATGTTTTCTCCTCCCCATGGGGAAAGCCCCCCGGTTAGGGGGAGCGGGGAACAGCCGGCTTTGGGGCGGGCTGTGGACGGGGGACAACGCGCCCGTCACATCGCGTTTTTGGCAGGCCGACTCATAGGTATAGAAGCGGGCTTTTGTCAAGTCCGAGTTAAAGGTTTTGGAAGGAGCGGGGGGGGGATTAAAGGAGAGACCTAGAGGGGTGTATAGGGGTATTTGGCCAGCAAATCATCCACGGCTTCGCGCAAATATTCACTTTGGGCGATGCGGGTTTTGCGGGACAGCTCGCGCAATTTGTCGAGTTGCTCCGCGCTGACAAGGACATGCGTAGAAGCGGAGCTTTCACAAGAGGCAGGGGAGGAGGGAGAGGTATTAGGGGCAGGCTTCACAAGGGCCTCGTGGCATAGGGTTGGTTTTATTAAAGAGGGGTTTGAGTGGAAGTCAAAAAAAAGCCCCGGTATACGTGGAAGGGAGCGTTGAAGCCTACCCCCTCCGGTGGCGGCCCCCAAAGCCCCATTATACATGGGGGGGGAGGGGATGGAAGCCCCAAGGCCGAGGCCAGGCTGGACATAGGTGGTTTTGCCCACGCAACGGCCAAGGCGCGAGAATACGTACCTTGTAAGATATGGTTGTGGTATAGGGGGCCAGAGGGAGCCCCTCCCAGAAGTTTTGGGGCAGCAGGAGGAGGGGGTGGCAGTGGGTTTTAGGTATAAGCAGTTTAAGAGGGAATGCTTATGAGGCTACAGAAACTTAGCCAAGCCCTTGCCTTGGCGTTGGGGGTGCTTGCCTGCCACATACCTGGCATATGCAAGGAGGACGCGGACTGTCCTCAAGAGAGGGCTTTTTGTTTGTTCGCTGAAAACGCGAAGGAGGGCGATGATGGCGTATGCACCCATGTGGAGCCTCCTGTTATTAAGAGTTTCCATCCTCTGGAGGCGAAGTTTGGCGAAGAGCTCAGCATTTTTGGAGAAAACTTCAGCGCGGTTTCTTCGGAGAACAGCGTCAGATTGAACAACGAGCTTGTTGAGATACGCTTTGCCGCGGAGACGGAGTTAAGAGTTGTCATTCCCCCCACCCTTCGTTGCGCTGGTTTTGTGAGTGTCACTGTGCGTGGGGAAACGGCCATTTCCGACGTTGCATTCAGCTATTTGCCGACAACCGTCACCGTCAGCACCTTTGCCGGCAGCTGCGAGAAGGAGGGCTATGCCGACGGTACGGGAGCGGAGGTACGGTTTTCCTTCCCCTGTGGAATCGCCATCAACGCGGAGGGTACCCTCTATGTGACAGACAGGAACAGCAACCGCATTCGTAAGCTAACGTCGGAGGGTTTTGTGAGTACGCTTGTCGGCGGCGCAGGAGACGCCGGGCTGTTGAGTGGACCTCGCGGCATAACCCTAGACAAGGAGGGTAACCTCTATGTAGCGGATACGGGCAATAACCGTATTCGCAAAGTGACGCCGCAGGGTGTTGTCACCACCTTTGTCGGCAGCGGCAAGGAGGGCAATGCCGACGGTGCAGGGGAGGCCGCACAGTTGAGGGAACCTCGCGGCATAACCCTAGACAAGGAGGGTAACTTCTATATAGCGGATATGGGCAATAACCGCATATGCAAGGTGACGCCGCAGGGTGTTGTCAGCACGTTTGCCGGCAGCGGAGCGCTGGGGCATGCCAATGGTGCAAGGGCAGACGCAAGCTTTAATCAACCCCGTGGCCTAGCCATAGACGCAGCGGGCACCCTCTATGTGGCGGATACGGGCAACCACCTGATTCGCAAGCTGACGTCGAAGGGAGAAGTCAGCACGCTTGTCGGCCACGAGCAATGTGGTTTTGGTGTTGCCGACGGCACAGGACGCGCCGCGTGGTTTAACTATCCTGCCGGTCTCACCCTAGACGGTGCGGGCAACCTCTATATAGCGGACATATGGAACAACCGCGTCCGCAGAATGACGCCGAAGGGGGAGGTGAGCACGATTGCCGGAAGTGGCCCTACAGGCGCTGAGAACCATGGCTATACCGACGGCCTGGGGGAGGCAGCACAGTTTTATGGCCCCAACGACATTGCTTTGGATTTGAAGACGGGCAATTTCTATGTGGCGGATACCTATAACCACTGCATCCGAAAAATTGTATTGGAATAGAAGTTGCTTAGCCCAAAGGGGGGGGAGGGGGTGCAGGGGGGTGCCCACAGGGTGTCGCTTTGGCCTTAGGCAGGTAGGTTTTTTTAAAGCTATGCTATAACCCCCTAGAGTCTGTATATGTAGGCAAGAGGAGGAGCCTCCAGGGCCGGGTAGGAGGGCAACAGGGGTGGATTCACGCAAGAAATATTCGAGGGAATGTCCATGGACGCACAAAAACTTAGCCCAGCGCTTGCCTTGGTGTTTGGGCTCTTTGCTTGCCACATACCCGGCGCGTGCAAGAAGGACACCGACTGTATTCCTGGCAATGTTTGTTCCCGTGATGAAAACGCGAAGGCGGGTGCCGATGGCATATGCGTTCATGAGGATAAGCCCCCCGTCATCATCCATCTCAATCCCCGCATCATCGGTTTCAGTCCTCTGGAGGCGCGGTTTGGCGAAGAGCTCATCATTTCGGGAGAAGACTTCAGCACGGTTCCTTCGGAGAACCGTGTCACCTTGAATGACGAGCCTGCTGAAATTCGCTCTGCCACGGAGACGGAGATAAAAGTTGTCATACCCAAAAGCATGCGCTGTACGGGCCCTGTGCGCGTGACGGTAGGCGCCAAAACCGCCACTTCCGGCAGCCTTTTCACCTATGTGCCGACGGCCACCGTCAGCACTTTTGTCGGAGGCGCGCAGGGTTATTCCGACGGCAAGGGAAGCGCCGCACAGTTTAATTTTCCCGACGGCATAGCCATAGACGCTTCAGGCGTTCTCTATGTGACGGATGCCAACAACAACCGCATTCGCATGGTGACGCCGGACGGAGAGGTAAGCACGCTTGCCAGCGGCTTCAATTCCCCTTGGGGTTTGGCCATAGACGCAGCGGGCAACCTTTATATAACGGACAGTATGAATCACTGCATTCGCAGGATGGATGCTGGAGCGTCGAGAACCATCACCACCCTTGCAGGCAGTTGTGGTGTGAATACGCGGGGCGATTCCGACGGCACAGGAGGGGCGGCACAGTTTAATGAGCCTGACGGCATAGCCATAGACGTTTCAGGAGACTTCTATGTGGCGGACAGCCGAAACAACCGCATTCGCAAGGTGACGCAGGCGGGAGAGGTGAGCACCGTTGTCGGCAGTACGCCGGGCTTTGCCGACAGCACGGAAAATGCGGCCCACTTCAACTATCCCAACAGCGTTGCGATAGACTTCAAGACAGGCACCCTCTATGTAGCGGACACATGGAATAACCGTATTCGCAAGCTAACGCCGGACGGGAGTGTGAGCACGCTTGCCGGCAGTGGCCCTACAGGCGAAGACAATGGCACCTATGCCGATGGCCCGGGAAATGAGGCGCGGTTTAATTTTCCCCATGGCATGGCCATAGACGAGAGGAATGACTACCTCTATGTGGTGGATGGGTATAACAACCGCATCCGCATGGTGACGCCGGCCGGATGGGTCAGCACCCTTGCGGGCAGCGAGCGGGGTTATGCCGACGGCAAAGGGAGAGACGCACGTTTTTATTTTCCTCACGGCATTGTCATAGACGCGCAAGGCACCCTCTATATAACGGACAGCAGCAACCACCGTATCCGGAAGATTGTTTTAGAATAGCGTTTGTCTGCTCTGAGAGCTGTGCCTGGATGCAAGAGACGCCCATCCAACAGGAATACTTATGAAAGCAAAAAAACTCAGCCAAACCCTTGCTTTGATGTTTTTGGTTTCTGCCTGCCACATAACGGGCACGTGCAAAGTGGGCAACAATGACGACTGTCAAGGAGGCGCTGTTTGTGTCGGCGGCAAGGAAGCGGAGATAGGCGACGATGGCGTATGCGCCTATGTATCGCTGGAGTCTGTTGCCAGCATGCCCGCCATCAGTGGTTTTAGCCCCCTTGAGGCGCGGTTTGGCGAAGAGCTCAGCATTTTTGGAAACAACTTCAGCATGGATGTCGGAGAGAATGTGGTGAAGCTGAACGGTGTTGAGGCCGTTGTTGTGAAGGTTGAGGTTGGGAAGTTGAGTGTGGTGGTGCCCAAAAACAAGAGTTGCAGTGGCCTTGTGCAAGTGACGGTGGAAAACCAAACCGCCACCTCCACCGCCGCTTTCACTTATGTGCCGACGGCTGTTGTCAGCACGCTTGCCGGCAGTGGCCCTACAGGCTCAAGCAGCGGCGGCTATGCTGAAGGTGGGGGAAATGTTGCGCGATTTAATCAACCTCTCGGCATAACCATAGACAAAGAGGGCAACCTCTATGTGGCGGACAGTTACAACCATTCCATCCGCAAGGTGAGGCCAGACGGGGTTGTCAGCATGTTTGCGGGCAGCGGAACGATGGGTTTTAACGATGGAACGGCAAATGCAGCACAGTTTGCTTACCTTGCGGACATCGTCATAGGTGCAGCGGGCAACCTCTACGTAGCGGATACCCATAACCACCGCATTCGCAAGGTGACGCCGGACAGAGTGGTCAGTACCCTTGTCGGCAGTGGCCCAGTAGGCTCAAACAACGGTGGCTATGTGGACGGTGGGGCAAACACCGCGCAATTCAATCGGCCTTTTGGCATTGAAACAGATACAGAGGGCAACCTCTATGTTTCGGACCATTATAACCACCGCATTCGCAAGGTGACGCCGGACAGGGTCGTCAGCACACTTTCAGGCAGCGGCCCGACAGGAGCAGAGCTGGGTGGCTATGTCGACGGCGCGAAAGATTCTGCACAGTTTTATAGGCCGCGTGGCCTCAGCATAGACGCAGAAGGCAACCTCTATGTAGCGGATTATGGCAACCACCGCATCCGCAAGGTAACGCAGCAGGGAGAGGCGAGCACGGTTGCCGGCAAAGGCTCGACAGGCTCTGCCGACGGCACGAGAACGAGCGCAGAGTTTCGTTATCCTTCCAAGGTGATAGCGGACGCGGCGGGCAACTTCTATGTGACGGACAGCCAAAATAACCGCATCCGCAAACTGACGCCGGAGGGGGGGGTGAGCACGCTCGTCGGAAGCACAGATGGCTATGCTGACGGGACGGGGGATGAAGTACACTTTAGTCATCCTTGGGGTATCGCCATAGACAAAGAGGGTAACCTCTATGTGACCGATACCTATAACCACCGTATCCGGAAGATTGTTTTAGAATAGAGTTTGTTAAGTCTGGACATAAAGGGGTGTCGGCCTAGGTTTAGGGGGGGGATTGGTTTTTATTATAAAGCGTGCTATAGGGCAGGATGGCCTATGTGGGGGAGAAATACCCGGGGTGCTAGGAGAGGGCAGCAACGGGGACAGGGAGGCAGCCATAGGCGCCAAAGACTTCAGGGGATGCTTATGAAAGCACAACGACTCAGCCAGGCTTTTGTCTTCGCGCTTTGGGTTTCTGCTTGCCACATACCCGGCACATGCAAAGTGGGCAACAATGACGACTGTCAAGGAGGCGCTGTTTGTGTCGGCGGCAAGGAAGCGGAGATAGGCGACGATGGCGTATGCGCCTATGTATCGCTGGAGTCTCTTGTCGGCATGCCCGTCATCAGCGGTTTTAGCCCCCTTGAGGCGCGGTTTGGCGAAGAGCTCAGCATTTTTGGAAACAACTTCAGCATGGATGTCGGAGAGAATGTGGTGAAGCTCAACGAGGTTGAGGTTGAGGTTGTGAGGGCTGAGGTTGGGAAGTTGAGTGTGGTGGTGCCCAAAAACAAGGCTTGCAGCGGCCCCATAAGCGTGACGACAACCCGCCATGAAAGCAGCAAAACCGCCACCTCCGCTGAGCACTTTAGCTATGTGTTGACGGTTACTGTCAGCACCTTTGCCGGCAGCGGCATTCCGGGCAATGCCGATGGCCCGGGGGAGGAAGCACAGTTTAGATTTCCCGAGGACATTGCCATAGACTCAGAAGGCAACCTCTATGTGACGGACAGCAACAACCACCGCATCCGCAAGGTGGCGCCGGATGGGGAAGTGAGCACGCTTGCAGGCGGCACGGTGGCGGATGGTCCAATAACAGGCAATGCCGACGGTCCGGGAGAGGATGCACGGTTTTATTACCCTCGTGGAATAACCATAGACGCGCAAGACACCCTCTATGTGGCGGACAGCAACAACCACCGCATTCGCAAGATGACACGGGACGGAGTGGTGGAAACGCTTGCTGGAGACGGTTTCGGCTACCTTGACGACGTTGGAACCCATGCCTTGTTTGGTTTTCCTTATGGTATAGCCATAGACTCAGAAGGCAACCTCTATGTGACGGACAGCGGCAACCACCGCATCCGCAAGGTGGCGCCGGATAGGGAAGTGAGCACGCTTGCAGGCGGCACGGTGGCGGATGGTCCGATAACAGGAGATGCCGACGGCCCGGGAGAGGATGCACGATTTTATGCCCCTCATGGAATCGTTATAGACGCGCAAGGCGCCCTCTATGTGTCGGACAGCAGCAACCACCGCATTCGCAGGGTGACGCCGCAGGGGGAGGTGGAAACGTTTTTGGGCGATGAGGCGAATTTTCTCGACGGCGCGGCAGAGGATGCACGCTTGTATTTCCCTTATGGAATGGCCATAGACGCTTCAGGCAACCTCTATGTGGTGGACAACGGCAACCAACGTATACGCAAGGTGACGCCGCAGGGAGAGGCGAGTACCCTTGCCGGCGACGGTACGCTGGGCCAGCTTCAGGACGGCATAGGGAGTTATGCCCGGTTTAATTCCCCTCATGGCATTAGCCTAGACTTAGAGGGCAACCTCTATGTAGCGGATTATGGCAACCACTGTATCCGTAAAATTGTATTGGAATAAAAGGGCCCCAGAGGGGGAGGGGAGGCTAGAGAAGGGAGAGGAGGTTAGGGGGGTTAGGGTGGTTTTATGCCCCCGTAGCCGCCTGCAAGGCCCAAAGGAATGCGCTTCCACCCCCCCCGCAGGAAAAAAACTTTTGACGCCCCCCCTTAAGACTCCATAAACCCACCCTATGGCTACCTCTCAACGCTTGCCCTATGCCCCCCCTACCCCCCAGGGGCCTAAACCCCCTTGGCTGAAAATACGCTTCCCCCAGGGCGCCGGCTATGAGCGTGTTAAGGACTTGCTGGCCAAAAGCCGCCTTGCCACCGTATGCGAAAAGTCCCGCTGCCCCAACCTCGGCGAATGTTGGAGCAGCGGCACGGCTACGGTTTTGCTGATGGGCGACATATGCACGCGGGCCTGCAAGTTTTGCCACGTGCCCACAGGGGCCCCTGCCCCCCTGGACGAGACGGAGCCCGAGGCTTTGGCCCAGGTGGCCAAGGACTTGTCCCTGCGCTATGTGGTGGTGACTTCCGTGGACAGGGACGACTTGCCCGACGGCGGCGCGGCCCACTTTGCGCGTACCCTTGAAAGGCTGCGCAGCCAAAGCCCTCAAACCCTCGTGGAGGTGTTGATTCCCGACTTTCAGGGCAATACGCAGCACTTGGCGCAGGTGGCGCGGGCCCGGCCCACGGTAGCGGCGCACAACCTGGAAACGGTGGAGCGTTTAACCCCCTCCGTAAGGGACAGGAGGGCCGGTTATGCGCAGTCTCTGGAGGTGTTGCGTTTTTTAAAACAGCAGCCGGAGGGGTTTTATACCAAAAGCTCGTTAATGGTAGGTTTAGGGGAGTCCGACGAGGAGTTAGAGGGGGCCATGCGCGACTTACGCAGGGTAGGGGTAGACATATTAACGTTGGGGCAATATTTGCAACCCTCGCCCAGGCACCTGGCGGTGCAGCGTTTTGTCCCCCCGGAGGCCTTTGAGGCCTATGCGCGTTTGGCTGAGGGGATGGGTTTTCTTTATGTGGCCTCGGGCCCGCTGGTACGCTCCAGCTATAAGGCGGCGGAGTTTTTTATACAGGGGCACATGGATGGTTTAAAAGCCCAATAAGCGTGCCCCGGAGGGTAAAAGCATTTTTCCCCCTTCCAGGGGGGGGTATTGGGCCTGCGGCCCGGGCTGTTTTTAAAAACAATTTTTTTACCCTCCCGGGCGGGGTTTTTGGTGCTGGGCCTGCGGCCCGGCCGTTTTCCGCTGCGCGGCAGCAGTAGGTTGAAACTCGCTTCGCTCGTTTAACTCCGCTCCACTTCATGAGTCGTGAAAGCTTTGCTTTCCCGCCTCACACGTTCCGCTCCGTTTCGCCTACCGGCGAG
>Ga0123356_10000066_pt1 | contig 110065 bp, 92 predicted proteins | sample TergutEmb28metaG_2_FD_92546 | JGI IMG/M metagenome (GOLD analysis project Ga0123356, IMG submission 92546) | Embiratermes neotenicus P3 segment gut microbial communities from Petit-Saut dam, French Guiana - Emb289 P3 | ecosystem: Host-associated > Arthropoda: Insects > Digestive system > Gut ...
GGGATGTTGCTGACCAGCGAAACTCCCATCGCACTGCCGCCCCCGCCCGCCCCCCAGTTTGTGCCGTGCCCGGTATGGGCGAACAAGGCATACCCGATGATGGCCGCCGTGACCCCGACGTGCAGCACAGCTGACCATGCGAGGTTGTGTCCCCACCGCTCGCGCTCGAAGAAAATTTCACCGGTTGCCATGGGACTCAAGTGGCTGGGTGACGATGCTGACGTTCGTAATACCCGACTGCTTTACCGCGTCCATCACCGTGGCAAAGGCGCCGAAGGGCACGTCTTCGTCGGCGCGCAGAAAAATCGCCTGCTGAGCCGGATTGCGAACTCTCTGTTTCAGCGTGCCGGCAATGGCATTGATGTTGATGGGATCGTTCCCCAGGAAAACCCGCTGTTGCTTGTCGATGCTGATTACGATCCGTTCTTCGGTGATTTGTTTCACGGTCTTGGTCTTCGGCACCGAAACATCGATGCCCGACTGCAGGACCGGCGCAGTCACCATGAAGATGATGAGCAGCACGAGCACCACGTCCACCAGCGGAGTGATGTTGATATCGGCGAGAGCAATTTGCGTGCGCCCGTTCGGCAGGGTAAACGCCATTACCGCCGCACCTCCTCGGGCATGCGCGAGGCAGCGGGCTGGCGCTCGACGGCGTTCAGCATTTCGAGCGAGAAGTCGTCGCAGCGGGCGGCGAAATCCCGAATGGACCCGCCGAGCAGGTTGTAAGCGATGACTGCCGGAATCGCCACCGCGAGGCCGGCTGCGGTTGTGATCAGGGCTTCGGAAATTCCCGGAGCCACGGCCCGCAGGGTGGCGAGCCCGGTCGTGCCCAGGCCATGGAAGGCGTCGATGATCCCCCAGACGGTGCCGAACAGTCCGATAAAGGGCGTCACCGCGGCCGTGATCGCCAGCCAGGGGAGGTTGCGCTCGAAGCGCGACATCTCCTCGGAAGAGGCGATCTGCATGGCCCGCTGCACTGCCAGAGGGTTGCGCAGAGACCCGGTCGATCCCACCTGGCGCTCGAATTCCCGGAACCCGGACTCAAAGACCCCGACCAGCGGGCTTGGCCGGAACTGCTCGGAGGCGGCATGGATATCCTGCAGCCGGGGTGCCCGGCGGAACGCGCGCAGAAAACGGCCGCTCCGGGCGCGGGCGCGCTTGAAGATGGCCCACTTGGAAAGAATGATGGACCAGGAGAGCAGGCTGAAGGCGAGCAGCACGAGGAGCACCGCCTGGGCTACGGGCCCCGTTTCGCGCACGAGATCAACGATTTCGCCGCCGACGAAGTAAGCAGGGAAGAGGTACAAATGCATGATTCTAGGAATGCGTCAGAACACGATTATAAAGCACGTTTCCGGCCATTCCCGCACACGTATTCAATCGGTCAATCCTGAGGGGGAGCCGCATCGGCGGCGTTTCCCCCCGCATCTTAAAAGCGGGTGAGAAAGTGCCAAGCCGGAACTCTGAGCGGACTCCTTCGAGGTGGTGGGCGTATGCCGCACTACGGCATTCTTCGCAATTATCGAGCCGAGCACCTGAACACAGAACATGATATTCGCGGCGCCACCGTCTATGGACGGAACGACGAGAAACTTGGCAAGATTGCAGCCGTGATTTTCGACCATTCGGGAGGGGCTAGCTACATTGTAGTCGATCCCGGCGCGTCGTCCTTACACCGGAAGTTCCTGGTTCCTTCCCACCGGCTGCACACATCGGCGAGTCACGAGCGCGACGTGTCGGTAAATCTGGACCGGCAACAGCTCGATAATTTCCCCCTCTACCAGGAAGCCGATCTCGCTTCCGACGAAAAATGGAAAGATTACCAGAGAAGGTCCGACGAGGTCTGGCACTCAGGGCCGGTAAGACCCAACGGAGTAGGGGAGGACACGGGAACCCGAGCGCCCGGGGAGATGGCGGAGCAGCCCGGCCCGGCGCGCGGCGGGCCGTGAGCGCTTCGAGGACTCGTCCCCCGGGAGCAAAATGTCCGACACTCATATGAAAACAAGCGACTTAGACGAGCGTTGAGTTGTTTGTTCCCCAACTCCGAAGAACAGGGCGGAAGTTGGGTTGGATCGCCCGCATATCGGGCGCCCCTTTTCCGTCCCCCAATTTGCTGGCATTATTTATGGGCGCAGTGCCACCTGGAAGTGCCACCTTATGGGCGCCCAAACCATCCCTTCTCCCTCTGCCCTCGGCTCGGGAGTCTTTCCCAGCCTGGTCTTTGTTCACCTCGGTGAACAGCGGGTCCTCTATCTCGACCACAGCCCATTCTCGATCGGCCGCAAGATGGACAAAGACCTGGTCATCGCCGATCCGCGGGTCTCGCGTGATCACGCGCTGCTCCTTTCAGAGGACGGCCGCTTCTTTGTTCAGGACCAGGGGAGCAAGCACGGCACCTACGTAAACGGCGAGCGGGTGGAGCGCAAAGAGCTCGAACGCAATGACCGGCTGGAGTTCGGCGCGCGGGACGCGATTTACGCCATTTTTCATCCCCAGCACGGTGCTCCAAACCCGGCGCGCGATCTTCTGAGCCAGATCTCCGGGATCCACATCTCGAGCGAAGTCACCGACATTGAAAAGCTCAAGTTCTTTCTGGAGGTGGCGCGCAAGCTGAGCGGGGCGCAGGATGAAATTCTGCTGACCCTGGTCGAGTCGACGCTGAAGCTGACCGGGGCCGAGCGGGGCTACGTGTTTCTGAAGCAGCCGAAAGGCGAGCTCAAGCTGGCGGCCGGGCGCAATGCGAAGGGCGAGTTGCTGCTCGACGACACCACCATCTCCCACTCGATCCTCGACGACGCCCTGCGTTCGAATTCTGAATTCCTGCTCAGCGACACCAGCCGTTCGCTCGACCTGGCGGCGCGGCAGAGCATCGTGGCCTACGACTTGCGCACCGTGATCTGCATTCCTCTGCGCAAACCGCAGGTGCAGACCGGCGGCCGCAGCGACGGGGCCACGACCAGCGAGGCGATGGGCGCGCTCTACGTCGACTCGCGATTTCGCTCGCGCGATATCTCCAAGGTGAGCGGGGACATTCTGCGTGTGATCGCCAAGGAAGCGGCATCGCTCGTCGAGAACGCGCGTTTAGTGCAGGCGGAAGAGGAGTCGCGGCGCTATCAGCAGGAGCTCGCGATTGCGGCTTCGATCCAGCAGCGGCTGATGGCGGTGACCGTTCCCGAAGTCCCGTTTGCCCGCCTGGAGAGAATGAACCTGCAGTGCAAGGAGGTCGGCGGCGATTTCTACGACGTCGTCAGCGTCCGCGGCGGACTGGCCGTGGTGCTCGCCGACGTCGCCGGCAAGGGCGTGTCGGCGGCGCTGCTGGCGTCGATCTTGCAGGGGATGATCTATTCCCAGCTGGTTGCCGGAACTCCGCTCCCGGAAATTGTGGCCTCCGCCAACCGTTTTCTCACCAGTAAACACATCGGAGAGAAATACGCCACCCTGGTCGTGGCCCGCCTCGGCCCCGGGGGCGAGCTTGAATTTGTGAATTGCGGCCATATTCCCCCCTTGCTCATTCGACGGAACGAAGTCGTTCGTCCGGCGCAGGGGAACCTGCCTGTGGGTCTGCTGCCCGATGCCACCTATCAAAGCGAGCACTGCCGTCTCGAGGCCGGCGATCGATTGATCCTTGTCACCGATGGGGTCACCGAGGCGGAGAATGCCGCCGGCGAGTTTTTCGACAACGAGCGTCTTGAAAACGCCGCCAGGAACGGCGACTTGGGGTCCATTCTGGCTGAGCTCTCCGAATTCCGCGGCGACACTCCGCTCACCGACGACTGCACCATCCTGGAGCTGGTCTTCTCCGGAGCCTGAGGCGGTGTTCGCCAGGTCCTTCTCTTATATGACATAGTCTGCGCTTCCTACAGGGTGCACTTCCGGGGTTAACCCGGCTTACCGGTCCATGCCGTCAACTTAAAGCGATTGGGAGAGAGTCGTGATTTCCCTGCCCGCAGCATCCGATCTGCTGGCCGATTCGTAAGAACTTTGCCACATTTTTCTCACGACCCGCGTCCCGGAAATCAGCCTGCAATCCGAAACAAGTTGCCGCATGAAAGCTGCCATGCGGGTCCCGGGCCTATCTGAGTGACGCAAGAGCTTGCGAAGTCATTGTCGCCAGCCTCTCCGGGCTCAGGTTCACCGCAATGGTAGGCAGGAGGGTATCAAAGTGGTGCAGATTTCTCATGTTGCCGTATATGCGCGGTGTAAAGATTGCTGAGGCGCACCACGACCTGCCGACGGAATCGTTGACTCGAGTGTCGGTAGGGCAGTGCAGTTTTACCTCTTCCGCTTCCAGGCATGGTGCCTCTAAGTGCAGGCTCGCTCCTTTCGCTTGCGGTGCTTACTTGTATCGTTGCCTTTCGCCGCGGCGGATTCTTCGCCCGGCCTGGTCGTGTTCAACGTCCTTCGCCCGAGAGCCCGCGCGGTAGCCATACGGGAAGTGATTGATGATCGGGTGTTGGGCCGGTGCTCGTCCACTCCATCCGTACCGGTGGAACGCACCGCATAGATCGCTTGCCCTGCGGATGTATGCGGAGATTCGTGGGGGCAACTCCTAACCTGCTAAAACCAGAGTAGCTTTTATGACTTTTTTAGGAATTGTTTAGCCAAACTTTAGAGCGGAACTGATTCAATCAGATTGAAATGGTGGGTTGCGCTTGGGACAGGTGTTCACAATTCTGCAGCAAGTGACAACGCACAGACTCTCGGCCGGAATAACGGACGATAGTCGGCCTGGCTCCGACCCGAAGGTGACCGTGTTGTTCACTACCACGGAATACACCTTGGCGGCTCTCGAGACCGCGGCGCAATTGGCAAAGAACCTGGAGCTACAAATAAGAGTTCTTGCCGTCGATATCGTGCCATTTCCGCTGCCTCTGGACCAACCGCTGGTGCCGGGCGCTGTACGTGAACAGCAGCTCACCGAACTGGTCGCAAGAGCCGGGGTCTGCGCCGGCGGGGTGACTCTCGAACGGTGTCTCGGCCGCGACCGCAGGCAATGTCTGCGTTACATGCTGAGCCCCAGCGCGTTGATCATCATCGGCGGAAGGACGCACTGGTGGTCGGAGGAGCAAAAGATAAGGCGATGTCTCTGCCAATGGGGGCACCAGGTCGTTCTTGTAAGAGCACGCCGCGAACCCCTCTCGGAATGGGTAAGGAACTGTTTCCTGTGGTAGCTTCTTCCTAGTTGCGGCAGCAACGAAGCGATGCGCAAGGCGATGCGCCGGCGTCCTTCGACGAGACGACCTATGGCCTTGCTGTCACCGACCGTTTTCACATCAGTCAAGACCGGGGCGACGGGGAGGGTACGCGGCGTCAGCGATTCCTTCTGACCGGCACCCAGGATCTCCCGTTCGGCAAGGGACAACGGCGGTGGTGTTCGACAGCTCTCTTGACACATGTTCTCGGGGGCTGGAGCGCGAACACGATTACGTTGCTCGAGAACTCGAGACGGAGCCTTTCCTTACCCCGCCCATTAGCCCGATCTTCGATCAGACCAACACCGATCCTTTAGCCGAAGGTTCCGTGGTTCGCCCGGACATCGCAGGAAAGACCGCATAAAGACTATCTAAACACTTTCTATGTTTCTTGCGGATGGTTTTACGAACTCTTTATGAAGCTTTTATTCAAATTCTAGGCCTTCTGGTATCCAATCATCGAAGCGATCGGGCGACGACCGTGTCGCTTGGTCGCGGGATAGTGGGATCTGGACCATGCAGATTGTCACGAATGTTTTCCATTGCAGGAAAACCGGTTCTCGCAGGGCGAAGCACGAGGGCACGTGTGAACAAATTGTGCGGGAGCCCGGCACGTTTACAGCGACAAGCCAGAACCGCATTCAGGATTTGAACCACGCAGAAAGGACGTAAAGATGTCACTCCAAGAGGTACTCCCGGAACAACTCGCGGAACTGTTTCACCACTATCACCAGGCGCTGAAGCCAGACGGTAACAGCGACCGAATTACTGGCCCCGAACCTTGGGACCAGCTGCCCGCGGAGGAGAAGAACCGAATGATTGCGGCCGCGCGGCTGACGCTGCTCGAGCTCGACGCGACCGTCCGCGAACGGCCAGCTTCACGGCGATATTTTGCTAAGCCCGGCGAAGCGGAGTGGGGCTGCTGACATAGTATTCGGACAGTCGGCATACGCCACTGGCCGGAACATAGAGCGGGGGACTTGTGTGGCACAGATAAGAGACATGCAAGAGGAATTGACTGAGAAGAGCGACGCGGGCGACCTCGGCGATTTCCGGATTGATACTCGCAGGCGTACTGCGACTCTCCGAGGCGAGCCGCTGGAGTTAACCAATGAGGAATTCGCGGTGCTTGTGTTCCTCACTGCTCACCCTCAGCGTTTCGTTACCCCGCAAACGAGGTTGGCGACGAATTGCGCGAACGGAAAGTCGCACCAGACCGAATTTCTCAGAGCCTTACTTTCTCTTCAAAGGAAGCTTGAAGACGCTGACCCGCGACAACAATACCTCAAGACGGAACCGTGGGTCATCTACCACTTCGACCCGACTCCGTCGACGCACAGGTAGAACGTCCGAATGCTCGACACCATTCCGTGTGGGAATTCCCGCCTCATCTATATGACCTTTTTATGGATTCTTTAGAGAAACTTTACGCCCTTTAATTTCCAATCCAGATTGGGGCAAAGATGCTTGTCGAAAGGCATAGTACGCTTCACCGCAAGTGCAACCCAATACGGCGAGATTCATCGATTGTGAGCCTTGGTTTGATCGGAGTATTGACTGCACTGCTCGCACCTTCGTTGGCGTCACCCCAGACCGCGGCGACAGCGACCGAGCCCGGGGCTGAGTCGGAACCCGGGGCCCAGCAACAGTCGAGCCAGCGCGCCGGCGGCGATTCCGATGAAGAAGTCATTCAGGAGCTCGAAAGAATGCGGATCCGCATTCAACAACTCGAATCCGAGTTGAAGCAGCGACATGCGGCCAAGTCCACCGATGCCGATGGCCAACCAAGCGCGCCGGCGGAGACTCACGAGCTTGTGAGAGGTTCGGAACCGGCGCTCGAAACGGCGGTCCAGACTGAATCGGCTACCCCGGAGAACAAGCCCCCCAAGGCGGAGCCGTTTGCTTTTGCCGACTTCACATGGCTAAACGGGAATGCGCGTACGAAAACGCCTGCGTTTGACAGCAAGTTCTTTACCGCGGAAATCCGATCGGACGTCGACTACATTTACGATTTCCGGCATCCTCAAGACAACACCATCAGCGGATCGAGCGAGGTGTTTCGTGCCAACGAAGTACAGTTGACGCAATTGGGAGTGGGCGGCGATTTTCACTACGACCACGTTCGCGCCCGATTGATGACACAGTTCGGCATGTATTCGCAGACTACTCCACGAAATGACGCGAGCCCGTCGCGCGGCCAGTGGAACCTCGACAACGCCTATCGCTACGTTTCTGAGGCCTATGGTGGATACCATTTCGATGCCATGCACGGAATTAACCTTGATGCCGGCATCTTTATGTCGTATGTGGGTCTATTCAGCTACTACAATTTTGACAACTGGGCCTATCAGCCCTCGTATGTTTCTTCGAACACCCCGTGGTTCTTCAACGGAGTGCGCCTTCAGTTTTACCCCACAGAACATCTGAAGATCGAGCCCTGGTTTGTGAACGGATGGCAAGCCTACGGAAGATTTAACCATCGTCCGGGTATCGGTGGACAGATTCTGTGGCGGCCAACCGGCTGGCTATCGATCCTGGGCAATCAGTATGCGCTGGGAGCTGATGCCTTGGGTGTTCCCAATCGCATTCGCTATCACACGGATGACAGCATCCAGGTCAAGTACTACGACAATCCGTCGACGTTCGTCAGTAAGGCCGCCTTCTCTCTTACCGGGGATGCGGGATGCGAGCATGGAGGCGATATTGCAGCGGGAACAGCCGTGAGTTGCGCCGGCAACTCCGTGAAGGTAATGAACGGAAAGACACACGTGGCGCCGAAGCAGAGCTTTCTCGGCGTGATGGCGTACAACCGCCTCTGGTTTGATAAGGATTTGTTCGGGTTAACTATCGGCGGAGGAAAGATCAACAACCCAGGCCGGTATCTGGTGCTGTTACCTCCCATCAATGGCGCAACTGCCGCTTCGGGGACGCCTTATTTCACCGAGAATCCAGGGGATCCGTACAAGGCGTGGGATGCCTCCGGGACTTTCGACTGGATGCCGAGTCAATACATCACCTTCCGCTGGGAGTACAACCATCGCGCTGCGAGCGTTCCGTATTTCTCTGGACCCGGGGGCGTTACACCGCCGGGCGGCAATCAGGGAGCACCGGGCTCTGTGGTTGCGGGATGGGCTCCGGATCTCGTGAGGAGCGAAAACCGGCTGAACATGGCAATTCTAGTGAAGTTTTGACTGAGCTGGGGTATGAGGGAATTGGGCTGTCGCGTGACTAAGGCATGCATTTGAGACTGCGCTCATCTCTACGCACCAAATATCAATTAATGAGGATCGAGAGCTATGTTCTTGAGTTTGTTACCAGACGGTGACCGGGAGTATCGGACAAGGAAGCTCCTTGGGGAGCGCAATCGCACTTTTGAGCTGCAGGACAAGGGGTGGTTCAAGTGAGCTGCCGTAGCAAGGTAACCCGGCCAGCAAAGTGGGGCAGCGTTCTTGTCATTTGCGCGTATGCAGTCGTTGCGCATGCGCAATCCACGCAAACAGAACCGTCCTCAACCGATCAGATTCGAACTGATCAGATTCAAGGAATGCAAGAGCGCATCCACACGCTTGAAGGAGAGGTGAAAGAGCTGAAGGCGGTGGTAAAACAGCTGCAGTCTGCCGCTCCGCCCCTATCGAATCAGGCGACAGCCGTTGCAGCGGCAGTGACCGATCCTCCAGCGGAGCAGCAGAATCTCGTGCAACCCGGGGATCGAGAGGCTCTGGATTTCTTACGGGACACTACGATCAACCTGGATCTCGACACGTATTACGCCTACAATTTTAATCATCCCGTCGGCCGCGTAAACCTGCTACGTGCCTATGACGTTTTGAGCAATGAGTTCAGTTTGAGCCAGGCCAGTGTTGTTTTGGAACATGCGCCCGATATCGAGGCCGGCCGGCGCTGGGGCGCTCGCCTGGATCTGCAGTTTGGGCAAGCTACGGACACACTCCAGGGTAATCCTTCGAACGAACCGAGGCCGGATATCTATCGCAACATCTTCCAGGCCTACGGAACATACGTGATACCTGCAGGAAAAGGAATCACGGTTGATTTCGGAAAGTGGGGTAGCTCGCTGGGGATCGAGGGGAACTACACGAAGGATCAAATCAACTATTCTCGCTCATTCTGGTTTAATTTCCTGCCCTTCTACCACATGGGGCTACGCGCCAGTATTCCACTTAACGACAGGTTCAGCTTGAACTATTGGGTTGTGAACGGAACGAACCAGGTTGAGGCGACTAACGGATTCAAGGACCAGCTATTTGGGTTCACGGCCAAGCCAACCAAGAATGTCAGCTGGACAGTGAATTATTATCTCGGCCAGGAGCACCCGGACCGCGCACCGGCTACGAACTGCGGACCCCTACCGACACAACCGGGTTTGTGCTTTACGGCGATTCGTCCAGCTCCCGACGGCCGAACGCACATCTTCGACAGCTATGTCAGCTGGAAGGCTGCGCCGAAATTAACGTTCGCGCTCGAAGGGGACTATTTTATTCAACGCCTATGGCAGAACACGGCGCCAGGGCAGTCGTCGGCGCCTCTGCACACCGACGGCGGAGCAGCTTATCTCCAGTACCAGTTCACATCGAAGATCGCGCTGGGAACCCGGGCCGAATACATGTCCGATCGTGGTGGGCTTTTCAGCGGAATTTCGCAGGCGCTAAAGGAGAATACTGTGACCCTGGACTACATGCTCGCGGATCGACTGCTCATGCGTTATGAGTGGCGTCGTGACTTTTCGAATCAGCCGTCATTCCTGACTGACGTTCAGGGCTTGTTGAGCAAGGATCAAAACACCGCAACCCTCGGTCTTGTCTGGTGGTGGGGCCGCAAAGAGGGCTCGTGGTAATGGCGAATCAAGATGTGGAGGCCAGCTTATGCAGGACGTACTTTGGATTGTTGTAACAATCGCTTTCTTTGCACTGTCGATCGCTTACGTTCACTTTTGCGAGCGCGTGAAGTAGGGAGAACCAATTATGACCGTGGAATCAACGATCATGCTTGCAGTCAGTGTGTTGACGGTGGTCTATCTCGTCTATGCTCTGCTGCGACCGGAGAAGTTTTGAGATGACAATCAATGGATGGCTGCAAATCGCATTCTTCCTCGGGCTTGTGTTTCTGGTTACCAAGCCGATGGGCGTCTTCATGGCGCGTGTATTCAACCGCGAGAAGACATTCATGGATCCCGTGCTGCGACCGGTTGAGCGCCTGCTCTATCGAGTGACGGGCGTGGATGAAAGCCACGAGATGCGCTGGACCGAGTATGCCATTGCGATGCTGCTATTCAGCGTGGTCTCGATGATCGTGCTTTACCTGATGCAGCGCCTGCAGGCCTATCTGCCTTTCAATCCGCAAAAATTTGGCGCCGTCAGCCCTGCGCATGTGGCCTTCAACACGGCCGCGTCGTTTGCGACCAACACGAACTGGCAGGCCTATTCGGGTGAAAGCACGATGAGCTACTTCACCCAAATGGCAGGCCTGGCGTTTCACAACTTCGTGTCTGCGGCAACCGGCATCGCCCTTGCCATTGCTTTCATTCGAGGCATCGCTCGCCGGCAGATGACAACGATCGGCAATTTCTGGGTAGACCTGGTTCGTAGCTGCCTATGGGTTCTGTTGCCCTTCTCCATTGTCGGTGCACTGGTACTCGTGTCGCAGGGAGTGGTTCAGAATCTCAGACCGTACGACACGGTGAAACTGGTCGAGCCGATGCAAGTGCAAAAGGTCGGCTCCGACGGCAAGCCGGTGGTCGACGCTCAAGGTAAGCCGGTCATGAATACGGTGACCGAGCAAACCATCGCTCAGGGGCCCGTCGCTTCGCAGGAGATCATCAAGGAGTTTGGCACAAACGGCGGCGGCTTCTTCAATGCGAACAGTTCCCACCCATTCGAGAATCCGACTCCCCTATCGAATCTGATCGAAATGTTTGCGATCTTCACGATTGGTGCCGGACTTACCTACACCCTGGGACGAATGACTGGTTCCCAGGCGCACGGTTGGGCCGTCTGGGCGGCCATGGCCATTCTGTTCCTCGCAGGGGTGACGGTTGCCTACTGGGCGGAATCCCGCGGCAATCCGCTTCTGGCCGGGACCAACCAACAAGCGACGGGCTCGCAGCCAGGCGGCAACATGGAGGGCAAAGAGGTCCGCTTCGGAATCGCAAATTCCGCCTTATTCGCCACTGTGACTACGGATGCCAGCTGCGGGGCAATCAATGGTTGGCACGACTCCTACACGCCGCTCGGGGGGATGGTTCCGCTGGTAAACATCATGCTAAGCGAGGTAATTTTCGGCGGCGTAGGCGCCGGTATGTACGGGATGTTGATTTACGTCGTCCTGGCCGTGTTCATTGCCGGCTTGATGGTCGGGCGCACTCCGGAATACCTGGGCAAGAAAATCGAAGCCTACGACGTGAAGATGGCGATGCTGGTGGTGCTGGTGTTTCCGCTTGTCATTCTGGCGTTTACTGCCGTTTCGAGTGTGCACGGATTCGGTACTTCGAGCATTTCAAATCCCGGGCCGCATGGGCTGAGCCAGATGCTCTACGCGTTTACCTCGGGTGCCGGGAACAACGGTTCGGCTTTTGGCGGTCTGACGGCAAACACCCCGTGGTATGACACGACCATTGGCCTGACCATGCTGGCGGGACGGTTCCTGATGATCATCCCGATGCTGGCGATTGCCGGTCATCTCGCAGGCAAAAAATACGTGCGGCCGTCGCTAGGGACATTCCCGGTGACCACGCCTCTATTCACCGTGCTCCTGATCGGTGTGATTTTGATCGTGGGGGCGCTGACATTCTTCCCGGCACTCAGCCTCGGCCCGATTCTTGAGCACCTGCTCATGGTCGCGGGCAAGACGTTCTGAAGGATTTCACTATGGCAATCACAACTGAATCACCGACTATGCCGCGTATACCTGCCGTTCGCCTCGGGCAATCGCCAATCAAACGCCGAAAGAAAGCCGTTTGGGAATGGAAGATCGTAAAGCGTGCGATCTGGGATGCATTTCTCAAGCTCAATCCGAGAAAGATGATGGGCAACCCCGTCATGTTTGTGGTCGAGATCGGAAGCGTGATCACGACCGGATTGCTTTTCAAAGGGGGCGCGGCATTCAAGTTCAACTTGCAGATCACGCTATGGCTGTGGTTTACGGTTGTATTTGCCAATTTCGCCGAGGCCATGGCGGAGGGACGCGGCAAAGCCCAGGCGGAGACTCTTCGCAAAGCTCGTTCGGAGACGATCGCCAACCGGATCGTCGGTAGGGGCGGGCAGGTCGAACAGGTACCGAGTTCCAAGCTGAAGGCCGGCGACCTGGTGTTCGTCTCGGCTGGGGAATTCATCCCGTCCGATGGCGACATCATCGAAGGCGTCGCCTCAGTCGACGAATCGGCAATCACCGGCGAGTCCGCGCCTGTAATTCGGGAAGCGGGGGGCGATCGCTCCGCGGTCACCGGCGGTACGCGCGTGTTGTCCGACCAGATCAAGTTGAAGATTACCTCCAATCCCGGGGAGACCTTCCTCGATCGAATGATCGCTTTAGTCGAGGGCGCGGAGCGTCAGAAAACACCGAACGAAATTGCCCTGAACATCTTGCTGGCCGGGTTGACCATCATCTTTCTCTTGGCGGTGGTCACCTTGCAGCCTTTCGCGATCTACTCCGGCAGCCCTCAAACCGTGTTCGTTCTGGTATCCCTGCTGGTCTGCCTGATCCCCACCACCATCGGCGGGCTCCTTTCCGCGATTGGCATTGCGGGAATGGACCGCCTGGTGCAGCACAACGTCCTGGCGATGTCTGGCCGGGCTGTCGAAGCCTCCGGCGACGTCAATACCCTTCTGCTCGATAAGACGGGAACGATCACGCTCGGCAATCGCCAGGCGTCTCGTTTCATTCCTGCTCCAGGCGTGACCGAGCAAGAGCTCGCCGACGCCGCACAACTCTCGTCGCTTCCCGATGAGACTCCGGAAGGGCGTTCGATTGTGGTGCTCGCCAAAGAAAAATACGGATTGCGAGGTCGGGAGTTGAGCTCCCACGAGGTCAAGTTTGTGCCCTTCAGTGCTCAGACCCGTATGTCCGGCGTAGACCTGAATGGGTTCGAGATTCGCAAGGGAGCCACGGATGCCATGGCCAACTACGTGGCTCAAAACGGTCATCGATTGCCCGACCAGGTTCGCAAACAAGTAGAGGAGATTTCGATGGCGGGCGGGACCCCTCTGGTGGTCGCCGAAAAGAGCCGCGGCGCCATGGGCGTGATTGAGTTGAAAGACATCGTCAAAGGCGGCATGAAAGAGCGCTTCGATCGACTTCGCGCGATTGGCATCCGCACGGTCATGATCACGGGCGACAATCCCCTTACAGCCGCAGCCATTGCGCGGGAAGCAGGAGTCGATGACTTTCTGGCGCAGGCGACTCCGAAAGACAAAATGGACCTGATCAAGAAAGAACAGGCCGAGGGCAAGCTGGTAGCCATGACGGGAGACGGTACGAACGACGCTCCGGCCTTGGCGCAGGCCGACGTGGGAGTGGCTATGAATACCGGTACCCAAGCCGCGAAGGAAGCCGGGAACATGGTCGACCTCGACTCGAATCCTACGAAGCTCATTGAGATCGTGCAGATAGGAAAACAGCTGTTGATGACGCGAGGAGCCTTGACCACCTTTTCCATCGCCAACGACGTAGCCAAGTACTTCGCGATCATACCGGCCATGTTTGCCGGGACCTTCCCCGTGCTGAACGCGCTGAACATCATGCACCTCGAGACCCCGCAGTCGGCGATTCTGTCCGCTGTGATCTTCAACGCGCTCGTCATCATTGCGCTGATTCCGCTCGCACTCCGTGGGGTGAAGTACCGGCCCATGGCTGCTGCGGCGCTGCTGCGAAACAATCTTTTGATTTACGGTGCGGGCGGCATCATCGTGCCCTTCATCGGGATCAAGATCATCGACATTCTGATCACCCGCATGGGACTTGCATAAAGGAAATGGCCATGAAGAAGAACCTAACGATTGCGATTCTTATGACGCTTGCCACAACGATCCTACTGGGAATCCTCTATCCTCTCCTGGTCACAGGCCTCGCGCAACTGATCTTTCCGGGGCAGGCAAACGGCCAACTGATTCAAAAGGATGGCAAGATCATTGCGTCCCGCATCATCGCGCAGGGCTTTTCCAGTCCGGGCTATTTTCACCCGAGGCCGTCGTTTGCGGGAAACGGATACGACCCGACGAATACCAACGGCTCACAGCTCGGTCCGACAAATCAAAAACTCATTGATCGAGTGAAGGGCGATGTGGCGAACGCTAAAGCTGAAAATCCCGGCGCGCCTGTGCCTATTGACCTGGTTACCGGTTCGGGTTCCGGACTTGATCCGCACATCACGCCTGCCACTGCGGAGTTCGAGTTACCTCGCGTTGCCAGGGAACGCGGTATCACCCCGGATCAATTGCGTGCGCTGGTCGCAAAGCACACCGAAGGTCGCCAATTCGGTTTCCTGGGAGAACCCAGGGTCAACGTGCTCGAACTCAACCTCGAACTCGATGAGCGATTCCCCACGAAGAACCAGGCTACCCTGCAATAGGGTTGTACACAAACTCGCTCGATACCGGGCGAGACAAAGGCATGCGGGCGATGAAATCGGAGACACTCAAAAGTGTTGGTTCACGGAGAATGTCAGTCCCGCCCGCCGTGTGCGGGTTGCGCGTTGAAGGCGCCGGTCTCGAACTCCTATTTGGCTGAGGGGAGTCTGCTTGGCAGCCAGCGAAATTGCCGGCTCCCGGTGAGAGGTTGGAAGAAGGACGTAGCTCGTAGAGCTGATCTCATCCAAGAAGTTTTCTGATGGCGCGGTCCCTCGACTACGCTCGTGTCCCTTCCCCGCTCCGTAAATGCGACGCAGGCCCTGAACCGTGGGCCTGCCGCTGCGCATTGGGTCAGCCTTCCTGCTCGACCTCTTGCGCGTCGGGCGCGACGGCCAGGGGGAGCCGGAACCAGAAGTTGGAGCCGTGGCCTAATTCGCTGTTCACCCCTACCAGGCCGCCATGATTCAGGACGATGTGTTTCACGATGGCCAGTCCGAGGCCGGTGCCGCCGGCCTCGCGGGAACGGGCTTTGTCGATGCGATAAAAACGTTCGAACAGCCTGGGCAAATGCTCGGAAGAAATTCCCGGTCCAAAATCCCGGACGTAAAACTCCAACTCCTCCGCGCGCTCGCTGGCGCCGATTTCCAGGCGCTTGCTGGAGGCGGCATATTTCAGGGCATTGTCGATCAGATTGGCGAACACCTGATGGATGGCGTCCTTATCGGCAAGGACCTGAAGGTCGGGAGACTCGGCCATGTCGATGGACACGCCCCGGTTGCGGGCAATTTCGCTGAAGGACGCCTGCGCATCCCGCAACAGCTCGTGCGCCGACACCGGGGCCTCTTCCACCTGGTCTTCCCCGGACTCGACCCGCGCCAGGGTGAGCAGGTCTTCGGTCAGGCGGCTCATGCGCTGGGCATTGCGGCGGATGATCTCCAGGAACTCGCGCGATTTGGGATCGGGCGATTCGTCCATCAGGGTTTCGGTATAGCCAAGCAGGGAGGTAAGAGGAGTGCGCAGCTCGTGGGAGACGTTGGCGATGAAGTCGCGGCGGGTGCGCTCCACCCGCGCGATCTCGGTAGAGTCCCGCAACACGCAAACGGCGCCCCCGTCCGGCAACGGCGCGGAGGTCATGCCGAAGGTGCGGCCGGGGGAAACCGAAAACAGCGTGGCGCTCAGGGCTTTTTTCTGCTCGAGCACATCTCCTACCACGCGCAGGAAGTCCGGGTCGCGCACGGTGCGGATCAAAGGCGTGCCCACGGAGATCCTGCTGGCCGCCAGGCGCTTCATGGCGTCGTTGAACCACACCACTTCGCGCTTGGGAGAGACCGCTACCACGGCGTCTTCCATGCTGTTGAGCAGGGTTTCCAGCTGAAGACGGTTGTCTTCGAGAGCGCGAAAACTGTGCTCAAGCTGGCGCGCGCTCTTGTCTAAGGTTGCGGCCACGTTTGCGATTTCATCTCTGCCGGAATCGGAAATGCGGGCGGAAAGATTTCCGCGAGCCAGCGCTTCTCCGAAAATCAAAATCTTGTTCAGCCGAAGACTGATCAGCCACGCGCCGGCCCATGCCAGGGCCAGCGCGCACAACAGCGAAATGGCCGCCCCTGCGGCGAGCTTCCAGCTCAGGTCGGCTCCGGCGGAGGGCATCGCCGACGCCCGCCCGGTGCGGCGCAGAAAAAAGTCGATGCTGACAGACGAGACCGCCACCATCGCCGCCGCGAACAAGAACAGTTTCAGGGCCAACCGCTTCGTCACTTACGGACCTCGAACATGTACCCGGCGCCGCGCACGGTGTGAATGTGCTTGGGCTTCTCCGGATCACGTTCTATTTTCTCTCGTAAGCGGCGAATGTAAACATCGACAATCCGCGGGGTCACGAAGGCCGTGTCATGCCAGACGGCATCGAGCAGGCTCTTGCGCGTAAACACCCGTCCGGGATGAGAGGCCAGAAACTCGATCAGGCGAAACTCGGTCGCCGTGGTTACCGCCGGTTCGTTGCGCACGGTGAGCCGCATCGCGGCGGTGTCGATCACGATGTCGCCCGCCCGCACGGTCTCTTTTTTCATCGGCTGCTCGAAGCGTCGCAGAACGGCCTTGACCCTGGCCACCACCTCCTTCGGACTGAAAGGCTTGGTGATGTAGTCGTCGGCTCCGATGTCGAAGCCGCGGAGCCGGTCGGATTCGGCGGTGCGGGCGGTCACAAATACCATGGGAATGGTCGCCAGGGCGGAATTGCCGCGGATCGATTTGGCGACGTCGAGCCCGCTGCTGCCGGGAACCATGATGTCGAGAATCACCAGCGCCGGCCGGCGGGCGTGCATCTCCTCGAGAAAGCCCGCGGTGGTCGGAAACCAGGAGACCCCGTAACCCGCCGGCTGCAGATGGTGTTTCAGCAAGCCGGCAATATCGGGATCATCTTCCAGGATAAAAATCGTCGGGCTGATGGGCTGTGCCATGCGGTTCAACTCCCCGCAATTTGCTGTCCCGCCCCATGCCGAACGTCGGCGCCGCGAATCCAGAAAATCACATCCTCCGCGATGTTGGTGGCGTGGTCGGCAACCCGCTCCAGGTTTCTGGCGATGGACATCACGTCCAGAGCCTGAACCGCGGATTCGGGATGGGTGCGCAGAGAACTGGAAAGGCTGGCGAAGGCTTCGCGGTTGATGCGGTCGACCTCGTCGTCGGCCTCGAGCACGTGCTTGGCGAGTTGGGTGTCGCCCTCGATGAACGCCCGCAAAGCGTCGCGCACCATGGCGCGAACCCGGGCGGCCATGGCGGGAATGTCGACGGGGAGTTCGGAGGCCGGCAGTTCGATCATGTTCATGACCCGCTGTGCGATGTTGACCGCCTGGTCGCCCACCCGCTCGAGATCGGCGTTGATTTTGATGACCGCCAGGATGAACCGCAAATCGATGGCCATCGGCTGCTGCATGGCCAGCAGATCGATGGCGAATTCGTCGACTTCGCGCTCGGCGCGGTTGATGGCGGCCTCGTTGGCGATGACCCGCCGACAGAGGGCGGGATCGCGCTGCATGTAGGCCTGCACCGCGAGATCGATCGCCTGCTCGGCCATGCCCGCCATGGCGAGGATGCGATGTTTGAGCTCGTCGAGCTCCTGGTGGAAACGAATGCGTGTCATCCGAACCGTCCGGTGATGTAGTCTTCGGTCCGCTTGTCGGAGGGAGTGGTGAAGATTTTCTCCGTCTTGTCGAACTCGATCAAGTTGCCCATCAGAAAGAATCCGGTGAATTCGGCCACCCGCGACGCCTGCTGCATGTTATGGGTAACGATTACAATCGTGAGCTTCTCTTTCAACTCAAATATAAGGTCTTCGATCTTTGCCGTCGAGATGGGATCGAGCGCCGATGCCGGCTCGTCCATCAGCAGTACCTGCGGGCTCACCGCCAAGGCCCGCGCGATGCACAGCCGCTGCTGCTGGCCGCCGGAGAGGCTGGCCCCGGATTTTCTCTTGAGCACGTCCTTCACCTCGTCCCAGAGCGCGGCCTGCTCGAGCGAACGTTCGACGACTTCGTCCAGGGCCCGGTGGTTGCGGGTCCCGTTCAGCTTCAGACCCGCGGCCACGTTGTCGTAAATGGACATGGTGGGAAACGGATTCGGCTTTTGAAACACCATTCCCACGCGCCGCCGCACATCGACGGGCGGGATCCGGTAGATGTCCATTCCGCCGATGCGCACGCTGCCTTCGGCTCTCGCCTCGGGGTTGGTTTCATGCATGCGGTTCAGGCAGCGGATGAAGGTCGATTTTCCGCAGCCGGACGGGCCGATGATGGCGGTCGCGTGTTTGGCCTCGACCGACATGTCGATGCCGTGCAGCGCCTCGGTCTTGCCAAACCAGGCTTTTAAGTTCCGCACCTCTACCGCGATTGCCATTAGCGGGCCTCCCCCAACATGCGACGCAACAGCACGAAGCGCACCAAGGTCGACGTGCCGACGATCAAGATCACCAGCACCAGGGCGCCCGCCCACGCCTGGCTGTGCCACTCGTCATAGGCCGAAGTGGCGTAGGTAAAGATCTGCAGCGGCAGGGCCGCAATCGGCTGGCCCGGGCTGAGGCTCCAGAATGGGTTGCCAAACGCGGTAAACAGCAGGGGGGCGGTCTCGCCCGCCACACGGGCAAAGGCGAGCATGACTCCGGTGATGATTCCCGATTGCGCCGTCGGCAGGGTGATGGACAACGTCGTTCTCCACTGCGGGATCCCCAGCCCGAACGCGGCTTCGCGGACCGCCTGCGGTATGAGCAGCATCATCTCTTCGGTCGAGCGCGCAACCGTCGGCACCATCATGATGGCGAGCGCCACGCCGCCGGCGAAGGCCGAGAAATGGTGCTGCCGGACCACCACCAGGCCGTAGGCGACCAGGCCGATCACGATCGAGGGCACGCCGTTGAGGACGTCGGCGGTGAAGCGGACGAGCTGGCCGAACTGGTTCCGTCCGTATTCGGCAAGATAGACTCCCGCCCCGATCCCCACGGGCACGCCGAGCAGGCTGGCGATCCCCAGAACGATGACCGAGCCCACGAACGCGTGCGCCATTCCGCCGCCGGCTTCGCCGATGGGTTTTTGCACCTGGGTGAGGAAATTCCAGTTGAGCGACCCTGCGCCTTTGAGGATCAGGTAGGCAAAAATGGCTACCAGCGTGCTTACCACCAGCACCGACAAGCCGGCCGAGAGCCCGATGAAAAAGTAGTTGGTGATCTGGCGGCGAAGGCTCACTGTGCTAGGAAGGGTGTTACTCGCCGTGTTGTGAACGATGTTGTTAGTCATGCGCCCTCACCGGATTGCCGCGAGTCACCGTCCACACCAGCAGGCCGGCCAGTATGTTCACCACGATGGTCACGATAAAAAGGGCCAGCCCGACTTCCATCAGCGCGCTGCGGTGCAGATCGTCCTGGGCTTCGGCAAACTCGTTGGCAATCACGCTGGCCATGGTGTAGCCGGGAGCGAGCAGCGACTTGTCGACATGCGGATTGTTGCCGATCACCATGGTGACCGCCATGGTCTCACCGAGCGCCCGTCCCAAGCCGAGGATGATGGCCCCGACAATTCCCGCACGCGCGTTCCGCAAGACCGCCATGCGGACCATCTCCCATCGCGTGGCCCCGAGGGCCAGAGCGGCCTCGCGCTGGGGCTGCGGCACCACGCTCAGCACCTCGCGGCTGATGGAGGAGATGATGGGGGTGATCATGATCGCCAGAACGACGCCGGCGGCGAACATGGAGAATCCGTAATCGGGGCCGGCGAACAGTCCCGTCCAGCCCAGATATTTTGTCAGCACCGGGTTGATGTAGTTCCGCAGCAGGGGCACGAGAACAAAAATGGCCCACAGCCCGTAGATCACGCTGGGAATCGCGGCCAGCAGTTCCGTCGCATAGGCAATCGGCTTGCGCAGGGGTTTTGGGCTGATCTCGGTCACAAAAACCGCGATCGCGATGGCGAGCGGGACCGCTACGACCAGCGCCACCAGCGACGACACGACGGTGCCGAAGATAAACGGGATGGCGCCGAACGAGCCGGAAACCGGATCCCAGGCGCTGCCGAAAAAGAAGTGCATGCCCAACTTTCGCCAGGCCAGAGTGGATTGGCGCATCAACTCGGCTACGATCAGGCCGACGATTCCGAGGATGACCAGCGCCGCCACGGTCACGACGCCCTTGAAACCGGAATCCAGGTCGAGGAAGGATTTTTTCCAGGCGGGCCCCTCTTCCGCCGGGTTTACGAAGGACGTTTTCGAGGATTCTCGGGGCGCCATGTCTTCTTGTACGGACCCGCCCGATCTCTGTCTGGCCTGCGCCCTGTCTGGGTGTTCACCAAGTGCTCCCATCTCTCGCTCTCCCGGGTTGAGAGATTCAGCTCTGGAAATCCAGAGCTCACTTACTCTTTGACGTCTTACTCTTGCACTCTTTGACTCATGGGTTAGAAATATCCACCACGCTACAGCTGACGATGGATGAACGGGTGCTGGCGGGCGGTCTCAAGCCCGCCAGGCGGCCTCTACTCTCTATCTACCGAATCTCTTTGACCATGGCGACTACTTTTTGCTTGACCTCATCGGGCAGGGGAGCATAGTTCAACTGCGTGACCATGCCCTGTCCGCTTTCAAGCATCCAGGTCAGGAAATCAACCATGGCTTTCTGTTTGGTCGAGTCTTTCCACTGCTTTGGAATCAGCAGATAGGTGAAGCTCGAAATGGGGTAGGCGTCCTTGCCCGGGGCATTGGTGATCGAGGCGCGAAGGTCATTGGGCGCCATTTTTGCCGATGCCGCCGCGGCGGTGGTCGATTCCAGACTGGCTTTGACAAAGTTGCCGGCCGCGTTCTGCACCGACCCGAACGGGATCTTGTTCTGTAAGGCGTAGATCAGCTCCACGTAGCCGATGGCGCCGTCGGTCTGACGGATGTAGCTGGCCACGCCGTCATTGCCCTTGCCCCCCAGTCCGACGGGCCAGCTGACGGAGGTGTTGCTGCCCACGCGCGACTTCCAGTCCGGGCTGACCTTCGAAAGAAAATCGGTCCAAACGAAGGTCGTGCCGCTGCCATCGGAGCGGTGAATCACGACAATCGACTTGTCGGGAAAGCTTACGCCGGGATTGGCGGCGGCAATGGCCTTATCATTCCAGTTGGTGATCTGGCCCAGGTAAATGCCGGCCAGGATCTGAGGAGTGAATTTCAACTCGCCGGTCACGCCGTGAATATTGTAAGCAGGAACCACAGATCCGAGCACGGTGGGAAGTTGAAAGAACGGCGTCGGGATCTCCTTCGCCTTGGCGTCGTCGAGCGGCATGTCGCTGGCGCCGAAGTCGACGGTGCCGGCTTTCAATTGCTGGATGCCGCCGCCCGAGCCGATCGACTGGTAATTGATCTGGACATCGGAACGCTGGTTGTGGAACTCGCTAAACCACTTTGAGTAGATTGGATAGGGAAACGTAGCGCCCGCACCGTTGATCTTGGTTTGCGCCAACGACGGGAGCGCCAGGGCAAGCAGCGCGAATAAAGTAAACCATCTTCTCAAGGTATGTCTCTCCCTTCTCTCTCTCTCTGGCCACTATTGATTAAAAAACCGAAACAATTAAAGGACGATTAACCGCCGGTTAACACTCGGCCAAAATTCATCATTGCCAGGCTACTTGTCAGCTTCGGCCGGCAGGTGCTGGCGTTTGAGGTGTTCCAGATAGAGCTGCTCGGCCGATTTTTCGTGTAATCCGAGCAGATGGCGCACGGTCTGGCCGCTGACCAGATGGCAAACCTCTTCGGCTGCGTTCTTTACGTGGTCGGCGGCGCGCTCGACCGCCTGCGCCATGGTGATCACGTGTACGCTGTCGGGTCCGCCGAACTGGAGCTGCGGTTCCAGGTGGCGAATCACGATCAAATTGTGCAGGCGGTCCACCTGCTGATCGGCGCGCAGCACTTCGAGGGCGCGGGCGTGATTGCGTTCGGAAAACGCGGATTCCGTGTCGCCCAGCATCTTGGCCAGAACCGACAGCATGGCGCCCAGATCCCGGAGGTCCTGCATGTCGAGCCGCGCACGTACGGCATCGGCGCGGGTGGAGAAAGCGAGCAGCAGGTCGCCGACGCGTTCGAGATCGATCATGCACTTCAGACAAGCGAGCTTTTCCCGGGCCTGGTCGAGCGAACTGTGCGCCACTTCGAGCGCCACCCGGTTGTCGATTTCCCGGTCGAGTTCGTCCAGCTCGCGCTCGCTGGTGACGACCGCGTCGAGAGCGGAGCTGGCGCCGAGCACCAGATCGGCGGCGTTTTGCGCCGCCGAGATCGCGAGCGCGAATGCGCGGATCGTCAATTCGACGAGAGTTCCTTTTCCAGTCAATGCCTGATCCAAACGGGCGCCATTGGTCGACATCGGACCCCCCGGAGAAGAATACTTTCTTCCATGGTTATTGAAACTTAACCGTCTTTACAGATGTGTGAACGGAAGATAAATAATGGCATACGAACTTGTAAATAACCTGCGCCCAATCCGCAACTTGGAATTGTCGTCCGGGCATGTAAACTACTTGATTGCGCGTGCGTCATCTGAAACATCGGGTATTTTGGACATCCCCGGGCGGTCGAAGCCGGAACACCGCCTTCGCCCTGGTCCTTGCCGCCGTGGCGGCTTTCGGGCAGGGAGGAGCACCGGGTTCTGCGCCTGCCGAGGACAACGACAAAATCCTTCATTTTCTCAACTCGGCGATTTCCTGGCACCGCCAGCCCGCCCTCGAGCAAAAACTAGCGACCGAGCCGGCCGATCTCACCTACCTTGAGGAGAACCAGCGCCTGGCCGATCAAACCATCGTCGAGGCCTTCAACTATGCGCGCAGCGTCGCCGACCTCGAAGCCCGCGAGCACGCAGGGAACCAGGCCGCTCAGGCCCAGGGAGGAGACGCGGGCCAGTATCAGCGCCTGACCGAGTCGGCCGAGAAGCTCGGAAAACAGATTCAGGATGCCCAGTCGGAGATCGAAGCCAACCGTCGCAAACTGGCCGGCGCCGGTCCCTCGAGACGGCGCTCGATTCAGGCGCAGATCGATGAACTCGGCAGCGAGGTGGGTCTGCTGAATGCCCGCAAGACCGCGGTCGAGACCATGGCGCAGTTTGTGGCTTCGAGCGGCAACGGAAAGCGCATCGGATTGCGGGCGCAAATCGAAGAGCTGGCCCGCTCCGTTCCCGTGGCGCTCGGCGGCAACTCCGCGAATAACCAGCAGCCATCGACGAGCGCGCCTTCGAGGCCGGGAGCCGCCACTCTGGCAGCGAGGGCCGAGCCGACCGGCATCTGGGGCCAGGCGACGGAGCTGCTTCATCTTTCGGGTAAAGTGCGCGCGATTGATGACCAGCTTTCCTCGACCGAGGACCTTCGAAAATCCGCCGCCAGCCTGCGTTCGCCGCTGGTGAACGAATTGCAATACCTGGTGCACCAGGGCGATCAGCTGTTTGCCGCGGCCGACACGAGCGATGCCCAAGCCTTGGCCCGGCAAACCCAGCAGATCGACGCCCTCACTTCGCGGTTCAAACAGGTGACCACGGCGCTGCTGCCGCTGAGCAAGGTGAACGTGCTGCTTGGAATCTACGAGAGTACGCTCGGGAACTGGCGCGAATCCGTGCGCGAGGAGCGGAGCGACCTGCTGCGGCAGTTGTTGCTCCGGCTGGGGATACTCGCGGTCCTGGTGGGGTTGGTGTTCGCGATCGGCGAGATCTGGCGGCGCGCGAGTTTCACATACGTCCGCGATACGCGGCGCCGGTATCAATTGCTGTTGCTGCGCCGGATGGCGATGTGGGCCGCGGTGGCGATCATCGTCGTGCTTACCTTCGCCAGTCAACTGGGATCGGCGGTCACCTTCGCGGGGTTGATCACTGCGGGGATTGCGGTGGCGCTGCAGAATGTGATCACGTCGATCGTGGGCTATTTTTTCCTGATCGGCAAGTACGGGTTGCGAGTGGGCGATCGCGTTCAGATCGCGGGCGTGAGCGGCGAAGTGGTGGACATCGGCCTGGTTCGAATGCACCTGATGGAACTCGGCGGGCCGGCCGATCCGCAGCCGAGCGGCCGGATTGTGGCCATTTCCAATTCGGTCGTGTTCCAGGCCGGGCCGGGAATATTCAAGCAGATTCCGGGGACGAATTTCATCTGGCACGAACTGAAGCTGGGGCTGGCGTCGGAAACCGACTACCATCAGGCAAGGCAACGGATCACCGAAGCCATCGAGCGAGGGCTCGGGAACTATCGCGACATCATTGCTGCGCAGAGCCGCTTGATGGAACGGAATCTCACGACGGTTACCGCCGGCGAGTTGCGGCCCAAAGTGCGGCTGCACTATACGGCGTCGGGCGTGGAGGCCGTGGTTCGCTATCCCGTCGAGATGGGGCAGGCCGCGGAAATGGATGATCACATCATGCGCGAATTGATCTCCGCGCTCGACCGCGAACCGAGGATGAAGCTCATCAGCGCAGAACTCGCCGCCGCCAAAGCCGGAGACTGATTCGCCCCCGCGTTCTGGCGCTTCGCAGTTGGCAATCGCCCGTTCCGGGGGCCCCGCGGATTCATGGCAAAGAGCCTCGGGTCGGGTTTGTCCTCACCGGTTTCGCGACACGCCGGTCGCGGTGCGAAATCGATGACTGCGATTCCTCTCTCATTCACTGTCAGCCTGGGTTTTGTCTGCTGCAGTTTCGCTGTAGTCGTCCGTCATTCGCCCGGACAGGATTTCCCGTAACGCCCATTCGATTCGATCGACCGAAATCCGGATCTCACTCAACTGTTTCTCGTTTCCGTGAACATAGGCGGAGGCAACGATGACGTTGAGTGCATTGCGAACGTGATGATTCATTAACTCGATCATCCTCAACTTCTCGTTCATACGCCTCTGGTCGCGATTATGCGAGAGCTCGAGTACGAAAACCAGCACACCCGTAAAAATGGCCAGGAGCCATTCGTCTAACAACGTGGCTTCAGCGCGAAGTCCGTGAGCAGACATCCAAAGGCCGAGCGCATAATCGACTAAACCGACGGCTGCGCCTGCAGTTAAAGCGACCAAATAGCTACGAATGGGCGACATGGATGTGGTGGCGGCACCGTCTCATGCTTATCAAGGCCTGCAGCGCGAGATCGGCGTCCGCGATAGCCCTGAAGAGCCAAAAGGGTTGGTTCGAGGTCGGCTTAGGCATGGTTCCACCCTTAACTTCGCGAAGCCCGCAGCTTGGGCGACCACATTCACGACCATCGCCGCTCTGATTGCAATCGTCTACGTCGTAAACAATCCATTTTGAATCGGATCCTCAGTGAGACTCTCCCTGGCCGGGAAACTTGAGTGATCACGGCTACCGACAATCACGCGATCTCCGTGCCGGATGCGCACGTACACTGAATATGCAGAGCTTCTTCTCCTAGCTTTCTTGGTCCGAGCCACGTGCTGTCACTGTTCTGCGGCTGTCCAAAATGAAACCCTTCCAAGTCAGCGGGCACGACCAGGCGCCCAAAGTGGCATTCCGATCAGCGGTTCAAGTGACCGTTGAATTGCTTCCTTCATCGCGCAATATCATACGGCAGGATGATTTATACAACCAGGCGTTTTCCGTAAATTGAACTGCAGCTTCTGAAACCTTAGGGACCCGACGGAACGCGAATACCCGCCAGCGGATCACGAGCAACACCAGAAGAGCCAACCGCCTGCTGCGACCTCCCGTAAGCGCATACCGTGGAAGGTACTTCGGGCGTCCTCGGCCGTGCACTGTCGAGCTTTCTTCTATCTGGGGCATCGAACCCTGGTGAGCTTTGCGGGCGAGGGTTTTCGAACCGCCTCGAGTGGCGCGACCAGCTTTGCTTTCAGGAGGCGGATGCTCTTTGTCTCCAACCCAACGTGCCTCCGTGTCATCGGATAAGTGGAGAGAGAGCCATGCCGAAAGCACGAGGAAAAGCAAATCCGGCCTTGATGAAGCCGATGCGGCCTTCCGAGCAGCTAGCGAAAGTAGTCGGTCCCGAGCCGCTGCCCCGCAGCGAAGTAACGAAGAAAGTTTGGGCGCACATCAAGAAGCACAAACTTCAGAATCCGGAAAACAAGCGCGAAATCATAGCGGACGACAAGTTGCAGCCCATCTTCGGCAGCAAGAAGCTGGATATGTTCCAGATGACGAAGGCCATCAACCAGCACTTGAAGGACGCAGCCTGACGCGATCGCGCTGAACTCGTCAAGCGCGATCCAGTCTCCCCGCGGCCATCCGCGCGACCATTGTCCGGAATCAGAGATGCTGACCCGCCCGGGCATCGGGACAACGTGGGAGCAAGAACCGGGCGAAGGCGGCCATCGCTCCCGGGTCCGCCAGCGCCGCTGCGCGTTCGATCGCCGCCGCTCCGCAGGCACGAGCCGCAGAGGTCTTTCCCGATGACATCTCGTTCACCATCAGAGGAAGACAGCTTCCCTCGGGGGACTCGGGCCCCAGGAGGTTTACCGGTCCATCCTGCACGGGGTCTTGGAGCAACGTCAGCCGCACAAGACGATAGGTTGGCGGCAAACCGCCATGGCGCTCGCAAAGCAGCGCACGCAGAGACATTCCAAATTCCAGCACGAGAGAAACCCGTGGCCGGGCCCGGAGTTATCCGCCCTGGGAATCCATCGGACTTGACTTCGCCCTTTGAGCCAGCGCAGAGCGCGCGTGATCAGTGCAGCAGATCGACCGATCGCCCGGCATATTCGAGAACCGGGCCGGGGAGGACTCCGAGAAAGATCGTCGCCGCCAGCGTGAGGCCGAGCGCGACTCCCAATCCCGGCGTAATCGGCGCAACCGGCGCATCCTGCCTCGGTTCCCGCATGTACATGACGATGATGATCCGCAGGTAGTAGTAGGCGGCAATGGCGCTGTTGAGGACGCCGATAATGACCAGTCCGACCAGAGGATGATCGCCCTGGAGGGCAGCGCTGAAGACATAAAACTTGGCGAAAAATCCGCCGGTAATCGGGATGCCGATCAGGGACAGAAGGAAAACCGTCAGGATGGCGGCAAGGCCCGGAGAGCGGCGGCCCAGGCCGGAGTAGTCTTCGATGGTGACGTAACGCTCGCCGGCGCCCCCAAAGTGTCCGACCACGGCGAAGGCGCCGATATTCATGGCGGCGTAGGCGGCGGTGTAAAACATCGCCGCCGGGATCCCGTTTGCGGGCATGGAAGCGATCGCCACCAGCAGATATCCGGCGTGCGCGATCGAGGAGTAGGCGAGCAGGCGCTTCACGTTGTCCTGCACCAGCGCGGCGATGTTGCCGAGGGTCATCGAGAGCGCCGCGGCCGCCCAGATCAGCCAACGCTTTTCCGGAACGTGGGCTTCCACTTCAAACACGATGCGCAAGAGCACGGCAAATACCGCCGCCTTGGGGGCCGTCGACATGAATCCCACCACCGGCGAGGGCGCGCCCTCGTAAACGTCCGGCGTCCAGACATGGAAGGGGGCGGCGGCCACCTTGAATCCCAGGCCGACGAACATGAGCGCCACCCCCAGATAGGCGAGCAGGAGGCCCTCGCCGGCTCCGTGGGACTCGGCCAGGACGGCGCTGATGCGCGCAATGCTGGTCGAACCGGTGGCCCCGAACATGAGCGCCACGCCGTAGAGGAAGAACGCGGTGGCGAAGGACCCCAGAAGAAAATACTTGACCGAGGATTCCGCGCTGATGGCCGAGCGGCGGCGGAAGCCGGCAAGAATGTAGGTTGAGATGGAAGAGATTTCGAGCGCGATGAAGATCAGCACCAGCTCGACCGCCGACGACATCAGGTTCATGCCGACGGCGCCGAACAGGATCAACGCGTAATATTCGCCGGAGCGGATCTGCTGCACCTCCATGTATTCGTAGGAGCTCAGGATCACGAGAATGACGGCGGCGGCGATGATGAAGTGGAAGAAAATGCTGAAGGCGTCGACCCGGATCATCTCAAAGAAGCCGAAACCCCAGAATTGCGGCTGGGCCTGAATGAGCGTGGCTACGAGCGCGGCGAATCCGCCGGCCAGGGCGATTCCGCCGAGGGTGCGCTGGCTGCTGCGCTCGTCGACGACCGGGTCGAGGAACATGATCGCCATGCCGAAAACCGTGAGCACGATCTCCGGCAGGATGCGGATGTAGTCCTCGACATGAGGCAGAGCCAGCTGTTGGACATCTTGAAGGGCCATCATCGTCCCACCACCTTGGCGGCAAATTGCGTGAAGGGGACGAGCACGCTGTGCACCGCCGGATCGATTGCGTTCAGCCACAGCAGGGGCGCGATCCCCATCACGAGCGCCAGGGCGGCCGTCGGCCAGAGCGCGGCCTTTTCCCGAAGGTCGAGGTCCGGCAGCCAGCGGTTTTCTTCATGGGTGAGGCCGCCAAAGAAGACCCGCTGATACATCCAGAGCAGATAGCACGCGCTCCAGATCACGCCGGTTGCGCCCGCGATCCCCCACCACATCTTTGCCTGGAAAGCTCCGCTCAAGACCAGAAATTCGCCCACGAACCCGTTCAGAAGCGGCAGGCCGAGCGAGGCCAGCAGGATAAACAGGAAGAAGGTCGAGTAGGCCGGCATGGGCGTGGCCAGGCCGCCGAAGTCCGAGATCTCGTAGGTGTGCCGGCGCTCGTAAAGAATTCCCGCCAGCATGAACAGGGCGCCGGTGGAAATACCGTGGGCCAGCATCACGAACATGGCACCGTTCAGCCCCGCCTGGGTGAAGCTGAAGATTCCGAGCACCACGAAGCCCAGGTGGCTGATCGAAGAATAGGCGATCAGCTTTTTCATGTTCGGCTGCACCATGGCGACCAGGGCGCCGTAAACGATTCCGATGAGCGCGAGCACGGCGATCCACCAGGCATTCGAGCGCGATTGCTCGGGAAACAGGCCGAGGTTGAAGCGCACCAGGCCGTAGGTGCCCAACTTCAGCAGGACGCCGGCGAGCAGGACCGAGCCCGCGGTCGGGGCCTCGACGTGAGCGTCGGGCAGCCAGGTGTGAAAGGGAAACAGCGGGACTTTGACGGCGAAGGCGACAAAGAACCCGAGAAACAGCCATACGGCGGCGCCCGCCAGATTGGCCACCTGGCCATAGCGGATGGCGGACTGAATTTCCACAAAATCAAAGGTGTGCGGGCTGGTGCTGGCATAGAGCCAGAGGATCGCCGCCAGCATGAACACCGACCCGATCATGGTGTACAGGAAGAATTTCACCGCCGCGTAGACGCGCCGGCCGTGGCCGAACATGCCGATCATCAACGCCATGGGAATCAGCGTCGCTTCCCAGAAGAAATAAAACAGAAACAGGTCGAGCGACACGAAGACGCCGATCAACGACGTCTCCAGCAGGAGCAGAAGAATGAAAAACTCTTTGACCCGCTCGTGGATCGACTTCCACGAGATCAGCACGCAAAGCGGAGTGAGAAACGTGGTCAGCACGACCAGCCACAGCGAGATGCCATCGATGCCGAGGTGGTAGTGGATGTTGGGCGTGGGGATCCAGGGGACGTTCTTGTCGAATTGAAAACCCTGCAGATTGCGGTTGAAATGGGCGGGCAGGAACAGGGACAGGAAGAAAGCGAGAAGAGAAATCCCCAGCGCGAATTGGCGGATGTCGCGGTCGCGCCGCGGAAAAACAAAGAGCAGCAGGGCCCCGGCGGCGGGGATAAAGGTGACCAGGCTGAGAATATTCGTGTCGAGCCAGTTCATTGCGCGCGCAGCCCCACCCAGAGCATGTAGACGATCACCCCGGCCGCCCCCATGGCCACCCAGCCGGCATACGAGCGCACGTTGCCCGATTCCATGTGGCGCACTTCGTCGGACAACTCGCGGGCGCCCCGGGCGCTCGCGTCCAGGCCCCGGTCGATTATGCCCCGGTCGATGCCGCGCCAGAAGACGGCTCCCGAAACAGCGATCAGCGGTTTCACGAAGAGCCAGGCGTAAAGCTCGTCAATCCAGTACTTGTGCGCCAGGGCGGAGTGGAGGCCGTGCGCGGAGCCTGCAATGCGCCCCGGAAGCTCCGGACGGCGAACATAAAGCAGCCACGCCAGAAGCGCGCCGAGGACGCCTGCCCCAACCGAGATCCCGGTCAGCCACAGCTCCGTAGAGCCGCCGGCCCTCGCTTCGGCGCCGCCCTGGGTTTCCTCGGTTGGGGGAACGGCTTCGCCGGGCAGCGAATGTTCGCTTACCGATGGAGTCGAGGCGCGAAGCACCGGCGCCAGGAACTTGTCGAAGCGGTCTCCGATGCCGATCCATCCGCCGATCACCGAGAGAACCGCAAGCACGACGAGCGGCGCCAGCATGATGAGGGGCGATTCGTGAATGCCGCCGTGGCCGCCGCCGTGCGGCGCCGAGGTCCCCGCCGCGTGCCCACCGTCGCCATCGGCCGATTCTCCCGTGTCGTGCCCGTGGGAGGAGTCGGCAGCGCCCCGATATTCGCCGAAGAACGTCATGCACAGCAGGCGGAACATATAAAACGAAGTCAGAAACGCGGTCACGACGCCCACCAGCCAGTAGAGCCAGTGTCTTTCGAACGCATGCCAGAGAATTTCGTCCTTGCTGAAAAAGCCGGCAAACGGCGGGATGCCGGCGATGGCGACGGTGGCAATCGCCATGGTCGAGAAGGTCACGGGAATCCGCCTCCACAAGCCGCCCATTTTGCGCATGTCCTGCTCGCCGCCCACGGCGTGAATGACCGAGCCGGCGGCCAGGAAGAGGAGTCCTTTGAAGAAGGCATGGGTCATCAGATGGAAGATGCCGGAGGAAAACGCCGCCACGCCGCAGGCCAGGAACATGTATCCCAGCTGCGAGACCGTGGAATAAGCGAGGACCTTCTTGATGTCGGTTTGCGCCAGGCCAATGGTCGCGGCGAAAAATGCCGTCAGGGTTCCGATGACGGCCACCACCATCAACGCCGCCGGCGCGTGCTCGAAGATTACGTGCGAGCGCGCCACCATGTACACGCCCGCCGTGACCATGGTGGCGGCGTGGATCAAGGCCGAAACCGGCGTGGGGCCTTCCATGGCGTCCGGCAGCCACACGTAAAGCGGAATCTGGGCCGACTTGCCGCAGGCGCCGAGCATGAGGAGCAGGGCAATGGCGGTGAGGAAGCCGGCGCCCTGGGTCTCTGGGGCATAGGGCCCGACCGCCTTGAACACGGTCTGGAAATCCAGGCTGCCGAAGTGCTTGATGAGGAGAAACAGCGCGATCAGAAATCCGAAGTCGCCGATGCGGTTTACGATGAAGGCTTTCTTGCCCGCGGCCGCGGCCGAGTCGCGCAGAAAGAAAAACCCGATTAACAGATAGGAAGCCAGGCCAACGCCCTCCCAGCCGACGAACATGACCAGATAGTTGCTCGCGAGCACCAGCGTGAGCATGAAAAACATGAACAGGTTGAGGTAGCTGAAGAAGCGGTAGTAGCCGCCCTCTTCCCACATGTAGCCGACCGAGTACACGTGGATCAGGAAGCCGACCCCGGTCACGACCAGCAGCATCACCAGCGAAAGCTGGTCGAGGGCGAACGAATAATCCACGTGGAAGCTTCCCGAGCGCAGCCAGCTGGCCACGGTTTCGATATGGGGCAGGGCGGCGAGAGAGGAAAATTGCGCCGCGATCCAGAGCGCCATCGCAAACGCGGCCCCGGAACAGATCACGGCAATGGCCGACACCACTGGGCGCGAGAAGCGCTTGCCCAGGAGGCCGTTGATGGCGGCGCCGGCCAGAGGCAAAAGCGGAAGCAGCCAGAGATGCAGGTCGGGCGTCATAATTTCAGCAGGTTCACCTGGTCAATATTGAGGGTCTCGCGGGTGCGGAAGACGGCAATGATGATCGCCAGACCCACGCCCGCCTCCGCCGCGGCCACGACCATCACAAAAAAAACGAACACCTGCCCGCTCAGTTCGTGCCAGTGAGCGGCGAAGGCCACGAAGGAAAGATTCACGCCGTTCAGCATCAGCTCGATCGACATGAAGATGGTGATGATGTTGCGCTTGATCAGAAAGCCGGTAATGCCCGACGCAAACAGGATGCCGCTGAGCACCAGGTAATATGAGAGCGGAACCACTACTCCTCCTTCCTTGCCGCGGGCGTTCCGGGCCGGGCGGCGAGCACCACCGCACCCATAATGGCCACCAGCACCAGAATCGAGGTGACCTCGAAGGGCAGCAGGAACTGGTGGAACAGGAGCATGGCAATGTCGTGCGGGTGTCCGGGCAGCTCGCCAATCGATGCCGCCTTCACATTCGAATGCTCGACCAGGGCCCAGCAGACGATGAGGGTGCCCGCTAGGGCTCCCGGGATCCCGAGCAGGTAGGCGACGCGGCTGCCGGGGGTGCGCTCTTCGACACCGGCGTTGAGCAGCATGATCACGAAAAGGAACAGCACCATCACCGCCCCGGCGTAGACAATGACCTGGACCGCCGCCACGAACTCTGCGCCCAGCAGAAGAAATTCCGCGGCCAGCGCGCCCATCACCACCACGAGCGACAGCGCGCTGTTAATGGGGTGGCGCTGCAGGAGCAGATTGATCGCGCCCGCCACCGAGATCGCGCCGAAGACCAAAAATAGAATCAGATGAAGCATGGGAGCCCGCTGCTACGGTTTCAGCGCCACCACGAGCGCCGTAATCATCAAGTTGGCAATGGCAACCGGCAGCAAAAACTTCCAGCCGAAGGCCATCAGTTGATCGTAACGGAAGCGCGGCAGCGTGCCGCGCACCCAGATATAGACAAACAGAAAGGCGACCACCCGCAGCATGAACCAGAATACGGGCAGGATTTCGCGCAGCCACTGGGGGCCGAACAGCGGCCCGCTCCAGCCCCCCAGGAACAGGAGCGAGGCCAGACAGGCGACGGTGATCATGTTGGCGTACTCCGCCATGAAGAACATGGCGAACTTCATGGCGCTGTACTCGGTGTGATAACCGGCAACCAGCTCGGTTTCCGCTTCCGGCAGGTCAAAGGGAATGCGGTTGGTTTCCGCGTAGGCCGCGGTCAGATAAATAAAGAATGCGACCACCTGCCCCCCGCGGAAGAGAAACCAGTTGGGAATGAACCCCCAGAAGTGGCCCGACTGCGCTTGGACGATTCCCCGCAGACTGAAGGTGCCGGCGAGAATCAGCACCCCCACCAGAGAGAGGCCCAGCGCAATTTCATAGCTGACCATCTGCGCGCCGGCGCGCAGTCCGCCAAGCAGAGAGTACTTGCTGTTGGAGGACCATCCCGAGAGCGCGACCCCGTACACGCCGAGCGAAGTGATCCCCAGAACCACCAGCAGGCCGATGTTCAGATCCGTGATCTGCAGCGGTATCCGGTGGCCCGCGATGGTGACGAAGTCGCCAAACGGAATGACGGCAATCGAGCTCACCGCGCAAATGACGGCGATCATGGGCGCGGCTATGTAAAGCGGCTTGTCGACGTGCGGCGGGGTCAGGTCTTCTTTGAAGAGAAACTTGACTCCGTCGGCTGCCGGCTGCAGCAGGCCGAAGGGCCCGACCCGCGTGGGGCCCCAGCGGTTCTGCATGTGCCCGACGACCTTGCGCTCCAGCCACACGGAATAGGCCACTGCGGTCAGGAGCACGAACAAGACCAGGGCGATCTTGACGAGAGAGACGAGGATGTAGAGAGTCAGGCTCAAGGGATCGAATTGTCGCAGGGGAATCCGGCAAGCGGGCTGGCTTCAAACCCCCAGGCGATGCGGGGCGCCCCCTTTGCCGGGTCCCTTAAATGCTTTCAGTCTGCCGGAACTTCCACGGCTTCCGGGTTGATGTTTTCTATCACCGAATTCAGCGCAATCGAGTAACGGCCCAGGGTCCCTGAGCGGAACAAATTGTTTTTCGCCGCCACGATCAGCCCCGGATCCTGGCTCGAGCCCGGCCCCATGGCTTCAATCGAGGAGTGCTGGTCGTTTCCCGCCGCCAGTTCCGTGCGCGACACGTCATAGCCGGGCACCAGGCGTTGAATCTCGTCGAGCGTCGCCATGGGATCAAACGGATTCATCTTCGGCTCGAGTCCATGCGCCTCCAGCCAGACGCTGTGCTGGTCGGCCTCCCCCGACTGTGCGCCGCGCGATTGCCCCATGTCGGAGCGGACTCCGTGGCCGAAGGGAACCAGCTTGTGAACGTCGAGTCCCATGGCGTCGGCGATGCGCACGATCATTTCAAAGTCCGGTTTGGCGGTCGTCACCTCGCCGGCCTTTTTCAGGATCTGAATGTCGCCGCAGGTATTGGTGAACGTGCCCGCCTTCTCATAGGCGTTGGCCGCCGGCAGCACCACCTCGGCGAGCGCGGCGGTCTCGGTCAGGAACATGTCCTGGACCACCAGAAACGTTGTCCCCAGAGACCGGGGGTCCAACCCGAGCCGTCCGACGGGATTGGCGCCGACCACGTACAGCGCCTTGAGCCTGCCGTCGCGGGCGCCCTCGAGCATTTCCCCAAGGTTCATGCCCGGAACCGTCGGAAAGCCGCCCCATTCCCGGTGAAACGGCGTGTCCGTCGAAAGCGGGAAGTATCCGGGCAGCAGGTCGGGATACAGTCCCATGTCGGCGGCGCCCCGGGAGTTCGCGTAGTCGCCGAGCGACACCAGCTTGGCTCCGGCTATGCCCGAGCTGAAATTGGCGAGCGAGAGGACGCCCGCGCCGGTCACTTCCGATCCGAAAACCGTGACCAGACCGGCTTCGGCGCGCAGCTTTTCGCGCAACCGCCCGGCCCCCTCGAGGGATGCGAGTCCCTGTCCCTCCGCAAGAAAAGCCGCAAACTCGTTGTAGGAGCCGGGCGCAACCTGCAAAAATTCGACCGCCTGCCGGCGCAGCTTGACGGGCTCGGAGTTTACCAGGTAGAGCCGCGCCTGTTTCAAGCGCACATTGCTGCGAATCTGCCAGGCAAGGAAGGGATGTTCTTCGGTCGGATTGTTCCCGATCACCAGGATTGCCGGCGCGCTCAAAAGGTCGCGCATGCTGGCCTCGGCCCCTTGTGTTCCCTGGAGCGCGGCAGCCAGAGCCGGGAAGTCGGCCGTGCGGTGATGGTCGATGTTGTTGGTGCGGAGCGCAACCCGGGCGAATTTCTGGAGCAGATAGTTTTCTTCGTTGGTGGTGCGGGTGGAGCCGACCACGCCCATCGACTCGCCGCCTTCGCGGTCGACAATCTGCTTGAACCGCCTGCCGACGTAGGCGAAGGCCTCTTCCCAGGTGCTGGGGACCAGTCGCCCGTTTTTGCGGATCAGCGGCCGGGTCAACCGGTCTTCGTGGTTGACGAAATCGAAGGCGTAGCGCCCTTTGATGCAGAGAAAGTCGCCGTTCATTCCGCTCTTGTCGCGGTTGTCGCCGCGAACGATTTCCATGCCGGTATCGGAGCGGCGAACGCCCAGCGTGGTTTTGCAGCCGTCGGCGCAGTGGGTGCAGGTCGTGCCCACGTGCTTCATCTCCCAGGGGCGGGTCTTGTAGCGATAGGCGCCCGAAGTGAGCGCGCCGACCGGGCAGATGTCGATGCACATCCCGCATTCCTCGCACTCGAGGTGGTCGCCGCGGTTGGGAACGATGGTCGAAACCACGCCGCGGTTCTGGATGCCGAGCGCCGCGACGTCCATGCCTTCGCCGCAGACGCGCACGCAGCGATAGCACAGGATGCAGCGCGGGCGGTCGAAATACACGACCGGCGACCACTGCTGCTCGTCGCGGTGGGCCTTGAGTTCGATGAACTTCGACTCGGCGGCGCCGTAGGAGAAGGTCATGTCCTGCAGTTCGCATTCGCCGCCCGCGTCGCAGACCGGGCAGTCGAGCGGATGGTTGCCGAGCAGTAGTTCGACCATCGATTTGCGCGCCTGGCGGATTTCGTCGCTGTCGGTCGTGACCGCCATGCCTTCGGCGACCACCGTGGTGCAGGCCGTCTGCAGCTTGGGCATTTTCTCGACCCGCACTAAACACATGCGGCATGCCCCCTGGAGGGACAGGTTGGGGTAATAGCAGAACGAGGGCACTTCGATGCCTGCCGACTTGCAGGCCTCGATCAGCAGCGCGCCCGCGGGCGCGGAGACGGGCTTGCCGTCGACGGTGAGGTTTACGAGTTTTGCCGCTTCAGCCATGACAAATTCAGCAATCCGAACGTTTACCCCATGCCCGACCCCGGATGCCGGACCCCCGATGCCGGACCCAGGACACCCGTTCGATTCCCTCGTCCCAAATTCCCGACCGGGGGCGGGCGCGCTACGCAAACACCGGCAGAGTCTCGACCGCCGCGTTCATGTCAAACGGGCACGGGCGGCCTTCGAGATGGTCTTCGAATTCCTTGCGGAATTTCTTGACGATCGAAATGGTCGGCAGCGCGGCCGCGTCGCCCAGCGGGCAGAACGTGCGGCCCAGCATGTTCTCCGCCAGGTATTGAATATTATCAATGTCCCGGGCGATTCCGCCGCCGCTGTGGAACCGAGTGAGCGTTTTCTTCAGCCAGTCGGTGCCCTCGCGGCAGGGAATGCACCATCCGCAGCTCTCGTGCTGATAAAACTTCATGATGCGCAGCGCGAAATTCACCATGCAGGTGCGGTCGTCGACGATCACCACGCCGCCCGAGCCGAGCATGCTGCCGGCCTTCATCAGGGCGTCGAAGTCCATCGGCAGATCGATCTCCTCGCGAGTGAGCAGCGGACAACTCGACCCTCCGGGCACTACCGCCTTCAGCTCCCGGTCGCCTGGAATGCCGCCGCCGACCTCATAAATCATCCTCTTCAGGTTGTAGCCCATGGGCAGTTCGTAAACCCCGGGCCGGTTGACGTGGCCGCTGAGGCAGAACAGGCGGGTGCCGCCGTTTTTCGGCGTGCCCAGGTTCGCGTACCACTCGGCGCCACCGAGAATGATCGGAGGAACGCTCGCCAGCGTCTCGGCGTTGTTGATCACCGTCGGGCCCCCCCACAGGCCGACGACCGCCGGGAACGGAGGCCGGATGCGGGGAACGCCGCGCTTGCCTTCGAGCGATTCCATGAGCGCCGACTCTTCGCCCACTTCGTAGGCGCCGGCGCCGCCGTGCCAGTAGACGTCGAAGTCGCGGCCGCTCTCGAAGATGTTCTTGCCGAGGAAGCCCCTGGCGTAGGCGTCGGCAATCGCCTTCTGCATGATCTCGGAGAGGTAGCGGTATTCGCCGCGGATGTAGATGTAGCCTTTTTGGGCGCCCACGGCGAGTCCGGCGATCAGGACGCCCTCGATGACCGAATGCGGGTCATGCTCGAAAATCAGCCGGTCTTTGCAGGTGCCGGGCTCGCTTTCGTCGCCGTTGCACAGAATGTATTTGGGCTTGGCCGACTGCTTGGGCACGAACGACCACTTGAGTCCGGTGTTGAACCCCGCGCCGCCGCGGCCGCGCAGCCCCGAGTTCTTGACCTCGTTGGTGATGGCCTCCGGCTGCATTCCGAGCGCCTTCCGCACCGCCTTGTAGCCGTCGAGCTCGAGGTAGCGGTCGAGGTTGGCCGCCCCCTGGCCAAAACGCTTCGAGATGACCTTTACCTCGTCGGGATGGGAAACCAGATCTGCCATGGCGTCGTGTTTGCGGCCGGGCGATGCGGCGCTCGGGCGACCGTGCAGGCCGGCGCCGGGGACCCCCGCCTACGGAGTTTCCTTCCTCCTGTATTCGTCCAAAATCTGATCCATCTTCTGGGGCGTCAGGTTTTCGTGAAAGTCGTAGTTGACCTGCGCCGCCGGCGCCCAGCTGCAGGCGCCGATGCATTCGACGCGCTCGAAGGAGAACACGCCGTCCGCGGTGGTTTCTTTATGGCCGATGCCGAGCTTTTGCTCGCAATGCTCGATCAGCTCGTCGGCGCCGCGCAGCATACAGGAAATGTTCCGGCACACCTGAACGTTGTACCTGCCGCGCGGTTCTGTGGTCAGCATCGAGTAGTAGCTGATCACGTTGCGAACGTCGAGTTCGGTCAAATCGAGCCGCTCGGCCAGTTCGCGGATCACCTCGTCGGAGAGGTGGCCGACCTCGTCCTGCGCGAAAAGAAGCGTCGGCACGAGCACCGAGCGTTTGGTCGGATAATGGGTCAGCATCTGCTCGAACCGGCCTTCGAACTGGTCTGAAAACCTCATGCGTTTCCGTTACTTTCGGTTCCCGGCGGGCCCGGTTTTTCGCTACCGGTCAATCTCGCCGAGAACAATGTCGATGCTTCCGATTGCGGCCACCACGTCCGCGATGAGCCGGCCTTCGCACATCTTGGGCAGGCATTGCATGTTTGCCAGGCACGCCGAGCGCATGTGCACGCGATAGGGCTTCGCCGAGCCGTCGCTGACCACGTAATATCCCATCTCGCCGCGCGGGGATTCGACCGCCTGGTAGACCTCGCCTTCGGGAACCGCGAAGCCTTCGGTCACGATCTTGAAGTGGTAGATGAGGGCCTCCATCTCCGTTTTCATCTTTTCGCGGTCCGGCAGAACCACCTTGGGCGCGTTCGCCTTGACGGGTCCGGAGGGCATCCCCTCGAGCGCCTGCTGCACGATGGCGATGGACTCGCGCAGCTCGAGGACCCGGCACATGTAGCGATCGAAAACGTCGCCCTCTCTTCCGAGCGGCACCCGGAAGTGGAAATTCTCGTAGCCGCTGTAAGGCATGTCGCGGCGCAGGTCGATGTCCACCCCGCTGCCGCGCAGGGTCGGACCGCTCGCCCCGAGCGCAATCGCATCCTCGGCCGACATCCGGGCGACGCCTTTGGTGCGCATCGTCCAGATGGGATTTCGGGTGAGCAGACCTTCGTACTCGTCGACCCGCGAGGGAAAGGCGTCGGCGAACTTCTTGACCCGGCCGAAGAAGTCGAGCGGCGGTTCGAGCGCCACTCCGCCCACGCGGAAGTAGGAGGTCATCATGCGCTGGCCGCTCACGGCCTCGAACAACCGCAGAACTTCTTCGCGTTCGCGGAAGCAATAGAGGAACACTGTCATGGCGCCGATGTCCATGGCGTGGGTGCCCAGCCACACCAGGTGCGAGTTGATGCGGGTGAGCTCGTTCATCATCACCCGCAGCCACTGGGCGCGCGGCGGAATCTCGAGCCCGAGCAGCTTCTCGACGGCGAGGACGTAGCACAGATTGTTGGTCATCGGGCAGAGATAGTCGATGCGATCGGTCAGGGGCACCACCTGGTGGTAAAACTTCGCCTCGCAGGTCTTCTCGATGCCGGTGTGCAGGAAGCCGATGTCGGGCATCATGCGCACGACGTTCTCGCCGTCAATCTCCAGCAGCACCCGCAACACGCCGTGCGTAGACGGGTGCTGCGGCCCCATGTTCAGGATCATGGTCTTGTCCTGACCGGGTTCTAGCGCGGGAGTTGGGGACAAATGAGCCATCAGCTGTTTTGGAACCTTGCAGTTTGGGAATCAGGTAATGGCGGCGGGTGCCGCCGTCTCTTCGCGGCCAGCGGATCCATTACAAAAATTACCAGATTTCTCAATTCCTCCACTCTCTTATCTGTATCCCTCCACCGGATAATCTTTCCGCAGCGGGTGACCTTCCCAATTCTCTGGCATCAGCAGGCGGCGCAGATACGGGTGCCCGCTAAAACGGACCCCGAACAGGTCGAACACCTCGCGCTCGAAATAATTGGCGCTCGGCCACAACGACGTCACCGAGTCGAGCGCCGGCATATCGCCGTGGAGCTTGACCTTGAGGCGAACCCGCTCTTTGTTGGGGATGGAAAGCAGATGGTAAACCACTTCGAAGCGGGGCTCGGAAGGATACCAGTCCACGCAGGTCACGTCCGACAAAAAATTGAAGGGACAGTTGGCGTCGTCCCGCAGCACGGCGCAAGCTTCGCGAAGGGCGTCGCGGCGAAGCTGGACCGTCATCTCATTGCGGTCGAACTTGACCCCTTCGAGGGCGGCCCGGTTCCACTCGAGCAGCCGCCGCACTGCCGGATGCCCTTTGAGCTGCTCGATGTCGGTGATCGCGGGAGCGAGCCCCATCAGCCATCGCTCCTCAGCCCGGCAAGCTCCGGCTCGGGTTCGCCGAACGAGGTGGTCGGGACCTTCGAGGGCGTCGGGCGCGCGCGTCTCGCATCGGAAATCGTCAGCCCCCAGTCGAGCACGCCCTTCTTCCAGATGTACCAGAAGCCGACGAGCACGATCCCGATGTAGACAAACATCTCGGTAAGGCCGAAGATCGCTTGACCCATCGCCTTCAGGTCTTTCAGGATGATCGCCCAGGGATAGAGAAACACGGCTTCGACGTCGAACAGAATGAAAAGCATGGCGACCAGGTAAAACTTCACCGAGAAGCGTTCCCGCGCGTCGCCGATCGGCGTCATGCCGCATTCGTAGGGAGAAAGCTTGGCGCGAGTGGGCCGCCGGTAGCCGAGGATCCAGGACAGCAGCACCAGTGCGCTGGCCAGAGCGCCTGCCAGAAGGAAGTGGATCAACAGCGGAAGGTAACGGGCGAAATAGTTATCGGGCATAGGCGCGCGGAAACCACATTCGACCTGACAGTTAAATTCTAGATTAGAGTTCACCTTAACCAGTGTCAAGCGCTCGAGCCAGGGTGTGGTTAGAAGCACAGGGAAGCACGAGAAGGGAGTGGATCGGGTTCTCGACGGAACCTGCAAAGCGATTCGAGCGTGAGTGCCATTCGCCTTGAAATCAACGGGCCGCGGCGTCAATCAGAGGGAGTCCGGCGGTGTATCGAGTACACTCGAAGCGAGATGAGCCCGGCTGTTCACGCCTTACTGGAGTTTTCGAAGGTTCAAGTCGTACGCGGGACCCGGACGGTTCTTGACGACTTCAGTCTGCGCATAGAAAGCGGGGAACACGTCGCCATTCTCGGCCCGAACGGCTGCGGCAAGTCCACCCTCATCAAGACGATCATGCGCGAGTTGTATCCCGTGGCGCGGCCCGGATCGAGGGTCGCCATCCTGGGCGAACAACGGTGGAACGTATTCGAGCTGCGCTCCTTGCTCGGGATTGTCTCGAACGACCTTATGGCGTGGTTGACGACGGATGCTGCCGGCCGCGATGTTGTCCTTTCCGGGTTCTTCAGCAGCAACGACGTGTATCCGCATCATCGGGTCACCGCGGAGCAGATCGAAAAGGCGGAAGCCGCTTTGGGCGAACTCCATATCGCGCATCTCGCGGATCGGCCCGTGAGCCAAATGTCCTCGGGGGAGGCGCGGCGGGTGTTGATCGCCCGCGCCCTGGTGCACAGGCCGCAGGCGCTTTTGTTCGACGAACCCAGTAATTCGCTGGACCTGCTCGCCCATCGAGCCCTGCGGGAGACGATGGGCCAGTTGGCGCGGTCGGGAATTGGCATTGTGCTCGCGACCCATGATCTCTCCGACGTGATACCGGAAATCGAGCGCGTGGTGCTGATGTCGAACGGACGCATCGTCGCCGACGGGAGCAAAGCCGACACTCTTGAGCCCCATCGCCTCTCGCAGGCCTTCGGTCTCGCCGTCGAGGTCGCACGAAGGGACGGCTATTATTATTTTTTACCGAGGACGGCCCGGCCATGAAGCTGACCATTAACGGCGAGTCGCGGGAATTTGCTCCGCTGTCCACGGTTTCCGAGCTCCTCGCCGAGCTCGGCATGAAGCCGGACCGCGTGGCCGTCGAGCTCAACCGGGAGCTTGTTCCCCGCAATCGCTGGGCGAGCACGCAGGTTTCAGACGGCGATAAGCTCGAAATCGTCCACTTCGTGGGCGGCGGCTCGTGAGTGGAGATTGTTCCCCGCGGCGGGGCCCATGGTTCCCGCGGCCGGCGCCTCCGGTCGGGTCCGAGAGCGATCTTTGATTCCGGCGGCCGCCACGGCTTTTGTACTTCTTTAGTTACCTCCGCCTCGCATTTCGGCCGTTTTTTCTCCCCAAACGAGCTTAGAATATGCTGTAAGTCGAACGTTTGAAACATTTTCCGGCGGAAACGCATCATCATTCTCGTCGAAGGATGTCATCGGATTGACCGGCATTACCGCACGCCAGCTCAAATGGTGGGACAAGCGCGGCCTCGCAGTTCGGGCCCACAAGCTGCACTGGCGAATCTGTTCCTCGGAAGACCTGCCCGAAGTCGAGCTCATGCGCCGGGTGCGGCGGCGGCTCGAGAAGGTGTTCCGCAGGCGGTTGGCGGAAACCGTGAATGCTTCCCCGAATTATCTTCTGCTCACCGGCGGCCGTGCGCTTGATCCCGGAAACTCTGCCCGACGAGACCGTCGAAAGGAAAAATTCGCGGCAGCGAGTGTCTGCCCGATGCCTGAGCGGGAAGTCCACACTGTTCGAAGCGGAGGGAAGTCCCGGCCGCCCGTCGTGCAGAGAAAGCGGCTTCCCGGGCCAGGCGAAACTGGCTTATGCGGTGAAATTGCCCTGAGGAGGTTGTAATGGTTGCTGAGCTCGAAATCCTGAACGAATGGATCCCGGAGCAGATGCAGCCCGGCACGATTTTCGTGCTGGAAAATGCCGGCAACATCGGCGAGAAGGAAGATCCCTATTGGGCGGTTCTTTCTTGTCCCGATTGCGGAACTCTGGGCCTGATTACGCGCAAGCAGGTTGCCGGGCTGCTGGCCGTGATCTGCGGGTCGGCGCGATGCGCGGCCCAGTTCTTCCTTCGCGAGAACGAGATTGTGACCCGGAAGCCTTTTTAGAACCCCCCCGGGGACTGGCGGCTTTTCAAGCCGCAGGAATTCGCGTTGGTTCGCGCTTGCAAACGGCACGAGACGTCCGCACGAGACACAAGACCTCGCGATGGTTTTTCAACTTTCCGCCGTTTGCGAATCCCCCGGCTCGAAACTCGGGTCTTCGGCTCTTTGATCTTCGGTCTTTGGTCTTGGGGTCTTGGGCCAATTTCGGGGACCCGGGCGTCAATGTCGCAGCTTCTCGCGCCCGAGCGCCACCGGCACCTGCTCGATGATCTCAATTCCAAAGCCTTCGAGGGCAACCACTCGGCGCGGGTGGTTGGTGAGCAGGCGGATTCGTTCGAGATTCAAGTCCGACAGAATCTGCGCGCCGAGGCCGATCTCCCGCTGTTGTCGGCGCTCGCTTTCGGGCAGGGAGGGAGAGCTGCGATCGTGATGAAAGGAAACGGCGTTCTTTTCGCCGACCTTTTCGACCGAGAACCCTCTCGAGGATTGATGGAGATAGATCAGCGCGCCGCGGCCCTCCTGGGCGATGGCGCTCAGCGAGCCATCGAGCGTGTCGCGGCAGTCGCAGCCGGAAGAACCAAAGACATCGCCAATCAGGCAGTGCGAGTGCATGCGGACCAGCACCGGGCCCTCGCCGCTCGAGATATCGCCGCGCACCAGAGCCAGGTGCGAATCTCCGCCGTCGACCTCGCTCTCGTAGGCAATCACGCGAAACTGGCCGTAATGAGTATCGACGAGCGCCTCGCCCACGCGGTGCACGTAGCGCTCGTGCTGCATGCGGTAGCGAATCAGCTCGGCAACGGTGAGTATCTTGAGGCCGTGGACGTCGGAGAATTCGACCAGGTCGGGGATGCGCGCCATGGTTCCGTCCTCGCGCATGATCTCGCAGATGATTCCTGCGGGAATCAGACCGGCCAGACGCGCGAGGTCGACCGAGGCCTCGGTTTGTCCGGCGCGGACCAGCACGCCGCCTTTGCGGGCGCGAAGCGGGAAGACGTGCCCGGGGCGCGCGAGGTCCGAGGGCCGGGTTCGAGGGTCGATCGAGACCCGGATGGTTTGCGCGCGGTCGTAAGCAGAGATGCCCGTCGTCACTCCCTCGCGGGCGTCGACGGCTTCGCAAAACGCGGTCCCGTAGTTCGAGGTATTTTCGACGCTCATGGGCGCGATGCGCAGGTGCTCGAGACGCTCCTCGGTCAGGGTCAGGCAGATGAGGCCGCGGCCGTATTTCGCCATGAAATTGATGGCCTCGGGCGTGACTTTTTCCGCCGCCAGCATGAGGTCGCCTTCGTTTTCGCGGTCTTCGTCGTCGACGATGACGATCATCTTGCCCGCCCGGAGTTCGTCGATCGCGGTCTGGACGTCGGTAAAAGCCGAAGAATGTGACATTCGAGAAATTGTAGCAAGGCCCATCCGGTTCGAACCTAGTACTTTCGGGCCAGCCTCTGCTCCAGGCGGGCCTTGACGCCCGGCCACTCCGTGTCGACGATGCTGAAATACACCGAGTCGCGCTGGCGGCCGTCCCAGCACACCATGTGCCTGCGGAGCGTGCCTTCCTCCTTGGCGCCCAGGCGCAAGATCGCCTGGCGGGAGCGCTCATTGAGGGCGTCGGTTTTCAGCTCCACCCGCAGACACTCCCAGCTTTCAAAGGCATGGCGCAGCATCAGATACTTGGCCTCGCTGTTGACGGCCGTGCGCTGCCAGGCGGGAGCGATCCAGGTGGACCCGATCTCGACCTTGCGGTTGCGAAAATCGATGTTCATGAAGCGCGTGGTGCCGGCGATCTGGTTCGAACCGGCGAAGGCGGCAAACGGGACCGAAAGGCCGCGCCGCTGCTCGTCGAGCACGCGGCGGTTAAATTCCTCGAAATCCTCGAGCGAGGTGAGGCGATAGGGAATCCATTGGAACATTTCCCCGAGATGGTCTTTGACGGTCTCCCAGAGCAGGAGCGCGTGCTCAGGGCGGAGCGGCTCCAGGCGTACATGACTGCCGGCAAGCGAAAATGGCGTCGTAACCGAACTGGTTCCCACCGTATAAACCCCCGCGCGCGCGCTTCGTCTAAAGGATTGTGACTTCTGGTCACTCTATCTTTGCATCCGGCGGAAGCTTTCGTCATCTGAAGCTCTTAGTTCGTGCCTGCGGGGCCTCGCCTGGCGGTCTGAGGGCGGAGGAACCGGCGGCCGGCGAAAACCAGACGTCAGGAACTTCCGGTATTCGGGACAGGCTGAAAAGCCCGGAGCAAAGGCCGCTTTGATGAAATCCCACTGTTATCCATTCCGCGAGATTCCGCACTCTACCCAGCTCTTCCTCGACTACCTCGACTTCTCCGGTCCGGTCGAACCGTTCTACTCCCGTTCGCCGCGATTTCTCGAGTGGGCCGAGGACGAGGTTTCCCGCATTCGGTATCCCTTCGAACGCCGGCGGGAGCTTGCCGCCATTATCGAACGCCAGAACCTGGGCTGGGGCGCCGGCGCGAAGACCCTCGAAAACATCGCGCGGTTCCGCGCCGGAGCTTCGGCCATCGTCACCGGCCAGCAGGTGGGCCTGTTCGGGGGTCCTGCGTTTTCGATTTACAAAGCGCTGACGGCAGTCAAGCTGGCCGCAGAGGCCTGCGCTCTGGGGGTCGAGTGCGTTCCGGTTTTCTGGTTGGCGGCCGAGGACCACGATCTTGCAGAGGTCAATCAGGTCGAGATCCCGGCGGCGGACCTCAGACTCGAAGCCCTGACGAGCCAGGTCGAGAGCCGGAAGGATGCGCCGGTCGGAACGCAGTCGTTCGGGCCGGAGATTGCGGCTGCGGTCGGGCACCTGCAGGAACTGCTCGGGGAATCGGAGTGGCCCGCACACGTCGCGGAGTGCTACCGGCCGGGTGAGAATTTCGGCTCCGCATTCGCCAAGCTGTATTCGAGATTGTTTGCCGAGTATGGGGTGATTCTGCTCGACGGATCGGACCCGGAGCTCGATCGCATCGCAGGCCCGCTCTACTTGACGGCCGTCGAGGAGTCGGGAGAAATTACCCGCTTGCTCCTCGGCCGCAACCGGGAGCTCGAAGCCGCCGGCTATCACCAGCAGGCACGCGTAACCGAGTCTTCCACGCTTTTGTTCGTGGTGCGAGACGGGGCGCGGGTACCCGTCCAGGCGGCAGACGCGGGCGAGTTTCTCATCGGGGAAGAGAAGCTTTCCCGTCGGGAGCTGGCCGAACTGGCCTCTTGCTCTCCCGAGTCGCTCAGTCCCAACGTGCTGCTGCGTCCGGTGGTCGAGGACTATCTTCTGCCCACGCTCGCCTACGTTGGCGGGGCGGCGGAAATCGCCTATTTTGCGCAGGCAGGCGTCGTCCAGGGAAAGCTGCTGGGCCGGACTACTCCGGTTGTGCCCCGCCTGTCGGCCACCATCGTCGAGCCCAAGACTCAGGCGTTGCTCGAAAAGAACCGCGTGGCCGCGACCGATGTTTTTCAGCCGCCCGAGGCCCTGCGCGAACTGATCGGAGTCCGCCGGTTGCCCCCGGATCTTGAGGCCTCCTTCGATCGGGCCGCCGCGGCGGTCGAGCGTTCGATGCAGGCGGTATCCGGGAGCCTGGCCGAGCTCGACAAGACCCTGTTCGAGTCCGCCGAGAACGCCAAATCGAAGATGCTATATCAGATCACCAACCTGCGGGCGCGCGCTTCTCGCGCCGAGCTGCGCCAGAGCGAGGTCATCGGGCGGCAGGCCGATGCGCTCAGCCATTCTCTGTATCCGGAGAAGACCCTGCAGGAGCGCAAGTTCGCCGCCATCTATTTTCTTGCGAAATACGGGAGAGAGTGGATGAACGGCCTGTACGACGCCATCCACCCCGATTGTTTGAACCACCTGATCATCGAGCTGTGAGCAGGGCCTTCTCGGATCGTTTCCCGCTCGGCTCGACTTCCGCGCCGGGAGACTTCGCTTCCGGCTGCTGTTGCGTCATGCAGTGGATGGCGCCAAATCCCCAGACCAAGTCTCCGCAATAAATCCCCACCACGTCGCGTTCGGGAAAGGTGTCGGCGAGGATATCGAGCGCGATGCGGTCGTTGGGGTCGTTGAAGACCGGCACCAGCACGATGCCGTTGGCGATGTAGAAATTGGCGTAGCTGGCGGGAAGCCGGCGTCCCTCAAAATAAACCGGGGCCGGCATGGGGAGATCGATGATGGCGAGCGGCTTCGCCCGCTCGGTGGTCGAGTCGCGCAGACGGCGGATATTCTCGCGCAGCGCCTCGTAGTTCTCGCTCTTGGGATCGGCGTCGACCGAAGTTACTACCGTGTCCGGCGAAACGAAGCGGGTGATGTCGTCCACGTGGCCGTGCGTGTCGTCCCCGACAATGCCCGAGCCCAGCCAGATCACGTTGGGCGCGCCCAGGTAATCGGCGAAGATCCTTTCGTAGTCCCGCTTCTTCATCCCCGGGTTGCGCTGCTGCACGCGGCTGAGAAGGCACTCTTCGGTCGTGAGGATGCTCCCCGAGCCGTTGACGTCGATCGATCCGCCTTCGAGCACGACGCGCCGGTCTTTGAATTGCGGCTGAATTTCCTTTGCCCCTGCGGCCTTTGCCATCAGGCCCGCGATCTTCTGGTCGCGTTTCCAGTTGGGATATTTTGCCCAGGCGTTGAATCGCCAGGCGAGAGCGGCGAGCCCGGCAGGAGCTTCGGGGACGAGCTTTCCTCCATTCTCCCCGGTCTCGGCAGGCGCGGCCCGCAGGGAAGCTCGCGTCCCCGCCCGGACCCGGGCGTCCACTCCGCCCTCCCACACGAAGGCGCAGCCGGAGTCGCGGGTCCAGACACGGTCGGTCGGCCAGCGGTGAAAGCGAACGCCCGCGTTCAAGGCATGCGCGCGTTTGAGCGTCTTACGCGCGACCCGCTCGGCGGAGGAATCCTTCACGATGATCTCGACCCGCTCGCGCGAGCTCAGGTGGCGAACAATTTCCGCATAGACCCAGGGGATGGGCTCGAATTTCCCAGGCCAGTCAGGCTTGTAATGCGGCCAGGCAAGCCAGGTGGCCGCGTGCGCTTCCCACTCGGCAGGCATGCGGTATCCGGTTCGGCTGGAGTCTTCGGAAGGGGTCTTCATGAGGGGCTCGCTATGAATATAGCAAGCGAAAAGAAGTCTGCCCGGCCCGGGCCATCGCTTCCCGGGTCAAGCCCCGAGTGGTCAATGGCTTGCATGAAGCGGCTCTCCTCGCTGGCGGAAGAACGGCCTCCCAGGCTGCTTCAGAGGAGCGCAGGAACCTTTCCGGTCGCCGGGTTCAGGGACGCACCAGGCCCCTGCGAATGGCGTACCTCACCAGCCCGGCCGTCTCATGGATATTGAGTTTCTCCATGATGTGGGCGCGGTGGGTTTCGGCGGTCTTGATGCTGATGTGCAGAAGCTCCGCGCTCTCCTTGGTGGTCTTGCCCTCGGCAACCAGCTGCAGCACCTGCCGCTCGCGCGGCGTAAGGGGATCCATCCCGACGTCGCTCTTGGACTGGATGGCCTCGAACACGGCCTGCGAGATCTCCGGGCTGACATAAGTGATTCCCCGCGTCGCCTGGCGGATCGCCTGCAGGAGGTCTTCGGCCGCGTGGGTTTTGGTCACAAAGCCTTTCACCCCGAGACGCAAGCCCTCGAGCACGTATTTGCTGTCGTCATGCATGGTTAGAAGGATCGCCTTGGTGCCGGGCGTTTGGCGGAGGATTTCTCTCGCCGCGTCCAAGCCGTTGAGGACGGGCATGGTTATATCGAGCACCACCACTTCCGGCTGGAGCTTCAAGGCCAGCGAGACGGCCTCCTGGCCGTTCTTTGCCTCTGCATTCACCTTGAAGCCTTCGCGCTCGAGGAACACTTTCATGCCATCGCGGACAATCTGATGGTCGTCAGCCAGCAAGACCTGGATCGGCATTGTTATCGCTCCCACGGTATATTTACGTTCAAAACGGTTCCCCGCCCGGGCTTCGAGCGGATCTCACAGGTGCCGCCCAGAACCTGCAGCCGCTCGTGGATGCCGACGAGCCCGAGGCCCTGGCCTTTGGCGGCCGACGACGGCGGCTGGTAATCGAATCCCCTGCCGTCGTCTTCGATCGAACAGCGGACCATGTCGTCGGCGCGCCAGAGGCGGACCACGGCCGAGGTCGCCTGGGCATGCTTGGCAACATTCTTCAGGGCTTCCTGAATCACCCGGTAAAGCACGGTCTCGAGCTTGGCGGAGGGCCGCTCCCATTTCTTGGCCTCGACGGTGATCCGCAGACCGGTCCGGCGGGAAGTCGTCGAGCGCAGGATCTCGAGGGCCGCGAGCAATCCCCGGTCTTCGAGCGCCCGGGGGCGCAACTCGTGGGACAATGCGCGAAGCTGGTCCTCGATCTGATCGAGAACGCGCCGCACCCCCTGCAGCCGTTCGCGCACATCGACAGGCAGCGTGCGGGCAACGTCCTCGAGCTGAATGTGCGCAACCGCAAGCAGCTGGCCGGCATCATCGTGAAGCGCCAGGGCCAGCCGCTTGACCTCCGCCTCCAGAGTCTCGTTCAAGCGCTCGAGCGCGTGATTGGCCTCGCCATAGGCCCGGTTCGTCATTTCGTAGGGCGAGATTGCCTCCCGCAGGAATACGGCGGTCGCTTCCGACACCCGCGAACTTTCCACAACCGAACTCGATCGGAAGGCGAAGGCCACGGCGGCCCCATGATGCATTTCGATCATTTCGAGAAGCGATCGCCCTTCGCAGACCGCGCGGCGGCCGAGCTCGTAGGCGCGATGCAAACAGCTCTCATCGAGCTGCTCGAGATAGGCTTCGAGCGCCGCTACGTACATTCCTTCGAGTTCGCCGCTCGGCCGGCTAGCGTTTGTGGACATATCGCGCGACCAGTACGAGGGCATCGTCGTGTTTCGACCAATGGTTCCGGAGGATCTCGCGGGCGATCTCCTGCGGGGAGCCCGCGACATTCAGGTGGTCGGCAAATCCGCGTTGAATGCCGTCGGTGGCGAAAATCAGAGTGTCGCCGTAGCTGACGGGAACGACGGAAGCGGCGATGTCGGGCAAGGGCCGGCCCACCGTGCCCGCGCGAAGCAGCAGCGACTCCTGCCGGGGCACGGCGCAGGCCTGCCTGCGCAGCAGTACGCCGGCGACATTGCCTACGCCGAGCCAGGACATGGTCTGGTCCGAGGCGAACCAGGCCAGGCTCACAACGGCTCCCCGGGTGCCCTGAAGACGCTGCTGGCAGCGGCGAACCAGCGAAGTCAACACGGGCGTCTGGGAACAGGCGAACACCCCGGCCGCCAGTGCTGCCGAACTCGCCGCGTCGGCGCCGTGGCCGATGCCGTCGACCACCGCGAGGAGTGCGCCCTCGGGCAGGTCCTTCACCACGTAACGGTCGCCCGACTGGCTCTCGCCGGGGCGAACTTCCTCCGCCGTGCTCCAGTCGATCAGCGACATGGCAGGGTTGTCCATTTCCTGACCGTCACCACCGTTCCCTGTCCCGGTTGAGATTCAATCTCAAATTCATCCATCAAACGCCGGACGCCGGGCAGGCCCAGTCCAAGGCTTCTCGATGTGCTGTAGCCATCCTGAAGCGTCTGCCGCACGTCGGCGATTCCCGGCCCCGCATCGCGCGCGATCACCACAATCCCCTGCTTGTCGGACCTGCGGACGGGCCGGACGATGATTTCTCCCTGCTTTGCGTACATGACGATATTGCGGGCCAGTTCGGAGATGGCGGTGGCGATCAGCGTCAGGTCGGTCGAAGAAAAGCCGAGCTGCGAGGCCGCGGTGCGCCCCGTCTGCCGCGCCCGGACAATATCGAGGTCCGAGGCGATCGGGATGCGGGTTTCCGCGGCAATCGCCTTATCATTCGAGGGGTCCTCGGGACCGAGACTGGGGCCGGCGGCGATGCTCATGGGCTTCGGATTCTCGCTCTCGGCAGCTACGCTGTTTCGATACCGCTCGTCGCTAGCGAACGGCCGCTTGCTCCCGATCTTTTGGTCTGTCGGTCCAGGAATGCCAGACCCTCTTCGAGGTCGAGCGCCGTGGCCACCCCGGCCAGATTGACCCCCAGTTGCACCAAAGCAAATGCGACTTCGGGCTGGATTCCGACAATGACGGTGTCGGCCCCGCGCAGGCGGATCATTTGCGCAATGTCGCGCAGCGTGCGCGTAGCAAACGAGTCCATTACATCGAGAGCCGTCACATCGATGATCACGCCTCGCGAGCGAAGTTTGCCCACCTGCATCACAATGCCATCCCGCAACTGCACCAGGTCCGCATCGCTCAGCGCGGACTGGATGGTGGCGATGAGGTACTGGCCCTGCTTGAGAATTGGCACCTGCAAGCAGTCGCTCCTAGGACGCAGCCGCTGCCGTCGTCAACTGCACGACGCGATAGCCAAGCGCGCGTTCGGCCTCTTCGATGCCTCCCTGGAGATCGCCGACCGTGTTCATCTTGCCGAGGTCGACGCCGATGGTCACCAGCGTCTGCGCAATCTCCGGCGACAGGCCGGTGATGATCACGGTAGCGCCCAGCAGGCGCGCGGCCTCTACGGTCTGCACCAGGTGGTTGGCCACCGTTGCATCCATCACCGGCACGCCGGTGATGTCGATTACGACCACCTTGGCGCGGTTGCTCCGGATTCCGTGCAGCAGCTGCTCGGTGAGCTGGCGCGCCCGCTGCGAATCAATGACCCCGATGATGGGCAGAATCAGCAGCCGCTCGCGGACCTGGAGCACCGGGGTGGACAAGACGCGGATCGCTTCCTGCTGCACGCGAATGACGCGCTCGCGTTCCTGTACGAACCCGACGGCAACGGTGTTGGCGATGCGGTTGGCCGCCGGCTCGTAGGCATCGAGGATCCGGTTCAACAACGCGAAATCCGCCTGGTACTTGGCGAACAACGAACGCGCCAGCACGTCGCGCAGCAGCAGCACGATGCCAATGACCTCGTCGGTTTCTACGCCCCGCGGGATGATGCGCTCCGACAGGTTGCGCGAGTAGGCCTGCAGGGCCTCGAACGTGCCGCTTTCGAGCGCCTCGACGTAATTGTCATAGACAGCCGTGGCTTCGGCGAAGATCTCCTCTTTGCCCATCACGGTCAGCAATTTCGCCTCCGTGATGCGGCCGGCCCACTCCTCCCGAAGTTGCGTGCGGTTTTGGCGCAGGTGGGCCACGAGCTCGCGCAGGAGCCCGGAAATGGTGTGCGTGGTCGGGGTGTTTTCCACCCTCGCGCCGACCGTGGTCGTCATCGGTCACCTCCGGCATCGAGAAGCCTGATCGCCATTCGATTCAACTTCCTTTCATCTCATCCACTGGGCCTTGCCCGCTCGCGGGCCAAGGCTGAGGCCCCTAGATCATATAAACGTCGGAGTAGCTGTTCAAGCCCCGCCGTGTCCTAGCGGTTTTTCCGGTTTGCCGGGCGCCCTGGTCGCGCGGGTTGGCTCCCAGAACAGGTGTTCCGCGTTCCACAGCAGGTAATTTCTCATGACCGAGGGCTGGGTCCCTCCAAGCGAGGCTTTGGCGCCCACGAGAACATTGGGGCTGACCAGGCAAACGACGGGATCGTGGGCGGCGATGAGTTCCTGCACCCGGTCATACGCCTGCTTCCGCTTTCTGAAATTGAGGATTGCCGTCTGGCGCTGCATAAGGCGATCGATTTCCCCCTGCCAGGGGGGGAGGGGCCGGATTTCGCGTTGGGCCCAAAGGTGGGTCCCTCCGTTCGAAGTCCAGACGTTGATTTCGGGATTGGGACCGTCTCCGCCGACCAGCCCCAGGATGGAGGCCTCGTAGTCGAGCGAGTTGAGGACCCGCGTCATGAGCGCCTGGAACTCAAGCGATACCACCCGGACCCGCATTCCGATCTTTCCCAGGTCATCGGCGACCAGGGCCGCGATCTTGGTCCGCTGGGCGTTGCTCGGATTCACCAGAATCGAAAACTCCACCGGTTTGCCCTCGGCGTCAACCAGCGTTCCGTCGGGCTTCCGCCTGAAGCCTATCGAACGCAGCAAGGCGGAGGCTTTCTCCATCGACTGCGCGGGGTGCGGCACGGCCTGATCCACCCACGGCTTGTTTCCCGGGGTGACCTGGCCCCACAAGGGAGTGGCCCGGCCCTGATAGACGAGCCGGACGATAGCGTCGCGATCAACGGCCAGCGAGACCGCCTGCCGGAACTCGTCGCGGCGAAACCACTGCTGTTTGCGCCGGATCTCCGGGAGTTCGTTCGCGCCGAGACGGTTGAGATTAAAAAACAGGAAATCGTACTCGAAGCCGGCGCCAAGGTCCTCGAGCCGGTAGCTTCGCACACCCTGGTCGGGCAAAAGCGCCGCATAATTCTCCGCGCTGATTCTCTCGAGCACATCCAGGTCGCCGGAGGCGAAACGAATCACCTCGGCATCTTCGGTGGGAACGACGAGAAATGCGATTTCATCGAGGTAAGGCAGCCGGTTCCCGCTCGTGTCCGCCTTAAAGTAGTAGGGGTTGCGTTCGAGGACGATTCGCTCGCCGGGCGTGTACTGCTTGAGACGAAACGGGCCGAGTCCCGCAATTTCGGCGGGGGCGGTCGCCGGGCTCCAGGCCTTCGAGATCGCGCCCGCGTCATAGGCGTGTTCGAGCCGGTGGCGGGGAAGGATCGCCACGCTGTCAAACAGGCGTTCGCCGGTGGCGTAGGGCGTGGCGAGATCAAAGGCCACGCGATAAGGGCCGAGCTTTCGGACCTGAATGGGCTTTCCACCCACCAGGAGGAGGTCCCGTTGCGGGGAGTGGACTTTTTCATCCAGATAGACCTTGAAGCTGAACAGAACATCGTCGGCATCGAAGCGATGGCCGTCGGAAAATGAGAGGCCGCGGCGCAACTCGAACGTGTAGTGCCTTCCGTCGGCCGACGCCTTCCAGGATTTCGCAAGGCCGGGCTCGGTCCGCCGGGTGCGGAGATTGATGTGGACGAGATCGGAAGACAGGAGCGCGATCAGCTCTTTCGAGGGAAGATCCACGGCCGTCGCCGGGTTGAGCGTCTTTGGGTCCGCGCGCAGCGAAGCCACCACCCGTCCGCCGGGTTTGCCCTCTTCGGCCGTGACCAGGAGATCCTCGCCGGCTTTGAGCGCCTGAGCGGCCGGGGCCCCGGCCTCCAGGAAGGCGAGAGTTGCCAGCGCTGCCGCAAGCCTCGCCCGGGCCCGGAATCTCATCGCGCCTCCCCGAGCCTGGCCATCCCCGCAGGGCCGGTCCCATGGCCGGCGCGGGCGGGTTCGAAGCGCGCGAGCAGTCGATCGGCGAGCGCGTTGTAGACGAGGAAGATCAGGACGAGCGCCAGGCCGGGGAGGAACATCCACCAGTAGCTCCGCAGGACATAATACCGGGCGAGCGCGGCGAGCATGTTGCCCCAGCTGGGTATGGGCTCGCCGACTCCCAGTCCGAAAAACGAAAGCGTAACTTCAGCGAGGATCGATTGCGGAACCAGGAGGACCGCCTGGGTCACGACGACGCTTGCGGCTTCAGGCAGCACATGACAACGGAGAATATAGGCGTCCCGGGCGCCGAAGCCGCGCGCCGCGCGCACGAAATCACGCTCTCTGGCGGTGAGAACTACGCCGCGGACCAGGCGCGCGGGGCGGGCCCAGCCGGCGAGACCGACGATAGCGACGATCAGAAAGAACGTCTGCCGGGGCCCGAGGTCAAGAGGCAGGAAGGCGCGCGCCGCAAAAAGCAGGTAGATCCAGGGCAAGGCCATGAACACCTCCGTCGCCCGCATGATGGCATCGTCAAGCCAGCCGCCAAAGTATCCCGCGGCGGCGCCCGCGACAAGCCCGAGAGCGAGCGACAGGGCGGTGGCGAGCCACCCGGCAAACAGAGAAACCTGGCCTCCCACGAGGAGGCGTGACAGCTGGTCGCGTCCGTAATCGTCGGTCCCAAGCAGAAACACGGGGGCCGGTCCATCGGGGGCGACGAAATGCCAGGCCGAGGCCGGACTTGAGCGCACGAAGAACCGCCAGGGCGAGACGCGGCTGCAGTCTTCGACGTAGCGCGGCCCCTGCAGGTCGGGCGAGGCATGGATCCACGCGCAACCGTAAGGGCGAAGGTGGAAGTGTCCCCGGCGGTCGACGAAATGCACCCGCGCCGGGGGGGCGAAAGGCGCGTCGCGGTGCTGCTCCGCCGGGTCATAGGGAGCAAAAAAAGCCGCGCCTGCGACCAGGGCGTGGGCGAGAGCCAGGACGAAGACCGGGGAAGCGAGCTTCTTGTCGGTGATCACGCTGCACTCCCGCGGATGCGCGGATCCGCGATATAGAGAAGCGCATCCGCCACGATGCTTCCCGCGACGAGGAACAAGGTGGACGAAAGAACCACCGCGACGACCACCTGGGGATCGCGCTCGAGGATGGCCTCCAGCAACAACGGCCCCACTCCCGGCCAGCCCGTTACAGCCTCGACTACCAGGGACCCGCTGGCGAGCACTCCCATCGATAATCCGAAGAGAGAAACCAGGGGATTGGCCGCGGCGGGCAGGGCGTGGCGGAAAAGCAGGCGGAGGCGGGGGACCCCGTGGCCGCGCGCCGCGCGAATGAAGGGCGCGCCGAGAACCTCAAGCATCGCCGCCCGGACATGCCGCAGGAGAACGGGAAGCGTGCCAGCGACCAGGGCGAGCGCGGGCAGAAACAGGTGGAGCGCAAGGTCGCCCGCCGCTTTGGCGCCGCGCGCCTCTCGAAGCCCGAGCGCATGCATGCCGCCCGCCGGCAGCCAGCCGGTGCGGAGCGCCAGGGCCATGAGACCGAGCGCAATCAGGACCTCCGGGGTAGCCAGCAGAAACGCGCTGCCGAAGCCTGCGACCCGGTCCTCGCAGCCTCCGGCGCGAAACGCCATCCAGACTCCCAGAGGAATGGCGAGGGACCAGGCTGCCGCGAGCGCGGTCGTCGTGAGGATCAACGTGTTGGCGAGCCGCGTCTTCAGAAGAGGCCAGACCGGGCGGTTGTACGCGAAGGAGTATCCCAGCTCGCCTCTTGAAACCGACCGCAGCCATCGCGCGTAGGCGAGAGCAAGAGGCTGGTCGAGGCCGTACTCGGCGCGCAGCGCGGCCACCGTTTCCGGGGCAATCTGAGGGTTCAAGCGCATTTGCTGAAAATAGTCGCCGGGGGCGAGATCGAGGAGAATGAATGCGAGGACGGACACGCCGAGGAGAACCAGCGCGGCGCGCAGCGCCCTTCGGAGAAGGAAGCGGATCATGTTCATCCGGTCCGGACCTCCCTGAAGCCGGGTGTGCGGCCCGAAAAGCCGGCAGAGAAGCTGGACGATGGCGTCGAATTCCGGGGCCGGCCCGGCGAGCCGCGCGCGGCGATCCGCCCGTTTTCGACTGCGACGACTTCATCGGCGAGATGGGCCACCAGCCCGGAATCGTGGGAAATCAACAAGTAGGTGAGAGAAAACGCCTCCTGGAGATTCACGAGCAGGTTCGAGACCTGTGCCCGGGTGGAGAGATCGAGACCGCCTAATGCTTCGTCGAGGATGAGTACTCTCGGTTCGACCATGAGAGCGCGAGCGATCGCCAGACGGCGCCGCTGGCCTCCGCTCAGCTCCGAGGGCAGACGGCGCTCGAGGCTCGCCGGCAGGCCTACCAGCTCCATTCGCTCGAGCGCCCGGTCGCGGCGTTCTCCCTTGGTCCCGACGCCCGCAATCACCAGCGGTTCCGAGACCAGGGCCACGGAGGTGAATCTGGGATTCAGCGACCCGCCCGGTTCCTGGAAGATCAGCTGGATCTGTCTCCGGTAGGGTCCGAGCTCGCGCCGGTTGAGTTTCACGAGATTTTTGCCCCCAAACCAGATCTCTCCAGAATCCGGCGCCTCGACGCACGCAAGACAACGGGCGAGAGTTGATTTGCCGGAGCCGGACGGGCCAACGAGCGCCACCGTCGAGCCGGAGCGGATTTGAAGAGATACGTCCCGAAGCGCCTCGAGATCGCGAGTCCCTCTCGCCTCGAGCCAGCCTCCGCGCCTGTAGCGGCGCGACACGCCGACCGCCTCGAGCAGGGGCCCGGTCCTCGCAGTTTGCCCGCAAGCGTCAGAGAGCATCATGGAAGCATTCGACCCGCCGGAATTTTTCTGGTGCCGCCTCGGGCGGCTTGCGTGTCAGGCAAAGGGCCCGCGCGTCCGGGCATCGCGGTTCAAAGGCGCACCCCGGTGTCCTGTGCGCCAGGTTGGGCGGCTCACCGGGAATCACGGGCAAGAGCCCCTTGTGGTTTCCCCGCGGGAAGACAGGCAGCCGGGCGAGCAGCAGGCCCCGGGTGTAAGGGTGCAGGGGCCGTTCGAGGACCGACGGGGTGGGGCCCTCTTCAATCAGCCGGCCGGCATACATCACGAAGAGGCGGTCCGTCTCCTCGAGTTCGGAGGGGTCGTGGCTGATGACGACGATTGCCAGTTGAAGCCGGGCCTGAAGGCTCTTCAACAAAGCGCGGACCTCGCTTTGCGTTCCCGAATCAAGGGACGCGGTCGGCTCGTCGGCGATGACGAGCGCCGGCGAGCAGGCGATGGCCTGTGCGAGGACGACCCGCTGCTTTTCGCCCCCGCTCAACTGATGCGGGTAAGCTTCGTCAATGCGCTTGTCGGCCCCGAAGCCTACCTCTCGGAGGAGAGCTCGGGCCCGCTCCCGGGAACGCGCCCGGCTCGCGCCATGGGCGAGGAGCACGGCGGCGATCTGCTCGCCCACGCGAAGTACGGGGTTCAGCGCCAGCTCGGGTTCCTGATGGACCATGGAAATGCGAGCGCCCCGGACTTTCTGCATCGCACGTTCGCCGAGCGGAAGCAGATTGACCCCCTGAAACACGATGGACCCGGACGTCGCGCGCCCCTCCGGCGGAAGCAGTCCGACGACCGCGAGCCCCAGGGTTGTCTTGCCACATCCCGATTCTCCGAGCAGGCCGACGGACTCGCCGGCTCGAATGTCAAAGCTCATGTCCTCGACCGCGGCGATCGGCCCCGCGCCGCGCGAGCGATAGCAGACGGCAAGGTCCCGCACTTCGAGCAAGGGCTGCTCGAACCGGCTTGGTGTCGGACGGGTCAGCACTTCCCTGCCGCTTGACACCATGCCAATACGGCCAGATAGGCATCCAGGCGGCCATGACCGACGCGCGCGTCGCCGATGTTTACGGCATTGGACGCCGCTTGCGCCGCTGTCTGCTGATTCAGGCTGGAGCTCGCCACGCCGAGCATCACGGCCACCGTGCCGGAGGCGAACGGGGCGCTGAACGAGGTGCCCCAGCCGGAGGCATAGGTTCCGTACGGATACGGAGAAACGATGCCCTCGCCGGGCGCTCCCACCCATACCGGCGGTTCGCCGTAATTCGAGAAGGAAGAGAGCGTGTCCTGGTCCGAGGTGGAGGCGATGCCCATGACGCTCGCCAGTCCGGCCGGATAGACATCGACCTGTTTTCCGTCATTGCCCACCGAGGCAACCGAGACAACGCCCTGGCCGCTCGCGTAACTCAAGGCCTTCGCGAGCTCGGTCGAATTTGTCTTGAGGTCGAAGCTCATATTCAGGACCTTGGCGCCGTGCTGGGTGCCATAGTAGATTGCGCGCAGCACATTCGAGAGCTGAGCCTGGCCGTTCGCGCCGAAGGCCTTGAGCGGCATGATCCGGGCCGAGGGAGCGACCAGGTGGATGATCCCGGAGACCATCGTGCCGTGGCCGAAACCCGCGTATTGCGGCTGCGACAAAACCGAAGAGCCGCCCCCATTGACCACCGCCGCCGTCGATTCGTTGATCTGCGCCTCAGAGGTTGCGCCGCTGGTCACGTCGAGGCGCTGGCCGCCATTGATGTCCTGGGTTTCGTCACCCCCATTCTTGTTGCGGGTGAAGTCGTAACCCGGGAGGAGCGTGCCTCCGAACGCCGGTTGCCTGGGATCGACGCCCGTGTCGATGTCGGCCACAACTCCGGAGCCGGTGTTGAAAGAGCCCTGCGCCGTTTGCAGGCGGATGAGTGCAACCGCCGGCTGACTGGCGTAGCCCTGCCATACCGAGGTTCCGTGGTAGGGAACAAGGCTCGACTGGGAAAGAGCGCCCGGCGGCGAGAGCGGGCCGATATTCAGGTTTATAAGGCTCAGGGTCTGGTCGAGCTCGGCATCGAGGACGCCCAGGAGCCGGCCCACGGTCCCAAGTAATTCGGCCAGCAGCGTCGTCGCCGGGGTGGCGCCGACCGGCGTCACCAGGAAAGCCTGGCCGAGTGTGCCGTCCATGCCTTCGACGATGCTGCAGGGGAGAACAACGCATACGCCCTGAAGCACGACCCGGTTGTTGACGCGTACGATGATGCCGTTTGGCTGCGCCGCCGCTCGAGCCGGAGCGCCTAAACCGGGGAAGACCACGACACCCAAAAGGAATAAAAAGGCCATTCGGCGTTTCATTTGTCCCCTCCATCTCCTTCCATGTTGTTCTGTCTACTAAGCCGGCTGGGCGCGCAACGGGCTATGGATTGACGGGCTATGGATGAATGATGGTTTCAGGTCGCCGTAGTCCAACGCGATTGCTGGTCTCTTGAATCCATCCTTCCGAGAGGGACCAGGATCCAGGCCCGCTCGCCCAATCGGATTTCAAGACTCAGGTCCTCGGGAAACTCGCACTCGATGTGGAACTCGCCGAATTCGTTGGTCGTCGTGCGGGCAAGCGTTCCGCTGCCGTTGACCAGAACCACGGCAAGGTTGCCCAGGTTGCCCTTGTTCCCATGAGCCAGCACTTGCCCGGTCAGGCGCACCTGGCCGGATCCGTGCCCGAACTCAACCGAAAGGTCGATGACGGTCCTATCGTGTTGATAGGCCAGCTGCCGGGTCCCCGAGGACGAGGAGCGCACGCCTGCGGGGGCGCCCTGCCGGAGGCTGTCAAAGACCAGACGCGCTACCAGCATGGCCCGCGGGGCCCGCTCGCGTACGCGTGGAAAAAGCACGCGCTCCTCTAACGACGCCCACAAATGCGGGAGCAGGCGTTCGCGTGAAAGCTGGATGAGGTCGTGGCGCTCGATGAGTTCGAGGATCGGCCCGTCAACACCCTGGCTGTTGAGCGCGAAGATGCGGCCCACTAAACTTGGGCGGACGAGTTCGATTTCGCGGATGGCCTTTTCCGCCTCGGCCTCCGAGCGGCCGAGGTCAATCACTACGGCATCGAAGGCCTTCCGCTGCAAACTGGCGGACATCTCCTCTTGGCTGCGGACTACGGTACACGTGCAACCCATGGTGAGCAGAAAAGTGGATATCAGACCCTGCACGGACGGGTCCGCCCCCACGAGCAGGATGTTTCTTCGCTGGGCCGAGGAAGCCTCGGGTTTCTTCACTTGTATGATCACGTTGCGCTGACCCTTTGCTGAATTTTTCCGCGTTTGATCAAGGCGTGCCCTTAGGACCTGCAGACACCTTCGACGAAATCAGAGTTGCCGTAAATGGGGTGAACGACGGTTTTTTCAATCCGGAAAAACCTGTATGCGCCAGGGCCGGGTCGGGAAGAGGGCAATTCAACCCACGAGGATAAAAGGCGCCCAGTAGTAGGGGTGGGGGTTCGCTTCCCGCAGTTCGCGCATGGCCTCGGCCAGCGCCCGTGCGGGGTCGGCGCGATCGAACAATCGCGTGTAGAAGGATTTCATGAAGCAGGCGGTCGTCGTGTCGTGCACATCCCATAAGGTCAGCAACAGACTTTGCGCACCGCCCAAAAGCAGCCCCCTCACCAGACCCAGCAGTTCGTCCCCCGCGGCAATCACGTTCAGGCCGGTCGAACAACCGCTCAACGTGACGAGCTTTGCGGGCAGCTTCAACCGGTAGAGGTCGTACAGGGTCAGGAAGCCGTCACCCAGGCGGATCCCGGAGAACATGGGATTGTCCTGGCGGAAGAACCCGTGTGTGGCAATGTGAATCAGCCGGCTCCTGGGGCCGTGTTCCTTCAAGACACGCTCGCTCGCCTCCTGGCCGACAAACACCTTCGGCTCGGGAACAATCGCGGCTACGGCCTGTAGCTCCTCATGAATCGACGGGGCCCGGCTGTCGGGCACCCCGAGGATCAAAGAGCCGCCGGTGTCCTCCCCCGGCTTGTGCCGATGCTGCACGTAGATGCTGGCGCTCGGCGCGTAAGAAACCATGAAGCTGTCAATCAAATGCCGTTCTCCGTCAAACAGTGCGTGGAACGGCACATAGTGAAGCAGCTCGTGGGGCACCACGATGAGGCGCGACCCTTCGAGCTTCGCCCGCACCGGTGCGACCAGCTCCGCGTACAGCTCATGCAGGTGGGAGCGCGTCGCCTGGAGAAGCGGGCCCTCGAACTCGTCGAAATACCTGCGCCCGAGCTTGAATTTGGAGAACTGAAACTGCAGCATGCGCAGGATGGGGGCGATGCGGGAAGCCAGGGCGACGGTCAGGATCTCCACCCCTCGCCCGGTCACGATGGCCGCCAGAATGCGGTCGTCGACGCGAAAATATTCCACCAGCGTCGTCTGGGGCCCCAGGGCCTGGCGGACCGAGTCGAGAGGGACCGGCGCGGCCGATTCAACTCCGGCGGCCCGGGCCTCGGCCGGAGAGAGCTCGCGCAGAACGCGAACCAGTTCGTGCTCGCGCTGCTTGGCCGCTTCCCGCAGAGCGAGCAATCGTTCATCGGATGCGGCCACCGGAGCGAGTTGCTCGATTTCGATGCGGTGATAGTACCAATTCAGCTGTTCGCGGAGATCGCGCAGTCTCGAGCTCACCGGGTTCTCCTCGGCCTGCGCGGCGGCTGTCGGGTTCATTCGCTGGACGATCGAGTCGAGAAGACTGCGGGACTTGGCCTGTTCCATGTAGCTCCAGGCTTCGGCCTGTGCGTCCTCGTCCGTGCCCGATGCCAGGCGCAGATTGACCAGCTTCTCGTAGACCTCCAGCCGGTTCTTGACAAAGGAAATCTTCAGCTCCTCCCCGTGGATCTCGCCCCGAAGGGATTCAAGCAGCTCTTTCGAAGTCCGGTAGTGGCGCTCGGCTTCCTCGAACCGACCGGACGCCTCCTCGACCTGTCCCATCGCCAGGTGCGCTTGAAAGGCCAGAATGGGCATCTCCCTCCCGCTGAAGCTTTCAAGAACCGCCTGGCACTCCCGGCGCGCCGCATCGATGTCTCCCGTCTTGAGAGACAGGCGGGCGAGCAGCAAACGGCACAGGGTCGCGCGGCCCGGCAGGGGTGAGCTCGAGAAGAACCGGAGCGCCGCCAGGCAATATTGACGGCTCTCGGAAAGCCCCCCTTCGTTGAAGTAGACAATGGCCCGGTAAAGGTCGATCAAAGACGGCCACACGCGGTTTTTCTCTTTGACGAAGAGCTCTCGCGCCTGACAGAAGAGCTCGAGGGCGCGGGGTCCTTCGCCCTGCTGGCTTAAAGCGATGGCAGAATTGCATAGGGCCTTGGCGCTCTCGTACCCCATGCCGAGTTGCTGGAAGCTCGAAAACGCCTGCTCTGCCAGCTCCGCCGCGTCCTGATTGCTGTTGAGCTCCAGATAAATCTCGGAGAGGTCCAGCTGGCAAAGAGCTGAATGATAGGCATCCCCGGCCTCTTGTGCGGTGAGGTGGGCGGCGCGCAGCTCCTCGATCGCCACTCCATAGGCCCCGCGCAGGTAATGAAGGTACGCGGTATTGTACTTGGCCTGGACCATCAGCACCGGCATCTTCCACTCGCTGCAGCACTTGAAAACCTGCCGGTACGTGCTCTCCGCCTTTTCGTATTCATTCAACATGATCTGGCACACGGCCACGTTTTGCAGGGCTACTGCGATTCCTTCCTTGTCCTTGTCCGGCCGCAGCTCGGAGCAGGCGTGTTCATAGACGTCGAGGGCCTCGCGGAGCCGGCCTTGGCGCTGGAAGATGTTCCCGACATTGATGTCGAGGCGCGCCAGGCGGATGGCGTCCCCGGCGGAGGAAAAGATTTTTCGGGCCTGATGCGCGGCCTCGTGGGCGCGATCGTACTCGCCGAGCAGAATCAGCGGCTGGATGGAGGCGCTCAGCGTGCGTCCGGCCTCGATCTGGTTTCCCACCTCCTCGAAGAGCCGGATCGCCTGGCCGTGAAAGTCCGATGCTTGTTTGCTCTGGCCGACGAACCACAAGGCGTTGGCCTTGGCCCGCAGTGCGTAGGCTTTCGATGGCTTGTCGCCCAGCCGGCCGGCCATCATCATGGCGGCGTCGGCGACCCTGCCGGCTTTTTTGAGATCGACGCGCACGAGCGCGCTGACGGCCTGGTCCAACCGGGCCACGAATGGCGCTGTCAGTAGACCCGGGCGGCGCGCGAAAAACCGGTTGCGAGCGGAATCGTCCCGCAGTCGAGCCAGTCGATCGAGGACCCTTTCATCCATGAAGTCTTCGGGGGGCATGCGGGCCCGGCTTTTTCCTTCGGGCGTGAAGAGAAGTGGCCGGTTCAGTTTAAACCAGCGTCGGATCGTTTCAACAGCCTGGAGGGCCTAGGGAAAACCCGGGGCCGGGAAACAAGCCGCTAGTGCTTCGGCAACCGTGACTCGACGGCGGCGAGAGGGGGAAACTTCGCGTGGGGCTCCATCTGGTACCAATAGGCGACCGAGTAAAAGTCGTCTCCGCGGTCGTTGGCGTGGCCGTGTTCGATGGTTGCGCGCAGAGACTTGGTGAAGGGAATCGGGGCGTCAAGATGAAAGCGGTAGACCGACCATTTCGAATCCTTCTTCTCCGCACCGACCACCGGAGCGCCAAATAATCCGTAGGAAAACGACTTCCCGCCGAAGTCCCATGCGCCAAGAAAGTAATCCTCGGTTCCGGTTCCGTTGATCGAGGGAAGCGTTTCGCCGTCGACAAAGAACATGTCGTCGCCCTCTCCCCACCATCCGTCGGCATTTTGCGCGACCGACATGGTCACGCCGACAAAGTGCCCGCGCCCGGTCGTCTCCATCCACACGTAATTGCCGCTTCCATCCAGGTTGGTCTTTCGTCCCGCAACGGCCTGGTTCGGAACGGCCTGACGGTATTGCGCGTGGAAATAAGCGGTCTCGCCCGGCAATGGCGACCGAAGCGCCCGCCAGTCGATGTTCCAATAGAGGGCCTCGATCGGTTGCCGGCCCTCGTTGGTGACGGTGATCCGGGCATGCTTGCGAAACGGCATGGGGAAGAACGAGTTCAGCGCTTTATCCGCTCCGATGGCGAGCGGAATGGATTGATAGAGAAAATACTCGCCGTTGCCCAGCCCGAAGAAGTCGCCGATCGGAGCTTCAACGCTCGGAGTGCTTTCCCCGTCCCAGTACATGCGCAGAACGATTCGCTTGAGGTGGTAGGTTTCCTTGTCCGCGATGGTGAACCAGACGTGAGAAATCTCGCCCGGCCCGTTTTCGTCGAGCACCGTGATGGTGTCGCCGGCCCCGACCACCCGGAAGTCGGCGTTGCCTCCGGTGCGGTCATAGCTCGAGGACCGTTTCAAAACATACTCCGCCAGGTTCGGGAGATGGGACAGTCCGGAAAAGTCGGCCGGCGCCGATGTTTGCCCGCCCATGGTGTTGGCCATCGACAAGCCGATCGCGACTAGAAGGAGAGCGTCTGGCAGCCTGCGCATTTCGAAAGACCTCCGCGCGAAACCCGGCATGATAGCAGAAGTTTGGTTCCGGGGGGAGGGCCGGGGTGTCAGGTCTGTCAGGTTCGCCTGTCAGGTTCGCCTTGCCGCCATAACTTTCTTGCGATAACTTGCATCGTACCCTGTGAGCATCACCCGGACGGAGGTTCCATGCGCCTTCTGCTTACGTTTCTGCTCGTTTCCTCACTGGCGTCTGCCCAGCAAGGCCGCGAGGCCGGCTTGTCCCCCCAACCGTCCCAGGGGGAGCACGCCGACGCCAATGCCAATCAGATAACCATTCCCGCGGGCACCAGGATTCCCGTCGCGCTTAAAAACACGATCTCAACCAAGGCGAACCATGAGGGCGACCCGATCTACGCGCAGTGCACGTTTCCGGTGGTGATCAATGAGAAAATCGTCGTTCCCGAAGGCACCTATATGCAGGGCAAAATCAGCTCCATCAAGCCCGCCGGCCGCATCAAAGGCCGGGCCGAGGTGCTGGTCCACTTCACTACGTTGATCTATCCCAACGGGTACACGGTCCTTTTGCCGGGATCGATTGAGAATGCGCCTTCGGTCGAAAACGGCAAGGTCAAGGACAAAGAGGGCACAATCCAGGGCGATAGCAACAAAGGAAAGACGGCGGCCACCATCGCCGCTCCGGCTGCCAATGGCGCTCTCATCGGGGCTGTAGCCCGCGGCGGGGAAGGGGCCCTTATCGGGGCCGGTATTGGCGGAGCTGTGGGTACGGCGATTGCCGCGCTCAGCCACGGCAACGAAGTGAAGATGGGACCGGGAACAACGCTTGAAGTGGTGTTGCAGCGCGGGGTGCCGGTCGATGGCTCGCGCATCACTTCCCGCCGCCGCTATTCGCCGGATTAGCCCGGACTCGAATGTCGACCGGCCGTGATTCCCGAAATCCTGCGGGCCTCCAATCTTCGATCCTTCCGTCCCGGCCTGGATGTTTTAGCGAGCCGGCAGGAACTGGCCGGCGCCAGGAAACACATAACGATAGAGCTGACAGGCCCTTCTGCGGTTCAAGGAGCAGAACGCAGAAGAAACTCGCGAATTTTCGGGAAATGTAAAATGAACCCTGCTTGGTCCTGATCATCATGGGCGTTGTCGGGGTGGGGAAGACCACAGTGGGCCGCCTGCTGGCTGAAAAGCTGGGCTGGCCATTCGCCGATGGCGACGATTTCCATCCCCCGGCGAACATCGAGAAAATCAGCCGCGGCATTCCGCTGGACGACGAAGACCGCCTTCCCTGGCTGGCGCGGTTGCAGAATGCCATTGTCGAGTGGAACGCCCAAAACCGGAATGCGGTCCTTGCCTGTTCCGCCCTGAAGCGCAAATATCGCGACCGGTTGCGGGCCGATGGCGTGCGCTTTGTTTATCTCGAAGGCGCGCCCGAACTCGTCCGCGAGCGGCTCCATGCGCGTCACGGACATTTTGCCACCGACGCGATTCTGGCCAGCCAATTTCAAGATCTGGAAGTGCCCGAAGACGCGATGGCGGTCGGGGTCGACAAGACTCCCGAAGCCATCGCCCGGGAAATTCTCCGCAGACTCGAAGGGCCGGGTTTCAGGTATGCTGATCGGACACTCCCATGACGGCCACGCCCGCACTTGAAGTCGAGTCCGCGACCTTGCGCAAGCTTTTCTGGCGCCTGCTTCCGTTTCTCTTTCTGCTGTATATCGTTGCCTACCTGGACCGCATCAACGTGAGTTTTGCCGCGCTCGAAATGCGCCACGAACTCGGTTTGAGCGATCTCGCCTACGGGCGCGGCGCGGGGATGTTCTTTGCCGGGTACTTCTTCTTTCAGCTCCCGAGCAACCTGATTCTGGATCGGGTCGGCGTGCGCCGCTGGATTTCGGCGCTCATGGTGATCTGGGGCCTGGTTTCGTGCTCCATGATTTTTGTCCGCGGCCCGCTGAGTTTTTACGCCTTGCGCTTCCTGCTGGGCGCTGCCGAAGCCGGCTTTTTCCCCGGGATCATTCTCTACCTGAAACGCTGGTTTCCGCCGCACGCGCGGGGGCGCGCCGTGGCCTGGTTCATGACCGCCAATCCGCTCGCCGGAGTCATCGGCAGCCCGGTTTCGGGCGCCCTGCTCAGCCTGCACGGCTGGGCCCTCCACGGCTGGCAGTGGTTGTTCATCATGGAAGCCCTGCCCGCCATGGCGTTTGGCATCGCGGTGTACTGGGTATTGCCGGAAGATCCGGCGAGCGCGGCCTGGCTGTCGGAAGGAGAGAAAAAGTATCTTTCCGCCGCGCTCGACCAGGAACGCTCGGGCAATCGCGCCATCAGCAAGGGGGATCTGGCGCGGGCGGTTTTCAACCCGCGGGTCCTGGTGCTGGCGCTCGTTTATTTTGGCTTGCCCGCCTCGATGTACGGCGTGACGCTTTGGCTCCCCATTGCCATCCACAGTTTGTCCGAGCTCAGCTATTTCGCCACCGGCGTGGTTTCAGCCCTTCCTTTCATCGCCACCGCGATCGCCATGGTCCTGGTGGGCACGCACTCGGACCGCGTGAAAGAACGCCGCTGGCACATCGCCATCCCGGCGTTTGTGGGAGCGCTCGCCCTGGCTCTCGCCGCCCACAGCCATGGCGTCTGGGTGGTGGTTGCGGGAATGGCCATCGGAATGATATGCGCCGAATCCATGACCGGGCCGTTCTGGGCAATGGCCACCGCGCAGGTCGAGGCCAATGCCGCCGCCTCGATCGCCGTCGTGAACTCGATTGGCAACCTCGGCGGCTATTTCGGGCCTTTCATGATTGGACTGCTGCGTTCGGCGAGCGGCGCCTTCCCCGGCCTGCTGCCGATCGGCATTGTGCTCGCGGCCTCCGGCGGGCTGAGCCTGATCGCCACCTCGGTGCCGGAGAAACCGTTCCGGTGAGCCCGGAGCCCCCGGGTTAGAGAGAGGATCCTGCGAAAGTATTTCGCTCCTTCGTTTTGATCCTTTACAATAAAGGACTTTCAAGAATTAAAAGCCGCGAGCTTCTGGCTCTCGGAGGGTCGGCAGGCCGTAGGAGAGCAGGCCGCGACCGCCGGAACCTTAAAGCGGCTGATTAAGCGTCCTTCGGGATCCAATCGTTTGCCTCAATCGTTGCCTCAACCAGAGTCCAATTCTCGCGGCCCCTACGTGTACTGGCGGGTCGAAGGCAGTCTGCTCGAGCTGACCACCGTCCGCCCGATCGCCTTTTTCACCTGGAACGCGCAGACTTTTGCCGAACGATGGGTCCGGCGGGGCGTGGTCCTCGTGATGGCCGCGCTTCGGCCGCTGCTCTATGTCCTCCATCGCCGTTTGGCCACGCGTGTGGTGTATTCCATCCTGCGGGGAATCAGCCGGGACCGCCTGGATCTGCTGGGCGACGAGTATTTTCACTACACACTGAGGCCCCGGCTGAAGGCCGAGGGCGTGGCCCGGTTGAAACAGCTTGTCGACTCGGGCGCCCAGGTGGTTCTCGTCAGCCAGAGCCTCGAAAATGTCATGCGTCCTCTCGCGCAACACCTGGGCGTGAAGTGGATCCTTTCGAACCGGCTGGATTTTCGAGATGGAATTTCGACCGGTAAACTGCTCGATCCCGTCGTGCGCCCGCGCGGCATCTTTGCCCGCATCTCGTCCTCGGGGCCGGACGGTGTGCGGAGCCGGGAACGGCTGCATCGGGATCTCGGAACCCACCCGGACGTGCTTGAACGAGCCGTCATTCCCGCCGAGCGGATCGTTCCCCAGACCAGCCGTCCCCTCATCCGGTTCGACACTCCGCGTCAGGCGCCCCGGCTATCGGTGCGCGAGGCGTTTCGCGGGAAACACATTCTCGTCACCGGTGTGACCGGCTTCATTGGAAAAGTCTGGCTGGCCAACACCCTGATGAATGCGCCGGACTTGGGCTGTCTTTACCTGCTGATCCGCCGGCAGAAATCCAGCTCCGCCCGCGTGCGGTTTGAGAAACTCGTCGAGGAATCCCCCGTCTTCGACCCCCTTTACGAGCGTTACGGCGCGCGGCTCGCCGAATTTCTGAAGGAACGCGTGCAGGTGGTCGAGGGAGACGTGTCCCAGCCGCATCTCGGACTCGATCCGGAAACCTCGAACTGGCTGCGCGGCAAACTCGATCTCGTCATCAACAGTTCCGGCCTGACCGACTTCAATCCTGACCTGCGCGACGCCCTGCGGGCCAACGTCGACGCGGCCGTGAACGTCGTCAAGTTCGTTCGCCAGTCCCACCACGCCGGCCTGGTCCACCTTTCGACCTGCTATGCCGCGGGAACCTGCGACGGACGCGTGCGGGAAGAGGCCAGGCCCGACTACACGCCCTTCCGCGTCCCGGACTTCGACGCCGAAATGGAGTGGAGAGCTCTCCACCGCCGCATTGTGGAAATCGAGGCCAGGGCCGAAGCGCCGCCGGTCACCGCCGAGCTGCGCTCGCAGGCGCTCTTGAGAGAGCACGCCGCCAAAGACCTGGGCGGCGCATCGCTCGAAAACCAGATCCGTAAGAACCGCGTGCGCTGGCTGCGCATCCAGCTGACCGAAGCGGGAAAACAGCGCGCCAAGGAGCTGGGCTGGCCGAACACCTACACCTTTACCAAGAGTCTGGCCGAATCGCTCGTGTTGAAGTTCGGCGCGGGACTTCCCATTGCGATCGTGCGGCCGGCCATTGTCGAGAGCTCGATTCGCCAGCCGTTCTGCGGATGGAACGAGGGCATCAACACTTCGGCTTCCTTGTCGTACCTGCTGGGGACGTTCTTCCGGCAACTGCCGAGCAATGAGCGCAAGCGGCTGGACATCATTCCCGTGGACGCGGTGGCGCGCGGCATGACGCTCGTAGCCGCTGCGGTCTGCGAGCGTCGGCATGACCCGGTCTATCAACTGGCCACCTCGGTCACCAATCCCTGCGACATGCGCCGGTCGATCGAACTCACCTCGCTGGCCCACCGCAAGCACTATCGGGCTCTCGAGAGCATGGAATACCGGCTGCGGCTTCAGTTCGACGCCATTCCGGTTTCGAAAGAGCGCTACAACCGGATGTCGGCGCCGGCGCAGCGCGCCCTCATCAAGTCCATTCAGCGGATTGCCGCGTCGCTCGCGTTCTCCAGGGCGCCCGTGCTTGCCAAGGCCGACCGCAACCTCGAAAAAGTCGAACGGCTCATCGAGCTCTTCGAGCCGTTTATTCTTTTGAACGAGCACGATTTCGTGGCGGAAAATGTGGAGAAGCTGTCCCGCGCCCTGGTGCGGGAGGAACACACGGCCTTTACCTACGATACCGCTTCGATCGACTGGTGGGACTACTGGATCAACATCCACATCCCTGCCCTGCGGAAGTGGACGTATCCCCTGATTGAAGGGCGGCCGCTTGAGTCGCGTCCGGCGCGCAATCTGCTGGCGGCAAGCGGCAATGGGGACGAAACCATGCGGACGGGGGCCAACGCGTGGCGATATTCTTGACCGGATCGACCGGCTACATCGGCGCGCACGTCGCCGCCAACTTGCTGCGCCAGACCGAGGCTTCGCTGAATCTGCTGGTGCGCGCCCGCGACGCCCGCGAGGCCGAAGACCGTCTTTGGCGTTCGCTGCAGCTGCACCTCGACTTCAATCGCTTCTACGAATATCTGCAGACTCGAATCCGGGTCTTTCGCGGGGACCTTACGGAGGGGAAATTCGGGCTGGGCCGCGACGACTACGACCGTCTGGTGCACACGACGGGTTCGGTGATTCACTGTGCGGCATCGCTGAACCGGAAATCGGAAAAGAGCTGCCTGAATGTCAACCTGCGCGGGACGCTCGCGGTGATCCAGCTGGCCCTGCAGGTGGACCACTATCACGGCCTCTCCCGCTTCAGCCATGTAAGCACGGTCGCGGTCGCCGGCAAGCGGCAGGACGAGATGGTGTATGAGGACGAGGCGGTCGATTGGAACCGCCCGGACTACGATCCCTACGCGCGCACCAAGAAGTTTTGCGAGCACATGATCCGCGAGCTTCTGCCGGAAGTTCCCAAGACGATTTTTCGGCCCAGCATCGTTTTGGGCGACAGCCGCCGGGCCGAAACCACGCAATTCGATATGGTGCGGGCCTTCGTTTTCCTCGCCGGGCTGGCGGCGCTCCCGCTCAGGCCGCGCGACCATATCGATATCGTGAATGTGGACTTTGTCGCCGACGCCGTGGCCACCCTGCACATGAAAGCCGAGACCGACTACGACACCTATCATCTTTCCTCCGGGCGCGACTCCGAGACCTTCCGCCAGATCACCTCGTCGCTCGCCCGCGCCCAGCAGACGCGGGCCCCGATTTATCTGCCCTTTGCCGGCGGGCCTTTCACCGCATCGGTGAATTTTCTTTCCCGGCGCAAAAACGCGGTGGGGCGCATCGCCTCGCTGATGCAGGTTTTTATGCCCTATCTCACTTTCAACACGGTTTTCGACAACACCCGTGTGACCTCGGAGCTGGGGCGCAAGCCGGTGCCGTTTTCCGAATACAGTTACCCGCTTCTGAAATTCAGCCGCGAGGCCAACTTCACGTATCCCTATCAGGGCTGGCCGGCGGCGGTGAGAGGGTCGGCCATATGATGGACTACATTCTCGAAGCCTGGGTGAGCTCGAACATCGAGCGCGCCAAGGCGGGCTATATTCTCGGCCGCGGCGAGCGCTGGCAGCCGGGCAAGAAGCTCCGGCTGCTGTTTGCCGGATATAACGGGACCCGCAACACCGGTTCCGACGTCCGCCCGCAGGAGACTCTGCGTCAGCTGCGGCACATCCTCGGCCCGGAAAAGGTCGAGTTCAGCGTCATGAGCCAGAACTTTCAGCTCACCAACGGCTACTTCCAGGGCGCGCAGCAGGTCCACCTGCCGGATGTGTTTCCGCCATTTCTCGCGCGGGAGGTTCCCAAGCATCACGGCGTGGTGGTGGTCGAAGGCTCGGCGTTCAAGAGCAAATTCGCCAATGCGCTCGCCGCCATGATCATCGGGTCCCTGGGGACGGCGACGGCCGGGAACAAACTCGCTGTCGGCTACGGTTCCGAAGCCGGACACATGGAGCCGGCGATAGCCAAGATGTGCGCCCGCTATTGCCGGGATTCGCTGATCATCACCCGCAACGAAGAGTCGCGCACGATTCTGCGCCGCATGGGCGTTCCGACCGAACTCGGCACCGACACCGCCTGGACATTCGAGCCGCTCGCGCCGAGCTACGGCCGCAAGGTCGTGGCCGAGGCCGGCTGGGACGGCCGCACGCCGGTCTTAATGGTGTGTCCCATCAACCCTTTCTGGTGGCCGGTGAAGCCCTCGCTCGCAAAGTATGCGGCCTGCACCCTGACGGGCGCCCACCGGGAGAGCCACTATCGCACCCTGTACTTCCACAAGGAGGGAGCGGAGGTGGAGGCCGCCTTCGAGCGCTACCTCACCGCCATTTCCCGGGCCCTCGATCGGTTCCGGCAAACTCACCGGGTGTTTATTGCGCTTGCGGCTACCGAACAGCTGGATGTTCGCGCCTGCCGCCGCGTGGCCCAGGCGCTCGGCGGCGCCCCCGTCTTCAGCTCGGAGAATTACGACATGTTTCAGATGGTGAGCATTCTGCGCACGGCGAACCTGATGGCGTCGTCGCGGTTTCACGGCATTGTGACCTCGATGCCCGCCCTGGTTCCTTCGGCGGGAATCACAATGGACGAACGCATTCGAAACCTGATGCAGGAGCGCGGCCATGAAGATCTGCTGATGAACGTGGATGATTCCGATCTCGAGGACAAGCTCGTCTCCGCGCTCGAAAGACTGGCGAAAGACGGCGAGGAAATCGCCGACGGCATTGGCCGCACGGTGGTGAAGAACCTGAAAACCATGGCCCAGATGGGGGTGTACTTTGAAGAGGAAGTCGCGCGCCGCTATCCGGACTTTCCCATCCGCAAGGGCCAGTGGAGCTGGGAAGACTATTTGCCGCCGATCGATGCGGGCCTGCGGCGGTTAATCGAACTATACGGCGACCGCGTAAAGCTGCCGGTCTGACGCCGCGATCTGGGATGCTATTTCTCGAGCAGATTTTTTCGCAGCTGAACCGGAGCGCCGGCGAGACTCTACTCACCGAGCTCGGCGGGCCGGATCCAGCCGGCTCGACCGGCGCCCGGCTCCTTGCGCGCATCGGTCAGGCGCGCCGCTTCCTCCGCGGTCGCGGCCTCAACCGGGGCGATCGCTGCGTGCTCGTCTCCGCCAACGGAATTGACTGGATCGCTCTCGATCTTGCCATCATCGCCGAAGGCCTGATCGCGGTCCCTCTCTACTGCCGGCAGGCGCCTTGCGAACTTGTCGCCATGATGAAGGACTGTTCGCCGTCGCTCATCTGCTGCGGAGACCGCGCGCTGCGCGACCGCCTGTTCGAGAGCTGGCCGGGATCTTCTCCCGCAGTTTTGTTCGAGGAAATATTTTCTCCGGAAACCGATGCCCGGCTGGACGAGCTGCCGGCGCCGGCCAGCCTGGCCGCTTCCGACTTGGTTTCGATCCTCTACACCTCCGGGACTTCGGGCGAAGCCAAGGGCGCGATGATCACCGCAGGAAATGTCACCCACATCTTAGAATGCACCTCGCGCCAGCTCGACGTTCTGATGAACCACCGTCCCGGCCGGGACCGGGTTTATCAGTGGGCGCCCTTGAACTTCGCCGCCGCCTGGATTACGACGCTGACCAGCCTGTTGCGCGGGAGTTCCGTCTTTCTGAACACCGACTTGACCAAGCTCGCAACCGAGCTGCGCGCGGTCGCCCCGGATTATTTCGTCAACGTTCCGGCGCTGCTCGAAAGAGTCCGCCGCGCGGTGGACGAGCAGCTTTGGAAAACCGGCGGCATCGTGCGCGCGATCTATACCCGGGCCAAGGCAGCGTACATGAAGAAGTACGAAGCCAAAATCGGCCTGGCCGACTCCCTCTGGCTGGCGGCCGCCCGGGCGGGAGTATTTCCCACCATCCGGAAAAAGATGATCGGCTCGAACCTCAAGGCCCTGATCTCGGGTTCGGCCCCGCTCGGCGTCGAGACCCAGCTTTTCTTCATGATGCTGGGCATTCCGGTGCTCGAGGTGTACGGGCTGACCGAGACCACCGCCATCTGCACCATGGATGACCCCCGCCGGGTCGAACCGGGCCGGGTGGGTCCGGCGATCGAGGGCGTCGAAATGAAACTGGGTGAAAACGGAGAGATCCTGGTCCGCGGGCCCAATGTTTTCGCCGGGTATTGGAGGCGGCCGGAAGAGAGCGCCAGAGTCCTTGCCGGGGGCTGGTTTCACACCGGCGATCAAGGGGAGGTGAACGAGCGGGGAAACTGGAAGATCGTGGGCCGAATCAAGAACCTGATCATTTTGAACTCCGGCCACAATATTGCGCCCGAGCCGATCGAAGACGAGATCCTTTCCCGCCTGCCGAATGCCCAGCATGTCGTTGTGGTCGGCAATGGACGCAGTTACCTTTCCGCGCTTGCCACCGGCGAAGCGAAGGCCCACGAGATCGAAGCGGCGCTCGACGCGGTCAACCCGGGCCTGCCGCACTACAAGCAGGTGCGCGCCTTCCGCCGGGTCTCCGAGCCCTTCACCGTCGAAAACGGCCTGCTGACTGCGAACGGCAAACTCAAGCGGGACTTGATTGCCGAACGCTGCGCCATGGAAATTGAGGAGATGTACGCCAAGGCGCACGGGCCCCGCCCGAGTTAACTCAACTAGACCAGGGAAGCGCGAAAACAGGGAAGCGCGAAAAGAAGACGCGAAAATTCGATCGCTCCGGGCTTCGAGCAATCTATTCGCGATAGGATGAGATCCCGGCCGCTCGGAGCCGCCCGGCTTCCTGGAAATCTTACAGAATCAGCCAGAAAGCCCACGGCTTTTTAAGACGTGGAATGAATGGCTTCTAGCGGGTCTACGGGGCCGGCCATATTCCAAGGCCTAGGCGACGACGCGCAGGGCGCCGGCGAGAACGTCAAGGCTTTCGCATTCGAGCGTGAACACCTCGCCGTCGACCATCACGTCCACGGCTTCTCCGAGATGAAAGTCGACGCGGCGCACCTTGTGCACTTCCGCCTGCCGGTGCTCTATGTGCTTGCCGTTGTACAGTCCCGGCAGATTGCGAATCAACCCCACGCGGCCGATCGGCCCCCAGCGCACATATTCGATCAATCCGTCATCGGTCGAGGCCTGGGGAGCGATCATCATGGTTCCGCCGGTAAATTTGCTGTTGTTGAAGGTAAGGAACAAACACGGGCGCCGGTCCATTTTGTCTTCGCCATCGACGGCGACGGGAAAGCTCCGGCGGCGGAACCGGGCCAGACATATGAAAATCGAGGCCTGGTAGCCCAGCTCTCCCCAGGCCGGGAAGCGGCGCAGTCGCAGCGCCGCCACGTCGGCGGTGAATCCCATGCTGAGCAGGTTGATGTAGTAGAGCGCGCCCTGCTTGTGCCCGAGGCGCAGCACATCGCAGACGCGCGAGCGTCTCCGAACGAGCGACTCGATCGCATATTCCACGCCCTTATCGCTGAAATCGCGGAGAAAGGAGTTTCCGGTGCCCAGCGGAAGAAAGCCGAGGGTCGGCGGTTCAGGCCCGGCAAGCGGAAACAGTCCGTTCACAATCTCGAACGAGGTTCCGTCGCCGCCGGCGGAGATGAACTTCCGGTAGCCCTCGCTCCAGGCCTGGCGCGCGATGTCCGAGGCGTGGCCGCGGGCCGCGGTCTCGCGAACTTCGACTTCGAGGCCCGCGCTGCGCAGACGGCCGAGCGCCGCGGGCAGCAGCTGGCGCAATTTTCCGCCGGCAGCGGCCGGGTTCACAATCGCCAGATATGAGTCCGCTCGGGTCAAAGTTCCTGGATGGCTGAGCGCTCGAGTGAACTCCGGATCTCATGCGCCAGCGGGCTGCGTTTGATCTTCAAGGACGCGGTGCGGGGAAAGTCATGCTCCCAAAGCACCCAGCCGGAAACGCGCTTGAAGTCCGGCAAGGCCCGGTTGCGTGAGGCGATCTCCTCCTTGAGTCGATCGGTGAATTTGTCGCCTGGTTCGAGGTGCAGCGCCAGCACCAGTTTCTCCCCGGCGAGCTGCTGTGCCGGCCAGATATAGTTGGCGGCAAATACGCAATACTCTTTGACCGCCAGACCCTCGAACGCCGACTCGATGTCTTCGGGATAGATATTCTTGCCGCCCTCGGTGACGATCATGTTCTTCTTGCGCCCGACCAGCCGCAGGTGGCCGGAGTCATCGAGACTCCCCAGATCGCCGGTCAGCAGCCAGCCATCCACGATGGTTTCGGCGGTGAGTTCGGCATCGTCGAGATAATGCGACATGATGCTCCGGCTGCGCGCGGCAACTTCGCCGACGCAGGAGGAATCGGGATTGAGAATCCGCAGCTGGACGCCCGGCAGCGGCCTGCCCACGGTGTCCGCGCGAAATGGCTTCAGGTCATTGAGCGTGAGGACCGTGCACGCTTCGGTGAGCCCGTATCCGTTTGCGACCGGAACTCCCAGGCGGTAAAAGAATTCCAGCGTTGCCGGGTCCATGAAGGCCCCGCCGGTAAACATGGCGCGCAGCTCGCCGCCGAACGCCTGGTGGACCTGCGGCAGGAGTTTGCGGCTGAGCCCCAGGTTGGGGCGCTTCCGGGTCAGCGCGCCGTTGAGAGCGATCAGCCCGTTGAGGGCCATGCGCTTGAACGCCGGCAGGGCTTCAAAGTTGGCCTTCAGCCCGCGTTCGAGGTTCTTGACGACCATGGGGACCAGGCTGACATAGGTGATCCGGTAGCGAACAAAGGCGTCGCGCACGAACTCGGGACGGAGCGTGCGCAGATGCACCACGCAGGCGCCGCAGAGGAAGGGGCCGATGAAGCCGACCATGAAATCGATGGCGTGATTGGTGGGAAGGATGCTCAGATAGCGCACGCCCGGCCAGAAGGGAAACCAAGCGGTGAGGGACTTGCACTGCTCGAGATAGTTGTCGTGGGTGAGCACGCATCCCTTCGGCCTGCCGCCGGTGCCCGAGGAGTACACGATCGAGGCCGGGTCCTCCCGCTTGCGGAGAACGGGCAGGGGATCGCCCTGGCTCCGGAACTCTTCCCAGCGATACCCTCCGCGCAGTTCGGCGTTCGGCTGGGCCTCGGTAACCAGAACCAGGCTGAGATTGTGGTCTCTGAAGCCGGGCTCCTCGGTGATGGCCCGCCACAGGTGGTGCTCGATGAAGAGGAATTTTGCCTGGGAATGTGCGAGCAGTTCGAGGTGCTCGCGCGGGGGAAGCTTGTAATCCAAGGGCACCAGCACGCCGCCGATCTCAAGGACTGCATACGCCGATACCAGCCACTTCGACTGGTTGGTCATGATGATCGAGGCGCGGTCCCCGCCCTCAAATCCCGCGTCTTGCAGGGCGCGCGCCAGGGGCGTGGCCGAGCGTTTGAAATCGGAATAGGTGAGCCGGGTGCGTTCCCGGTCCCGGTCGGCTTCGATCAGGCAGGTTTCGCTTCCCCAGCGATCGCAGGCGGCATGGAGCGCCGCGCCGAGAGACGAATACTGGTCGAGATCAGGCATGAATGCTAATTTTCACCGCCGGCGCCGGACGTCCCTGGTCCCGCCGCTCGATCGGCTTGCGGAAGCGCGGCTTGTCCAGGACCGCCAGGGAGGCGAGCCAGGGCGAAGGAGAACTCTCCCGACCCGGCGAAGGTCAACCCTCGATGCGCCGCGTCTGCGGCTTCGCACTCCCCCGTCCGACCTGTTTTTTCCCAACCTGTTTTGGACGGCCGCATTAAAGCCTGGACTGAATCCGCTCCGCCAAGGTTCTGAAATCCGAGACTCCCTGCATTTCGTAATCCGGCAGCTCGATCCGGAAATGCTCTTCCAGCCGGGTGAGCAGGCTGAGCGCCTGTAAGCTGTCGATGCCGAGCTTGCCGAAAAAATCGTCGTCGCCCGACAGGCTCTGGCGCGGAACCTTGAATTGCGCGGCGGCCAAAGTAAGAATTTCCTCTAAAGTCTGTTCTCGTGTCTGCATAATCCGATACCTGGCGGGAGCCCCCCGCAGAAATCCGGTCCCGTAAGCCTGCGATCAGGGAAGATACGGTTGCCGGTCCGTGCTCTCTACAAACTTCTTCAGCCCCGCTTCGACTGCCGGCCGGGTAAACAAGTCACAGAAAATCTCGATCTCCCGCCTCAGTTCATCATACGGGACCGGCTTGATGAACTTCTTCGCCGCCACGGCGGTCCGCCGATCGAATTTGCCCATCTGGGCCGCGGTCCGGCGCGCCACGCCGAGCGCCTCGCCTTCTCCCACCACCTGGCTCGCCAGCCCGGTCTCATGCGCCCGGGCCGCGTTAAAACTCCGCCCCGTAAGCAGGAGGTCGCGGACCACGGCGTTGCCCAGGTCGCGATTCAGTCGCGGGATTCCTCCGAACCCGGGGATCAGGCCAAGCCTGAGTTCGGGAAAACAGAACCGCGCGGTCTTGTCGGCGATGAGGATGTCCGAGGTCAGGGCGAGCTCGAACCCGCCCCCGAAGACCACGCCATGCACCGCGGCTATGGTGGTAAGAGGCGAGGCGTCGAGCGTGTTCATCACCTGATGCGTCCGCTCGAGGAACCGCTCGACTTCCTTGACCGCGGCCGACTTTTCCATCCCCCGGGTCCGGCCGTAGAGTTCGCGCAGGTCGGCTCCGGCCGAGAAGCCGCAGGCGAGCGGGCTGTGGAGAATGATGGCGTGCGCATTCTCCTCAAGCTCGGGCAACGCGGCTGCGAAGCGCTCGAACTCCTCAAGCGACTGGGAGCCAAATTCGTTGCACGGCTTGCGGTCGAGAACGAGCTCGATGACTCGGTCCCGTATCGTCCAGGATATCGCCTGCCCGCGAAATTCCTTCATCCGTGAAACTCACAGAATACTAGAAACCCGGCCGGCGCGCGCATGTGGCGCCAACCGTGGTCGAACCGGCCGGCCCAATCCGCGCGGGCCCGTGGACTACACTAAACGCAATGGTTTTTTCCGCCCGACGTCTCCGCCGATGGTTTGTTCTGGCCGCGTGCGTGGTCTCGCTGCTGGTGGCCGGGTTCTATTTTCACGCCCGGCGCGGGGTCGAGAATGCGTTGCGGCAGGTTCCGGAAAGGCTCAATATTCACGTTCAGCAGAGCGCCCACGGCTTCACCGTCTCCAGATCCCACCAGGGGCGCACCCTGTTCAAGCTCCAGGCGGGCAAAGCCATCCAGTTCAAGGCGGGCGGCCACGCCGAGCTGCATGATGTGATGATCACCATTTACGGGCGCGACTCCTCCCGCTTCGATCAGATTTATGGCAAGGTCTTCGACTACGATCAAGCCTCGGGCAACGTGACCGGCAAGGGGGAAGTGTCGATCGATCTGCAATCGAATCCCCAGGGCGTTTCCAGTCCCGATCAGACGCCCCCCTTGGAGCTCAAGAATCCTATCCATCTGAAGACCAGCAATCTGGTTTTCAACCAGAACACCGGCGATGCGTGGACGCCTTCGCTCGTCGAGTTCTACGTTCCCCAGGTCAAAGGCGCGGCAGTGGGCGCGAAATATGATGCCAATGCGAGCCTTCTGACGCTCGAGTCCGAAGTCCGGATGACGGTCGCGGGCAGGGCTCCGCTCGAGATTGTTGCCGAACGTGCGGTCCTGCGGAAAAACCCCCGGGAGATCGAGCTCACGCGTCCGAAGACCCACTCGGCGGAGGAAAAGGGCCGCGCCGATGAGGCCACGCTTTACCTGCGGGAAGACAACAAACTCGACCACGCGGTCGCGACCGGCAATGTGGCCATCCGCACCTCGCAATCTCAGACGGCGGCGAAACCAGAGGCAGGCGGCCAGGCGCGCGCGCCCGCCGATTCCGAGGTAACCAGCCAGAAGCTCGAAGTTGCCATGGGAGCGGGAAACCAGATCGAGACCGCGGTCTTTTCCGACGATGTCCATCTCAGAAGCGAAGGAAAGGAACCATCCCAGGCATCGGCCGGCAGGGCGGTGGTCAGCTTCGGCCCGCTGAACCGGGTGACAAGAATTCGCGGGGAAGAACAGGCGAAATGGGTGGAGCGCGCGGCGTCGTCCGGCGGGCGGAGCCAGGATGTGGAAGTGACTGCGCCCGTGATCGATCTGTTCCTCGCCGCAGGGAACCGCCCCACCCGCGCCGAGACCAGCGGCCCGCCCCTCGTCCGAATGGTCTCTTCAGGCGCCGACCGAAAGCCGGCCGGCGAGACTCGCGTCACCGCCGACCGGTTCACGGCAGGATTCGACTCGTTCGGACAACTCTCTCAGGTCCACGGCGAGGCGCATGCCCGGGTCGTGTCCACCACGCCGGCCGACGACCATGCGCCGCAACCGGACAGGGTCACGACCAGCGACTCGATCGACGCGAGTTTTCGACCGGGGACGGGCCTTGAAACTCTGGTCCAGCAGGGGCATTTCCGATACACATCCGGCCTCGAGGAAGCTTTTGCCGACCGCGCGAGATATACGCCCGCAGACCAGATTCTGGTTCTAAGCGGCGCGCCTCGCGTGATCGATTCCGGCACGGAGACCGCCGCCAACACCATTCGTCTGAACCGCGCAAGGGGCGAGGCCTTCGCCTGGGGCGACGTAAAAACCACGTACAACGATCTTAAGCCGCAGCCGAATGGCGCGCTCCTCGCTTCATCGGATCCGGTTCATGTTACGGCCGAGAGCGTGAGCACCCGCAATAGTCCTCAGGTTGCGACTTACAAAGGGCACGCACGCCTGTGGCAGGACGCAAACGTGGTCGAAGCGCCCACGATTCAGTTCCAGAAAGACCCGCGCATCCTTTTGGCCGACGCCAATTCCGAAGAGAAAGTGTCAACCGCACTTACTTCTGTCGACAAGGGTGGGAAGGTGACGCCTGCACAGGTAACATCCGATCATCTGACCTATATCGATTCCGAGCGAAAGGCGCATTACCGGGGGTCGGTATTTGCGCAAAGCGCCGGCATGAATCTCGCCGCCAATCAGATGGATGTATACCTGCTGTCCGCCGACCCGTCGCGTGCGCCCGCCCGAACGGTACGTCCACCAACTGCGACGGGCGGGGCCCGGCTCGACAAAATCATCGCCACCGGCTCGGTCGTCTTCACCCAGCCGGCGCGCCGCGCCACCGGCGACCGGCTTGTCTATACAGCAGCGGATGACAAATTCGTTCTAACCGGCGGGCCGCCTAGCATTTTTGATGCCGAACACGGCAAGATAACCGGGGATTCGTTGACTTTGTATAGGACGGATGATAGGGTCATCGTTGATGGCAACAGCAAGTCGCCTGCCGTCACCGAGACGCGAGTGGAACGCTAAATGCAGACCCTGGCCGCCGACGAGATCTGTAAATCCTATCGCGGCCGCAGAGTAGTAAACGGCGTCAGTCTGAGCGTGCAACAAGGCGAAGTGGTGGGATTGCTGGGGCCGAACGGCGCCGGCAAAACTACCAGCTTTTATATGATGGTCGGCCTGATACCGCCAGATACAGGCCGCGTCCTTGTCGACGAGAATGAGATCACGGACGTGCCCATGTACAAGCGGGCGCGGCAATTCGGGATCAGCTATCTCCCCCAGGAGGCTTCGGTATTCCGAAAGCTTACGGTTGAGGAGAACATTCTCGCCGTTCTCGAAGCCCAGCCTGTCTCCTGGCACGAGCGCCGGGAGACGATGGAGCAGCTGATCGATCAGCTTGGGTTGGAACATATCCGGCAGAACCGGGGTTATGCGCTCTCGGGTGGAGAACGGCGCAGGGTTGAAATTGCGCGGGCGCTTTCGATCAGCCCCAGATTCATCCTGCTCGACGAACCGTTTTCGGGAATCGATCCCATTGCGGTTCTGGACTTGCAGAAAATTATCAGCAACATGAAAGCTGCCGGAATCGGGGTCCTGATCACCGACCACAGCGTGCGCGAGACGCTTTCCGTGACGGATCGCGCATACATCATCAACGACGGGAAAATTTTCCGCCACGGAACGCCGGAGCAGTTAGGAAGCGATTCGGAAGTGCGAAGAGTGTATCTGGGAGAAAGCTTCTCGTTAGTTTGATTCGGCAGTTTGATTCGGCGAGTTGGATTCGCCGCGACCGAGCCAGGGTCCGCTGACATTGCAAGACGGCGCGGCCCGGGTGTTTGAAGCGCTTGGAATTTTTGAATTATGGTCCTTCTCCAGCCAAAGCTGCACCTCAAAGTCTCGCAGAGGCAGATCCTCACGCCCGGCCTGGTGCAAATGGTCAGCGTGCTGGCGCTGAATAAGCTCGAGCTGAAGGACATGATCAACGCCGAGATGGTGGAGAACCCGGTTCTCGAAGAACTGGAAGACGCCGTGCCGCTGATCGACGATGTGGGGCGGAAAGAAGAGGAGCGCGAACGGGTTTCCGCGGTTGAGCCGGCGCCCGCTCCCGCCGCCGACAAGAAAGATCCATTTGAAGAGATCGACTTCGGATCGTTTTTCAAGGACTATCTCGACCCGGGTTTCCGCAGTCCCGGCGATTTTGAGGAAATCGAGCGCCCGTCGTTTGAGAACTTCCTCTCGAAACCGAGCACATTAACCGATCACCTGATGTGGCAGCTCGGTTCGATCTCCACCCGTCCGCCGGTGCGGGAAGCCGCCGAGCTCGTCATCGGAAACCTCAACGAAGACGGCTACCTGATCGCGAGCGACGAGGAATTGCTGGGAATCGTTCCCCCCGCTTCCCCGGCGAGCGATGCGGCCAAGTCGGAATTCCTGGTCAAGGAGGCGGAAGCTCTCGGACTCGGCGCCGCTGCCGAGAACTCCCTCGAACACTCAGAAGACATGTCCGAGGCCGTTCCCCCGGGCCCCGAGACCAGGGGCGAGGAGCTTCGCGCCGAACCTAGCCTTCCCTCGGTCCTCGAGGCCCGGGTGGAGGCGCCCGGCGAGCCGGTTCCGGGCGGAGCTTCGACCAACGGCGCCAAACCCGCTGGCTCCGGCTTCAGCCGCGAAGATCTTCGCGAAGCCGTCGAAATCGTGCGCCAGCTCGATCCCCCCGGCGTGGCCTGTCGTGATCTGCGCGAGTGCCTGCTTTACCAATTGCGTTATCACCAGGCGCAACTCGCCAGTCATGCCAACGGCTCCGCCCAGATGCTCGAGGACGCGATGCGGGTGGTTGACCGGCATCTGCGCGCCTTACAGACCAAGCAGTACCGAGAAATTGCGCGCGCGATGGGCCGCACGCCGGAAGCGGTGCAGGCAGCACTCGAGTACATTCGCACCCTCGATCCGCGTCCCGGCCTCCGTTACAACAAGGTGCAGCCGCATCTGATCGAGCCGGACGTGGCGTTTGTGAAGCAGGGCGACGAGTGGCTGGTGATGATGAACGACGAGGACGTGCCCACCCTGCGCCTCAATCCGGCGTACCGGAAACTGCTCAGCCGCGAGGGCAACGACCGCGACACGCGCAACTACGTGAAAGAGCGGTTCAAGAGCGCGATCCAGCTCATCAAGAACATCGAGCAGCGCAAGCAAACCATTTTGAAAGTCTGCTATTCCATCGTGACCCGCCAGCGCGACTTCCTCGAAAAGGGCATCGACGAGCTGAAGCCGATGATGATCAAAGAGGTCGCAGAAGAGATCGGCGTGCATCCGTCGACCGTGAGCCGCGCCGTCGCGAACAAGTACGCGCACACTCCGCAGGGCGTCTTCGAGCTGCGTTATTTCTTCAGCGAGAGCGTGAACGGGCCGGAGGGAGGCAACACCTCCCTGCTCATCCTCAAACGCCGGGTCAAGAAGCTCATCGAGGACGAAGATCCATCCAAGCCGCTGACCGACGAACAGATCACCCGCATTCTGCAGTCGCAGGGCATCCAAGTGACGCGGCGCACCGTGGCCAAGTATCGCGAAGACATGAAGATTCCCAGCACGCACCAGAGAAGAGTGAAGAGATAATCGAGAAGGCCGAAAAAGCAGGTTGAACAGGGGTGCCCATCCGACCTCCGGAGCTTGTCGATGAACGTGGAATACACTGGTAGGCACTACGAAGTCACTCCCGCCAACCGCAAAGAGATCGAAGCCGGGCTCAGCAAAATCGAGAAGATTCTCCAGGGAAAGTTCGAAACCAAGGTGATTCTTGCGGTCGAGAAACACCGGCACAAGGCCGAAATCACCATCAATTCCCGCGTTGGTTCCCTCGTCGGCGCCGCCCAGGCGCACAACATGACTCTGGCGATCGGCGAGGCTCTCGAGCACCTGGAAAAACAGGCCCTTAAGAACAAGACCCGCATCATCGCCAAGAAGCGGCGCCCTCATGACGAGAAATGGGAACTCGAAGCAGCGGGCGAGCCCGGCGCGGCAGCCCGGGTTCGGTCCTCGAGCCGGTATTCCACGGTTTCCATGGTGGTGCATAAGTTTCCCGCCTTTCAGAAGCCGACCGAAGTCCATCTCGTCCGCGCGCAGGAGGCGGTTGCCATTCGGCCCATGACGCTTGAAGAGGCGATCAAGGAAGCCCATTTTCGCGATCGCGACGTTTTTGTCTTCCGCGACCCGAAAGGGAAGTTGATGATTCTTCACCGCACCCGCGACGGCAAGATGGAGCTGATCGAGGCTCCGTAGCACGCGCCGAAGCGGGTGGACTTCGCCGCCGGGCGCCAGGCATTTCGCGCCGCGCGGCCTTTTCCGGGCGGAGCCTGTTCGTCTCCGGGAGCCGGTTCGCAGCTCCCCAAACCGGGCCGGTGCGAGGTGCTAGAATTCGCGCCTAGGGAGAGCACATGATTCTCGGACGCTTGCTGATTGCAATCGGAGTGGTTGCCATGCCGCTGGTGGTTTCGGCCCAGGAGAAGCTTTCGGTCCGTTGGGAGGAGCTGACCGGCCCCGATTTTGAGAAGGCCATCGAGCAATCCCAGGGGACATGCGTGCTGCCGTTTGGAATTTTGGAGAAGCATGGCCCGCATCTGCCGCTGGGCACGGATTTGCTCGACGTCCGTCATGCCGCCCTCCACGCCGCAGAGCGCGAATACGCCGTCGTCTTCCCCGAGTACTACTTCGGGCAGATTTTCGAGGCCCGCCATCAGCCGGGAACCGTGGCTTACAGCGCGCGCCTCCAGCTCGAGTTGCTTCAGGAGACGACCGATGAGATGGCGCGCAACGGGTGTAAGAAGATTGTCATCGTGAACGGCCATGGCGGCAACGAGCACCTGCTGCCGTTTTTCGCGCAGAGCCAGCTCGAGAAGCCGCATGCTTACGTGGTCTACGTCTTTGACAGCCGAACGCCCAAAACCGGCGGTCCGGAGGTAAAAGATTCTCTCGATATGCACGCCGGAGAGAGCGAGACCTCGAAGATGATGGTTGCCCGCCCGGATCTGGTCCACCAGGACCGCGCCCAAACCGAGTCCGGCGGCGACGAGCACCGCGTGAACTTGCCCGAGGGGGTGTATACGGGCATCTGGTGGTATGCCCGCTTTCCCAACCACTACTCCGGAGATGGTTCTCTCGCCACCCGGGAACTGGGAAATTTCCAGATGGACTGGTGGATTTCCGAGGTTGCCAAGGTCATTCGCGCCGTGAAGGCTGACCAAACCAGCCTGCGGCTGCAAAACGAGTTTTTCGAGAAGGCCGAACGCCCGCTGGACACCAAGCAGTAGCCGGCCGGCGCCAAGGAGGATGCAACATGTCCGATCAGGTCCTGGCCGCCCCCGTTTCAGAGCCCGCCCTCCGGGCTGAGTCCGCCCGCCCGTCGCGGCTGCTCGCTCTCGATCTGTTCCGAGGGATCACGATTGCCGGCATGATTCTGGTCAACAATGCCGGCGACGAGCGCGCGGCCTATTGGCCCTTGCGCCACGCCCAGTGGAACGGCTGGACGCCAACCGACCTTATCTTTCCTTTTTTCCTCTTCATCGTGGGCGTGGCCATGGCGTTTTCGTTTCCCGCCCGCCTGGCTCGCGGCGTGCGCAGGCGCGAACTGCTTGGGCACGTTCTTTGGCGGGGGGCGGCGCTGTTTGCCATCGGGCTGTTTCTCAACGGGTTTCCCAATCACTATCAGCTCGATCAATGGCGGGTCTACGGCGTGCTCCAGCGCATTGCCATCTGCTACGTGCTGGTTGCGGTCCTTGAGCTAGGAACCGGCTGGCGGGCGCAGCTAGCCGTGGCTGCGGCGGCGCTTGCCGGATACTGGTTGCTGATGCGATTTGTTCCCGTGCCCGGCTTCGGGATTCCCGTCCATGATGTGCCGTTGCTCGATCCCGACCGCAACCTTGCGGCCTGGCTCGATCGAAAACTGCTGGCCGGCCACCTGTATGAAGTCACGCGCGACCCGGAGGGCGTGTTAAGCACCATCCCCGCAGTGGCGACCTGTCTGCTGGGACTCGTCACCGGGAAGTGGCTCAGAAGTCCCCGTTCGCCGGAAAGCAAGGTGCTGGGGCTGGTTTTTTCGGGACTATCGCTCGCCATCCTCGGCAAGGTGGCCGATGTCTGGTTCCCCATCAACAAAAAGCTGTGGACCAGCTCCTACGTGCTTTTCACGGCCGGGCTGGCGTTGATTTGTCTGGCAATCCTGTACTGGGTCGTCGACGTGCGCGGGCGCCGCGGCCCGTGGACCAAGCCGGTCCTGGTGTTTGGAAAAAACGCGATCGCCGCCTATGTTTTTGCCGAGGTGGTCGCGCACCTCGTCGACCGGCTCCATGTCGGACGGTTAACGGCGCAGGAGTGGATCCATGCGAAATTCTTTCGGCCGCTCGCGAGCCCGGCGAATGCTTCTTTGCTTTACGCTCTCGCCTTTGTCCTGGTTTGCTGGTGCGTGATGGCGCTGCTCTATCGCAGGAGGATTTTCTTCAAAGTCTGAGCGGGCCCCTACAACTGTCCGCCGTCCTCCAAAGACGGGGCGGAGAAATTGCCGTCTGGGCGGGGCGCGTCGAACCGGGATGCGGCAGGGATGCGGCTCGAAGGGAGAACCAGGCGGGAGCGGTGCGGCGCATATAGACCGGCCCCCGGTAGGAGAGAAGGGGGGTTAGCCAGAGACCGGGGGCCATGCTACGCCTTATGGAGTGTTACCGTGGTTGTTTTTACGATTCTGAGTAGGACGCTCCCCGGTTGCTACTGTCAAAATTGACAGAGGTGCCTGCCGTGCTGCAAGGTTCCCCGTTAGTAACCCTCACTCCTCATTTATGTGGTTTTCACCATCTTGTTAGGGTTGCCGGGAGAAACTAAAAGTGGGTAAATATGGCTATGTCTTGCCTGTTGTCGTCCTAGTGGCTCTTGTCGTCCTAGAGGAGGGTCCAGCATGGGCCGGAAACTGACGATCGTTTTCTTCGACGCGGGCGGCGGCCACCGCAGCGCGGCCGAAGCTCTCAAGAGTGTTCTCGAAAGCCAGCAACACCCGTGGGAGGTTCAGCTGCTGAATTTGCAGGATGAGTTAAACCGGCTGGATATTCTTCGCCGCACCACCGGAGTGCGCACGCAGGACGCCTACAACCTCATCCTGCGCAAAGGGTGGACGCGGCTCACGCCCCAGCTCCTCCCCGTGCTGCAGGGGGTCATTCGCCTGTACCATCGGCCCGTGGTCAAAATGCTGTGCCGATATTGGGAGAAGAATCCCGCCGGCCTGGTGCTTTCGGTGATCCCGCACTTCGATCGCGCCCTGGCCGAGAGCATTCGCAAGACCCTGCCCGCGGCGCCCTTTGTCACCCTGCTTACCGACCTGGCCGACTATCCTCCGCACTTCTGGATCGAGCGCGAATCCGAATACCTGATCTGCGGCACCAAGCGGGCGGAACAGCAGGCGCTCCAGCTGGGACACGACCGGAGTCGCGTCTTTCTCGCCTCCGGCATGGTGATGAAGCCGCGATTTTACCAGGACCGCGCCTTGAACCGCGTGCGCGAGCGGAGAAAGCTCGGCCTCGATCCGGAGCTTCCAACCGGCATCGTGCTGTTCGGCGGGCACGGCTCGATGACCATGCTCGATATCGTGAAGCGCCTGGATGAAGGCCGCAGCAAGCTGCAGCTGATCCTGGTTTGCGGGAAAAATCAGAAACTGGTGGCGGAAATCAAGGCCCTCAAGACGCGGTTCCCGGTGTTTGCCGAGGGCTTTACCCAGGAAGTCGATTACTACATGGCGCTTTCGGATTTTTTCATCGGCAAGCCCGGGCCGGGCAGCATCAGCGAGGCTCTGCAGTTCGATTTGCCGGTGATGGTGGAGTGCAACGGCCGCACGCTGCCGCAGGAGCGCTACAACGCGCAGTGGATCACGGAAAACCGGCTGGGGATCGTGTTGAACAGTTTTCGAGAAATTGCCGCCGGCGTGGAGAGGCTTCTCGAGCCTCGCGGCTTCGCCGAATTCAAGTCGAAGGCCAGCGCCTATTCAAACCGCGCCTTGTTTGAAATCCCGCGATTCCTGGATGCGATCGCGGAAGAGCACCGCTCGCAGCCTGCCGGACTTGCCGCTTCACTCGCGCCGGGAAACGCGCTCGAGGGCGCGGCCTCGGCTTCGATGATGCCCCGGGCAGAATCGAGTTCCATACAATGATTTGCGCCGACACCATCATTCTTTCCGATGTGCATCTCGGTTCGGAGGTCAGCCGTGCCTCGGCCGCGCTGCGTATGCTGAAATCGGCGTCGTTCAATCGGTTGATCCTGCTGGGAGACATGTTTGCCGATCTCAATTTCCGGCGCCTGAAGAAAGAGCACTGGCAGTTCCTCGGCTACATCCGCAAACTCTCGAATCCCAAGCGTAAAACGGAAATCGTGTGGGTCGAAGGCAACCACGACCGCGGCCTGTCGGACGTGATGTCGCACCTGGTGGGCATCCGCGTGTATCAAGAATACGCGTGGGAATACTGCGGCATCCAGCACCTCGCGATTCATGGGCACCAGTTCGACCGCTTCGTTTCCCGCAATCGGGTGATCAGCACGTTTCTTTCGAGCGTTCACCTGGCCATGCAGAAATTCGCCTTCGGCAAGCGGCGCATCGTGGGTTTCTTCGAGCGTTTCGACACCCGCTGGCTGCGGCTTTCCGCGAAAGTCGCCAGCGGCGCCATTGCCCATGGACGATTCAAGGGCGTGCAGCGCGTATTCTGCGGGCACACCCACCAGGCGCTCAGCCTCGAGCGGGAGGGCATCGCGTACTACAACACAGGGAGTTGGACGCAGGAGAGCGCAACCTACATAGCCATCGACCAGGAGGGCGTGCGGGTGTGCGAATACAGCGACCCGGACGGGGATGCGGCAGACGAAGCCAGGCAGGAAGCTGATTTCGAGGACCAGCTGACCGAACAGGATTTCTGAGGGAATCCGCCGGAGTCGAGCCTTCTCCGGCTACAACCCCGCCTCAATTCTCGACCTCGGGTCGACCAGATCCCGCAGCGCGTCTCCGATAAAATTAAACGAGAGCACGGCCAGCATCACCGCCACAGCGGGGAAAATCACCAGATGCGGCGCATCGAAGAGATGGCCGCGTCCGTCATTCAGCATGCTGCCCCAGGAAGCGGTGGGCGGAGGCACCCCCAGTCCGAGAAAACTCATGGTGGCTTCCGCCAGAATTGCGCCCGCCATGCCGATGGCGGCTTGCACGATGACCGGCTGGATGATGTTGGGCAGAATGTGCCGCGCCAGAATTCGCAGGTCGGTTGCGCCCAGCGCCCGCGCCGCCTCGACATATTCTTTTTCCCGCGCCCCGAGCACCTGCGCGCGAACCAGCCGCGCATAGCCGACCCATCCTCCGAGCGAGAGCGCCAGCACGAGGTTCAAGGTCCCCGGCCCGCGAAACGCCACAAACGCGATGGCAATCAGAATTCCGGGAAAGGAAAGGAAGGCGTTCATCAGGACGACGTTCACGAAGCGATCGATTCGGCCTCCGTAATATCCGGCAAGCGAGCCGATGACCAGCCCGATCGCGAGCGACGCCGCGACCACGGAACCGCCGACCAGCATCGAGACTCGCGCCCCGTAAATCACCCGCGAAAGGATGTCGCGGCCTAATTCATCCGATCCGAAGACTTGTCCGAGCGAAGGCGGCCGAAGGCGGGTTCGAAGATCGATCCGGTCCGGGTCCCTGGGGGCAATCCACGGCGCGAATAGGGCGGACGCGATAAAGCAGGACACCAGCACGCATCCGACCGCCGCCAGGGGGTTGCGTCGCACCAAGCGAGAGAGAGAGACTGCTTCTTCCGCCATTGCTTGACCGCCGATCCGCCAGTCTAGCAAAACCCGCCTCTTTCAACCTGCTTCGGCCTCGCGCCGAAAGGCCGCGGTCCGGTCCCGTCGGGTGTGTGCCGGGCGTCCGGGGAGTCGAGCCGGGATTGCCGGGAGCGGACCGCGCCAGATCTTCCGTTCCCTCTCAAGGCCGCCAGTTCGACCGGCGCTCGTGTCCTTGCGGCTTCGCAGCCCGAAATTAACGCCCCACCGGGCCGCTCTCAACGTAAAATATCCAGTTTTTGCCGCAACACTTTCGATCCACCGCAGGAGAAGAAATGCGAAAGCTCACGCTAGGTTTCGTCGTCGTTTGTCTGTCCACGTGTCTGTCCACGGCTTCCTTGGCGCAGGCCCCGGCGCCGTCCACCCCCGAATTAGACAAGAAGGCGGACGCGATCGTGAGCAAGATGACGCTCGAGCAGAAAATCGATCTGCTCGGCGGGATCAACGGCTTTGATGTGCGCGGCTATCCGGAGCTTGGTCTGCCGGTCCTGCATACGGCGGACGGCCCCATCGGGGTGCGCAACGATGGCCCTTCGACCGCCATGGCCGGCGGAATAGGCCTGGCCTCGACCTGGGACGCGGCGCTCGCCGAACGGGTTGGCGAGGAACTCGGCCGGGATGCGCGTTCGAAGGGCAAGCATTTTCTCCTCGGCCCCGGCGTGAACATCTACCGCTCGCCGCTGAACGGCCGGAATTTTGAATACTTCGGCGAAGACCCGTTTCTCGCTTCGCGCATCGCGGTCGGTTATATCGAAGGCGTCCAAAGCCAGGGCGTGGCGGCAACCATCAAGCACTACATGGGCAACAACTCTGAATTCGACCGCCACAACACGGATTCGGTGATCGACGAGCGCACCATGCGCGAAATTTACCTGCCGGTTTTCGAAGCCGCAGTCCGGGAGGCGCACGTCGGCGCGGTCATGAATTCCTACAATCTGACCAATGGCCAGCACATGACCGAAAACCCCTACCTGAACAATCAGGTCCTCAAAGAAGGCTGGGGATTCGAGGGCATTCTGATGTCGGACTGGGATGCGACCTACGACGCAGTTCGCGCGGCCAATGCCGGCCTGGATCTCGAAATGCCTTCCGGGAAGTTTTTCAATCGCGAAAAGCTGTTGCCGGCAGTTCAGTCCGGCCAGGTTCGAGAGGAAACCATCAATGACAAAGTGCGCCGCATCGTTCGAACCGAATTCCAATTCGGCTGGCCCGATCGCGACCAGCGCGACCTCTCGATCCCGCGTTTCAATCAACCGGGACGCGGGGTTGCTCTTGAGGCGGCGCGGGAAGGAATGGTTCTCCTGAAAAACCAGGGCAACTGGCTCCCCCTCGATCCGGCGAAGATCAAAACCATTGCCGTCATCGGTCCGGGAGCCTACCCTGCAGTTCCGGTCGGCGGTGGAAGCGCGCAGGTTGCGCCCTTTCATGCCGTCAGCTTTCTCGAAGGACTGAGCGGCGCGCTTGGAAAACGGGCTTCCGTGACCTGGGCGCCCGGCATCCTGACGCTGGGCGCGGCCGCAGTCCGGACCCATTTCGAGACCGAGGCCGCGAATGGCCAGCCCGGCTTGAAGCTCGAAAGCTTCGGCAACGAGAACCTGTCCGGCCCGCCCGAGAAGACCCGCATCAGCCAGCACATCAGCCTGGGCGCCCCCTTCGACATAGGTTCGGTCACGCGGGACGAGATCGATTTCGCCGATCTTGAGCGCAGCGGTCCCAGTTCCCGGCGTTGGAGCGGCTATTACGTGCCTCGGAACCGCGATCTGTACGACTTCTTCGTCGCGCAGGGTGGGTTCGGAGCGAGCGGATTTCGCCTGTACGTCGACGATCGGCTGCTCCTCGACAATTGGAACAGTCAGAAGTCGATCCTCGCGCAGGCGCGCGTAGAACTCGATGCGAAGCCGCACAAGATTGTGCTCGAGCACCACGCCGGACGAGGTATTGGCGGGCCGTTCATCCGCATGGGGATCGTCGAGCGCAGCGCTTGGGTGGATCCTCATGCCCAGGAACTGGCCGCGAAAGCCGACGCGGTCGTTCTGGCCGTCGGATTCAACCCGCAGAGCGAGACCGAAGGCTGGGACCGCACGTTTGACCTGCCGCCGGGCGAGAACGATCTGATCCAGGCGATCGCCGCCAAGAACAAGAACACCGTCGTAGTCCTGACCTCGGGCGGTGGAGTCAATATGACTCCGTGGATCGACAACGTTGCGGGCGTTATCGAAGCCTGGTATCCAGGGCAGGAGGGCGGCCGGGCCTTGACGGAAGTTCTCCTGGGCGAGGTCAACCCCTCAGGACACCTGGCTGCGACCTTTGAACGGCGCCCGGAAGACAACCCCACGGCAAACAACTATTATCCGGAGAAGGGAACCAATCGTGTCGTCTATAAAGAGGGGGTTTTCGTCGGGTACCGGGGATACGAGCACAACGGCACGAAACCGCTCTACCCCTTCGGTTATGGCCTGTCCTACACAACATTCAAGTATGCGAACCTGAAGGCCGACGAGCACAGCGCGTCCTTCGAGGTGACCAACACCGGTTCCCGCGCGGGAGATGCAGTGGCCCAGCTTTACGTCGCGCCGCCGGCGCACCAGGCCGTCCCGCGTCCTCCCATGGAACTCAAGGGGTTCTCGCGAGTTTCTCTTCAGCCGGGGGAGACGAAGTCCGTCACCGTCCCGCTGAACACACGTTCCTTTGCCTACTACGACGTGAATGGCAAACAGTGGAGAGCCGAGAAGGGAACCTACCAACTGCTGGTGGGGAATTCTTCGGAAGACATTCAACTACACGTTACGGTAAGCCTGGCCGAGGACTCGACCGAGAAACCGCGTGCAATGTCCGGCGTCAATTAACGCTGCCGCTTACCGTTTTCGTCCATGGGGGCACCGGGCGCAATACCCGCAGACGGTACTTGCGCTCGACCGCGGCAAGCCCCGGCCCTTGCCGGGTTCCGGCCGCGACGTGCGCACCACGGGCGCGCGCGGGCGTACGGAACCCCGCAGACGTTCTGAATCGAGCGGGGGGAGCCGCAGGAGCGAAGGGGTTCAGCGGAAGGGTTTAAGGACCGAGCTGAACGCAACCACCGGCGTGGTTATCGTATTCCTTCTGCAACTCGAAGTAGCCGATGGATCCAAGAATAAACCAAGAGTTGAACCAGGACTGGTTGGCTTTACCGGCGTCCCAGCCATTGGTGCCGTAGTTCCACGCGCACAAGTCGCCGATCTCTCCTGCCGTCGAACCGGCATACCAGGCATTCAACTCTGGATCCGTGATGGCCTCAGTCAATTCGTGGCTGGCAACATTGGCGGCAGCATCGCCGGCAGCGTCGCCGTTGGGTGACGGAGTGCCCGCCACCTGGCAGTAGCTGGGGTTGGAGTAAGGTTCGTTTCCATAGATGACCGGAGTCCCGCCGTTCGTAAAGTAGCTGTGATAGGCGCAGTAGTTTTCGTAGGCGCAAGAAGCGCCAGCGCAGGAACCCTCGCCGCTCGAGGTGAAGAGCAGGAACATGTTGTTCAGCCCTCCAGTCCAGCCTTTCAACGCCATGACCTTCTTGATCTCCGCCTGGATCTGGGCGTCGGTCAGACAGTTGCCGGGGGTGACAGAGTCGGAGCAGCCTGAGGCGGGGTAGGGTGAGGTGTCGACATAGGAACCGGCAAAGCTGCCAGCGTTCTGAATGTAGTTCCAGAACAACAGGAGTCCTGTTCTGGCGGAGTACTGGGTGTTGTTATTGGCGATCCCATGTCCGGGATAGAGCGAAAGAAAAGAGTTCACGACGCTCTGGTAGTGCGCCGGAAGGCTGGTCGCAGCGCCGGTCTGCAGGGTCTTTGGCGCCCAGTAGATGGCATAGGTGTTGGCCTTTAGCATGACCGGGCCGCCGTGGTAGGTCATTGGCCCCGAAAGGGCGGCGACGCTCGCCATCTCGCGAGCTTTGCTAGGGATGGGCATAATGTGAACATTGTGTTCCCCGGTGCTGACACGAAGCTCTGATTCCTGAGCTGCGGCGCTCGATCCGAGGAGCAGGCCGATGGCCGCTCCGGCAAGGGCCGAGAGCGCAACCCGAATTGTTCTCGTTGGTAATTTCATCTTTGAGATACCTCGCTTTCGCTGAATTCGGCTGACACAGCGCCCCGAGGCGCTACTCAGTCGTCACTTGAATAGTGAGGGCGTGAGCGAGATCGTTTCTTAATTGGCGGGTGCCCTGGCCACAACATTTCACACCATCCCTGCAGTTCCAGAATGCTTGAGCGCCCCAGCCCATTGGCTCGCCCCAAGCGTGGGTCTGATACTCGTCCGGAAAAGGACGGATGGGGCCGGTTCGTAAGATCAATGGGCGATCAGGATTGCCTCTCCCATACTTCTAGCTTCGTTATTCGAACGTTTGAACCTCTACTCTGCCCGGCTCAGGGTGGGGTCGTTCAGGCAACCTTCATCTTCATCCTTTAGCATTTGGTAACGGTTTCCATTCAGCATAGGCGGAGGATACCTTGTGCGAAGAACACTTCTGCTCGCGGTAATCTCAATGGTTTGGACGTTGGGCCCGTGGCTTCATGCTCAGACCAAAGTCCCGACTCTGAAGAAAATCGCAGAGTTCGATTTACCGGGCCCGCTCGGTAAGCGTTTTGACTACCTCACGATTGACCCCATCGACCACTATTTGATCTCCGCGCATCTGGCTGCGGGTCAGACATACGTCATCGATTTGCGCACAAATAGGGTTGTGGCCACAGTCGCGGACACACCTGGAGCCGAAGGTGTGGAGTATATTCCCGAGCTGCAGAAGTTCTACACATCGAACGCGGGCGACAACACTATTGGCGTTGTGGACTTGCGCCAAATGAAGGTCGTCAAGAAACTACCGACTGAACGCAAGCCCGATGGCAGCGCCTATGCAGCAGCGTTCCATAAACTGTACGTTTCCGACGAACGGGGCAAAGCCGAAGCCATCGTGGACGTGACGAAAGACGAGATTGTGAAAACCCTTTACTTCACAAGCGAGACGGGCATGCCCCAGTATGATCCAGTGGCTCGCAAGGTATACGTGAATTTGCAGGATCAGAACATCTTTGCCGTGATTGATCCGGCCACGGACGAGGTGATTGGCCGCTACCCGGTCGGACGTTGCAAAGGAAACCATGGCATGACGCTTGATCCCGAACACCGTCGTGCATTTCTTTCGTGCGAAGGAAATAACTTGATGACGGTTTTCGATCTGGGTAAACACCAGCCAGTCGCGTATCTCGCGATGGCGGATGACCCGGATGTGATCAAATTCGATTCCGGTTTAGGCCGAATTTACGCGGCTTGCTACAGCGGAGCCATCTCTGTATTCCATCAAGACGACCCGCAGCACTACCGGAAAATCGAGGATTTCAAAGTACAACATGCCGTACACAGTCTGGCGGTGGACGAGGGGACACATCGGGTCTATACCCCCGAACAAGAGGAGAAGGGAAAGCCGGCGGCGCGTATGGTCGTATATCAGGCGGTGACCGGCCACTAGCTGCGAGTGGGCTACTCGCTGACGGCTGACTCCCGAATTTATGATGTGGACTGTCGCGCAAAAGAATCCCGAATGCAAATTCTGATCATTGAAGATGAAAGGAAGATGGCGGAGGTCCTCAAGAAGGGCCTTGAGGCAGAGAACCATTGCGTGAGTCTGTCATTCGACGGACGCGCGGGTCTGGAAACGGCGTTGAGTGGCGACTTTGATGTAGTTGTGCTTGACCTGATGCTTCCTGGAATCGATGGCTTCGAAGTAGCCCGTCGCCTGCGCAGAAATGATTGCCAGACCCCTATCCTGATGCTCACCGCTCGCGATGGAGTGCCGGACATCGTCAAGGGCCTGGATGTCGGTGCTGACGACTATTTGACCAAACCATTTTCTTTCGAAGTTTTCCTCGCTCGCTTGCGCTCGGTTGCACGGCGAGGCTCGACTCCCCGCCCAGCCGTGCTTCGGGTTGGAGATCTACTGTTGGACCCTGCCAGTCGCCAAGTCACACGTGGGGAGCGTGAGATTCATCTCAGCCCGACAGAGTTTCGCTTGCTGGAAGTGCTGATGCGGAGATCTGGCAGGGTGATCCGCCGCGACGCCATCGTTCAAGCTGTTTGGGACTTTGATCATGACGTCGAAGAGAACACTCTAGACGCGTTCATTCGGCTACTGCGCAGCAAAGTAGATCGCGACCACACTCTGAAGCTCATACAGACAGTACGGGGTATCGGGTACACAATCCGAGAGAATGTGTGAAGATGAGGCCCTTATCGATTCGACTCAAACTGACGGCATGGTACATTGCTGTCCTTCTCGCCAGCCTGAGTGTTCTGGGCATTGCCGCCTCCCTCGCGATGAAGAAAGGCATCGAGAGGACTGTTGACGAAGGCCTGAAAGCCCAAGCTGCGAGCATCGAGGAGTTGATGGGGCGTGTGATCAAGAGAGATCCGACATGGCTATCGGACGAACTTAGGGAGCACGCAGAACTCCGGACGGAGGAGGATTTCTCTCAGGTTCGTGATCAAAATGGCATTTGGATTTATCGCTCGCGGCTGATGACCAAATACAACGTGCCGATGCCTGCCGCGCGGGTTGGCTCAGCTTACGATTTCCAAGCGGGGAACTTGCCGTTACGTGTTTGGATTGAGGAAATGAGTGCGGGCGAAAACAAATACCGAATCCAGGTCGCGGCGCCTATGGATGATTTCTACGAGGCGTTGGAGCGATTCAGATGGGTGGTGCTTCTGCTCAGTCCTCTTCTCGTTGTTCTTGCATCCGCGGGTGGATATTGGCTGAGCCGACGCGCTTTATCTCCCGTCGACCAGATTACGCGGGCCGCGCAGGACATCAATTCGAGCAACCTGTCAAGACGGCTGATTGTGCCGAAGAGTGGAGACGAACTGCAGCGCTTGTCGGAGACGCTCAACGGAATGCTCGAACGCCTGGAAGATTCGTTCAATCGGATCACGCGATTTACCGCCGATGCTTCCCATGAACTGCGCACCCCTCTTGCCCTGATGCGGACCACGACCGAGGTGTCGCTGCGCACCTCGCAAACTGTTTCGGACTATCGTGAGGCTCAGAAGGAAGTTTTGGATGAATTGGAAAAGACGTCATCCCTTATCGAAAAGCTCATGTTGCTGGCGCGCGCGGATGCGGGCGTCGAAACATTGCAGCGGGGCTCCGTCAACCTCGCCGATAGTCTCAGGGAAGCATGTAATGATGGTCGGGTACTAGCGCAAGCAAAACAACTGAGATTTCAGGAAAACATCAGCACTTCGACGATCATCGTGGACGGCGACTCTCACGCGCTCCATCGTCTCTTTCTGATCCTGCTCGACAATGCCGTGAAGTACACCCCATTGGGTGGATCGATCACTGTCTCGCTCAATCGGAATGGCGACTCTGCCGTGGCAGAGTTTCACGATAACGGAATTGGTATTGCAAGTGAGGACCTGCCCCACATTTTTGATCGGTTTTACCGCGCCGACAAAGCTCGCTCGCGCGAATTTGGTGGCGTCGGATTGGGGCTCTCCATTGCACTCTGGGTGGCAGAGGCGCATGGCGGTTCAATCGAGGTCCAGAGTTCAGTTGACGCGGGATCCATATTCCGAGTCAGGATTCCTCTTCTTGACGTGTAGGGCTTGCTCGCGCGGCCGCAAGCCCTTTACAGGGACTGGATGGGTCTCTCGGAAAGGGCGTGTCATTTCCTTCTCAGCAGCAGCGAGTGGCCATTGCGCGGGCACTGGTCAATCGTCCGTCAAATCCTGCTGACGGATGAGCCTACGGGGAGTCTTGGTAGCCGAACTTCTGTCGAGATCATGGAAATTCTTCAGCATCTAATCCCTAAACGAGTGTTCTCGTTACCCATGAGCACGACATCGCACTGAAGTGCGCCAAGCTCGTTTTGTGTTTCGGGATGGAAACCATTCGAAAAGTCGATCTTGTGCTGAATCGTCCCGGGGCCGGTGAAGTGTGGAAAACCCTTGCCACCCTCGAGGATTAATCCACCCTTAGAAGGCGATCGGCTTACACGGGACTTTCAGGTTGCTCAGGCATGCTTGGGGAATGAACCCTATGGCACAAGGTGCGCTACAGAAGCGGACGATACGTGTGAACAGGCAGCATCGGCTTGGCCTCGCCGCGGCCGTGGTATTCCTTGCGACCGGCGTAGGATCAGAAGCCGAGGCGCAGACCAAGTCCCCTCATACGGTGTCAATCTCACGCAGCGAAGCATGTATCACGGCCGATCCATCCCCTGAGTTTCACGCATCAGGTACCGCGGTGAGTCTGGCGAGTATGCTGGTTCCCAAAAAGGCCAGGCAGGCCTATGAGGGTGCCGACAGAGCTCTGACACAGGGTAACTTTCTGGCGGCACAAAAGGATTTGGACAGGGCGTTATTCAATTATCCCAATTCTGCGGTCGCGCGGTGTCTCATGGGGGCGCTCTATGAGGAACAGCTTCAGCTCGACAGGGCTTTTGCGGAGTACTCCGAAGCGCTGAGGGTAGACTCGAAGATGTTGCCTGCGTATCTTGGATTGGCCAGAATCGCATTTCGTGAGCAGAGGTGGCAGGAGGTTGCAGGACGTACCAATCAACTGGTGACGATCAATCCCATCGCGTTTCCTGCCGCGCACCTCTATAACGCTGTCGCCAATTTCAACATCGGAGACTTCGCGGCAGCGGAAAAGAGCGCACGTCGTTACGAGTCTCTCGACCCCCAACACGAGCGTCCGCAAGTCTATCTCCTGTTAGGCGATATTCTGGCTCGCGAGCAGGACTTTGTGGGTGCGGTCCAGCAGAAGAGGATTTTCCTGATGATCGTCCCCGCTGCGCCCAACGCGAAGGAGATCAGAAAGGAAATCCGCGGCCTAGAACGCCTGAGCGGGAGCGCGCGGAAATAGTTTTTCTTCCGCGCGGGTGAGTTACGGCTTGCATGGGACTTTCAGGTCGCCTTGGGCTTGACTAACCGTGTTACTGCCAACCGTGGCCGTTTCACTCGCCTGGAACGTGTTGCTGAGGTAGTGCACGTGGTTGAACAGCGACACGAGGTTCAGGCTACCGACGCCGGAATCGGCGATGTCCGCCTGCTCGACCCGATAGCGAAAAGAAAGCATGTGATTCGCACTCAGTTGGTAATCGAGACGAGGACTCACAATGATCCGTCGCTGCGGCACCGTGAAGACGGCGCTCGACGGCGTGATTGCAAACGCTGGCTGAAAGCGGGGGATTCGGAGGTTGCTCCAAGCGCGAAGACGTGCGAGGTAGCATGCATGGGACTTTCAGGTTCTTGTGGCATGCTTGAACGGGCACGATGGTAGGGGGCTTTCGTCTGAGAGACCGACCTCAAATGAGACTCTTAAGAGTTTGTCTAACAGCGCTTCTCGTTCTCGGGGTAGTCAGCGCGATTGGAGCGGTCGTGCTGGTTCGCAGAGGGTTCCGAGCTACCGCGACGCCGCTGCCACTGGAAGCTGCGCTGGCTCGCGCGGTGCGAAACGTCGCTATCCCGAGAACCGAACGAAACCAGAAGAATCCATTCGAACCGACACCCGAAGCCACGCAACAGGGCCGGGAAATCTTTCTGGGCCAGTGTGCAGGCTGTCATGGAATCGATGGAAGCGGAGAGACTCTGGTCGGGTTGAACCTCTATCCGCGAGTTCCTGATCTTCGGGCGGCGCGAAGTCAGTCCCTTACGGACGGCGAACTCCACTACATTATCGAAAATGGAGTCCAGCTTACCGGCATGCCAGCCTCGGGTAATCCCCACCTGGAATCATCTGGCCGCGGTTGGAAGCTTGTTTTGTTTATCCGAACGCTTCGTCCCCTCACACTGAAGGAAAGATCCGAGCAGGCGAGTGTCGGCTCTTCGGCCCATTACGTCGGCTCACAAGCTTGCGAAAGATGTCATGGAGAGGTCTATCACCGTTGGAAAAAGACGCCCATGGCGAACGTGGTGCGTGATCCGCGGAGTGATCCAGACGCCATCGTTTCTGATCTTGCCTCGAACACAGTATCAGGATTTACGAAAGACAAAATGGCCTTCGTCTACGGCAGCGTGTGGAAACAACGCTATTTCACAAAAGTCGGTAACGACTACTACCCGATGCCGGCGCAGTGGGACATCGGCACTCGCCAATGGCTTCCCTATATGGTTCCGGTGAAGGGAGGAGACTGGTGGGGATCGCTTTATCCTCCTGACAACATGCAGCGGCCAACGGGGCCAACCTGCGATGGGTGTCATTCCGTCGACTACAACATTCAAACCAAGCAAGTGGCCGAATGGAATGTGGGTTGTGAAGGCTGCCATGGGCCGGGCAGTGAGCACGCGGCACACCCCTCCCGAGGAAACATTCTGAATCCGGCCGAGATGGACTCCGTATCCGCAAATGACACGTGCGTACAGTGCCATTCTCAAGGACAGCCGCTGACCAATCCTATCCGCGGAACCTATTACGACTGGCCGGTTGGGTATCACGTTGGCTTGCGGCTCGAGAACTTCTGGAAGCTTGAAGACTGCACGCTTGGCGAGACGACCTTCTATTACTTCCCGGATTGCACGGCGCATAAGAATCGCATGCAGGGCAATGACTTCGTGCAAAGCGTCATGTACCGCCACGGGATCACTTGTTTCTCCTGCCACGACGTCCACGGAACGGCCAACTACGCCCAGCTAAGAAAACCGGTCTCGGAAATCTGCCTTGATTGTCACAGCCCCGGGTCGCCGAACGGTCCGCAAGCGGCCACGATCGAAGAACACACGCATCATAAAGCTGGCAGCCCAGGAGGTCAGTGTGTTGCCTGCCACATGCCGGCAATCCAGACCGAAGGCGTGCCCGGAGCCTTTGTTCACGCTCACACGTTCCGCTTCATCCCGCCTTCGATGACCGACAAATACAAGATTTCGAATCCCTGTACATCTTGCCATCAGGGCAAACCCACGACATGGGCCGCGGAGGCAATGAATCGCTGGCCACAGTACTCGCCTTGGAGGTCGCGCTTTTGAGAACGCCGCGAATTGTAGGATCCTGCCAAACCGATTGGCAGCCGGGAAATCATAAGCCGACCTTAGGCAATTTGCCCAAAGAGCTTCAGCACATCCGGAATCATGCACGCGTAAGCGCTAGTCAGGCTGCTGGGCGTCAAGCGAGCACTTTCGCAGATTCTTTTTCAGAGCCATTCAATCAATCTTCGTGGTCGCAGTTCTCGCGATTCGCATAAATGCGCCTATAGCGTTCGGCGCGACAGTCCTGTCTGCCCACTTCAGGCGGCGGATTCGGGATGCCGTGATCGGAGAGTTTTCTTCTTCCGCAATTCCGGCCGCGACCTCTAGTGCTTCGTTGACTGCGAGCAGCGCCAAAGATGGTCTATTCGCCTTCAGACTGGTCAAGGCGTATTTTCCGCAAAGCTGTTCTGCCAGGGTCATGGAACCTCCTGCTCGTGATCTCTGTTGCCTGGGGCCACTCCCTCTCTATGGAGACTTCGGGCTATGAAACTTCCGCCGAAGTATCCAATTTCTTTTCACATTAAGCAATGTTGACTGTGGATAATGTAGTTCTTCTCGATCCGGTGAATATACCATGACTCCTGTAGAACTTGGCAAGAGATCCATGTAGGCCGCATCCGACTTTCAGGCTGACAAAGAAAACGCGGGGGTGGACCGAAGAATTCTAAAGAATTCCGAATCCCAAAGCATCAACGACATTCTCCTGAAAAGGGGGGGTCTGCTCCCGCCGTCGGGGCTGCTGCCATTGAGTCGGGTCGGCGACTTGCTCAGGCAGATTCATGTCTTCTCCCCCTGGCGCATCAGCCGCAGCGGTCGGCAGCGTGCCCGAATTAAAAAACAACGAGTTCGCGGAAAAATCACCATGGAAAATCTTCTTTCATCTGGATAATGGAGCGTGATGGCGGGAACTGTCGCCTAATCGCGACTAAATCGAGACTCCAGGGGTTCGTCAGTGGGGCCCGTCCAGTAATGCCGTAGATGCTCGTCAAAGGCTGCGGCTCCATTTCAATCCTGCTATGGGCCGTGATGATTCATTGCCAATGCATTCATCGAGGCCGGATTGGTACCGGGAAGCCGGGAAGCCGGGAAGCGGCATGGCACCACGAGTCCAAGGCCCTGTATAATGTCCCATTTCTCCTTACCCTCCCTTGTGCATGACGGTAAGGCCAATCCAATGGCTAAAAAATGGGTCTTCAAAGCGCACCCGCGACCCGTTAACATCTTGTTCTTCTCTCAGAACACTGCGCTCGATCATGGATTGGAGAGACTTCCGAACTGTAGCCGGACCTTTACCGATGGATTGAGCAGTTCTTGTGGACTGCAGATTCACACCCTGTTGCTCAATTACCGCCAGAAGTGTTCTTTGTTGGATTGAGGTCAGTGTGGTCCAGAGTTGGACAAAAAACGGATCGTTTTGCCGCACCAGCCGGACAAGCGTCTGTTCCACAAATGCGCTCGTAAGTGCGCTACTTGAGTTGTCATCCCGCAATCGCTCCCAGCAGCCGGACGCAAGCATCTGCACGTTATAGGGTACGTCTTCAGCCAAATCGAGGATTCGCGAAATAGCATCTCGTTCAACCGAGAAGCTGCCTGCAATGAACCTTTCCTGAAGGAACTTCTCGAAGTCCGTTCTGGGTACAGGTCCGAGAAAATGTACGGTTCCCAGGCGGTAGAATGGCCGTGCGGCGTCCATCGTCATGGCTGTCAACAAGCGTGTCTTCGACCCGGCAAAGACGTACCCCGTGCGTCGGTGCCTCTGGATCGCTGCGCGGATCTGGCCTTCGACCGCCTGCCCGCCCAGTTCAATGACATGCTGGAACTCATCAATGACGAGCCCTACCGGCCGAGACGCGGGCTGGGATTGCGCCAGATCCTCAAACCCATTGAGGGCGTCCACCAGAAGGATTGCATGATCCTCAGGAGCAGAGCCAGCGCCAACCTTCACTGTCCAGGATTGCTCGGAGACGCTATAGTCCAGCTCAGGACGAAGACTCCGGAAGAAGCGTCGCACCTGTTCGCCAGCGCGTTTCACTCCTCCCTTCAGACTTCTTGCCGAGCCCGCTACGATTTCAGCGGCCAGCACTTCGAGAGTGGGGCAGCTTTCCGCGTCGAGACGGACCACGAGTGAGGCCCGGAGCCTCTCTGAAGCTGCCTTGAGAATCGAGGTCTTGCCGTACCGTCGAGGGCCGACCAGGAAGAGTTTGCCGGCATTGCGGATGGTCTTCTCTACAGCAGCTAGTTCGCTTTCTCTGTCTACGAGCTCCTCTGCGCCAAGCTCGCGCCCAAATTCGAAAGGGTTTTTCGTGACACTATATGGTATCATACCAAACAGTATCATACCCACAAGTAACATGAATTTCCTCAGAGGACGACCTGAGCGCGCCATTCCCACGATCCAAGGATGGCCGCCGAAATTAGGGCGAGTTGAAAATAGTCCAACTCAGCAAACTGTTTTCATTCCGGAGATCGAACAACAACCCGAAGCCAACTCCCACACAGGAGCGAGTAACTAACGCTTGTCTGGCCGTCGGGGACGGCCAGAGTGCTTTGGTGGATACCCCGATCGGCACCGGAAAGCAAAGGAAGGAAGGCAGCAGGAGAGAAGAAGCAGCTTCTTTCCTGCTGCCCGTCGGGGGTTTACCAATGCTTGTACCGCTCGCACGGGGGTGCAGTTGTCATTTGCCGGTAAATTGTTTGCACAAATACGCGGCATGCCGCGCCTGAGGCCAGTCTAAGAACCGCTCGTCTCTTGCCCGCGGGCCCCGTGGTCCCTGCCGCTTAGGGGAGCTCTTGTTTCTTTTGCGACCCAGTTTCGGCCGGTAATTCCGCGAAGAAGACCGAACTATGTTATCGATTGTGCCGCTCGGACCACTGACGATAATTGCTCAGAATTATGGAGTACTCACAATCGGATTCCGCACACTTCGACGACGGGAGGTTTTCTACTGTCCAAGCCGAAACGGGTTGGGGGTGCAGGGCGGAGCCCGTTTATAGGTGGGGATACTCCCCATGGGGTCTCTCTGACGGCTGGGAGAACTGATCCAGGTTGTTGGAATGCAAGTACACGAAGAGAGAGCGTTGAAGGATTTCAGTTTTGCGATCTGCGGGCTCCGCAATGGCGACTGAATCAGGAGCGTTCTCTTAATTAACCGCTGCGGCGCTCTCCGGGCAGTCCTGCCCCATGCCGAATATCGACCCCGTGAATCCAGAAAACTACATCTTCGGCGATGTTGGTGGCATGGTCCGCAACCCGTTCGAGGTTTCTGGCGATGGACATAACGTCCAGAGCCTGCACCACCGAATCGGGACGGGTGCGCAGATAACTGGAGAGGTTGGCGACGGCTTCGCGATTGATGTGGTCGACCTCGTCATCGGCCTCGGGCACGTGCTTGGCCAGTTCGAGGTCCGCATCAATGAACGCCCGCAGTGCATCTCTTAGCATGGCCCGAACATGAGACGCCATCAGGGGAATATCGACAGGAAGTTCGCAGGCCGGCAATTCGATCAGGTTCATAACTCGTTGTGCGATGTTGACGGCCTGGTCGCCAACCCGCTCGAGATCGGCGTTGATTTTGGTGACTGCCAAAATGAACCGCAAATCGATGGCCGTGGGCTGCTGCATGGCGAGCAGATCGATCGCCAGTTCGTCTATTTCGCGCTCGGCCCGGTTGATTGCCGTTTCATTGGCGATGACCCGCTCACAACGAGCGAGATCGCGGTGCATATAGGCCTGCACGGCGAGATCGACCGCCTGCTCCGCCATGCCGCCCATGGCGAGAAGGCGATGCTTGAGGTGGTCGAGTTCCTGGTGAAAACGGGTGCGCGTCATCTGTCGGAACTAAATCCTCGGTTGGCCAAGGCAATCTTAGGATTCTCTCCCAGATTACGGAGCTCAATCAAGTCCCTCGAAGCACGGGTTGTCCACCGCTTTCCTGATTTCCTGCTCACAAGCGCTCGCCATGGGACGGCGGGAAGGGAAGGATCGGAGGGAGAAAAGACATCTGCCGCTGCCGAATGGTTCTGGTGACCATTCGAGCGCTGTCGTATTGCATCAATCGAAGGACCCCAAAAAGTTCAGCGGACCCGCGTAGTGCTTACCGAGATCAAACATATTAAGTCGGAGGGTGGTCTTCCCGCGTGTTAGACAAGGCAGGGGTCGGGGATTCGGTTGCGTGGCACGGTTAACTAGGACGAATGACGCCTTTTCGTGCGAGCACACATCCCCAGAGCCTGAGCTCGCCGGTTGCCACGATGGCAAACGCATTCCTGGCCCGATCATAAAACGCAAAACGGTCAATGCGCGTCATTTTTATCTTACTGCCTTCTGCGGCCTCCGCTGCTGCTTGGAACTCACGGACCGGCTCCGGTATTTCTTCCGGTCTGCCGTCGACTTTCATTATCGTGAGAGGTTCCTCTACGAAGTCGTCCAATGGCAGCAGCGTAAGCACAGCGCGCAAAACCTGTGAAGCAGAGGCACTGACGCGCACCAGTCGGCGAGCCATCGCCGCAGCAGGAAAATTCGCGTCAACAACCGCCAACTCGTCGCCATGCCCCATCTCAGCCATGATCTCCAGAAGTTCGGGGCTCAGCAGAGGATCAATCCCTTTCAGCATATGTCTCCGTCAGGATAGAAGTATCATAAGCCTAAGCTTCGTCAGCGAATTTACGAAATTGCGTGGTTCATTCAGTCAGTTTTTGTTGAGACTTCTGGTCCGATCCCGTTCGGCCTGGAGCAAGGAAAGTAAGAGCGCTCCGGCAGAAGCGGAAAAGACCGAGTAGTCCAACGGAGACTTGATTCCAAAGGAAATCGCCATAGCAGTACCGAAGAGGAAAAGCAGTGCAGCTGCACCGCAGGCGACCCACCGGGTCCGGATGCCGATAATCAGAGCAATCCCGAGCGACAATTCAGCGCCAGTCGCCGTCCAAGCCAGAAACGGGATGGTGAACGCTGGCAGGAAGGAATTAACTTGCGCTGTGTACTTCTCGAAAGTTGCAAAATTTCCCCAGCCGCCATACTTCCCCCAGAGCCCAAAGCGGTCGGCGACAGCGGAAAGGAAAGCCGCACCGAGCGCAATGCGGGCATAAAGAACTGCTAAGTGCTCTACGGTGTGCCGGTTCTTGGCTGAATCCGAACCCATATTTTCCACCTGGTCAACGTGGCAAGGTTCCCGGTGTTTGACCTCCCGGTCTCAAGGTGTTCGGGGGCGCACACTCAATGGCGTGTCGCGGTCGCAAATGAAGTAGGCAAGGAACTTCACCGGTGCTCTGCTGCTAGCGTTCGCGGAAATCATGTGCACGCCATTTGGAGCTTCGTAGAAACTCTGGCCCGCCTTGTAAACCGCTTCTGCCTCCCCCTTCACCTGTGTTCGAAGTGTTCCTTGAATGACGTAGCCGACGACGGGGCAAGGGTGACTGTGAGGTGGAGAAGACTCGCCGGGTGCGTAGGTGACTTCAACCAATGTGGCCGCCAGATGAGAACCGTTTAAATCGGGCAATCGACGAGAGAAAACGGTTCGAGCTTCGGCAGTCTTCTTTTGAGACGCCCCGCTCGTGATCTGCGCAACTGCTGTTCCTCTTGGCACGGTTCCCACGCATACAATGAAAACCGCCAGGATCCCCCAGGTTCGAATATGCGTCATGGTTGCCCTCGTTCTGAAGAAGTTCCCTTGCCGCCGGGTGCAGTTGAGAAAGTCGACCCGTCGTAAGCGCAGGTTTCTTTCAGTTCCGGGTCGGTCGAAACCCAGTACCGGCTCAGCTCGGGCCTGGCGGTGTCGGCCACTCAACAAAAGTGTGCCTCTTCACTCGCTGTCATTTAATACTGCCTGTCGGCACTCTGTAAACTGGCGAAAGTGCCAACACTGTGCCGTTGTCCTCGTTGGTTGGACGCGTAAGCCAGTGTGGATTCCTTCAGATGCAATTCTGTTGGCAATTCGATACGAACGGCATCAGCGGTTAGCTCATTGTCCAGACGTTGGATCAGTATTTCAGCCCCGCGCGCACCGATTTCGTGTGCGGATTGCACAACGGTTGTAAGCGCCGGGCGAAAAACGTCGGGGAAGAGGAACCCATCGAAGCTGGCCAGTGCGAAATCGTCGGGACAGTGGAGCCCCATGCGGCGAAGCCCTTCGAGAGCACCGATGGCCATCAAATTATTCGAAACAAATAGAGCCGATGGGCGTCTTTTTCCGGACGAAAACAGCTCCTGGCAAATTCGCTTGCCGGTTTCCTCGCGGAAGTCACCTTCTTTGATATGCTGCTCTCGAGTAGGAATGCCGGCCTCCGTTAATGCGGCTTTGTAGCCACGGAGTCGATCCAACGCGTTCTTGAGCGAGAGCGGTCCGGTCACGATCGCAATGTCGCGATGCCCCATGGCAATTAAATGTCGTACGGCGTCGCGGGAGCCGGTGAAATTGTCAGCCGTTACGCAATCCAGGGAGAGGCGCCCGCTTGGCAAGCGGTCGAGGCACACCACGGGAATTCCGGCGCCCATGGCTCCGGCGATGTGAGCGTTATCTCTTCGACCGGGCGCAATGACGAGTAGAATTCCGTCCACTCTTCTGGACCTGAGGATGGTCAGGGCTTCCTTTTCGCGCTGCAATTGGTCGTCTGTGTTGAAAGTAGTCAGTGAGAACCCCGATTTGGTCACGACGGACTCGACTCCACGAATCAATTGTGGAAAGAAGGGATTCGCGATGTCGGGTATGACGATCCCGAGGGTATGCGTGCGACGTATCGAAAGACTGCGTGCGACTTGGCTGGGGTGGTAGTCGAGTTCCGTGATGGCGGCCTCGACTCTCTTTCGTAGCTCCTCACTCACGGGTACCTTGCCGTTTAACACGTGAGAAGCTGTTCCAACCGACACGCCTGCGCGCCTGGCAACTTCCTTGATGGTCGGCATTTGTACCTCTACTTAGAAAAATTCGTCAGTTGCCTCGTATAACAGGATACTGTACACCATGGGACCCTTGCGTGGGATCCCGCGCCGACGAGAATCCGGGAAACCAGCTAGGGCGAAACCTAAGAATCCTGCGCTAAAACCTTAGGTCGTTACCAGTTTTCCTGGGTGAATAACTTCATCTATACACGGTCTAGGACCGTGTTTTCCACAGAAGTCCCTGACTGCCGAACGTTTCTAAGGCTAAGGTAACTATCGCGCAGCGTATGTGTTGCGTGCCTTCTCCAGCCTGACGTTCAGTTTCAAAAAAAGGTCTTGACAATGCCGAAGAAATATTGATATTGCTTTGAACCGGTTCATGTAAGGCGATTTGCGAGTTTAGTTGTTACTCGAGAGCCGAATTGGCCGAGTAAGCTCGAGGTGTCGCTTGCCAACCACCAACTCTGTCCGTCGACATGATTCATATTTCGCGAAAATGGTTTGCCTAAGGATTGGCCTGCGGCGCCCTCTCGTGTGCTTGAGCGTGGCGCTATTGCTTACAGCAAATCTGTTCGCCCAGGTCTCCGCATCTGTCCGGGAACACGAGACCATGGACTCAAATGAACTGTATCTCGAAGGCATAGCTCTGGCAAAAAAGGGCCAGATCGATGCCGCCATCAGGACATTTGAGAAGGCGGTGGAGAGCGATGGCCGTAACCCCCTGCTTTTGGACGCCACGGGCGCAGCCTATAGCTTGAAAGGAGATCTCGAGCGGGCCAAGCGATATTTTCTTAAATGCCTAGACCAGGATCCGGGGTTTGTACCCGCTCGCAAGAATCTGGCGATTACCTACTTCCGTGCAGGCCAATATGACCTGGCGGCGGTTGAGTTTCACAAACTTAGAGATAGTTCGCCGGCGTCCGCTTCGATTGCGAATCTTTTCCTGGGAATGATCGCAGAAAAGCGTGCGGATTATCTCGATTCGGCAAAGTTGCTGGAACAGTCCGGAACACTCCTGGATCGTTATCCGGAAGCACTTCTGGCTTTGGCGCATGCGGAGTTTGAACTTGCACATCTACGGGAGGCGCAGGAAGCCCTGGCTAAACTCGGTGCAGTTCAGGGAAGGTCGGTCGCGCAAGACCTCGAAGCGGCTCAATTGTACTCGCGGCTGGCGCACGTCGCCCAAAAGAGAGGCGATCTGGGACTTGCCATGGAGTCGCTTCGACAGGCGGCTAAACTAGACCCCACGCGAGAGGACAACTTTTTAGATTTCAGCAGTCTCTGCGTCGACTACGGCAATTACCCGTTAGCTCTGAAAGCTGCAGATATTGGACTTGAGCATGTTCCACACTCCTACCGCTTATTGGTCCAAAAGGGCGTGGTTTTGGAAAATCTGGGGCGGTTCGAGGAGTCCGAGAACACTTTGCGCGAAGCGGGGCAAATCCAGAAAGATAACAGTGTAGCGCTGCTCAGCCTTTCGATCGTGCAATCGCATGCCGGACAGCTGCAGGACGCCGAATCCACTCTTACTTCTGCCCTCAAGGATTTTCCGGACAACTACTACATGCACTACCACCTGGGGAAAGTCCTCCTTCAACTCGAAGACGCGAATCCGAACGATGCGGATCTTAACCGGAGGGCAACCCAGGCATTTCGGGAGGCTATCCGCTGGAATCCTTCTTTTGCCGACTCCTATTATCAATTAGCCAAGCTTTCTATTCACGCGTCTCCTAAGCTGGCGGAGCAAAACCTAATCAAATGTCTGCAGTTAAACCCAAGCCATGGACCGGCGGAGTATGCCCTGGCGAGGCTCTATCTGGGGACAGGAAGGCGAGCCGCGGGGCAGGCCCTGATTGACCGGTTTGAACGCCAGCGGCGAGCCGAAAAACTCAAAGAGAATCACAAACCCAGGATCGATTTAGCTCAAGACTAGTTCCGCGAAGAACTTCCGAGGAGGCCTCGTGAGCCCAGCAGCGAATGTCAGCGTAGACGATTCCAGAGAGTGGACGAGTTGTTTGCCGATTCCTCAGGGCCGGGAAGACAAAATCCCGGTACTTAACCGGGCAGGCCGCGAGATGCTGCTTATTGCTCTCACCGTGGTTGCTGTTCTCGTTCCTGCCCGTGCTCAGTTCAACAGCGGCTTTACGGGTGTAGTCGTGGAACAGACCGGCGCGGTGGTCGCCGGGGCTAAAGTGACCGTGACCAACCAGGCCACGCAAGTGAGTCACCTTTCGACGACAACATCCACCGGCGACTTTCGCGTTCCCTCGCTGGCCGGAGGCGTTTACACCATCAACGTCGAGGCGCCGGGGTTCAAACGTTGGACCCAGAAGGATGTGACCTTGGAGTCGAATCAGGTGGAGACCTTGCATCCTTCGCTGGCGCTGACGACGGAGCAAGTCGAGGTCTCTGTGTCCGGTGGCGTCGCCGCCGTCGAGACCGACCGCAGCGAGACCTCTCGTGAAATATCGGAAAACGTGATCAACAACGCGCCCCTGCTCGGGCGGAATGTCTACACCAGCATGATCGAACTGGCTCCCGGCGTTACCGGTTCGGGATTGCCCAGTGGGGGTGCGCTTGGCTCGGGATCCAATAACAACGACAGTTTCGAGCAGGAACAGGGTTATCAACTCAACGCAGCTGGACAGCGGCAGGAGAACAACGAATACGACGTCGATGGATCGACCGTAAACAGCGCGTCGCGCGATGGCGTCGTCAACCTGGCCCCGGAGCCCGATTTCGTTCAAGCCATGCGTGTTTCAGGAGCCACATTCGATGCCGCCAAGGGCCGTTACAGTGGCGCGTGGGTTCAGGTATTCAC